>Ga0209341_10000902_pt1 | contig 30161 bp, 37 predicted proteins | sample RifCSP13_2_FD_184020 | JGI IMG/M metagenome (GOLD analysis project Ga0209341, IMG submission 184020) | Soil microbial communities from Rifle, Colorado - Rifle CSP2_sed 13_2 (SPAdes) (version 2) | ecosystem: Environmental > Terrestrial > Deep subsurface > Rock core/Sediment | place: Rifle... | reverse complement strand
AATTAAGTCCGGTTTTAACTTAATTGATGCAATTCGTTCGATTAAAGCGGACTTAATTAATCACGGCGGCCATGAGCAGGCAGCCGGTTTTACTGCCGAAGTTAAAAAGCTGTCGCAAATTAAAACACAGTTGTTGCAACTGGCTAAACTGCAGTTAAAAGGAGAGCAGCAGGCAAGCAAACTAGAGATAGAATGTTTACTGGATTTTTCAGCCATTACTTGGCCGTTTTACCGGGAGCTTAGCCGGTTTGAACCATTCGGCATGGCCAATCCCGAGCCGGTGTTTGCCACCCAAAAAGTTGAAGTGATAGAAAAGCGCCTGGTGGGGGCTGAGAAAACCCATTTAAAGCTTAAGTTAAAGCAGGGCGGCAAAATCTTTGACGCGGTTTTCTTCGGCAAAGGCTATCTTTTTAAAGATTTAAAGCCGGGGCAACCGGTTGACGTGGCTTACACCATTGAGGCCAATCATTTTAACGGCACCAAATCGTTACAGCTTAAAGTTAAAGATGTTACAATTTAAGCTATGGAAAGGACTTTAGCTCTCGAGGCAGTAAAACTGGTTGGCAAAACCGTTTTATTAAAAGGCTGGCTTAACTCGGTCAGAAGCCACGGCAAGCTGGTTTTTTTTGATTTACGTGACCGCTCTGGTTTAGTCCAGGTAGTAGCGCAAAATTTAACCACTAATCTTAAACAGGAATCCGTGGTTGCAGTTACCGGCAAAGTTAAAGAACGCCCGGAAAAACTTATTAATCCAAATCTAGCCACCGGGAAAGTTGAAGTGGCAGCTGACAAAGTTGAAGTGATCACCACCGCCGGCGAACTTCCTTTACCTGTTGACGGCGACGGCCATGATATTGATGAAAGTGTTCGGCTTAAATATCGTTACCTTGATTTACGCCGGCCGCGGATGAACAGAAATCTAAGATTAAGGGCCAAAGCGGTTAAGTTTATCCGCGATTTTTTAACCGAGCGTGACTTTGTGGAAGTAGAAACACCGGTATTGACCAAAACTACACCTGAGGGTGCCCGCGATTTCTTGGTGCCGTCGCGCTTAAAGCCGGGCAAGTTTTACGCATTACCCCAAAGCCCCCAGCAGTACAAACAGCTGTTAATGGTGGCGGGATTAGAGCGCTATTTTCAGATTGCCCGTTGTTTCAGGGATGAAGATCCCCGAGCCGACCGGGCTTACGGTGAGTTTACCCAATTGGATCTGGAGATGTCATTTGTGGAGCAAAACGACATTCTGGAGCTTACAGAGGCTTTGTTCAGCCAAATGGTTAAAGCCGTTTTTCCTAATAAAATTATCAGCGTTACCCCCTGGCCGAGATTAAAACACGCCGAGGCGGTAAAAAAATACGGTTCGGACAAGCCTGATTTAAGAACCGATAAAAATAACCCTGACGAATTGGCTTTTGCCTGGATTGTTGATTTCCCCCTATTTACCAAACAAAGTAAAGAGGATTTCTTCTACGGGGCAGGGGAAAAAGCTAAATACGCCCCGTCGCATCATATGTTTACTTCGCCCCACCCGGACGATGTCAAGTTACTGGATCAAGACCCGTTGAAAGTGCGGGGTTTACAGCACGACCTGGTTTTAAACGGCTTTGAGGTCGGTGGCGGCAGCATCAGAATTCACGACCCTAAAATTCAGGAAAAAGTGTTTGAGCTGATCGGTTTTTCAAAAGAACAAAAACAGCAGTTTGATCACATGCTGACCGCCTTTGGTTTTGGCGTTCCGCCCCATGGCGGTATTGCTCCGGGTATTGACCGATTATTAATGGCAATTTTGGGTGAACCAAGTTTACGGGAAGTGATTGCTTTTCCGGCAGTCGCCTCTGGGCAAACGGCCGTAGTTGATGCTCCCTCTGAGGCCACTGACCAGCAGCTTAAGGAATTGGGTCTAAACTTAAGTGCATGAAAGCTTTTTTAAAGTGGCTGCGGCTTAACCCGCGTCAGCTTATAAATTGGTTGTTAGTGGCCTTAAGTTTGAGTTTGTTGCCCACTGCTTTGCGGCCTCTGTCTTTTGTCCGGGCAATTGACTATGTCTTGCCTGGCGCTAACGACTATCCGGTGAATGTTTCCGGAGTTAGCGCCCCCAATTTATCTGCCCAATCAGCCATCGTTGTTGACGTTGGCAGCAAAACCATCATGATGGCCAAAAATCCCGACTTAGAATTATTGCCGGCTTCGACCACGAAAATCATGACTGGTTTAATTGCTCTGGAAGCTTATCGCTTGGATGAGGTTTTGACTGCTTCGGTTTCAGCCGAGGGTCAGGTCCTGGGGTTAAAATTGGGAGAGAAAATGACAGTTGAAAATCTTTTATACGGTATGCTGGTCGCCTCTGGCAATGATGCCGCTCAAGTTTTGGCAGATAATTATCCTGGCGGAGCCAAGGCCTTTGTAGCGGCCATGAACCAAAAAGCCAAAGCTTTAGGACTTAAAGATACCCAATTTACTAACCCTACGGGTTTGGATGAGGCCGGTCACCACACCAGCGTTCATGATTTAAGCCTGCTTTCGGCTACAGCCATGACTAATCCGGTTTTTACCAAGATTGTGGCTACGCCTAAAATTAGTGTTACCGATATCACCGGGGAGAAGGAGTACGAGCTTTTGACAATTAACGATTTACTCGGACAAGTTGAAGGTTTAGTCGGTGTCAAAACCGGCTGGACCGAACTGGCCGGTGAGTGTTTAGTCACCTATGTTAAGCGGGGCGAGCGGGCGATTATTACTGTAGTCTTGGGAAGCAATGATCGTTTTGGCGAAAGCAAAACATTAATTGACTGGGCGTTTGCGAATTTTAACTGGGAAGGGGTGGCTGGAGCCACTCAGTAGTGACAGCCGGCACATAGCCGAAAAAGCCGTTGTCGCCCTCAAAAACAATGATCGGCATCAAAAAGCCGCTTGAAGTTTCGCCGTCATAGTAAGCCAAATAAATCCGCCTAATCGGGACGATATTGCCCGGATTATTGCCCACGCTGGCAATAAATCCCTCCCGGGTTTGCAGCTCCCGCCAAGCCTGAGAAGCGGTTTTAATCGGGTAAGTGGCATTTTGTTCAAAGTCAATCGGAAAATAGTTGTACTCTGCCTGGACAATCCGTTTTTCCGCCTCTCGACTGCCGGAAAAAATTAACCGCACAATCCCTTTTTCCGGGTTGGTCGGTAAAATTTTAACGTCGCTCAAGCTTGGTCTGAATAAATCTACCTGGACAAAATCGGCTTCAGATAAACTGACGGCCGTGACATATTGCCCGGCAGAGAACTTTAGGTAAGTAATCGTGGTTGTTCCTGCCGTCAGCTCGTCGTTGAGTAAACCGGTTTCTCTTAAAAAATTGGTCATTTCTGCATCGGTTTGTTCTTTGCCCGGCAATTGTTTGTCCGACAAAATTGTTGGGTCAGCCTGCCAGTTTCTTTTTAAAGTAAATGATCCGGTGATGATGTCCATTTCTAAAGTGCTGGGTAAAAATATATCCGACTCCCAGCGGTAGCGGCGTTCGGTTACCTCCTTGGGTTCATTGTTAAAGCCCATCTTTTTGGCCGTAACGTTAGCCGCATCCAGGGCTAAGAAGCTGGAGCGAAAAGTGGGCATTAAATAAATGGTTGCCCGGTCGCCTAAATCAGGCGTGCCTCCGGTTGGTGTCTCTAATCGTAAAGTTAATTCCGGGTGAAGCCGTTCAGGGAATTCAATTGCCGGCAGTTTGCCAAAAGCCACCGTTGGCGGCGGCGGCGGGGGTGGATTAACCACCTTAAAGTAAGTGTTGACGATGGAAATACCCAGTTTTAAGACCAAAATTGCCGCCAAGACCAAGGCTGACAACTTAATTAATTTGCGCGCCATTAGGGCAGTTTCGGTGAGTGACGCCATGTTTTGAGTATAGTCATTTTCTCTGTTAGAATGCAAATTAATGATAGTTAAAACCCGGATTGCTCCCTCCCCAACTGGCCTGCCCCATATTGGCACCATGTATCAGGCTTTGATTAACTATGCTTTTGCCAAAAAAAATAAAGGCCAGTTTTTGGTCCGGATCGAAGACACTGACCAGAGCCGTTTAGTTGCCGGAGCCGAAAAGGCCTTATTTGACGCCTTAGATTGGCTGGGACTAAAGCCGGATGCTAAGTCAATCAAGCAGTCACAGCGATTGCCGATTTACCGTGAGCATGCCGAAAAACTGATTGAACTTAAGCACGCTTATTATTGTTTTTGCTCTGAAGCAAGACTGGAACAGTTAAGAAAAGAACAGACCTTGGCCGGCAAAGCACCGATGTATGACGGTCAGTGTCGTAATTTAGATCGAGAGCCTGCCGCTGAAAGAGCCAAGAGTGAACCTCATGTTATCAGATTAAAAGTACCCAAAGATGAAACTTTAGTTATTGAAGACTTGCTCAGGGGAAAAGTGAGCTTTGACAGCAATCTGGTTGACGACCAGGTGTTAATTAAATCTGACGGTTATCCAACCTATCATCTGGCCATGGCAGTTGACGATCATTTGATGGCGATTACCCACGTGGTTCGGGGCGAGGAGTGGTTGAGCTCCAGCCCGAAGCTTAAGTTAATTTATCGATACTTCGGCTGGAGTTTGCCGATTTTAGTCCATACCCCGATTTTAAGGAATCCGGACCGGTCCAAGTTGTCAAAACGCCACGGACACGCTGCCGTCAGTTGGTATCAACAACAAGGTTATTTACCCGAAGCGGTAATTAATTTTTTAATTACCCGGGTTTGGAATCATCCGCAGGGAAAAGAAGTGTTTGGTTTAGATGAAATTATCAAACATTTTGATTTTAAAGCAATGCACTTAACCGGTCCGATCGTTGACTTGGATAAGCTTAATTGGCTTAACGGCCAATGGTTAAGGCGGCTGCCGGAAAAGCAATTGTGGCCGGAACTGAAAGAATTTCTGCCGGAAAGTTTGTCACGGGCTGTGTTTAAGCCGATTTGGCCGTTGTTAAAAGACCGTTTAGTCAAATTATCCGACCTGCCTTTACAAACCCAATATTTTGTCAGCCAGCCCCAGCTTAAAGTGCCGGAAATTTTGGGAGAATCAAGGATGACAGCCAAAGACACCGGACTTTATTTAATTAAAGTGGCGGAAATTATTAAAAACATAAAACCCTGGGCGGTAAAAAATTTAGAAAATAAACTCCACCAGCTGCAGGTAGCTGAAAATTTAAAACCCAGGCCGGCGTTTATGACCATCCGCTTGTCTGTTACCGGTTCTCCTGCCACTCCGCCCTTATTTGATGTTTTACACATTTTGGGCCAAACAGTAGTCTTAAAACGCTTACAATATGCCCAAAAAATCCTTAAGTCGCGCTAAAAAAATATTAGCCGGAGTGACCCTGACTGGCAGTTTGCTTTTAACTTCGGGAGCGCAAAAGCTAAAACCTCTGGACGAAAAACCGCCCGAGCTAAGATTGCCCTATGGTTTAGTGTCAACTAAGGAGCTACGCTCACTCTTAAAAAAAATGCTTGCCGAGGTAACACCGGAAACATCGCGGATATTAACTCAGGAAGAGGAGATGACTTTGTCAGCGTTGGTTGAAAAAACTTTAGGGATTAAAGCAGTGAGCCAGCTCCAAGGAAATCGTCTCAATCACCAGGTTGGCTACATCGGTTTGGAACAGCATTTGCCCCGCCGGCCCAATGATACTTTAGCCGGCCGGGAATTCCCTCAAGCCGGTTTGGCATCAAGCCGCGGTGCCTGGGGTTATGTGCCGGCCGAAAAAGAAAAATATTATTTAGCGGTCCAAACTCTTTATTTGCCCGACTGGCAGGCACGCTTGGGTGAATTAAGAGATTGGTATAAATTCAGGAAAATGGTGGCGATTAACCCCGAAACAGGAGCGGCAGTGGTTGCCGTCATCGCCGACGCCGGGCCGGCCAAATGGACCGGCAAGCAATTCGGCGGTTCACCCCTGGTGATGCACGACCTGGGTTTTTACCCCAAAAAAACCAAAGGTAAAATCATTTTGCTGTTTGTTGATGATCCGGATGATAAGATACCCCTTGGTCCGGTTAGTCATGCCAAAACTATTTAAAGTTTTTTTTCTAAGTCTGCTTTTACTTTTCGGTGCGCCGCCGCCGACTCTGGCCGTGGTTAATCCGTTGGAAAACGCTAATAATCGTTTTGGCATTCATATTTTGGAAGCCCATGATTTGGGTGCGGCCGCCGCTTTGGTTAACAGTAGCGGCGGAGATTGGGGTTATGTGACTTTGGTCCTAAGGTTAAACGATTTAAACCCCGATAAATGGCAAAATTTATTTGATTCGATGCGCCGCTTGAAATTAATCCCCATTGTTCGGCTGGCCACAGTTCCAGAAGGGGAATTGTGGGTTAAGCCATTGCCAGAAGATGCTCAAAAAATGACTGATTTTTTAAACTCTTTAAACTGGGTGATAACCAACCGCTACGTCATTTTATTTAATGAACCAAATCACGCCAAAGAGTGGGGTGGTCAATTAAAACCGCGAGAGTATGTTCAAACGGTCAAGGAGTTTCAGGCAAAACTTAAAGCCGCTTCAGACGATTTCTTTATTCTCCCGGCCGGATTGGATACAGCCGCCCCCGACAGCCCCGACACCATGGCGGCGACGGAGTATTGGCGGCAAATGTATTTGGCCGATTCAGCCATTTTTGGCCTGTTTGACGGCTGGAACTCTCACTCTTATCCCAATCCCAACTTTTCCGCCCCGCCGACAAAAACCGGCTTGGGGAGCCTTACCAGTTATCGATCAGAAGCAAGCTACTTAAGTCAATTTGGCCTACCTCTTAATCTACCGCTATTTATTACCGAAACCGGCTGGGTTAACTCAGCCGCCAATGATTTAAGTAATTATTATCGTCAAGCCTACAACTCAATTTGGACCGACACTAATTTAGTCGCCGTTACCCCGTTTGTTTTAAACTATCCCAGTCCGCCTTTTAGCCAGTTTTCCTGGCAGGAGCCGGGTACCAGTGAGTTTTATCCTCATTACGCCGCGGTTGAAGCGTTAATTAAAACTGCCGGCACTCCCAAGCAAATTCAGGAAAGCCAGCTCATCGCTTCAACGATTCCAAAAACAGTGATCGAAAACTCCGATTACCAGTTTCAGGTCACGCTTGAAAACACCGGGCAATCAATCTGGAATCGGGACGACTACGAATTGGTGATTGACGGTAATCTGACCCCGGGATCAGTTTTGGTTAGCCGGGTTTCAGACACCGAGCCTTTTGACACCGTTACTTTCAACGTCAATCTTTCTACCGGTCAAACACATGATCAAATAATCCTTAACTTACAATTAAAATTCAAAGACCAGCCGTTTGGTGAAAAAATTGACCAAACAATTGAGGTGATTTCGCCACCCAATTTAATCGTTCGCGCCAAACAGTTCTTAAAATCGACTTTAACCGGAGACGATTACCATTTAGTAGTTTACGACAGCAATAATCGGGTAGTGGGTGAATATAACTTAATTTTAGTTGACGGTGAGCTTCGACCGGTTAAGCTCTATGGTGTTGTTCCCGATGAAGTCTACCGGCTGGTTTTATTAAAACCTTACTATTTGCCCAGGCAAACAATCACCGTTTTAACCGGGCAAGATAATCTGGTTACCTTCAAAGCCTTATTGCCCTTTGATTTTAACAACGACGGTCAATTTAGCTGGAAAGACTTAGTCAGTTGGCGCTTATTTTGCTTCTGGTGTTTATAACCAGGTGACGACCTTGGAGTCTTGTTGAAGCTTTGAGATTAATGCCTGGACTGCATCCGAAATTTTTTGCTGTTCCAATTGATTGGTTAATTGAATTTTTACTTGATCAAAAGTTTGTTCGGGATAAAGAGTTTGGTTTTCTTGCCAATAAGCCTGCAACTCTTCATCGCTGACCTCCACCGGCCCGGCCATTTTTTCCAGTAATTTTTGAATTCTAATTTCTTCCAATAAAACCGGTCGGGTTAAATCTTGCTGTTTTAACAAGTCGTCTAAACTCATGCCTTGTTGCTGGGCTATTCCTTCGATTGTCGTCATTTCGGCGTTTAGCTCGTCTTGCGATACAGTTAAATTTCTTTTTTTGGCTTCAAGTAAAATTAACTTTTTAGTAATTAAAGTACTTAGAGCCTGCTGGCCGGCTAAACGGTCAACCTCGCTCATGTAAGCCACACGGGTTATCGGCCGGTTATTCACCCAGGCGACCACAAACCAGTTCTTAAAATAGAAAAGTAATCCCAAAACTCCGATAACAATTGCTCCCCGTATCAACCAGATTCTTAAATCAAGCTTAATTTTTTTCGCCTTTTTTATTGCCATTTTTCTATGATACCATAAATTAATGGTTAACCAATCGGAATTCCAGTATTTAAATCTATTAAAAGATATTTTGGATAATGGTCAGTGGAAAATTAGTCACTCTACCGGCGTTAAGTTAAAGTCAGTTTTTGGCCGTCAGATCAGGTTTGATTTGTCTCAGGGTTTTCCGCTTCTGACCACCAAGAAAGTCTTTTTGCGGGGGATCATTCATGAACTTTTGTGGTTTTTATCCGGCTCGTCCAACATCAAGTATTTAGTTGATAACCATGTTCACATCTGGGATGACTGGGCCTTTAAAAAATACCAGTGGGCCGTTAAAGACGGTAAGGCTAAGGAATTAGCTTTTGGGGAGTTTATGGACAAAATTAAGAACGAACCGGGTTTTGTCGACCAGTGGGGCGATTTGGGTCCGGTTTACGGTGTTCAGTGGCGCAATTGGCCCACCTTTTCTAAGGCTTCGTCAGGCAAGCCTTCCACGGTTGATCAATTGGGTTGGGCGATCGAAAAAATTAAAAAATACCCCCAGAAAAAGCATTATCTTATTTCTGCCTGGAACGCCGGCTGTATTTACGAAATGAGCGGTTCTCATTCAGCCTCGATGGTAATTGCTCCTTGCCACACGATGTTTCACATCAATATTACCGGTGACAAACTGTCGCTCCTTTTATATCAGCGCTCGGCTGACATGTTTTTAGGAGTCCCTTTTAATATTGCTTCCTATGCTTTATTAACTTTAATGCTGGCTCAAGTCACCGGCTACAAACCCGGGGATTTTGTTCACACTTTTGGTGACGCTCATATCTACCAAAACCACATTGACCAAGTGAAAATCCAGCTTAAGCGCCAGCCCCGGCCGTTTCCGACCATGAAAATTAATCCAAAAGTAAAATCGATTAACGACTTTAAGTTTGAAGATTTTACGATTGAAAATTACGATCCGCACCCGGGCATTAAAGGCGAGATTACGGTTGTCGGAGGCTTTTAAATGGCCGCCCGTGTTTCTTTAATCGTGGCTCATGATGATAAATTAGGCATCGGTAAAACCAACCAGCTTCTGTTTCGCCTTTCCGCTGACTTAAAGAGGTTTAAGCAAATTACCATGGGTCATCCGATTATCATGGGCCGAAAAACTCACTCGTCAATCGGCCGGGTGTTATCGGGAAGAGCCAACATCATTATTAGCCGAAATCCGGATTTTAAGGTCGAGGGCGCCAGGGTGGTTAATTCGTTGTCTTCTGCCCTGGAGTTAGCCCGATCCTTAGATGATCAAGAAATTTTTATTATCGGCGGCGGGGAGATTTTTAAACAAGCGATGGAACAAAACTTAGTTGATAAACTTTACGTCACTAAAGTTCAAGGAGATTTTGGCGCCGAAATCTTTTTTCCGCCCTACCCATCGTTTAAAAAAATCGTTTTTGAACAAGAGGGCAGAGAAAACGATTGGCACTATACCTTCCTGGAACTGTTAAAATAAAAATTATGAAACCCTGGGATGAGTTAGCCGATGAAACTTCGATCAAAAAAACAGTTGACAGTTTAACTGCCGCCGGCATCGATGTCTTGGTCGTTGATAATGGCGCAGCGGCGAAAGCTAAAGTTTTGGAAATGCTGCCCAAAGGCGCCGAAGTGATGAATATGTCATCGGTAACCTTAGAGACGCTGGGGTTAGTCAAAGAGATAAATGAGTCGGGTAATTACGATTCAGTTAAAAACAAATTAAAGCAAATGGACCGTAAAACCCAAGGGGTAGTGATGCAAAAGCTGGGCGCCGCGCCCGAGTGGGCGGTCGGCAGCGTTCACGCGGTCAGCCTTGATGGCCATATTTTAATTGCTTCCAATACCGGCAGCCAGCTGTCGGCTAACGCCTACTCTTCAGCTCACGTGATTTGGGTAGTCGGCACTCAAAAAATTGTTGCCGATTTGGAGGAAGCAAGAACCAGAGTTTATGAATATTGCTTGCCGACTGAAGACAAGCACATGCGTGAGCTTTATGGAACGGGTAGCAACGTCAGCAAACTTTTACAAATCAGCAGGGAAAAAGTGCCCCACCGTCTGACTTTGATTTTCGTCAAAGAAAAGTTGGGCGTTTAGATGCATAGTCCGGCGATTGACGTCATGAGATTACTAGCCATCTTGGCAGTAGTTTTGGTTCACACCACCACAAAAACCCTTAATGCCACCGGTTATGACTTAAATGCATATTGGTGGCCGTTACTTTTAAATCAAATTTCTCGCTTTGCCGTGCCGATGTTTTTTTTAATTTCCGGTTTTGTCCTGGAGTTAAATTACGGCCACCACCCTGATTATTTAAGTTATTTAAAAAAACGTTTAAGTAAAATTTTAGTTCCTTATTTATTTTGGAGTCTTATTTATTATTTTTTTGTCTACCAAGGCAATCTGGCACCTTTATCAACAGTGCTTTTATGGGGCGGAGCGGCTTACCAGCTTTACTTTATTCCGGCTTTAATGATTTTTTATCTAATCTTTCCGTTATTCCACCGCTTGTATAAAATTTTGGCCCACCCTTTGGTGCTGCTGGTTCTTGGCGCCGTTCAAGTGAGAATCCTTTACCAGGACTATTTTGTCCGTGATTTACCTTACCCATTTCCCATCAGTATTGCCCTGATGGCATTTTATGTTTTTATCATTGGGATGGTGGCCTCACACTACCAAAAACAGTTAATGGAGGGGATTAAAAAGTGGTTTTGGGCGCTAGCCCCATTAACCATTGGTTTGGCCTTAGGTATTTTCTGGCAGGGGTGGCAAAGATATTTTATGACCTGGAACATTCACGCTTTTTACTCCCAGTGGCGTCCGAGCGTCATGTTTTACTCAATTAGTTTGTCAGCAGTCCTTTATTATTTGTTTTCCGTCAGCAAAAGATTCCAAAAACAAATTCCCGCTTTATCGGGTCTGGCCTTTTTTGTCTTTTTCTTTCACTTGATTCCTTTGGAATTGCTCTGGCGCCAGATTGGTACAGTTCAAGCCTGGTGGTACGATCCGATGTTTTTCCTCGCTACTGCCGCCGCCTCATTTGGCGTCGGCTATCTTGCCCACAAAATTCCTTACTTATCCAAACTCACCGGTTAAAGAGCCTTTCTTTGGTCGACCGTTCCGCCCATATATGAGGCCCGGTAAATTTCCGTTTTTCCCTTTAAGATTATTTCCGTGCCGGAGAATCTAGTTACTTTTCCCGCCCAGGAGTTTAAATATTTAAACTGTCCGCTTAACAATTTTTTCGGGCCGCGGAAAGGGGATGCATTCGGCATTTTAGCTAGAGCGGCGCGTAAAACTTTATAAACTTCATCCGGGTTAGCTTTAGTTTCCACCCAGCCGTAATAAATCATCAGCCAGACCGGTTTATGGTCATAAAACACTGCCAACCGGCCGCCATATGGTTCGCCGCCGAAAAAATTGTCATTCATCGACCATTTGCCCTGTTTGAAGGTAATCGTCGTTGATTTATCTTTTTCTTTTTTCCAAGACCGTTCATTGCCGGTGACATAGCCGGCCTTATTGGCCGTGATTAAAAACCGCTTTAGGGATTTTGTGGTCATTTATCTGCTATTATAGCAAGCACCTATGATTCCTTTTACCAGAACTGGTTACGATAAATTACTTGCCGAAAGAGCCAGGTTACAGCAAAAACGGGCTGAAACGGTTGTTCGGGTACAAACTGCCCGGGAAATGGGTGATTTGTCGGAAAATGGTGCTTATAAATACGGCCGTATGGAGTTGGGAGATATTGGCAGACAGCTGCGCCAACTGTCATTTTTATTGAAAAACGCGGTTGTCACCCCGGCGCAAAAAAATGGCAGCGTTGGTTTTGGCAGTGTCGTGACAGTGACCGCGCCGACGGGTACAAAGACTTTCACCATGGTGAGCGAGTACGAGTCTGACCCGCTTGAGAATCGTTTATCAATGACCGGCCCTATCGGCCAGGCGCTCATGGGTAAAAAAGTAGGCGACAAAGTATCGGTCGTGGTGCCCGCGGGAAAGGTAACTTACGAAATCAACTCTTTATCTTAATCTTAGTGGCTTTTTTGAAAGTTTTACCTTGAAATTCCAGTTTCACTACTTCACCTCTTTGAATAATTAAGCTTTTATTTTTCGGATCCCAAGGATAGCGGGGGAACTTTTGATTTGTAAGGTACCAATAGGCGAAAGTGAGGGGTTCGCCATGAGAAACTAAAACACATTCCTTACCCTTGCTGACCTTTTCCTTGATGACAGACATCATTCTGGCAACTACTCGGTCTTTTGGTTCCCTGGATGGGTCATCTTGTTCTATTTTCCAGGCCTGTTTTTCAGCTTTAGGTTTTCCTTGTAAATTAGGACAACCGACTTCGATCAATCGGTCGTCAACGGTGACGGATGAGTCTGTTTGTACGCCGATCAGTTTGGCAGTCTGAACGCATCTAACCATTGGACTGGAATATATTGGCAACTTTTTAAGTTTCTGTTTTACAAACCACTGACCAATTCGTTTGGCATTTTGTCTGCCTGTTGCCGATAAAGGCATCGGCAGGCGAAAGTGAAATAAGTTTTTCGGGTTGTTAAATTCGGTATGGCGGACAAGATAAAGATTCATTTTATTAACCTATAGATTTAGATAGCAAGAAAATTCCGAAGATAAATAAAGTAAACATTAAACCCAAGTAAGCATAAGATTTCTTGGGAGCGCCCCGAAATTCCTTCCAGGCGAATATTCCCCAGAGGGCTCCGATCATTGGAGCACATTGGCCTAAAGTGTAGGCAATAGCCACACTAAAATTTGGCATTGAGGCTACCACCAAATTAGAAACAGTGGCCATCGACCATATTAGTCCTGCCAAAATAGCCCAGCCATGCCAGGAAGGTTGGGCCCGCAGGTATTCATCCACATCAATTGGTGGTTGTTTAGGAACCAACGGCTTTTTCATTATCAGCGGCAATAAAACTACTGTGGCTAGAAAGCCTCCTATGGTCATAAATACCGCTCCGCTATATCCGCTTAAGCCTTGGGCAAAGGCGTAGTTAAAAGGGAAAGGGAAAAGTCCAAGAATTAAACCACAAAGCAGCGAGACAATGATGCCTCGTTGTAAATTTCTTTTTTCAATTCCACCCCGCTCTTTTAACTTATAAGCAATTCCATTAGCGATAACGGCCAGCAGCACCATAAACAATCCGGCAAACAGATAAACAGGATTACTGGTGGCAGTAGGATTGGTAATAAAAGCCAGAGTCGTGCCCAAAATTAAAGCAATGCCGAGCGCTAAAGGAAAGGCGTTGGCAAAGCCCGTCAGGGCGATGGCGGCAACAAGCAAGATGTTACCCAGCCCCCAGAAAAAGCCGCCTAGTATGGCCCAGAGCCCACCGATTAGAGAAAAATTATTTAGGTCAAAACCGCCAAGGAGAATTGATAATAAAACGGTCCAGACAACAATGCTCCAGGCAAAGTCCCAATAATATGCTTCAAATCGCCAATTGCCGCATTTTTTAAGTGTGTTAATCCATGATCCCCAACCAATCATGTTCACTAACAACATCCCAAAAGCCACGGGGATTGAAGGAGCAAAACCCATATTTACTTCAGTCGGCGAACAATCACCCCAGCTCTTTTAAAAAGGGTTAGCCCAAATTTATCGGTGTGATGCTGGTCAATAACGACTTCAATAATGCCGGCGTTGATCAACAGTTTGGCACAGTAATTACAGGGCATGATAGTCGAGTAAAGGCTTGAGCCTTTGGTGGAAACGCCGTGATAAGCCGATTGTAAAATCACATTTTGCTCGGCGTGGACGCAGAGACACCTGTCTTTGTGCTCATTAGCTTTATAAATCCCCTTATGTCTTTTAGTGCAGCGTTCACAACCGCCGTCAACACAGTTTTTAGTCCCACTTGGAGTTTCGTTGTAGCCGGTAGCCAGTAAGTGCTTGTTTCGTACCAGCACTGCTCCAACCCTCATTCTAATGCAAGTCGACCGGCTTTTGGCTACATGGGCTATTTCCATAAAGTACTGGTCCCAGGTTGGTCGGATGTGTTTTTTCATTTAATGTTCATATTCTACAGCTTTTTTAACAAATTTAAATTGCTTCTTACCAAGGCCTCTTTTTTGGCCTTAGACCACTTTTTTAGCTGTGCCTCCCTGCGCATTGCCTCTCTTCTTGAATCGAAACTTTCTTGGTATACCAAGTCAACAGAATTGAAATAACGCACGTATCTTGCAGAAGTACTTGATTTACTTTTATGCTCATTGAGCCGTTTCTCGAGATTATTAGTTTGTCCAATATATAAGGTATTTGCTGATGTACGAAGGATGTAGACAGAATACATATTTATTACGATTCCTTTATGTGTGGCCGAAGGCCCTGAGCGAGCGTAGCGAGTCGAACGGGTTGAGCGTATCGATCTAGGCCCGTTTGGCCAAGTAATATCATCTACAGATTACTTAGTTTTGGCGAGTAATTCGTCTATTTGTCCACCATTCCACCCAGTCACCATATTACCCTCTGCATCTATCTGAACAAACGTGTGTTGGTAGACAACGTTGTACTTTTTGGCTAAATCTTTTTCTTCCTGGTCTGTTTCTGGGTCGTTATAATTTACCCGTATAACTGTTAAGTCCTCAGGAATTCTATCGGTGTTTTCCTTAAGATTTGCATCAGTTGGTTGACAAGTCGGACACCAAGATGCGTAGAAAAACAAGACTCGGCGGTTGCCCGCTGCTTTGGCCAAAGCTGTTTTAGAGTGCTCAACATAACGGGATTCTCCGCTATTTACCATTACCACGTCGTCCTTTTGTGCGGGTGGTTTTTGATAAAACATATATGCTCCGAAGCCAAAAGCTACAAGAAGAAAAATAGTAATAATTTTTATTTGAGTTTTAACATGATCGAACATCTATTTATGTCACCCCTTCTTTGTTTAAGTATACCTTATTGAGAGCTTACGGTCGCTTCGTGTCCAGTCTTGTTGCCGGACTAGGATTCGAACCTAGATGATGACATTCAGAGTGTCACATCCTGCCATTAGATGATCCGGCATTGTCAGCCATATTTTAACATAGCTTCGGTGTTAGAATGCCTTATGGCAAAACAGTTTACTTGTCTTATTCCTTTCTATAACGAAGGGGAAAGGGTTTTGAGAGTTTTAGACAAAATCAGCACGTTCAAGCGCCAAGCCGATATTGTTTGTGTTGACGACGGTTCGCAAGATTTAGCCTCAGAAAAGATTGCCAAAAAGTATCCTTGGGTTACTTTAATCAAACTGAAAGAGAATCAAGGGAAAACAGCAGCAGTTGCTGCCGGTTTAAAAAAAGTCAAAACTCATTACGTTTTTTTACTGGATGCGGATTTAAGAAAAATTTCCGTTAAAGATTTTCAGGCAGGCTTGGATTGGTGCCGCAAGGAGCCAAAGATTGACATGTTAATTTTTGGCAGGATTAATGACCCATTTAGAAGTTCTTTATTGGCGACACACATCCTTTTATCCGGGGAAAGAATTGTTAAAACTAAGATTTTAAAAGCGGTGCTTCGTGGCCGAGTTAAGGGGTTTCAGCTGGAACTCGCTTTAAATCAATATTGTTTGGACCATAATTTAACGGTTGTTACTCTGCCTTCTAGGGCCAAGACTACGTTAAAGTTGAAAAAATACGGCCTTGTCGGATTAAAAAGAGATGGCAAGATGTTTTGGGAACTTTTCAACTATACAGGAATCCGCAGCTATATGAGGCAGGTTTCAGTTTTTACCGGAAGAAAGACATGGTTATGACCAAAATTTTAGTCCGCTATGCAGAAATTGCCTTAAAGGGCAAAAACTTAAACTTTTTTGAAAATTCTCTAATTTCCAACCTAAAAAGATCATTGAATTTACCGAACCGGGCTGTAACCAAGTTAAGAAAACAGATTTTAATCGAGGTTGATGAAAGTTTAATTAATCAAAGTCTAAAAAAATTAGAACATATCTTTGGAGTTGCCTGGTTTGCACCGGTAGTTGAGGTTAAAACTGACCTGACTGTGATCACCAAGGCGGTAGTGAGTTTGGCTAAAAAACAGATAAAAAATAAAGACACCTTTGCCATTGCCGCCCACAGAAACGATAAGACGATTTCATTTACCAGTCAGGAGGCGGATCGGGAACTGGGTGCGGCAGTGATTAAAGCTACCAAAGCTAAGGTCGACTTATCTAAGCCTGACAAAACTATTTATTTGGATCTGGGGAAAATCAACACCTTTATCTATAGCGCCAAATTAGCCGGCGCCGGCGGCCTGCCGGTGGGAACCAGCGGCAAAGTGTTGTGTTTATTATCCGGCGGCTTTGATTCTATTGCTGCCGCCTACTTACTAGCCAAAAGAGGAGCGCAAGTCGATTTTGCTCATTTCCATGTTTTTAGTGATCATAAGCAAGTATTAAAGACCAAAATTAAGGATATTGTTGATGGTTTAAAAGAGTTCACTTACTCGCAAAAACTGTTTTTATTAAGTTATATTCCTTTCCAAATGGAAGTAGTGGATCTGTCGGCAGATTTGGCCCCGCACGAATTGGTCGTTTTTAGGCGGTTAATGATTAAAGCGACCGGAGCCTTGGCCAAAAAACACGGATATGAAGCCTTAGTGGTCGGCGACAGCCTGGGCCAGGTGGCTTCACAGACGCTAAGCAATATTGTGGCCGTTGATGCCGCCGCCGATTTGCCCGTATTTCGGCCCTTAATCGGTACTGATAAAAAAGAGATTATCGATTTAGTCAGAAGTTTAGGTTTGGAACAGGCCGCAATTGCCCCCTATAAAGACTGTTGTTCAATTATTTCCCGTTCGCCGGCTACCAGAGCCAATCCGGAGAAAATTGATCAAATAGAGAAGAAAATTAAAATTGATCGGCTCGTAAGGGAAATTGCCGATAAAGCCGCTATAATTAATTTATGAATATTCCGGTCAAAACTTTAAAATCGGGTTTTTCCATGCCCGTGTTTGGTTTTGGTACCTGGCAAATGGGTGGCAGACACGAACGTGACCCGCAAAATGACGACCAAGCAGACATTGCAGCGATTAAGGCCGCGATTGAGGCGGGGATTACTCACATCGACACTGCTGAAAGTTATTCTGCCGGTCACGCAGAAGAATTAGTGGCTCAAGCCATTAAAGGTTACGATCGATCTAAGCTATTTATCGTTTCCAAAGCTCATCAAGAGCATCTGAGGCATGATGATTTATTAGTAGCCTGCGAAAACAGTTTAAAGCGTCTGCAAATTGACTACCTGGATCTTTACTTACTGCATGCTCCCAGTCTTCAGGTGCCGATTAAAGAAACGATGGCAGCGATGGACAAGTTAAAAGCCGACGGCCGGATTAAAAATATCGGCATCAGCAATTTTTCTATTAAAAGAACCAAAGAAGCGGTGACTGCCACCCAAAACCAAATTGTGGCTAATCAGCTTCATCTCAACTTAATGTATCGCGAGCCCGAGCGGGATGGCTTGGTAGAATATTGCCAGCAAAATGACATGCTGTTTATTGCCTGGCGACCGGTGCAAAAAGGGGCATTAACCCAACCTGGTCACTATCCGATTCTGGATGAAATGTGTGCTAAATACCAAAAAACTCCGAGTCAAATTGCTATCAATTGGTTGATCAGTCAGGAAAATATTATTACTTTGGCTAAATCGACCAATTTAGAACACTTGGAGGAAAACTTGGGCGCACTAGGCTGGCAGATGGACAAAAATGACATGGAGCGCCTAGACAAAGAATTTCCTGATCAAAAAGATATATCCGACGCTGTTCCACTTTTATGATTACCTGTCAGTTTGAAAATGACGGCAAGGATTCTTTAAGGCACGTGGTAGTAGACGTGTTGTTATTAGACGGCAATAAAATTTTACTGGCTAAAAGAACCGGTAAACTCTTAGAGTCGGGTAAGTGGGCTTTACCGGGCGGTTTTCTTGATCGGGATGAAACGTGTGAACAGGGGGCAATGCGGGAAGTCAAAGAAGAAACTGGTTACGAAATTCAAATAATTAAACTACTGCGGATTGTTGATAGCCCTGACAGGCCCAAAGAAGACAGACAAAATGTTTCTTTTGTTTATCTAGCTAAACCAACAGAAAAAACTGGTAAAGCTGACCATGAATCTTCCGAGATGCAATGGTTTGATTTAGATAAATTGCCGCCGGTCGAGGAAATTGCCTTTGACCACTACGACAATATTAATATTTATCTCGAGAGTATTGACAGGTAGTACCATTAATGGTACTATTCGAATATATGGCCTCTATCTCAAACGTTTTACCCGCCAGCGAAGCTAGAAATAATTTTTACACCATGCTGGACGAGGTTAACACTAAACTAAAAACCTTTACTATTACCCTGCGTGGCAAGGTTAAGGCGATATTGATCAGCCCGGACGAGCTGGAGTCTTGGCGGGAAACCCTGGAAATAATGGCTGATGAAAAATTGGTGAAAGATATCCGTAAAAGCCAGTCAGAAGTTAAAAGGGGTAAATTTATTACTGAAGAAAAATTGCTCAAAGAGTTAGGGATTAATCCTAAAGATTTAGATTAATAAATGAAGCTGGTTTATTCGAGAGATTCGATTAAATCGTTAAAAAAGCTCCCTCTGTCAAAGCAGAAAAAAATTGCCATCAAACTTTTCTTCCTAAAAAATAATCCTCAGGCAGGGAAAGTCTTAAAAGGAGAATTTAAAGGCCTATCTTCTCTTAAAGTTTGGCCTTATAGAGTTATTTACGAAATTAATCTTAAACAACAGCTAATAATAATTCATAAAATCCAGCACCGTCAGAGAGTGTATAAATAGATATGACTGGAAACTTATGAGTTGGTTATTTTTGATTTTGGCCAGTGTCTTGTTTTTTTCGATTTCGACGATTGTCCACAGAATTTTAATGAAAAGCGACAAGAGTGATCCGGCAGCCTACATGATTGTTTTTCAGTTCTTAGTTACTTTCATGATTGTGATTTACATGACAATATTTAGAGTTGCCTTGCCAAATATTCTACCGGTTTTACCAAATCTACTACTAAACGGTGTCTTAATTGGCGCGGCCAGTTTATTTATGTTCAAAGCACTCAAATTTACAGATGCTTCTGAATATACTATTTTGCATACTTCGGCTACTTTCTGGACAATTATTGCTTCGGCAATCTTTTTAAATGAAATAATTACCTTTAATAAAATTTTGGGCACGATCTTGATTATTTTAGGAGTTATTATCGTTACTTGGCGCCAAAAGAAACAAAAATTAGTATTTCATAAAGGTCATCTTTATACTCTGATTTCTTCAACTGCATTTGGTTTGGCTTTTACTAACGAGGTTTTTATTGTTGGCCAAATTGGCGTATTGCAAAATTTAGTTATTGGCTTTTTCCTTCCTGGCTTGTTTGTATTATTGATCAAACCAAAAGCCATTTATACAATGAAACTCTTATTAAAAGTTAAAAACTTGTTTAGCATGACTGTATTTTCTCTTTTTTACTTATTTGGAGCAGTGACAATTTTTGCCGCCTATAGGGCCGGAGGCGACGCCTCGCAACTTTATCCGATTAGTAATTTATCAGTAATCTCCACGGTTATCCTGGCCGCAATCTTTTTACGGGAAAGAAGTCATTTAGGCAGAAAAATTCTCGGAGCTTTAGCTGCTTTTGCCGGACTTTGGTTTTTGCAGTAGCAGGTAGCGGTTGGAAGTGTCGGCGCGAAAGTCGGCCAGGACAGAGAGATTGGCGGCAGCGAGTAGGGAAGAGATTTCTGGATCAGTGTACAAATGGCAGAAGCGCTCGGCGGTGACGCCCAAGCGCCAATCGACCAGATAATCATTATTGCCCAAATCTTTGATGATTTTGGTTTCGGAGGATTTATTAAATTCCCAGAAGCTTAAAAATAAAATTCCTTCTGGTTTAAGCTTGGCGGCGGCCCGGCGAATAAGGCCAGCGGCAGCGGCGGGCGATAAATGATGCATCACACCTAAAATGGCCACTAAATCAAACCGGCCGCGAACAAGGAGAGGATGCAAGATATCAGCTTTAATTAATTTGGCGGATGGTAGGGCCTCGGTGGCGCGATCGAGCAAATATTGGTTGGAATCGACCCCGGTATAGGCGATGGAGTGGTGAGTCGAAAGCCAGACGCCGAAACGGCCATTGCCGCAGCCAAGATCAAGCACAAAAAGTTCACGATTGGGCAGATGGGGCAGCAGTTTTTTCCAACCCAGCCATGGACGCTGGCGCGACCTGTTAAAATACTCTTGGGTTTTTAAATAGAAATCCCGATTTAATTTATCAAAATCCATATGGGTAAATTTGATTTTAATCTTAAGTCTCACCAAAAGAAACTCAAGCCGCTTTTAAAAGAGCTGGTAGCCGGTCAAACCTATGACCAGGTTTTGAGGCGTCATCCTAAAACCAAAGGGTCGCTGTTTACCCGGTCAGAAATAATTGCCGGCTTAAGGCATTTTTACGGCGAAGGGGCGGCCGCCAAACTTCAGGCCAAGCCAGTGCGCACTTTGTCCGGGGTAGTGCCGGTAACGTTATTGACCAAACCCTATCCCTGTCCTGGCAAATGTATTTTTTGCCCCAATGATCCGAAAATGCCCAAAAGCTATTTATCAGCCGAGCCGGGAGCCCAAAGAGCAGCTTTGAATAATTTTGACCCTTACAACCAAGTGACCACCCGGTTAATGACTTACCACGCTAATGCCCACTCGACTGAAAAGATTGAATTGATAGTTTTGGGCGGCACCTGGTCGTCATATCCAAAACATTACAAAATCTGGTTTATCAAGCGCTGTTTTGACGCTTTAAACGATTTTAAACCCGGTAAAACCAAGAAAGTTAAAGCCCCGCAGATTGACGGCTCAGCCGATTGGCCGGAATTGTATCCGGCTCAAAAGAAAAACGAAACTGCGGTCAGCCGCTGTGTTGGCTTGTCCTTAGAAACCAGGCCTGATTTTTTGAACGAAGCAGAGTTAGTGCGCTTTAGGCAATTAGGCTGTACTAAGATTCAAATAGGAATTCAAAGTTTAAATAACCGGGTGCTTAACTTAAATAAACGGGGCCATAGGGTTCGTGCTACTAAAAAAGCGATTGGCTTATTGAGACTTGCCGGTTTTAAAATCCAGGGCCACTGGATGGCCAACCTTTATGGGGCTGACCCAGAGGGCGACATTAAAGACTTTACTAAGTTGTTTTCTGATCCAGGCATCAGGCCGGACGAACTGAAAGTTTACCCAACAGCTTTAATTGAGACAGCCGAATTAATGGATTATTACAAAAAAGGTTTATGGAAACCATATTCTTACAGTGAGCTTTTAAAAGTCTTAGTGGCTGCTTTGCCGATGGTTACCGAATATTGCCGGGTGACCCGGGTGATTCGCGATTTTTCCTCAGATGATATCGTTGTCGGCAACAAATTGACTAATTTTCGGGAGATTGTGGAAAAGGAAATCAGAAGACAGGGGAAGCAATTGAAAGAGATTCGGGCCCGGGAAGTCCGGGGCCAGCCGATTGACGCGGCCAAACTGAAACTAAAGATTACCAGTTATGCGGCAGGTTTAGCTAAAGAAAATTTTTTGCAGTTTGTTACCCCGGATAACCAGATTGCCGGTTTTTTAAGGTTAAGTTTGCCGTTAAAGCCGGCTTTTATTCCTGAACTTAAAGGCGCGGCCCTGATTCGGGAAATCCACGTTTACGGCAAAGCCTTAGATTTGGGGGCAGACAGCGGCCTTAAAGCTCAGCACCGGGGCCTGGGAAAAACCTTAATTAAAACTGCGGCCGAATTAGCAAAAAAAGCCGGCTTTAAACATTTGTCAGTGATTTCAGCGGTCGGCACCAGGCAATACTATAAAAAACAGGGATTTAGGAGGGGTCGGCTTTATCAAAGTTTATTGATTTCCTGATCCAGGGTGTTTAGCTCGGGTGTGTAATCCTGGACTTGGGTTTCATTGAGTTCTTCCTCAACCGTATCAAGATCAGTTTCGTCAGAAAGCGGTTTTTCCATAGTGACATCGGTTTCGCCGGTGGTTTTGTTTTCCTGGGTTAATGGCAACAAGTTGCAGCCGGCCAGCACCAAAGTTAAAGCGCCGATTAAAGTTAAACCCAACTTATTCTTCACCGGCCACCTCCTTGACTGCCAGCAAGGCTTCATGAAGCTGGATGCGGGCTTCTTTGATCAAATCCTGGACCGCTTTCAAGTCGGTCCTCAAAGTGGTTTTGGCCGTGGTCGCTCCGACCCTTAAACCGTTTTCATCAGTAAATTCAATCACGTATTCTTTGTCTGCCTGGGCGACAACAGCGTCTTCAGCAGCGGTTAAAGCGTCGCTGGCTTCGTTAAGGGCAGTTTGGGCGGCGGCAACATCTTTTCCGGCTGTGGCTAATTCATTGATTCTGGTTTGGAGTTTCTCAACTAAAATCTGCATCCGGTCAATCAGTCTTTGCCACATCGCCGTCATTTTTTCATTGACTTTATTCATTTGGGCGTTGATTCGTTCCATCACCACCTCTTTGGTTTGATCGGTGATTTGGGCTGTTCTAACCTGCAGGGCAGCACTTGGTTTTACCCTTGGCGAAGGCGAGGGTCTTAAGCCGGCGTCTTGGGCGTAAACCGGGAGGCTGGTAATCAAAAGTAAGCTGACAGCCAGGAGGACCTTTTTCATACAAAAATAGTAGCAGTTTTTAGTTATAATAGTCAACAATGATTGTTTTGAGTTTAAAAACTTACAAGGAATCAAGTGGCGACGAGGTCATTAAGCTGGCTAGAATTGCCGAAAAGGTGAATCAAGACACAGGCGTTCCTATTTGGCTCTGCGCCCAAGCTTTCGATATTTACCGATTGGTCCAAGCAGTTAAACTGCCTATTTGGGCCCAGCACCTTGACCCGATCGATCCGGATCGTCACTCCGGCTGGCTGTCGCCTTATTCAGCCAGGCAAGTCGGCGCGGTTGGGGCAGTGATTAATCACGCCGAACATACAGTCCCGCTGGGAACGATTGACACCACAATTAATAAATGCCGTCAATACGGTTTAAAAACACTAGTAATTGCCGACACGATTGATTTGGTTAAACAGGTAATTGAGTTACAGCCGGATTATTTAGCTTTTGAGCGGCCCGATTTAATCGGCGGAAAAGTGGCCATGGTTGACGTTGAAGCCGATCACATTAAACAGGTAATTGATCTATCTCCTGTGCCGGTAATTGTTGGGGCGGGTATTCGAACCGGCGACAACGTCAAAAAAACTTTAAGTTTGGGAGGAGTGGGAGTGATTTTGGCCTCAGCCGTAGTCAAAGCAGCCGATCAGGAAGCGGCTTTAAGAGAACTAGCTTCAGGCTTTAAATGATTGCTTTAATCCAGCGGGTGGCAACTGCCCGGGTAACGGTTAAAGATAACCAAATCGCCAAAATCGGCAAAGGGTTTTTAATCTTACTGGGTGTAATTACCGGTGATCATGACACCGACCTTGACTATCTGGTTAAAAAAATTACAAAACTAAGAATTATGTCTGACGAAGCGGGGAAAATGAATCTGGACCTGGCCGCCTCAGGCGGCTCTGTTTTGGTAGTGTCTCAATTTACTTTAGCCGGTGACGTCTCCGGCGGCAATCGACCCAGTTTTATCAAGGCGGCCGAGCCGGCTGTTGCTGAAAAATATTACCATCAGTTTGTCGCTGGCCTTAGGGCGGCCAATCTTACGGTTAAAACCGGCAACTTTGGCGACTACATGCAGGTAGATTTAACTAACGATGGGCCAACCACAATTATTATTGATAGTAAAATGAGAAAATGACCATTGCTGTTTGTGCCTCGCTTCATGCCCATTACCAGATTTTACAGGTTGAACGGGAACTGATAGCTTTAGGTTTTAAAGTCTTGTTGCCGATCGGAACGAAAAAAATTAAATCAGGGGAGTGGGACTTGAAACGCTTAGGCTGGCATAAACGCCAGTTTAAATCAGCTGCCATCACTATGCATTTTGAGGCAATCAAAAAGGCTGACGCGATACTAGTAGTCAATCCGACTAAACTGGCGGTAAAAAATTACATCGGCGGCAACACCTTAATGGAAATGGGTTTTGCCTACTACTTAAAAAAACCGATTTACATTCTAAATGACATTCCTAAAAACATGCTTTATACCGAAGAAATCATCGGGGTGAGGCCGATTGTTTTGCGCGGCAACCTGAGAAAGATAAAGAAGAACTATAGTCCCGAGCGAAGTCGAGGGATTGACATTAGCACTCATTAGTTTATACTGCTAAAACATGGCCATACTTTTAGGACCAACGCAAAAATCAAAACCCTTAAGAACTTTACCTTTAGTACCTTTACGCGAAGGTGTGGTTTTTCCTCACGCTGAAGCGGTGTTAACTTTTGGCCGGCCAAAATCAAACGCCGGTATCGAAGCCGCCTTCCGGTCTGACCGCCTGGTGGTGTTTGTCACCCAAAAAAATCCCCGCATTAGTGAGCCTGGTTTTGACGACATTTATACCGTGGGGACGCTTTGTACCATTGAGCGGATTCTGAAAACCGACGGCGAGATTAATGCTTTGGTGCGGGGGATGAGCCGGGTAAAGATTCGCTCACTTGAAGCCAAAGAGCCATTTTTGGTGGCTAAAGTTGAGGAGTTAGCCGAAACTATCGAAGAGTCGGATGAAATGTCGGCTCTGGAAAAACACGTTTTACACAGCTTTAAAAAAGCGGTCAATATCGGCAAGTCGGTCGACTTTATGATGTTTATGCGGGTGATGGGCGGAGTTTCTTCATCGGAACTGGCCGACCAAGTGGCGACTAACTTGGATGTTACCACGCCTCAAAAGCAGGATCTTTTAGAAGTTTTGGATGTCAAAAAACGCCTGGAATCGGTTTCTGACTACCTCTCTTCCGAATTAAAGATTTTGGAGATTGAGAAAAATATTGCTGCTAAAACCCAGAAGAAATTTGATAAATCGATGCGGGAAACGGTGCTCAGAGAACGCTTAAAGACCATTCAAAAAGAATTGGGTGAAGAAGATGAAAACAAAGACATTAAAGAATTGAAAGAAAAAATTACCAAGGCAGCCATGCCTGAAGATGTCGAAGCCAAAGCCTTGAAAGAATTAAACCGCCTGGAAGCGATGACTAACTTTAATCCCGAATCAGGTTATATCCGGACCTACTTAGAGTGGCTGTGCGATTTGCCTTGGTCGGTAGCTAGTGCTAACGACATCACCATTAAATCAGCCGAAAATATTTTAGAAGCGGACCACTACGGCTTAAAAGAAGTGAAGGAAAGAATTTTGGAGTATTTGGCGGTGATGCAGTTAAAAAGTAAGCTTAAAAATAAAGCTTCACGCTCCGGCCCGACGATTTTATGTTTTGTCGGCCCGCCGGGGGTAGGTAAGACTTCAATCGGCCGGTCAATCGCCCGGGCCTTAAAGCGAAAATTTGTCAAAATTTCTCTGGGCGGGATTAGGGATGAAGCCGAGATTAGGGGGCATAGGCGGACTTATGTCGGGGCCATGCCCGGACGCATCATTCAGGGGATTAACACTGCCGGAACAAATAACCCGGTGTTTATGCTGGATGAAATCGATAAAATCGGGATTGATTTCCGCGGCGACCCATCGGCGGCATTACTGGAGGCCCTAGACCCAGAACAAAACCATGAATTTTCTGATCACTATTTAGAAGTCCCCTTTGATTTATCCAAAGTGATGTTTGTCACCACCGCCAACGTTTTGGATACCATCCCGCCGGCTTTAAGAGACCGCTTGGAGATCATTAGGTTTGCCGGCTACACCGCTGACGAAAAAGAGATAATCGCCAAGAAGTATTTGATTTCTAAGACAGTAGAAGCCAATGGCTTGTCTGGCAAAAAAGTCAGCCTGCCTTTAAACACAATCAGAAAGATTATTGATGCTTACACCAGAGAGGCAGGAGTCCGAAGTTTAGAGCGGGAAATCAGCAAAGTGATGCGTAAACTAGCTAAAGCGATTGCCGCCGGCAAAAAGGGTAAGTTTACGGTTACACCCCAAAAGCTTGATGATTACTTGGGAGCGGAAAAATTCTTGCCGCCTCTAAAAGAAAAACGCGACGAAGCCGGCATGGCCACCGGTTTGGCCTGGACTCAGTCCGGCGGCGATGTTTTATTCATTGAAGCGGCCGTCATTCCCGGCAAAGGCAGAATCATTTTGACCGGCCAACTAGGTGAGGTGATGAAAGAGTCAGCCCAGGCGGCAATTTCTTATGCCCGGTCCCGCTGGCAGGGGTTAAAGTTAAAGCGCGATTTTTATCAGTCAATTGACCTTCATGTCCACGTCCCCGAAGGGGCGGTGCCTAAAGACGGTCCCTCGGCCGGCATCACCATGGCGACCGCGGTGATTTCGGCGCTAACCGGAAAAAAGGTGAAAAAAGATGTGGCTATGACCGGCGAGATAACCTTACGGGGCCGGGTTTTGGAAATTGGGGGCTTAAAGGAAAAAGTAATTGCCGCTCATAGGGCCGGCATTAAAACGGTAATTGTCCCCAAAAACAACTTCAAAGACATGCGTGATGTGCCCGCCCGGGTCAAAAAAGATATCAACTTTAAGTTTGTTTCCCACTTAGACGAAGTCTTGAAACTAGCCTTTGTCCGCTAAGATCACCTTGTCGTCTCTGCTTGTTTTCAAACTGCCCAAGTCTTTGACTTCGCTTAATAAAAAGCCGTCGCAAATTATTCCTAAAGGGTTATAAACCTTATTCAGCTCATGTTTAATTTTTTCTTCCACTTGCATTCGGTAGCCGGTTAACTGGGCTAAACTTACCTCTGATAAAACGGTTCGAACCCGGCTTCGGGATACCGGTCTGACAATTTTTGAAATAAAATTGTCGCCGATATTTTCCCAGAGTTCGTTGGCCCGGGTTTTATCGATTTTAAGTAAGATCGAACCCTCAACCTGGATGGTTTTACCGTCGCTCGTTTTAGAAACGATGGCTTCATCACCCATGGCTTCATGATGAGTTAAGTCAAAATCATGGCGAATCAGGTACTCTAAAATTTGGGCGTTAAACAGTTTGGCTCTTTGCCAGAAGGGGATTTTGAGGTGTAAACCGGGTTTTTTTACCCGCGATAAGACTCCGCGGCCCAAGTCGTGAATGCAGGCGACATGTCCCGGCGGCACGTTAATAAAAAAGCCGCCGACGACTTCATCGACTAAAAACGAAACTACTAGTTTATCAAAATCCATTTATTTCTCCTCAATGGCCTTTTCCGGTTTGTCCAAGATCAAACCGTAGGCAAGTTTTTTTAATCTGCTTCTTGATTCGTAGAGTAGCATTTTGATTATCTGTACCGTCATTATACCAATAGAAAATAATAAAGTGGTAATGACAAACAGTTTTTTCCCGGCCGGCATAAAGGCGAAGAAAGTAAAGGCTCCGAGAGGCATAACAATTAAAGTCATTAATTCTTTCCGGCCGGTGGGGAAAGGTGATAACCAGCTGCCCATTAACTCAGCTGCAAAAATAACGCCGGAATTGATTAAGTTTAAAGTCCAGTTGGGGTGAGTCAAATCAAAGTGACCCAAGAAAGTTAAATTAAACTGAGCCGGATGTGGCGGCATCCAGGGGTAAATTAGCTTAAAATCGGCGCCTTCTAAACCAGTGGTGAAAATCCGGTAAAGCATCATCATGGTCAGACCGGAAAGGAATAAATTTAAGGTAGAAATAACTACCGTGCGTCGATTACTCCTTAAAAGTTCCCTCATTGCCGCCTGTTCCTTCATTGGCTCTCTGGCAAAGTCTCTTTCTATCTTTTTAATTTTTTCCGAAATGTCGTGGCGTTCTTTGGCCGAGCGGCTGGCGGAGAGAGAAACCGGTATCCATAAAACCCTAAAAATGATCGTAAAAATAATCACCGCGTTGCCCATGTCCTGAAATTGGGGCGCCACCACGCCCAAAAGCCAGTAAATCCCAACTAATAAATTAAAAAACGGCTGGTAGATTAGTGTGGTAAACAAACCCATATTAAATCACACACCCGGTGTGTGATAGGGTAAATAAATTCATATTGAGCTCATCAGCGCATCAACGGATTTAAATTTTTTTACTTTCCCCTCACGATAGTCTTTCAAGGCTTGAAGAGCCCTTTTTTCCATCTTTTGGCTCATGGGAAAAGTTGGCAATTTTTTGTCTTTAAGTTTAATATTTTTGCCCATGTGATGAGTTTAACACGTTTTACTTTTTTCGTGCCAAAGCCACGACCCAGGTTACTTCACTGCGACCGCCTCGGTCAACGTAAGTATCAGTAATGTCTTCAATGGTAAACCCTGCCTCTATTAGTAGTTTTTCAAGCTCAGTTTTTTTATCGCCAGGCTGTTTCTTGACTGCCACATGGATAACTCCCTGGGGTTTTAAAACACGGTTGAATTCAGCCAATGCTTTTTTTCTACTGCTTTAACGGTTTCCAGGTGTAAAAGTGAAGCGTGAGCCCAAATCCCGTCAAATGATTGATCGGCAAAAGGCAGGTTTAAAAAATTACCCTCAACAAACTTAATCTCCGGATAGGTGGTACGGGCAATCGCTTTAGCGTATTTTTTGGCATTGCGCTCGTACCAGTTAATTGTGTCTTCAAAACCAAAGACTTTATTCACGGTTATGATTGTAGCAATTTAATTGGCATCATTCTATGATATTAAAGGGTAGCTGATGGGAAAAGTTAACAGAAAAAGTAAGTATATCAAAGTTAAAAATTGGGCAAAAAGTTATTATCATCAGTGGCGAAAAGAAAAGACATTTTGTCCGGCGTTTAACCAAGAAATTTTAGTTACAAGAGTTGGTTGGCATCATTTAGTTGGTTCAAGATTTAGGACAAAAGTAGAGAAAATTCGTCGGTTTAAGGCATTGCCATTGGCTAAAAAATTAATTAAAAAGGCAACCACTTATCAAGAATATCGTTATGAGCATGGTTTGCATTTTTACTCATTGGTTGCAGAAATGGAAGGAAAGCGAATTAAGGTGATTCTTTCAAGCAAGAAAAAAGACAGGAAAAAAAATTTCCTGTCTGTAATCGTTTTGAGATAAAGTGTCTCAGGCTTTTGCGACCTCGCGTAACCTGGTCGGGATCAAGTCCCATTCACGCTACCTCAATTTTGAGTTTAATAGACTGGCCTATTTTTGTCAAATAAATCACACCTTAGAGGTGTGATAGGCGTAGGCAGACTCAACGATAGTTTTAAGGTCAGATTTTTTCGGCTGCCAATTAAATTCTTTTTGGAGTTTACTGGAATCGGCGACTAATTCTTTGGTGTCGCCCGGCCGGCGCGGTTCAACTTTAACGTCAATTTTTTTACCCGAGATTTTTTCCACCATACTGATCACTTCTTTGTTGGAATAGCCTTTACCGGTACCAGCGTTATAAACATCACTTTTATGACCGTCAATTAAAGCTTTTAAGGTTAAGAGGTGAGCTTCGGCCAGGTCTGAAACGTGGATATAGTCGCGGACGCAGCTGCCGTCAGGCGTGGGATAGTCGTCACCAAAAAGTTTAAACTGTTTTTTGGCTGCGGCAGCAGCAATCACATTGGGAATCAGATGGCTTTCCGGCTGGTGGGTTTCCCCCAAATCTTTATCAGCTCCGGCAGCGTTAAAGTAGCGGATGGCGATAGATTTTAATTGATGAATTTTGTCATACCAGTTAAGCATTTGCTCCACCATTAATTTGCTTTGGCCGTATGGATTGGTGGGGTTGGTCGGATCAGTTTCTTTAATCGGCACACTGACAGGATGGCCGTAAACGCCGGCGGAAGAAGAGAAAATCAGTTTATTAACTTTTGCTTCAACCATGGCTTGTAAAAGCTCAAGCGAGCCATGGACATTATTGTCAAAGTATTTAAAAGGGTTAATCATTGATTCGCCCATGGAAATATTGG
>Ga0209341_10000900_pt1 | contig 30205 bp, 31 predicted proteins | sample RifCSP13_2_FD_184020 | JGI IMG/M metagenome (GOLD analysis project Ga0209341, IMG submission 184020) | Soil microbial communities from Rifle, Colorado - Rifle CSP2_sed 13_2 (SPAdes) (version 2) | ecosystem: Environmental > Terrestrial > Deep subsurface > Rock core/Sediment | place: Rifle... | reverse complement strand
ACCGACAAGACCTGCTGAGTGAGACCACGGGCGAGATCAAGGATCAACCCGAAAGCCAGCTCTGCAGTGGCATGGCCCTGCGAAGGCGTCCCACAGACGGTGATCCCCAACTCGGTGGCGGCGTCTACGTCAATGGCGGCGTTGCGGCGACCGGTGGTGATGAGCAGCCGCAACGAGGGCAGTCTGCGCAGCAATTCAGCGGGAAACGGAGTTCGCTCCCGCATGATCCCGATGATCTCGAATGGGCGGAGCCGCTCCGCCAATGGTCGAGATTGCTGAGATGATCAGAAAAGAAGGTCACGTCCGCGTCGGGGATAGCCGACCAGTCGGCACAACCCGCCGCAACCTGCTGATAATCGTCGAGTACGGCAATGGGATTCGTCATGTTTACCTCCGGAGCGGCTTCACGGAATTCTGCCAGAACGATCCGATACCATTGACTACCCGACCTTGCGGAACGCTCCATCGCCGCGCCGTTGTCCCAGGTTGTTCGTTCTGTCGTGTAACCGAAGCCGTGGCCTATCGACTGGTGCGTCGGTATCCGGCAATTGGGAACAGGAGGGTCACACCATGGCGCCTTGGAGATCTCAACCACCCGGCGCACAAGAGTCTTTGGGCCCTGTCCACTGCGATGCAAGCCTGCTATCGAGTGACTGAGGGGACGGAGGGAATGAGCATATGACGAGCGTGGTCCAAATGGGAGTAAGGGTCGTCGACGGTGAATGCATGCCCGTGCCCGACCTCGAGGTCGGTGCGCGCTTCAAATACGAGCATATTCCATCCAGCTGGTGTTCAGAGTGCACGGACGGCGACGGTCTGGCCCTGTTTCACGACGAGCACCCTGAGCCTCCAATCGAGGTCACCTTCTACGTCGACGACCAGCCTTGTGATACGTTTCCCGTCGAGGACGGCACGACGCTGGTGCTGGAATTGTGATCGGCTTTACTGGAGATCGACTGCGACGGCGTAGCCGTCCATGATCTCCTCATACCGGGTGGTGAGGGCGGCCGAGCGCAGTTCGCTCTGCGCAGGGGCGGGGTAGACAGCGCGCGCTCCGGCCGGGGCTCGATAGATCAAGCCGGTCGGGAGCTGGCCCCTCTTCTGCACCTCCAGGGTGAGTGCCAAGGCCGCCGCCCGGTCCGTCGGATCGTAAGAAGCGTCGGCATCGACGTCGCAAAGGGCGTGCTCCCAGCGCGGGTAGGAATCCTGATAGGTCACACAGGGCGAGATGACCTCCAGGAAAGCGAATCCCCGTTTCTCACGTGCATGAAGAAGGGCTGCGGTGGTCAGCCGGACCAACTGGTCGTACCAGCCACTGTAACCGCGGGCCACGAAGCTGGTTGAGCCGATGGAAAGGCCCATCGCAACGGCATCGAGGGGTGCTTCTGCGTGGCTCGGATACTCGAACGCCCGTGTCGGGGAATGCTGGCCCTTGGTGAGCCCATAGGTCTCGTTGTTCATCACGATGTACGTGAAGCTGACATCGCGTCGGAAGGCGTGAACCAGATGCCCGACGCCGATGGCGTACCCGTCTCCGTCACCGCCGGCGGCCACCACCGTCAAAGACGGGTTTGAGAGGGCCAGTCCGGTCGCGGCGGGCAGCACTCGCCCGTGCTGGGCATGGTAGCCGTAGGTTCCCAAGTTGTTCTGGATGGTGCCCGAACAGCCAATTCCGGCGAGGATGACCACGTCGTGATCGGGAGCGTTCAACTGGCGGAGCGCAGCCTGCAACGCACTCTGCACTCCATAGTGGCCGCATCCAGCGCACCAGATCGGGAAGGCCGGCCGATAGGTTCGCGAAGTAGTGGACGTCATCTGAGGTTCCGTTCTCGTTCGAGTACCTCTTCAACCAGTTCGGCCGGACGGAAGGGAATCCCGTCGTAGCGGAGGATGCTCTGCAACCGATGAGGAGGCACACCCGACCCGGCCAGCACATGGCGGTATTGGCCGCCCGCGTTGTGTTCAACGACGTAGACCCGCTCGCAACTCTGAACGAAGGCGAAGGTTTCCTCCGGCACAGGCCACAACGTGCGTACCTGAAACCCCTTCACTACCATTCCCATCGCCGAGAGCCGGTCCGTTGCCTCGCGCATTACGCCGGTTTGCATGCCGAATCCCAACATACCCACCGTAGCCGTCGAGTTACCCCAGGCTCGGCCGGCCGGGAGGTGCGACCGCAGGGTCTCCAGCTTGCGGGCCCGCTTGTCCACCATCCGCTTCCGGTTGGCCGGCGAAGCGCTCACCCGTCCCCACTCGTCGCGTTCGTTGCCGGTGACGAGGTTCTGGCCGCCGCTGGTACCCGGAACCGCCCACGGCGAGATCCCGTCGTCGGTCACGAGGTATCGCCGGTACTCTTCGAGGCCGCTCAGATCTGTCAGCAACTTGCCCCGATCAATTTCGACTGCCGCCAGATCGAAGCGATCCACGGTCGCGGAGTTCTGCGAGACGACTTGATCGAGCACCACGTACACCGGGCCCTGCAACTGCTCGGCCAGGTTGGCAGCCCGGGCGGTCAACTCGAACGCATCGGCGGGATCTCCAGGCCCCAGAACGATCCGCGGGAAGTCCCCGGTGCTACCACCGACCAGCATCCCGATATCGCCCTGCTCGGGTTTGGTCGGCATACCGGTCGAGGGACCCGACCGTTGACAGTCGATCACCACCACCGGGATCTCAGCCGAACCAGCATGGCTGATGCCCTCCTGCATCAGGGCGACGCCCGGCCCGGAAGTGGCGGTCATAGCTCGGGTACCGCTCATGGCCGCACCGAGCGCCAGGTTGACAGCCGCCAGTTCGTCTTCCGCCTGCATTGCGATGCCGCCGAACTCCGGCAATCGCCTGGCAAGCCACTCGAGGATCTCCGACGCCGGGGTTATCGGGTATCCGGCGAAGAATCGTCCGCCGGCTACCAGAAACCCAAAGGCGGCGGCCTCGTTCCCGGAGATGAGCACACGGTCCCCTGGCGTTCCGGTGTCGAGTTTCCACGGGGTTTCCCCGGCCCTCAGCCCCAGCCCGTCGGCGAACTCCAGTCCGCGATGGAGAGCCAGCACGTTGGCTTCGATCAAGGAACCGGCCAGCCTGGCCAGGCTTCTTCGTAGAGCCGTCTCCAACTCTTCGTCTGGGATGCCCAGCAAGCGCCCCACCACCCCGAAAGCAAGGCTGTTCTTGTAGAGGTCGCGGCGTAGATCCCGGACGGACATCCGGCCGAAGGGGATCTCCAGAACGGTCACCCCTTCTGGAACAACGCCGCTGGGGAGGGGTTCCTCGGATGCGTCGAAGACCACAACGCCGTCATTGGCCAGATGGGGACCGCCCTCCTCGATCGCCTCACGGTCGAAACACACCAAGAGATCGAACTGGTCTCCCAGACAGCTCCGCTCGACGATCGAAGCCCGCAGATAGGCGGCCGCGTGGCCTCCCTTGATGCGGGATGCCACGTTTCTGGCCTGATAAAGGTGAAAACCGCGCCGTCCGAAAAGATCGGCCACCAGGGTGGCGAGCGTCAGGGAACCGTCGCCACCCTGGCCGGCTACCATCACATTCAAGTCGTCGATCAGGCGAACAGCCGTGTTCATTGGTCCCCCTCCCCGTCGGCTGGTGGTGGTGCCCCGGGGCCCTTGGTGTAGTAGGTCTTCGGGTCCGTGTAGCCGAGCGCCTCACGCTCTTGCAGTGTGGGCATGAGGGCGGGCAGAGGTTTGTTGAGCTTCTTGTCGGCGGAGAGTTTGTTCAGCAGGAATTCGCCGCGCGGCTCATCCTCGAGTGGACGCGTCTCGATCCATCCGGCCCCGACCGCCGACTGGAACGCCCGGTGTCCGGCCTCGGTTCGGATCAAGGTGTAGGTCCAGCCGTCCAGGCCGATCCCCCCGGCACCGATGTCGGCGTGTTCGGCGGAATAGTCGAGACAGTAGAGACAGGCAGGCCTGGCCCACTCCCGATACCGCTTCAACGAAGCGTTAATGATCTCACCGTCGTCCAGTCGGACTACCACCTTTCCCTTGATGTTGATGTTCTCGATCCGCTCCGGAGCAACACCGATCATTTCCCCCAGTTTGCTGATCGATTCGTGGGTGAAGGCTTCGGAGCAGAACAGGCCAAGGGTGAGGGCAACGTTGGATCGATACCAAGAGCTCATGGACGAGCGGATACCGCTGTTCTGCTGGAGACGGACCCCGTCGATTTGGCATGGAACCCCAACGACTGCGACCGGCTTGACGTCCCGCTCTATCGCTTCCTGGAAGGCCAGCGTGTTGGGCGAATAGGTGTAGCGGGAAGCTGCGCAAGAGAGCACGTCTGCCTCGTTCATGGCCAGTTTGTGACGGCCGACCTGTCGGTTGTCGGGCACGACGTCGCCGATGATCGCCCCCCGCCAGGTTCCCGTTTCCAGTCCGTGGATCAATAGCGACGAGACCACCCCGCCGTCCTGGGCGCGGTCGAGGATATCCGGCCGGGTGGCGCGAGCGTACACGCCGTAGGAGTACGGCCCGTACCCAACATCCATGCGCGGCTCCCGATAACCGGCCAGCGCCGGCAGGTCCTTGTCCGCGGGTCGCAGCACCGGACATACCTCCACGCACAAAACGCACAGCACGCAGGCGTCGGCACGAGTGCCGACTGGATGCTCATCCTCGTAGTCGAAGACATCGACCGGACAGATTGTGAGGCAGGAGGCGCATCCGATGCACTTGCCGGTGTGCACGACTTCTTCCATCAAGAAGTCGACCGCCCGAAATCCTCCCCGGTTCAGCTCGGTACGCCACGCGTACGCCCACTCGTTCGGGTCCGGTGCCTCATTGAGCAATGCGTGGTAGCGGGCACGCACCCGATCAACACGTTGATCGGCCGCGATCATTGGTCCCTCCTGCATCGTTCAGCTCCTCGACGGTCTGACCAATTGGCCCCAGCCGGGATCCCCGACAATCGCCTTGTCGCGGTAGACGAACCGACCCCGCACCAGCGTATGCACTGGTACGCCCCGGACCTCTCTACCATCGAAAGGCGTCCAGCCGCACTTGCTGAGGACGTCTGCCTCGCTGATGGTCGTCGCCGCGCCCCTATCCACGACGACTAGGTCGGCGTCTGAACCAGGTTGGATGACGCCCTTGCGCGGATAGAGGCCGAAGGTCCGGGCGGGATTCGTGGATGTCAGCTCGACCAGTCTCTGCAGCGAGATTCGCCCGGCGTCGACTTCCGTCAGGAACAGACTGAGTGCGTGCTGGATCTGCGGCACTCCACCATGGGCCTTCCACATATCCGTCCAACCGATTTCTTTTTCCTCACGAGTGTGAGGGGCGTGGTCGGTGCCGATAACGTCTATCGTGCCTTCTCTGAGGGCATCCCAGAGAGGCTCGGTGGCCCCTGGCCCGGTCCATGTGGAAAGCGCGTAGGGTCCCCATCGCTCGATGTTGTCCCAATCGTTGCAGAGGAACACGGCGACCGGGTTGAGTTCGGCGGTCACGTGCAGGCCTCTGCGCTTTGCCTCTCTGATCAGGGTCACCATGCGGGGGGTTTTCGTGTGAAGCACATGCAGGTGCACGCCGGTTGCCTCTTGAAGCCGGATCAGGAAGGCAGTTGCTGCATCCCACACCATGCCCTCGTATGAGGCGAACGCTCTCGCGTAGGCGCGGTGATCGCGCTCACCCCTGGCCCAGGATCTCTGCTCGATGGTCTCCATGAGGGTCTGGTCGTGCGGATGCACCATCAAGGGCCGACCGGTTGCTGCCACTGCCTCGGCGATCTCCAATAGGTGGCCGTGATGAAAGACCCCGATGCCGGGAATGTGGGGATAGTCGCGCCCGGTATCCTCGATCATGTAGATCTTGAAGCCAATCGCGCCTGCTTCGGCGAGTCCCTGCACCTCGCTCGGGACGGTCGGCGACGGATTGTGATTGAAATCGACGAATGCTTTCTGCCGGTACAAGTCGATGGCTTCAAGATAGGTCTCGACGGTATTGGTCGGCGGATCGACGTTGGGCATGCCGATCACGGTCGTATACCCGCCGGCGGCGGCGGCCTGCGTGCCGGTTGAGATGTCTTCTTTGTGGGTGTAGCCGGGCTCGCGCAAGTGGGTGTGAGAGTCGATACCTCCCGGCATGATCGTCAATCCGGCAACGTCCACCGTTTCCCGGGCGGCGGGCCCGCGGCCCATCTCGGTGAGGCCGGCGATTCTCTCTTCATCGATGACCACGTCGGCACCGTATGTGCCCTCGGGGGTGACCACTTCACCGCCTTGTAGCAACAGGTCGTAAGTCATCATTGACCTCCTTGGATAGCCTCCGCTCCCAACCATGTGACCTCTTCTGATCTGGCCATCTCGACACCCTGAATCGACGCATAGCCCAGGTGCCGGTCATACCAATCCACGATCTCGCGGAGCAGGGTCTCGTAGTTGGCGGAATAGGCCCGATAGTGGGTCGTCTCCCGCTGCCTTATCAGTTTCTTGGGAGCCCCGGCCCGCTCGAACAGGGCGATCGCATGATCTTCAGGGGTCACCACATCGTTCTCGACCGCCGTGATCAACATCGCTCGAGGGGCAATCCTGTGCACCACATCGATGGGCCGGTATCGTCGAATCAGGTCGGCGCTACGCAGGAAGAACTCGACAGGCATGCGGGCATCGACATCTTTCTTCGGCGAATTCTCCCTACGCTCCGGTGTCTCGATCATCAGGTCTTCCCTGGGATGGACGATCTCGCCGGTTCCTTCAAGGACCCAACGCCGGCGATCGGCCTCGAGACGCTCGAGATATGCCACCCACTCGTATTCGCGGCGCATTCGGTGCAGCCAGTCCTCGCCATCCGCCACAACCGACTGGGCGGCTACGCAACGAAGGCGGGGATCGTGGGCGGTTGCCAGCAAGGCGTTTCCTCCCCCGGTGCCACCCATTCCGTACGCACCGAGGCGATTGGCATCGATCTCCGTTCTGGTGGTCAGGTAGGTGACGGCATTGAGGATGTCCTCGAGTTGCCATTCGGGGCGCACCCAGCCCCGCTCGCCCTCGCTGTCACCGAAACCCCTGTAATCGAACGCCAGCACCGCATATCCGGCAGTGGTCAGCCCCTCATGCCAACGAACATAATTGTTGGCACTCGCCAGCCCCAGCCAGCCAGGTCCGTGGACGAGGGCCGGGTACCCACCTCCGGGAGCTGGTTGGTCGGGAAGCCGGAGAAACCCCCGCAGTATGATCCCGTCACTGAAGAACTCGACGTTTTCGGTTCTCATGCTCCCTCACCTTTCTCGTTGTCGATCGACCGGGCCTGGTCACCTAGGAACTGCCCATAACCTGGGTCAGCGACAACTTGGCCCTCCTCGGCGATGACACGACCGCGCAGCATCGTGATGACCGGAACACCACGAACCCGTCGCCCCTCATAGGGGGTCCATCCACACTTCGATGCCACTCGATCGCCTGTGATGGTGTCTTCGCGATCGAGATCGACCACCACCAGATCGGCATCGGCGCCGACTCTGATGACGCCCTTGCTCGGGTACAACCCGAACCGCCTGGCAGGCTTAGTCGCGCACAAATCCACGACCCTTCTCAACGATATGAGCCCTTCATTGACGCTGGTCAGAAACAGCGACAGGTACTCTTGCAAGCTCGGGCTTCCGCCCGGCGCGACGAACATGTCGGTCCAGCCGATTTCTTTCTCGTCTCTCGAATGAGGAGCATGATCGGTGCCGGCAATATCCAGTGCACCCGACCGAGCCCCCTCCCACAAGGCTCGCACCTGAGCGTCGGAGACCCAGACACCCAGCGAGTATGGGCCAAGCCGCTCGATGTTGTCCCAATTGCCACCCAGAAAAAGACAGTGCGGATTCAACTCCAGCGTCACATCGCTTCCTTCGGCCTTGGCAGCGTTAGCCATGGCGATGGTCCTCGCGGTTGTGGTGTGTAGCAGATGCAGCGAAACTCCCGTTGCCGCCTGCAATTGGAGTGCGACGGCGGCCCCGAGATCGAAGATCAGACCTTCATCCCTAAACCATGCGCGGGCGTAGGCTTGCGGGCCACGGTCGCCTGCCTCCCAGGTTTGTCGGACGGTGGCCTCCCAGAGATCCTGGTCATGGGGGTGCACCATGAGTACCCGACCTGTTCGGGCAACCTCCGCGAAAATCTCGTAGAGGCGTCCGGTGTCGTCGACCATGGTTCCCGGCATGTGTGGGTAATCGCGCCCTATGTCACGCATCATGAAGATCTTGAAGGCAGTAGCGCCTGCATCAGCGAGCGCCTCGATCTGTGACGGGTCGGTCCCCGCCGCGTTGTGCCCGAAGTCGACGACGGACCGTCCGCGTGCGTTGTCGATGTGGGCCAGGAAGCGCTCAACCGTATTGGTGGGGGGATCCACATTCGGCATATCCATGAGCGTGGTGATCCCGCCGAGCGCAGCAGCACGACTTCCGTGCTCCCAATCTTCTTTGTGAGTGAAACCTGGATCACGGATGTGCGCATGCGAATCGATGAGGCCGGGCAGCACTATCTGGTCGGTTGCATCGATGCGACGGGTCGCGATCGGTTCCGTGCCGGCCGGGTAGAGGCCGACGACCCGGCCTCCCGTGATCCCGATCGCCCCATCCAACTCGCAATGTTCCAGGAAGATCCGCCTCGAGCGCACAGACGTATCGACGCTATCGGGCGACCTGGCCAGTTGTTGCATCTCTCGCCTTCCTTCCTAGCGGAGCACCATGGCTCCACCGTCAATGGGGATATCCACGCCGGTCACATAGGCGGCCAGATTCGACGCAAGGAACAGGATGGGTCCGACGAAGTCGGCCAGCTGTCCACGACGACGAAGTGGGATGCGCTCGCAGGTCGCTTCACCGGTCGGATCGTCCACCTTTGGACGGGGCACCGATCCAGGAGGTTCATCTACCAACCGTATGAAGGTGGGCGTCTGCCCTGGGCTGACGCTGTTCACCATGACTCCGCATGGTCCCAGCTCCACGGCAAGCTGTCGGGTGAGCTGTACCAAGGCGGCCTTTGTGGTGCCGTAGACAACACGCCCCGGCAGGGCACGGTGTGCGGCCACAGACGCAACATTCACGATGCGCCCGCCGCCTTGGCGGCACATGAGCCGACCAGCGGCTCGGGCGATCATGAGCGAGCCCCGTACATTGACCCTCACCACCTCGTCGATTTCGTGATCGGTGAGTTCATGGAGTGGCACGGCCCCTTCACTCAGCGCAGCGCTGTGCACCAACACGTCGAGGGAGCCCCACCGGTCGGCGCTTTCTTGCACGATGCGATCGGCATCGATGGGATTCGCAATGTCACCCGGGAGAGCCAGGACCCCGGAGCCGAGATCATTTGCCGCGGCCTCCGTGGCTTCCGGTGAGCGCCCGTTGATGGCCACGCTCACTCCCATCCGTATCAAGGCTTCCGCAGTGGCCCGGCCGATGGCTCCCGTACCCCCGGTAATGAGGGCACTGCGTCCCGGCCCCAGTCCCGGCAATACGATGGGAGCAACGGTCATTGCTTATCTCCTCGAGCGGCGTCCGGGGCGCGAGACCAGCCGATGACTCAACCCTTTCTCACAGCCGGCAGGACCTCTTCGGCGAGGAACTGCACGTTTTCTTCCCACTCATCGAACCGGTTCCGGAGGTCGAACACGAGGTGGTGCAGTCCCATCTCGTGATAGCGTTCGACGTCCTCGATGATGTCATCGGCCGTTCCGGCGATCAGCGCTCCGGCCAGATCCCGGGCGGTGGAGAACTCCCCGGAGGGGCCGGGCACCCAGCTTCGCTTTCTAGCCGAATCGAGCATGTTCTCGACGTCTATGTGTCTGATACCTTCCTCAAAGGAGGCTCCGGGACTAGTTATCGGGATCGCCGAGATCTCCGGACCGTCCACGACGCTGTGCTCCTCCTTGAACCTGGCCATCCGCTGCATCCGCTTTTCCAGGCTCCCGAAGTTGATACGACCCGGCATCCACCCCTGTAATTTCCACTCGATGGTTCTGCGCACCGAGGCCAGCGATCCCCCGCAATACCAGACGGCAATCTCACCGCTGGAGGGCTCAGGATGGACATCGACCTCCTCGAAGGAGTAGAACTTGCCTTCGTAGGTGACTTCTTCGCCCGTCCACAGCTTCCGCATGATGTCGATTTGCTCTGGTACTAACTCGCGTCGGTCATACTCGCCAAGCCCGACGGCCTCGAATTCGTGGTTGTAGGTGCCTAGACCAAACCCGGCAATCACCCTTCCCGGTCCGGACATCCATTCGAGCGATGCCAACGAGAGCGCTGTGTCGATGGGATGACGGTACGGGATGAGGGAACCGAAGCCGAGGAGGACTTTCGAGGTGACGGCAGCGACGGCGGACAACACTATGAACGGTTCGACGTGGGTGCGGTCGGGATGCTCGAACTTGTGAGGATGGAAGATCAAGTGATCCCGCACCCAGATCGAGTCGAATCCGTAACCTTCGATCCGGGGAGCGACCCCGACCAGCGCAGCCGGAGTCGCATAGGGACCGAAGTGAGGGAGAAGAAGTCCATACTTGCGTTGCATCAGATTCCTTTCTGCGTGGATAGCTCGAATGGTTGCCCGGTCCCTATTGCCTCTCCGTCGGGCATACGACGGCCCAGCCGCGTGAGAGACCAACAAAGAACAGACCAAGGCCACCTGAAGATGGAAGGGCCCGAAGAATTGCCTGAACGCCGGTAAGGGCGACGCCGGAAGATACGTAGGTAAGCACTTGTGGCCGGCGAGTTGCCCCGGATGGGGTCACATCTCCTCCCCGGAGGCCGCCACCGTCGCCTGGATCTCCTTGGACACACGTTCGAGATGGTCCCGCAACCACTGTTCGGCCCGCGCAGGGTCGCGTGATCGGATTGCTTCGACCATGACCTGATGGCCGGGATCGTCTTTAACGCGGCGTCGTTTCAGATAGCGACCGACCTCCGCTCGTAGCCGATCGATGATTGCTGCCGTCCGCGGAAGTCCGGCGATCTCATACAGTCGCTGATAGAAACGTCGCCGTGCCTCGAGCCACGCCTGGTTTCCGGAGCTCGGCTTGGCTTTGTCGAGGGCGGCGGCCAACCGCTCCAGATCTTCGATTTCTTCCGCACTTGCCTTCTCGCAGGCAACTCGCATCGCGAAGGTCTCGAGCTGTATGCGAAGCTGGTAGATCTCTGCTACTTCGTCAGCGGTGAGCGTCGCAACGGTGGTACCTCGGTGGGGGTGAAATACGACCAGACCTTCGCTCTCGAGTTGACGCAGGGCAGAACGCAGGGGAATCCGGCTGATGCCGAAGGTCTGCGCGACCAGATCCTGTGGGATCCGCTCGCCCGGTTCGAACAAGCCCGAGAGAATGGCTTCTCGGATGCCCTGATAGGCCATCTCCTCCAGCGTTCGATAGGACCCACGGATGTCACGAGAAATGACTTCCAGATTCCCTAGCTGCGTGTCTGGGCCGGGTCTCTGTTGCGCTTCTACCACACTTCACCCACTTGATCCGGGTTCCGTTGTATACATTATCCGATTTACCGGTAGCCGGGCAAGACGAAAACGGTCGCTGGTGGATCGACCCTCGACTCGGTCCTCTGGGAGTTCAGTGTCTTGGTGTTGGGTCCAACCCCGCTCCAACACGTTACTGCTGATGATCAGCCATTATGGTTTCGAAGCGTGGAGCGGGCACGCCGGAACTCATCAACGACGGCGCTGCTCCGCGACGTCGACAGATACACCAGCCTTCGTATGGCAGCCGGGGCAGCGGGGTTGCAACGACAAAGGAGGAGCGATGAACTGGCGTGACGTGATCCCTGAGACCGACCTGCAGATCTACGAGGCGGCCGGTTACGGCAGACGGAGCACGCTCGGCCCCCGACCGGCACTGCTGATCATCGACGTGACGTACGGCTTCGTCGGACGGGAACCGATGCCCATAATCGACTCAATAGCGCGCTACCCGAATTCGTGCGGGCAAGCCGGATGGGACGCAATTGGGGCGATCGAATCGGTCCTGAGTGCGGGACGTGCCGGCAACGATGCCGTGTACTTCACGGCTGGTATCGAGGAGTACGTGATCGACCACGCCGGCCAGTGGCGCCAGAAGCACCCCCGGACCCTCGAGCAACCGGAGGACGCGCAGGACATCGTCGCCCGGATCGCGCCGCTGCCGGGCGAAATGCTCATCCGCAAGACCAAGCCGAGCGCCTTCCATGGAACACCGCTGCTTTCATCGCTGATCGACAGGAAGATCGATACGCTCGTCATCATGGGATGTACCACGTCCGGATGTGTCCGCGCTACGACCATCGATTCCTTTTCATACGGTTTCTCGACCGTAGTGGTCGAGGACGGTGTGTTCGATCGCGGATCGTTGAGCCACGCCGTCAATCTCTTCGACATGGACCAGAAGTACGCCAACGTGGTGAACTCGGCGGCTGTAGTCGAGTACCTGGAAGCCCCGTCTCGGTAGGGTAAACGCCGCGTAGCTTAGAAAAGGAACCGCTGTGCACGTCGCGATGACCGTGAATGGTGAGTCGGTAACGGCTGAGGTCGAGCCTCGCCTCCTCCTCGTTCAGTTCCTGCGCGACACCCTCAACCTCACCGGGACCCACATTGGCTGTGAGACTTCAGCCTGCGGTGCCTGCACCGTTCTCGTGGATGGCGACGCGATCAAGTCGTGCACGCTCTTGGCGGTTCAGGCAGATGATGGACGAATCACTACGGTGGAAGGGGTTGCGGCTCAAGCGGATCTGCACCCGCTGCAGGAGGCATTTCTCGAACGACTCGCCCTCCAGTGCGGCTACTGCACCCCCGGGATGCTGATGTCCGCGCTGGCCTTACTCAACGATCAGCCACGCCCAACGGAGGCCGAGATCTTACGAGCGATAGACGGAAACCTGTGCCGCTGCACGGGATACATCCCCATCATCCTGGCAATCCAGGACGCCGCTGCCCGGATGGGCGGCGAGGCGCCACCTCCCGCCGCTGAGCAGGAGTGTTGAACATGTATCCGCGAGCTTTCGACTATATGGCAGCCTCCAGCCTGGACCAGGCTTCGCAGGCGCTTTCCGAGACACCCGGCGCCAAGCTGTTATCAGGTGGAATGAGCCTGCTCCCGATGATGAAGCTCCGCATCCTTTCGCCCTCCATGGTTGTCGACCTCGGTAAGGTCCCTGGTCTCGATGCGGTTGGCGTCGAAGAGGACTCCTTGGTCATCGGCGCGCTCGTGCGACATCGACGGATCGCCGCGGACGATGCGATCGCTCAACACGCTCACGCCCTGAGGCAGGCAGCCGCCGGACTCGGAGACACTCAGGTGCGCAACCGGGGCACCCTATGCGGATCCCTCGCCCACGCCGATCCCGTTGCCGACGAGCCGGCCGCGGTCCTGGCACTGGGAGGTATCCTTGAAGCTCGATCGTTGCGTGGCATCCGTCGGATTCCCGCCGAGGCTTTTTTCATAGATGCCTTCACGGCGAACCTCAGCGGCGACGAGATTGTCCAGGCGGTCCGCATTCCCCTTTCGGGCCGCGGCGAAGGCTCCTCCTACCAGAAGCTCGGCCGGCAGGGTTCACACTCCTACCCGGTGGTGGCGTCCGCAGCGTGGCTCCGGATCGAGGAAGGCTTGGTCACCCAAGCAAGGGTCGCACTGACCGGGCTGAGCACCCGGCCGATCCTTGCCCCGGGTGTGGCGGAAACCTTGCTCGGCACCGATGCTTCGAGCTCGGCCATCGGGGCAGCCGTTCAGAAAAGCACGGACGGAATAGTCGTCCTCGAGGACCAGTACGGGTCGATAGCCTACAAGCGCCATATAGCGGAACTGCTCACCACCCGGGCGCTCCATGAGGCGGCCCGCCTGGCGCGCTGACCCGGCGTCTCTCCGCTACTCGTCCTAGCGATGTCAGTCCTCGGCCGGCGCACGGGTGGCGCTCATCACCTCGTGCTCGATCAGCTTCCAGATCGTGTCGACATACTCGAGGAAGTGCGGGCTCCTCTTCGTCGCGAGAGCTCGAGGCCTGGGGATGTCGATGCGAACCTCCTGCTTGACTCGCCCCGGCCGGGCGCTGAATACGATCACTCGATCTGAGAGGTATACGGCTTCGTCGATCTGGTGTGTGACGAACAATACGGTCTTGCGTCGCTGCTCCCAGATCCGCAGCAATTCGAGTTGCATTACTTCCCGTGTCTGGGCATCGAGTGAAGCGAAAGGTTCGTCCATCAACAGAATGTCCGGGTCGACAACCAGGGCGCGCGCCAGATTCACCCGCTGGCGCATTCCACCGGATACTTCCAGCGGGTAGTGATCTTCGAAGCCCTCCAGACCCACCAGCTTCAGAAGGTCGCGAGCCTTCGATTCGGCTGCCTTGAGCGGCATCCCTTTCACCTCCAGGCCAAACGTGACATTCCGGAGGACGGTCCGCCAGGGGAGAAGACTGTCATGCTGAAGGACGAAGGCACGGTCGGTACCCGGTTGGGCGACTCGCTGCCCATCAACGAGAACGTGTCCCCCGGTCGCTGGAATCAGACCATCGATGACCCGCAGCAAGGTCGTTTTTCCGCATCCGCTGGCACCGACAAAGCTGACGAACTCGCCTTCGTCCACCCAGATGTTGATGTCGTCGAGTACCAACAGTTCTTCTGCTGCCCGGATAAACGACTTGGAAAGTTGCTGCGTTTCGAGTTTGGCGGTCACTTGCTCCATCCTCCCATCGCACGCATATTCAGAGCTCGTCGCTGGCGTCGGGTTGCATCGTATACTATATTCCTCCTCGCCATCCACCCGATCTGACCATCCGGTTCGATAGGCGCAGATGCCGAGCAACGGCGGGAGAAGTGGCAAGCGCACTGGTAGAGGCGACCCGGCGGAAAGAACTACGCGAGCTGCGAACGCGCAAACTGCTGCGTGGAGGATCTATTCTGGCGTTTCTGCTCCTCTGGGAATTCGCCGGACGCACGGGTACCGGCGTCCTGTTCCCGCCCTTCACAAAGGTGTTGGCTTCTCTGTGGGACCTTCTGGTTTCCGGCGAGCTGTTCGACGTGCTGTGGGTCTCTAACCAGTCGCTGATCATTGGAGTCCCCCTAGCCTTGCTCGTCGGCATCCCCGCCGGAATCGTGCTGGGCCGATCCCGGTTGGTGGACCGCATCTTCGGGGTGTACGTGGACATCCTCGTCGTGACGCCCATGGTGGCGTTGATCCCGATCGTGATCATCGTCCTCGGGCTCAATCTCAGCGCCCGGGTGATGATGGTGTTCATCTTCGCAGTGGTCACCGTGGTGGCAAACCTTCGCACCGGCGCTCGTAGCGTCAACCCGCACCTGATCGAAATGGCCCGCGCCTTCGGTACGAGAGGTCTGCAACTGTGGACGAAGGTTCTGATCCCGGGCATGCTCCCCGCACTCGGAGCAGCCATGCGCCTGTCGTTCTCGCGAGGAGTCGTCGGCATGGTCATCGTCGAATTGACGCTGGTATCGGTCGGATTGGGCGGATTGGTGATGAACTCGCGCGCACTTTTCAAGGCCGACATGGTCTTTGCCGGCACCGTCGTCATCCTCATCGAAGGCCTCCTGCTGATCAGATTGGGCCGTTTCATCGAATCTAAGGTGGCGCCAAAGGGTCTATACGGCGGATCAGGCTCGTAGGCGGGAGGTTGAAACGTGAGCGAACGGATCGCTGAGGCTCCTTCCCGAGAAAGGGGGGATTTCCCGGCAGTCCGGCCGGCCCCGTCGACCAGCCGTCTTCGTAAATGGTTGATGGCCCGGCTTCAATGGTTCTCCGTGCTGGGATTGATCATCATTCTTGAAGTGATAGGACGCCTCGGTTTCAGTCGTGTGATTCCACCGTTCAGTGATGTCGTCCGGAATTTGGTTGACCTCGCCCGGACCGGGAAGCTCGATACCATTACGTTGAGCTTCCAGGCGCTGGGAATCGGGTTCGGGTTGGCGCTCATCTGCGGTCTCGGCCTCGCAATCGCGACGACCACCTGGAAGACTCTCGACTACGTTGTCGAGCCGTACATCAATGCGTTCATGTCGATGCCGACCAGTGCCTTGATACCGGTGCTGATGATCATCTTTGGCCTTGGACAAACAACCCGGATCGTGGTGGTGTTCATCTACGCCTTTTTCGTGATCGTCGTCAATACTCAGGCCGGCCTGCGACAAATCGACCCCAATCTTGCCGAGATGGCCCGCGCCTTTGGAGCCAGAGGTCCTCGGTACCTACGGATGGTGACGGTCCCAGCAGCGCTGCCACTGATGCTGGCCGGGATCAGGCTGGGCATCAGCCGAGCGCTGAAAGGCATGGTGAACAGCGAGACCATCATCTCGGTGACCGGCATCGGAGCCTTGATCATCCGCTACGGCCGCACCTTCGATGTTGTCGGTGTCTACTCGATACTCCTGCTCGTGATCGTCCTGGCGGTGATGGCCACCGGCCTGATCCAGATGGTCGAAAACCGGACTCTCCGGTGGGAGCAGTGACCGGATTCGATCGCGGTCGGAGGCATTCGTTGCCGCCTTGCCGACCGAGACTCGACAAGAGGTGGCGCTAATACTCGTTGAAGATGCGCTGCAATTCAGCCGGATCGCTGAACCGGGTCATGGCCAGCATGAGCAGAATCCTGGCCTTCTGGTAGGTGAGGTTGTCGCCCCGAACAAAGCCATCACCGCTTTCGGCATGCATTCTGCCGTCCCCACCGCGATTGACCAGCACCACCGGCACTCCGCCCTCGAGCGCCGCCCGCAACTCAGGCAGCTGATTCTCGTGAGGCTTACCGCTATAGGAGAAGCCGTTGACGACCAAGCCCTTGGCACCTGCCGCGACAAACGCGCCGACTGCCACTCCGTCGGCGCCCGCATAGGTGTTGACGACATCGACCCGCGACAGCAGGACGCCGAGCGAGGTGAATTCAGAGTCGACGGTGTGCCGGCGGGTGGGCGAGCGAAAGAAACTGACCCGATCTTCCTCGATGGTGCCGAGGACTCCGAGCGTCCGCGAAGTGAAGCCGCTTGGCCGCCGGCTGGACTTGGTGACCTCCCTCGCCGAGTGGATCTCCTCGTTGAGGACCACCAGCATCCCCAACCCTCGCGCCGCTTCGCTGGTTGCCACTCGGATAGCGTCGACCAGATTGCGGTCACCGTCGTTGCCGATCGTCGCGTGCCTGCGCTGCGAACACGCCATGACGAGCGGTTTGGCGGTAGGGACCGTGAGGTGGAGGAAGTAGGCCGTCTCCTCGGCAGTGAAGGTTCCATGGGTGATCACGATGGCGTCGACCGACGGATCCTCCGAAGCCTCAATCGTGGCGGCGCGAATGGTCATCCAGTCGTCCGGCGTGAAGGTCTCCGCCCCGCGACGGATAACCTCGACCGTCTCCAGGTCGGCGTATCGGGAGGGATGCGAGTCTGGGAACCAACTCTCGATGTCGAGGAGCACCCGATCGAGGCTCACCCGCCCTTGTCGGGTATTGCCGATAGTCCCTCCCGTCGAGATGATCCTGATCCTGGACACAACACGCTCCTTGGTAAAGAGTTGCCGAGCGGGGAACATGATTCCACATCGGGGCGGACTCCGGCATGCGGCATCAGGACTAGCCCTGCTCGTAGTAGACCCTTCCCCGCAACCAACGAGGAATCCTCATGAACGAACAACTCGACCTAACGGGAGCCGTGGCGGTAGTGACGGGGGCGGGTCGAGGCCTCGGTCGCGCCTTTGCCCTCGCCCTGGGTTCTGCCGGCGCTGCTGTGTGCGTAGCGGACATCGACGGCGATTCAGCAGATCGAGTCGCCCAGGAGATCTCAACAACGGGCGGGAAGTCGCTCGCCAGCACGGTTGACGTCGCCAACCAACAGGCAGTCGAGCGAATGGTTGATCAGGTCATCGAGATTCTGGGGCCGGTTCGTGTCCTGATCAACAACGCCGCCCTCTTCGCCGAATTGGAGATGCGACCGTTCGAGTCAATCACTACCGAGGAATGGGATGCAGTGATGGCAGTCAACGTCCGCGGAGCGTTCTATTGCTCGCGAGCCGTTGTCCCGAGCATGGCCGAGCAGACGTACGGGAAGATCATCAACATGTCATCGGGGACGGTTTGGAACGGCAGACCGGGATACCTCCACTACGTGACTTCCAAAATGGCTTTGATCGGTCTGACCCGCGGGCTGGCCAACGAGCTCGGCCCACGTGGCATCAGGGTCAATGCCGTAACCCCGGGGGCTACTCGGACCGAGGTGGGTCGGAAGACGATGAGCGAGGAGCGATATCAGGTAGTCGCACGGCAGACGGCGTTGGGCAGAGTGGGAGTCACAGAAGACCTGGTAGGGGTGATCATGTTCTTGGCCTCTCCGGCCTCAGATTTCATCACGGGTCAGGTGCTCAACGTTGACGGAGGGCGGGCCTTTCGATGACCGACCACTCCTCCGGAAGCTCGGAAATACAATGGGGGTCAGATGTAGTGGTCGACTTCCTCTGCTCGGCAGGCATTCGACACGTGGCGGTCAACCCTGGAGCAACCTTGCGCGGTCTCCACGACTCGATGCTCCGAGTCGATTCTCCCGAGCTCATCACCGCTTTGCACGAGGAAATCGCGGTGGGAATCGCCCACGGGTATGCCAAGGCTGCCCGTCGCCCAATGGCAGTCCTTCTGCACGACATGGTTGGGCTGCAGCACGCCACGATGGCCATCTTCAACGCATGGGCCGACAACATCCCCATGCTGCTGCTCGGAGGATCGGGACCGCGTGACACGTTCAAGCGGCGTCCCTGGATTGACTGGGTACATAGCGGAGTTCCCCAAGCAGCCGCGATCCGCGACATCGTCAAGTGGGACACAGAGCCGGCGTCTCTCGAGGCCCTTAGCCTGGCTCTGCCGCGGGCGTGGCGAATGGCCCTCACCGCACCGCCGGGTCCTGTGTATGTGAGCGTTGACGTGCTGTTGCAGGAGGAGCGTCTCGGAGCGGAAACTCCGGAGATCCTGGTGCCATCGATGCCGCCTCCACTGATTGCGCCCCGCGAGGCGGTTTCCGAGATCGCCGATCTGCTTCTCGGGTCAGAACGTCCTGTATTGATGGTCGACCGCCCTTCTCCGGGGACTCTCGCACCCCTCGTCGATCTGGCTGATCGCACAGCCGCAGCGGTGATCGATCTCTTTGCCCGGTGCTCGTTTCCTACCAACCACTGGGCGGATCAAAGCGAGGAGCGGGAATCGACGCTCGGCGAAGCCGACTTCGTACTTCTCATCGAACCCCGCGACCCGGCGCATGCATTAGGGAAAACGGATGAGGCATCGCGGCTTACCGATCTCGTCGTCTCTCCCGGCATCCCAATGGTCGCAGTCGGCCTGTCCGAGATCCAGCACACAGGCCTGATTGAACGAGGCGCCGATGTCCCGGGCCTCCGGCACGTTCTCTCCGATCCGGCCGGATTCTTGAATCTGCTCGTCGAAGAGGTGAGCAGAAGACACACGCCGGATAGGAAGGATAGGGTCGAGGAGCTTCGCGCTCGTCACAACCGGCGGCGGTCCAACGCTCAACGGAAAGCGGCCGCCCAGGCGAAGGCAACGCCCATCTCGGCCGCGCACCTGGCCACCGAATTGTGGAAGGTCATCCGTCCCCACCCCTGGCAACTCGCCAACGGCAAACTGGCGGGTTGGCCCCGTCGTATCTGGGATTTCGAACACGAAGACGAGTACTTGGGTCGGTCTGGAGGCGAAGGGTTGGGGTACGGGCTGCCGGCTTCGGTTGGGGCCGCCCTTGCGTCACAGGGAACAGACAGACTGGTCGTTGATATTCAGGCCGACGGAGATCTCCTGTACACCCCTTCGGCGTTGTGGACCGCTGCTCACCATTCGATCCCTCTGCTCGTCATTACCCACAACAACCGCCGGTATGGAAGAGACGAGATCCATCAACGTACCGTGGCGCGAACCCGAAGTCGGCCGGTGCCTCCCTACATGGAGGGAATCCATCTCGAGGATCCTCCGGTCGATTTCGCTCAGCTGGCAAGGAGCTTCGGCGTGGAGGGTATCGGACCGGTTGAAGACCCGGAGAAACTGGGCGGGTTCTTGACACACGCAGTTGATATGGTGCTCAACGAACAGCGCCCCGTTCTCGTTGACGTGGTGAGCTCCTCGGAATGAAACCCAAAGAAGGAGATTCGTACATGGCGATCGATCGCATCATCAAGAATGGCTCCGTCGCAGGCCCCGAAGGCTTCCGGAGGCTGGACGTTCTCATCGGCGGAGACCGGATCATCGGCCTGGCGACCCCCGAGACGGTCCAGGCCACCAACGCCGAGGTCATCGATGCCTCCGACCACCTCGTTCTGCCAGGAATGGTCGATGTCCACGTGCATACGCGTGAACCGGGATACACGCACAAGGAGGACCTGATCACGTGCACCCAAGCGGCTGCAGCCGGCGGGGTAACCACGATCTTCGGAATGCCCAACCTCGATCCTCCCACCGTCACCCGTCAGGATCTCGACCAGGTTCTCGACCTCTACGGGCAGAAGAGCCTCGTGGATTTCAACCACAACCCTGCAGCAACCCGCCTCGAGGAGATCGAGGCCCTCGCCCAGGGCGGCATAGCAGCCTTCAAGATCTACATGGTCGTCGACACAGGTCGTTCTTATCCCCATCCGTCGGGGACCGGTATGCATGATCACGGCCACCTTCTCCAGGCCATGCGGGCCGTGGCAACCACCGGTCTGCCTTTGATGGTCCACCCGCACGATCAAGGGATCATGACCGCTCTCGAGAAGGAATGGTGGGCTAAGGGCGACCGCTCACCGCAGGCCTATGCGAAGACCTTGGCGGCGTACGACGGAGTCATCTGGGACACCGCAATCGGCGTTCTACTCCGCCTCGTCGAGGCGACGGGTTGCCGGCTCCACATCGTGCACACCCAGACCCGTCGCTCGATTGAAATGATCAGAGAGGCGAAGCGGCGCGGTTTGCCCGTCACCTGCGAGGTGAACCACTGGGCATTGTTCCTCGCCACCTGGGATGACGTCGAGCGACTAGGCCCGTATGCCCTCTCTTATTGGGTACCGGACGATGCCAGGGCTGCAATCTGGGAGGGAGTCGCCGATGGGACCATCGACCTGCTTGCTTCCGACCACGCCCCCCACACGCGCGAAGAGAAGGAGATCGGTTGGAAGGACACCTGGGCCAGTCACACGGGTACTCCCGGCATCCAGTATCAGCTGCCCCTCATGATCGATGCAGCCAGACGTGGCCTCTTAACGGTGGAACGTGTGGTTGAGCTCACTGCAGGAGCTCCGGCCCGAACTTTCGGCCTCCGCAACAAAGGGGCAGTAGTCGTCGGGGCCGATGCTGATCTTGTCCTGGTGGACCCCGAACAACGCTGGAGGATCTCCAACGAAGGGGTACTGTCGCGGTGTGGCTGGACGCCTTACGACGGTCGAGAGATCACCGGAGCTGTGACGCGTACGCTCGTTCGTGGAGCTGACGTATTCGTCGGCGGCGCAGTCGTCGGGCAACCCGGCTTCGGGCAGCAAGTCATACCTGATCGGGTTTCGTGAAGCGGTCGGAAGCCCGTTTGGCTGCGACGGCATCCAGGCGATTCAGCCCGGGAGTATGGTTCCGGCCATGTTGAGTGCGGCCCACACCCGGGAGGCAAGGAGGGGGAAGGTGAGATCTTCGACGCCATAGGGGGCCAGCGCATCTAGCACCCCGTTCAGGATTGCCGCAGGAGTTCCGATGGTCCCCGCCTCACCAATTCCCTTTACACCCAGCTCGTTTGGTGCAGGTGTCTCTAATCGACTTGTGATGATCGGAGGCACATCGAAAGCCCGGGGCATCAGGTAATCGGCGAGTGTGGCGGTCAGAAGCTGCCCGGCAGCGTCGTACCGCACCTCCTCGAACAAGGCTTGACCGATACCCTGGACGATGGCCCCGTGGATCTGTCCCTCGGCTCGAGCTTCATCAAGAACCTCCCCGCAGTCATCGACGGCCACCAGCCTCAGGATCTGGACCTGGCCGGATTCCTTGGACACCTCCACGACCGCAGCGTGAACGCCATAGGGAAACGTCTCAGCTCCAGGCCGGTAAAACTCCTCTGCAGCGAGTACGCGACCTTGTCGGCCAGCCTCGCGCGCCACCTCAGCGAGCGAGATGCCGACGCCAGTCGGTCCGCTGAAGATACCGTCGGTCAACCCCACCTCACTCGCGTCAACCCCCAACAGGACGGCTGCGACAACTCGTGCTTCATCCAAGACACGGTGACCCGTACGCCACACGGCCACCGCGCCGGTCTGAGCCGAGCGACTTCCGTACGTCCCTCCTCCCTCTGCAACGAGATCCGTGTCGCCCGAGCAAACCCTGACGCTTCCCGGCGCGACATCAAAGATGCGTCCTGCCAGCTGTGCCCACACGGTTCGATGTCCTTGCCCGGCGGCCGTCGAGCCGGTCATCACCTCGATTCGCCCGTCGGTCGCTACGGACACCTTGGCGTATTCGCCCGACCCCGCAGATCCGCCGGCCGGTTCCACGAACACGGCAATGCCGAGACCGATCGGATCTGCACCCACCCGCAATCGCCGTTCTTGTTCATGGCGGATTCCGGCGGCATCCACGAGTTCCATCGCCTTGATGAGCGCCCCCGGATAGTCGCCACCGTCGTAGACCACGCCGGTGGCCGTGTGGTAAGGAAGTTGGTGAGACCGAATCAGGTTGGTGGCGCGCACCTCCACCGGGTCCCTGCCGACCTTCCGGGCAAACACGTCGATCGCTCGCTCGACGGCCAGGACCCCTTCTGGTCGCCCAGCCCCGCGGTACGGCCCGGTGGGAGCCGTGTTGGTGACGACGGTACTCATTTCAACTCGTACGTCCTCCACGTCGTAGGGTCCGGCTCCGATCATCGCGGCCCGTGTGGGCACGAAGAATCCGTTCATCGGATACGCTCCGAGATCCCCAAGGACCCGAATGTGGATGCGGCGTATTCGTCCGTCCCGCTCGCCGGACATCTCGACGGTTTGAGTGAGACCCCGACCGTGATTGCCCCCGCTCATGTGCTCTCGACGTGACTGCAGCCACACGACCGGCCTTTCCAACACCATCGCCGCCTTGCACACGGCAAGGTACTCCGGGTACAAGCCGCCCTTGAGCCCAAAAGCGCCGCCCACCCGAGGGACCCGGACGCGGATCTCCCCTTCGCCAAAGTCGAGGAGTTGCACGAGCTGGCTCTTCAGCCTGTGGGGAGCTTGATGGCCGCACCATACGGTCAACCGGCCATCGGAGCCCGGTTCGGCGAGAATTGCCAGAGGCTCGATCGGGACTGCAGCCAGCCGGGGCGAATGCACCTCCACTCGGACGGTGATCGGCCAGGGCGTGACCGAGTTGTCTCGCTCGGCGAACACCTCCGAGTCGACTACAACGTTGGTCCCTGCCGCGGGGAAGAGAATGACTTGATCGGATTCGGCGGCGCCCGGATCGACAACCGCCTCTAGTAGCTCGAGCTCGGGCCAGATCAGCTCAACCGCATCGGTTGCTTTCATCGCCGACTCCGCCACCACCATGGCAATGGGTTCGCCGACAAACCGCACACGATCTCGGGCCAGCACGGGGCGATCCATTCCTGTGGCCGGTGGCGCGGCGGGTCGGAGCTGAGCCGGGATGTCGCGAACCGCCAGACTCGCGTCTGTAAAGACGGCTACGACGCCCTCAGATTCCGTCGCCTCCCGAACGTCGACGGCTTCGACGGTGGCATGAGGAAAGGGGCTCCTCGCAAAGGTCGCGTGGAGCGTGTTCTCGGTGACGAGATCGGCAACAAAACGCCCCGCGCCCCGCACAAGCCGCTCGTTCTCGTCGTACCCTCTGGTTTCCGCTGCTCGCCGTTCGGTGGTCATGCCGACCAATTATGCCTTCTCGCCAGAGTCCGGGGTTCGGGTCCGGCGCAGATACAGGGCCGCTAGTTGCTCCGCCGTGTGAAGAAGTGTATAAAGTATCAGATCGGTCGGCGAGCGGCTTCTACAGACCGCAACAACCGAGGGAGGGTTTCCATGGATAGGGAAGAGGTGTCGTTCTTCAGTCAGGGCCTCCGCCTCGCCGCCTACTTCTACCCCCCAAGGAATTCCGCTGAGACCGTGCCCGGCATCGTGTTCTGTACAGGATTCACGGGGACCAAAGAGAATCGAGAGCAATTCGTGCGACCTCTCGTCGAGGCCGGATATGCCGTTCTGGTAGCCGACCATCGCGGTTGGGGCAGGAGCGAAGGAGAGCCAGGGGAGATCTACCCCCTCGGCCAGGTCGAAGATATCAGAAGCGCCTTGACGTACCTGCAAACGCGCCCGGAGGTGCAGCCCGACTGCTTGGGGCTGTTCGGGGTCAGTTTCGGGGGTGCCAACGCTATGTATGCGGCCGGTGTCGATGAGCGGGTGCTGGCCGCAGTCTCCGTGTCCGGTATCTCCGACGGAGGAGAGTGGCTCCACGCGATGCGCCCCGAGTGGGATTGGCGAGCCTTCCTAAGAGGTCTCGCCGAGGATCGTCGCACCCGGGTACTTGACGGCGCTGGATCCCGGGTTGATCCCACTGAAGCGATCATGATTGCGGCACCCGAGCGGCGCTCCCGCAAAGGGGCAGGCAGCGGTGTGACGACACCTCTTGCTTGCGCTGAAGCCATCATCCAGTACCGCCCGGCTGACCTCGTTGGGCGAATTTCTCCCCGGGCGGCAATGTGGATCTGTGTGGAAGGGGACCCTGTGGTGCCTGCCGCGCATTCGCGCAGTATGTACAGCCTGGCCGGTCCACCAAGAAAGATCGTGGAGCTGCCCGGTGAAGCACACTACGAGGCTTACGAGATGTATCACGAGGAGATCTTCGAACATACTCTCGCCTGGTTTGAACGCTATCTGCAGGTTCGCTCCGCCGGCCGGATGCGACAGGAAGTGTGAGGAATGACAAGCCGAATCGGTCACGGCACCAGTGTTGGTGTCCTTCTCCCCCATTTTGGATCGGCCTCAACCTGGGACCGGATATTCGGCTTTGCGCCCCGCTTGCAAGAACTGGGATACGGAAGCGTGTGGGTCCGCGATCAGATCAACTTCCAACCCCACGGATTCGAAGATCCCAGCAGTCGGTTCCTCGACCCATTCATGACACTGGCAGGCATAGGCGTGCTCGCGCCGGAGCTAACGCTGGGTACAGGTAGCATTATTCCTTTCCGGCATCCACTCGTGGTCAGCCAGCTATTCGGATCTCTGGCAGCATTGTGTGGAGACAGGATCATCGCCGGCATCGGCGTGGGAACACCTCAGAAATCATTCGCTGCAGTTGGCATGCCTTATGGGGATCGCTGGCAAGCTTGCCGCGAACTAGCTCACATTCTGCGGTTGTCATGGTCGGGCGACCACGTGTCGTATCACGGTAACTTGTACGAATTCGACGACGTGACCATCGATCCGAGACCCCGCGCAGATACTCCCATCTGGTACGCCGGCTCTTCGTACAAGGCCATCAAGCGAGTTGCCGAGTACTCGGACGGTTGGCTCCCCGGGCGGTGTCCTTTCCCGACGCTGGATCGGGGCCTCGAATTGTTGCGCACAGCGGGCGAAGAACATGGGCGCACCTTCGGTGTGGGCATCATACCGGTGGTGTCAATTGCCTCCAGCCGCGAGGAGGCGCTGGAGAAGATCGATGTCGATGCTTTGCTGGCCGCTATGGCCCGCCGACCCGGGTTCGTCGGGTCGATCGATACCGTCGGCGACTTGCGCGGCGCTCTCATCGCCGGGAGCCCCGAGGACTGTGCCGCCGAGGTGCAGGAGTTCGTCAACCGCGGAATCGACCACCTGGTGCTCGATCTGCGCCTGCGCGTCGAGGAGTACGAGCAGGCCTTGGAACAGTTCGCTCAGGAGGTTCTCCCGCTCGTGGATTGGGAAACCGGGCAACCGGACACATATTCCACGATGGCCAAGCAAATAGAAAACGACCAGGAAAGCCATCGATGAGCAACGACAGGGCAAGTGAGGAGAGGAGCAACCGATGATGAGTTCAAGAGGCGTACGGTCGATCTGGATCATGCTGGTGCTGATGAGCCTGATCGTCGCAGGCTGTGCATCGGACGGTGATTCGTCCAATACGACGACGACGGCGCCGGCCACGACGACGACAGCGGGATCTTCGACGGAGACAACAGCACCCGCTGAGACCACCACCACAATGAATGAAGCGGATGCGCTGATGGCATCCGCCATGGAACGATCCTGGCGAATCGGAATCACCGGAGAAGGCGTTTTCAACCGTGACGGCACCATCACCGGCTTCCAGTTCAACAAACTTCCTTTGGCACTGGCCATCATGGACATGAACGCCAACGGATGGGACGTCGCCCCGATCTTCCTCAACCAGTCCGAGGCACCCGTGCAGGCCCTGATCCAGGGTTCTCTAGACATAGCCAACAGCTCGATCACCCCGGTCATCACGGCGGTTGCCGCCGGAGCGGAGATCACCGTCTTCGCTAAGGCGCGCGGTGTCGAATACGTGATGCTGACCCGATCCGATATCAACGGGCCCGAGGACTTCGATGGGAAGAAGGTCGGTCTTCATGCAGCTGCGTCGACCACGACACTCCTCACCAAGCTGTACCTGAAAGATGCGACGGATATAGAACCGGACTTCCTCATCGTGCCGGGATCGGGTAACCGGATCCAGGCGATGCTGGCCGGAGAGCTCGATGCAACGGCTGCCCAGTTCGGCGATGACACCCGGGCCATGGAGGAGGCTCCGGACGATTTCCACGTCATCTTCAACTTCGCTAAGGAGATGCAGGGCCTGATCGACTCTGCGTTCAGCTACAACAATGCGACGTTCGACGACCTGACTCGTGTCTTCGCCGAGGAACTCCTGGCGAAAGTCACCGAATACAACCGGCTGTTCTACGAGGACCCGAATGTCGCCAAAGAGAAGTCGGTCGAGTTCGAGGTCGCCGAGGCGGCTGGTGTAGAGCGGTACCTAGACAGCGAGATCTTCCCGGTGGACATCGGGATGGACGTCGACTCGTTGGCTTTCACGATCGATGGCTTGGTAAACGCTGAGTTGATCGAGGGCCCCGGACCCGACGGGGCCAGCTTCTTCGACTCGACGATCTGGGAGGCAATCTCAGGGCGATTCTGACGCTGGACGAATGCAGTTGGCGTTGGGGCGGATTGTTAACCGCCCCAACGCCTCTCAATCCGTACGCCGCCGTGCGTTGCGGGCGTAACTCCCAACGGGGCAGGAACCCGTCAGCAGCAGCTCCTGGGTGTGGCTACCGAGCAGGAACTTCCCGCCCCGTGATCGATGCCGGAGGCCGACCATGATGATGTCGGCGCTGATCTCCTCGGGCGCATCACGGATCCGATCGACCGGATGGCCGAAACGAACCATCGTGCCGAGTGTCAATTCCCTTCCTCCAGCAGGGCGTGAACGCGATCGCCCGGTGACCTGTCGATAGAGCACCGTGATGCCTCCCACCCCTTTGGTTTCCACGGTTCCTCGTCCGTTAGGTGCGCCTGGTGGTGGCGACGCCGTGGACCGGCCGATCCAGCCGAGGCCGGGTGGCCGTCCGAGTCTGGAGCCAGGCCTCCCGCTACATTTGATTAGCATGGCTAAAGGCCATCCGAGCGAGAACCCTCTGTGACTTGCGATCGAGAAGAAACCGCCACGTCATTGTGGATGTCGATCGCCCGTGTGGCGCGCCGTCTCCGGCAGGAAGCCGTCGGTGATCTCACTCCGTCGCAGCGCTCCGTGTTAGCCACGCTGGACCGTCGGGGGCCGCTCCGGATGGGCGAACTGGCATCCATCGAGAAGGTCACGCCCCCCAGCATCAGCGGCATCGTCGGCAGGCTCGAAGGGCGCGGCTTGGTGACCCGGGAGCCAAGTCCCGAAGATGCCCGCTCGACGATCGTGCGACCGACGGCATCAGCCCGGGTGATGCTGACCGCTGCGCGCCGGAAACGCAGCGCCTTCCTGGCGACCCGGCTGGCCCGCTTGAGCGACGAGGAGGTCGGCACTCTCGCCGAAGCGGCCGTGCTTCTCGACCGGATCGCGGCCGACGAATGAGCGCGCCCCCCTGGGCCGTTCGGGCCTTCTCACCGCTGGCGGTCAGGAACTTCCGTTTCTACTTCATCGGCCAAACCCTGTCGGTCTCCGGTACGTGGATGCAACGGGTCGCCCAATCCTGGCTCGTCCTGGAATTGACGGGTAGCGGAACTGCCCTCGGCTTGGTGACGGCCGTTCAGTTCCTTCCCGTGCTCTTTCTGGCGCCCTTGGGCGGAGTCGTTGCGGATCGGTTCAACAAGCGCCGTCTCCTCCTCGTCACGCAGAGCCTGGCGGCGGTTCTGGCAACCGCACTCGGGCTGCTGGTCCTCTTCGACCTGGTCCAGATCTGGATGGTGTACGCCCTGGCCGGAGCGCTCGGCCTCGTGGCGAGCCTCGACAACCCGACCCGACAGACCTTCGTTCTCGAGCTGGTGGGTCGCGACCAGCTCACCAGTGCGGTAAGCCTGAACTCCGTGCTGGTCAATCTGGCGCGGGTCCTGGGCCCGGCTGCGGCCGGAGCGCTCATCGTCACGGTCGGACTCGGGCCCTGTTTTCTCGCCAATGCCGGCACCTACCTGGCGGTCATCGCCGCCCTGATCCTCATGCGGGTCGCTGAACTGCATACCGTTGCACCTCAGGGTCGTCGCACCGGGCAGCTGCGGGAAGGGCTCCGGTACATCCGATCCACCCCCGCCCTCTTGACTCCCCTCGTGATGATGGGGGTCGTCGGCATGTTTGCCTACGAGTTCCAGGTCATCCTGCCCCTGATCGCCAAGTTCACATTTGGGGGCGACGCCGGAACCTACGCAACAATGACGGCTTGCATGGGTGGAGGGGCCGTCGTCGGAGGCCTCGTGACGGCGTCTCGTAGGGCCCGCCCGGCCGTCGCCCTCTCCCGGACGGCCGCTCTGTTCGGCGTCACGCAGCTCTTCGTCTCCTTCGCCCCCACCCTGGCCACCGCCTACCTGGCGCTGGTGGCGCTCGGAGCGGCCAGTATCGGGTTCCTGGCTCTGGGAAACGCCACGTTGCAGCTGAGTTCCACCCCGGAGATGCGAGGGCGGGTCATGGGCTTGTGGGCCGTCGCCTTTCTGGGATCGACCCCGATCGGCGGTCCGATCGTCGGCTGGGTCGGCGAGCACATCGGCCCGCGCTACGGTCTTGGCCTCGGCGGCGTAGCGACGCTCCTGGCGGCAGCGTTCGCCTACCGCAGGCTATTGGCTATCGGGCCGACAATCGTCGAAATCACCGAGGCGTCAGGACCGGACGCCAAGCTGGGTCCGTAGAAGCGCAGGACGGAGGGCCTTGCCGCCTCCCGTGCTCGTCTGAGTCCCAGAGGCGCGACCGTCTCACGGCACGCGGTCGGCCGCCAAGGAGGATTGTGGTCAGGAAGGCTTGGATCGGCCCGTCAGAGGTTGTGTCTTTGGAGAACCCTTCAGCGATGAGCGACCGTCGGAGATCGGACCGCCCCGCTCCTGCTGAGAGCGAGATCGACCCGGCGAAATTGATGGCCCGCTATCGGGAGATCGTAGACGGGTACGGGGTCGTCACCGACAAATAGGGGAGGAGAGCCACCTGGCTCCCAACGGATCAGACTTCGAGAACCAGTGTGGTGCCGTCCGTGACAGGGAAGGTGTCGCGCAACTGGTGGCCGGCATAGAGGTCGACCTGGAGCGGAAGCTCCAGGTGCTCGTCACGAAACCAGGCCATACCGTCGCCGTCGGTCTGCACGGAGCACCAGGTGGAGGCGCGGTCTGAGTATTTGAAGCGTGCGCCGACCTCCACGTCGGGCACCGGGATGCACTCACCGTCGATGACCAGCACTCCCATTCGCACCACAACGGTCATTGCGTTCCGGCTCCCTCTTTGTGCTAGTAGCTCAATACCAGCCCTCGGGTAGCTACAACAGGGCCTAAAGACCCTTGCTCCCGTGGCGGCTGCTCGTGCCCGCCCGCTGGCGACCGCCTCAGCTCCGCCGGGGAATTCCGCCTGTCGCAGCGCTCCGGGAACCCCGACCTGGCTCGGGCCGAGATCACCGTCGCACCTATCACACGAGGGATGAAGCATCTGGCGGGCGGAACGACCAGGAAACGAGATGACATCGTCGCGTCTCGCGGGAGCGACCTGCTGTCCCAACCGGAGTGAGTCATGGGAAAGACGCCGAGTAGCCTCTCGGGGTGATGAGCGACTCAGGCGAGGCAAGCTCGCCGCCCGGGGACAACCAGACGAC
>Ga0209341_10000899_pt1 | contig 30208 bp, 32 predicted proteins | sample RifCSP13_2_FD_184020 | JGI IMG/M metagenome (GOLD analysis project Ga0209341, IMG submission 184020) | Soil microbial communities from Rifle, Colorado - Rifle CSP2_sed 13_2 (SPAdes) (version 2) | ecosystem: Environmental > Terrestrial > Deep subsurface > Rock core/Sediment | place: Rifle... | reverse complement strand
CTATTATAGAGGCTCCATTCGCGCCGGTTCCAAGAACGGCGATCCGTGGTCCCCCATCCGAGGTCTGAAGGCTCATTGCCCTCTCCTTCATAAAGTGCTGCGTTGGTGAGGTCCAGACACCCTGCTCGCTCGACCGATACCTAGAACGTCCTCGGCTCGGGCGTTTTTTGAGTGTAGTGGCTACCCTCCCGGGTGAAGTCACAGCCGGTTATCAAGCGCAATCGGTCTTTTGCAAACATAGTGAACCCAGACGGCGAGCCTCGAACTAGCTTTCGCGGTAAAGGCGGGCTCTCGCCAGCCGTCGCAATGGGGAGAGTCGCATCAGGTGTTGTCGGGGTCCGTCGACGTTCTGTTGAGCAACTGCCGGTGTAGGTAATCCACCTGTGGAAGCCGCACTCTGACCGAGCGGTTCGGCACCATATTCACGCTCATGAAAGCCTATTTTTCGCGGCGGGCCTCAGAACGGGATCACTGTTGACACCATCGCCCACATCGTCGGTCCCGTACGATCGATCCAGGTTCGCCGTTGGTGCCCTCAGCGATGCGACCGAAGGCTGGGTGGCGGTGTCGCCCGAGGTAACAAAGCACTGTTCATTTGGCCCACTCGATAGAATCGACGGGTGGCTGCCTTCATCACTCTCAAGGTGAACGGGATTCGCGTCGGTGTCGAGCAGTGGGTCTTCACCGCCGCTTGAGCAACGGTTTGGCAGTCGACTCGTCGGCAGACGCGCCCACTCTTACCGAGATGGGGTGGAACGGGTCGAGGGCGAAGACAAATTCCGTGCCTTCGCTCACGGGGATGGGCGGTACTACCGAGCCGGTGATGATCACGTCGCCTTTTCGCAACACCTCACCGTTGGCGGCCAGAGTGTCTGCCACCGTCGTGACGATCGACGAATACGCGCCGGTGATCGCCTGGAGGTCAGCCGTCCTCACGACTTCCCGGCCGTCGATCAAGACCCTGGCGATCAGTCCGCCGATGGCCAAACCGGCCCGTTCCTCGTCCGGCACACCGAGGATCACCCCCTTGTGGAAGATGTCGCATGCCAGGATCTCCTCGAGGCTCGCCGCCCCGACCGCCAGGTCAACGTCGGCCAGCTCGATCGCCGGACCAACCGCTGAGACGGCCGCCCGGGCCTCCTGGTCGGAAGCCTCCGGTCCCAAATCTTCTCCGAGATAGACGGCCACCTCGAACTCGACGATCCCCCGCTGCCAACCGGCCACGTCGACCCACGCCCCGGATTCGAGCAATGTTGCATCAGTCAGGAACCCGATCAACGGAGCCCCGATCTGCATCAACTCGAGGGCCGAAGGCGAGCCAAACCCGACCTTCCACCCGATGGCAGCCACACCGGCTTCGAGCATGCGCGTGCGCATTGCCAGTTGGCGCGTCAACCCAGCTCGCACTCGCGCGTCCTCCCAGGAAGCGCTCACCCGACCGTCTCCTCTACGACCTCGTACCCGGAAGCCTCAAGCGACCCGCAGCCATTCCATCCCCACACCAGCACGACGTCTTCTTTGCCGGTGTTGTCGAATCCGTGCAAGCGACCGCGCGGAGTCCAGATCACATCCCCTCGGCCGGCCGGAACGGTGCCGTCGTCGGTATAGATCCGACCAGAGCCTTGCAACACAATGAAGAACTCATCGGCGTTTCGGTGCAGGTGTCGATCGTGCCGGGCACCGGGCGGAAGGACCGTCCACCCCAGCAGGAAATCATCGGTTCCCACCGTTGCCTTGTCGATCAGGAACTGAACCTGCATATCGATCCAACCCTCGTCTGCCCGCAAACCCCCCACCGGGGCCACCCGGGACAGATTGGTGTGGAACCGCTCGGTCATTTCCCACCCGAAAGCATGTGATAGACATCGATAACGGTCACGAAATCACGGTGATCGATGCCGAGGCCACGACAGGCGTTGAGCAGCTCGTTGGCCACCGCCCCCAACGGAGCGGGTGAACCCTGCCGCCTGGCAACCTCCAGAGCGAGGACCATATCCTTCTGTTGCAGCGTGACGTTGGCCAGCGGTTTGTCCGGCATCTCGAGGATGAACGGACCCCGGTAGGCCATCACCGGGGAAGCAACCACGCTCTTCAACATGGCGTCGACCGCCACCGCCCGGTCCACCCCACCCTTCTCAGCCAAAGCGACCGACTCGCAAAACACAACCATCTCCACGACCAGGGCCGCGTTGATGGCCACCTTCATCTGGAGGGCGGTGCCGGAAGGGCCGATGTAGCTGACCTTTGATCCGATGTCATAGAGCACCGGCTCGACCTTCTCAAACGCGACCCGGTCTCCTCCGACCATGGAGAATGCGGAGCCCAGCCCAACCGTCACCGGGCTGCCAGACAAGGGGGCATCGAGCATGTTGAGCCCGCGTTCCGAAAAAGCGGCGGCAATGTCACGGCTCGCCTGGGGGTCGATGGTGCTCATGTCGAGATAGACGCTGTCTCCGGACAAGCCGGCGATGACCCCATCGTCACCGAGAGCAACCGCCGAGACCGCCCTGGCGTCTGTGACCATCGAAAACACGAAGTCGGAGACGGCCGCCACCTCACGCGGCGAATCGGCCCAGGCCATGCCCTGCTCGATTGGCGGATCAGCCTTCGAACGGGTCCGATTCCATCCGGTCACCTGGTAGCCCGCCGCCAGCAGCCGAGGAATGATCACCTGTCCCATATCTCCCAATCCAATCCAACCCAGCCGCACGAGCCACACCTCCTCATCGACGGTCCCAACACTAGGCGCAGTTTTCTTCGGCAAGACAGGCGATTCGGTGATGGTCGTCCTCACCGAGCAACTCTGGCACCCGGCTCGGACGAGACCCAACACTCGCCGGTTGTAGACCGACTCCCCATTGTGGAGCAATCCGTTCCTGTCTCGATCCGCAGTTCGCGGCACGGCGACTACTTCGACGCCACCACCGACCCGACGGAGCCGGAAGGGCACTACTTACATGACGAAGTCCGACCTCCTCGCCACCGACACCTGACTGAGCCACCCCGAGATGGTCCAAATTCCCAGAGCACCTTTCCACCTGGGGCCTCAACTTTGTGACGATTGGCATGACGAAGCTGCTCGATGGCTGTCGGTTGAACGGCCAAGACTCGGATTGGAAACAATCATTTGCCAAGACGCTAGCCGAATCCGCCTGGGCAAAGCCCTGCGGAAACGTCTGGTTATCGGCGTTCGTGGTGCTCGGCCCGGCCTGCGCCGGCCACATGTGGTAGCAGGGGAGTGTCCAAGGTCGTTGCCAAGCGTTCCGCTCGATCCAAACGGACGTGAACAAACCGCCCGAGGCGCCCCACACCCTCTCAAGAGGTATTCTGACCGTCATGCGCCGGCTGTTGGTCTCGCGACCGGAACCGATCCGGGCCCCGATTCGGGCACAGCAGGTCAGTACTGAGATGCCTGAAGGGCATGTGCACTGGCTGGCCATGGCCGAAGGGCCGCCCCCGAGGAGGGAGCGATTTGGGCTACTCTCTCGCAATTTGACGGAAGACGGTCAGATCCGCTTCGTGAGGCCTTTCGGCCCAGGGAGGAGGATCATGTCTAGCTAGACCGGAGTTCTCATTGCGCTGCCTTTTTGACGATGGGTTGTTCTTGAACCAGAACGATTTGTGTGCTGGCGGCACGGCACAACGGGTTGGCCCAAACCAGCCGTTCGCGCCGATGCTGGTGACCGACCCCAAGGTTGAAGTCTTCGGAACTTTGCGATCTTGTCTAAGCCTTCTTGTGTCTTCGGCAGTGCAATCCACCTATGGACAATCTCGAAAGGAGAATCAATCATGTCGCTAGTCAAGTTCGTACCAGATCCGAAGTTTGAAGACTACAGAGAGACCTTCAAGGACCTTTACAAGTTGGAGCGGCGCGACGATGGCGTCATTCTGGTCCAAGCCCACACACAGGGTGGGCCTATTCAGTTGAGTGTCGAGAACCATCGGTCTGTGGCGCAACTGTTTAAGACCATCGGGGCCGACCCGGAAAACGAAGTCATGATCTTCAGCGGAACCGGGGACGATTTCATGATGGATGCCGATCCTGATGGTTTCAAGCTCGAAGCAGAGGATCTGGAATATTGGGCATACGAATACGCCTTCAAAGACGGAAGGCTCAATCTGAGGTCCCTTTTGGATGATCTCGAGATCCCCACCATTGGCGTGCTCAATGGCCCTGGTTTTCATACCGAACTTTGCCTCATGTGTGACCTCACGATCTGCAGTGAGGATGCGATTGTCTACGATCTGCACTACGGCATCGGGTCGGTTCCCGGCGACGGCATTAACGTCTGTTTCCAGGAATTGCTCGGCACCAAGCGGGCGGCATACGCTTTGCTCACAGGAGAAGCTATCGACGCTCAGAAAGCCTTACAGTGGGGCATGGTCAACGAGATAATGCCCGAAGACAAACTCCTGGAGCGCGCCTGGCAGCTCGCTGACTACATCATGACCCAGCCTCGCACGACACGTCGCATGACCGCACAGGTCATACGGCGCCCTTGGAAGCGAAGAATGACCGATGATTTCGACGGCGGGTTCGCCATGCAGATGTTTTCTCAGCTTGCCGCAAAACGAAGCCACCACAGTAAGAACCACATCGCTGATGCTGTTGCATACGTCAAGGAGGGCAGGAAGAACAGTTTTGACTAGCCTCGCTTGACCTTTCTCCTGAATTCGTCTGCCAAGACCCGATTGGATGTCGGTTACCGTCCGATCGGTTCTGGGTACAATGCTACGGATCTGGATTCAGGCGAAGGTCTGCAAAGGTCTATGCCCGCACGGTGGGGCTTCTTGGAGGGTACGCTAGACGTCTTGCGGTGAGGCGGACGTTGCCTCTCCCGTAGCGATCTTGGGAGCTATGTTCGCGATTGCTCCAACGATGTTGGTTGGTGACTCAAAGGAGCGGCGATGCCTCCGACAATTGATCTGACCGATGTGCCGACCAAGGCCCGTATCACCGCCGTCGAGCTCGTAGGCTCCGTGGGCCTTGGCTACCTGGGTCAAGTGCTCTCGTCTGCGGAGCTGATGACGGCCACGTTGGGCGACCTAGTTCGGCCCTATACGGATCGCTTCATCCTCTCGCCCGCCCATTATGTCACCGCGGTTTATGCGGTGGGGGCGGAGCTCGGGCTCCTCGACCGCAAAGAACTGATCCACTATGGAATTGATGGAGCGGCGCTCGAAACGATCGGCTCCGAGCGCACCCCGCTTGTAGACTTCACGTGCGGCTCCCTCGCCCAGGGCCTCTCGGTAGGCATTGGCTACGCCCTAGCCGATCGCCTTGCCGGCACCGGCGCTCGAACTGCGGTGTTCGCCAGCGACGGGGAAATGGAGGAGGGCCAGACCTGGGAGGCGGCCCTGTTCGCCGCCCACCACCGACTGGACACCATCACCGTTGTTCTGGACTGCAACAACTCCCAAGTAGACGGTGCGGTCTCGATGGTCACTACTGTCGAACCCGTGTCCGCTAAATGGGAGGCCTTCGGATGGGAAGCCGTCGAAGTGGATGGACACGACCTGGAGGCGGTCCTCGGGGCGTTGCATGTCGATCGGGGTGGCAAGCCCCTCATAATCGTCGGGAGAAGCGACCCGACCGCCGGGCTAAACGCCATCGCCGGACTCGACGATGCCCACTTCATCACGCTCGGCCCCGACCTCGTCAACGAACTGATCGTCGAACTAAAGGGTCGGTTGTGACGGTACGCCAAGCTCCATACGAGACAGCGCTCAAACCATATGGCAAGGCGCTTGTCGACTTGGCCGAGCGCCGCGCGGACATCGTCTGTCTGAGTGCGGACCTCACCCGGCAGACGGAGACCGACCTCTTCCGAGACCGCTTCCCCGAACGGTTCTTTAACGCCGGAATGGCCGAGGCCAACCTGATGGGGATGGCGGCCGGCATGGCACGCGCCGGGTTGATCCCGTACGTCAATACGTTCGCTGTGTTCTGTACTAGGCGGCCCTTCGACCAGGTGGCAATGTCGATCGCCTATCCCTGCTCGAAGGTTCGCATCGTCGGCTTCATGCCGGGTCTCTCGAGTCCGGGCGGTCCCAGCCATCAGGCCATCGACGACCTCGCGCTGATGCGGGTCCTGCCCAACATGACAGTGATCGACATCGCCGACGCAGGCGAGACCGCCCAGGTCGTCGAGGCGATCGCCGACATCGATGGACCCGTCTACCTCAGACTGAAGCGGGGAGAGATACCGGTGATCTTCGGGCCCAGTTATCGGTTCTCTCTCGACCGGGCTGCGGTGGTCAGGCCGGGTGGCGATGTCGTCGTTTGTGCTTCCGGAATGATGCTGACGCCCGCGCTGAAGGCGTCCGATGCGGCTGCCTCGGTCAGCATCAACGTGGGAGTCGTCTATGTGCCCGTAATCAAGCCCATCGACGCCGGGACCGTTATCCAGGCCGCGGCGGCTGCCAAGGGGGTGGTGACGGCGGAGAACCACTCGATCATCGGTGGTCTCGGTTCAGCAGTCGCCGAAGTTCTCGCTGAGGCCGGCGTCGCGACGAAACTCCGCCGCGTCGGCGTCGAGGACCGGTTCGCCACGGCCGGCAGCCGGCCGTATCTTTTCAGAGAATACGGGCTCTCCAGCGGTCGCATCCTGGAACGGATCTGGGAGTTGATGGGCTGCGACACCCCGCCGCCGTCGGTAAACGAGGTGGAGACCGAAACCGGGGGCGCATTTGAGCCAGTCTGATTGTCCGCCGGCCGGTGGATTCCTCACGCACAATGGTCTAGGAACTGGATAGCGTTCCTTTGGTTGCTTGGGGTGAAAGCGAAAGACCCGGAGTCGAGGGCATCAGTCGATAGTGATCAGCTGGTAAAGCGTTTGCAGGCCCACTGATCCCACCGTTTCTGACGGAATATGCAAAACGACGCCGCAGCTGAAATGCTGATGTCGAGGCGGGCAGTGTTCCGGCCCTCTCCGGATTTGGTGAGATCGTGGTACCGTGAGCCGAAGGTGCAACCTGGCAGAGGACGTGGCGTATCGTTCGGTGGTCGAGGTAGAACGGATCCGCGGACCGATGCGACGTGCCTGGCTGCCGGGCCGCGACGCCGAGGTGACGTTCGGCGTCCACGGTGCGATCGCCGAGCACTACAATGTCTCACCCGACGAATATCCCCCGGACACGACCACCATCGACTACGTGGTCGCGGCCGCGGTCGCGTGACTGACCGGGACCCTCGGGGCTCGCTGGAGGCGCATGGTGTCCCAGCAAGCGATGGAAACCCCGCCTCCACAGGCATAGGTGAAGTCGAGAAGGACGGCGGTGTGGTCGTGATCCGCCGCATTCATGTGGCGTACCGGCTCAAGAGGGTAGGCCAGGAGGATCGCCGAACGGTCGAACGCGTAAACGGATTCCATGTCGACCACTGCCCGGTTGCCCGCAGCATCCACGGGTCGATCGACATTACGACGGACGTGGAGTACGTCCAATGAAGAGCACAAGGAGGCTTAGATGGAACGGCTTTCGCACCGTATCGGCTCCCAGGACGAAGTCCCGGTTATGGGTGAGTACTTGCCCACATTCAACCCGTACACCGCAGAACCGTGGGCTGAGGTCGCCCGCGGAACAGAGGGAGATGTCGATCGAGCCGTTGCCGCTGCGTCACGCGCCCTAGCAGTATGGAAGAAAACAACGCCCTCAGCCCGTGCTTCGCTGCTTTGGCGTCTCAGCGAAGTGATCGCTGACCATGCGGAAGAACTCGCCCGGCTCGAAACCCGCGACATCGGCAAAGTGATCCGTGAAATGCGGGGGCAAATGGTGGATCTTCCGAGGTGGTACCAGTACTTCGCAGGTCAGTGCCACGCACTCGAGGGGTCTGTGATACCGCTGGACAAGCGCTCCGTCCTCAACTACACGCGAAGGGATCCGTTTGGGGTCATCGGGGTCATACCACCATTCAACAGCCCCGTGTTACTCACTTCTTTTGCTCTCGCTCCCGCACTGGCCGCAGGCAACGCAGTAGTGGTCAAGCCATCGACAGATGCATCTGCCGCGGTGTTGCACCTCGCGCGGCTGATCGACGAAGCAGGCTTTCCGCCCGGGTTAGTGAACGTGGTCACGGGCCGCGGCTCAGAGGCCGGGGAGGCGATTGTGCGACATCCGGATGTTCGCAAGATCGTGTTCACCGGGGGCGTTGAAACGGCACAATTGATCGCCAAGAGCGCTGCCGAAGGAGTCAAGCCAACGATCATGGAACTTGGCGGCAAGTCGGCCAACATCGTATTCCCGGATGCGGACTTGGGCTCGGTCACCAACGGCATCATCGCTGGTATTTTCGCCGCCGCCGGCCAGACCTGCGTCGCTGGATCCAGGCTTCTGGTTCACGATACGATCGCGGATCAGCTCACCGAAGCTGTCTCCGAGCGAGCACGGACAATAATGCTGGGTGATCCAATGCTTGACCAGACGGAGATGGGTCCGCTCGCACAGCACGCCTTGCGGGAGAAAGTAAACGAGCGAGTCCAGGAAGCGGTCAAGGTCGGCGCTGTCGCGTTAGCCGGCGGCGATCTCGGTGCTGTCGGCGAACGGGCCGGATGGTTCTATCCACCAACGGTTCTCGACCGGGTTAACAACACCATGGAGGTAGCCCGGGATGAGCTCTTCGGGCCTGTTCTATGCGTCATCCGGTTTGCGGATGAGGAAGAGGCCATCGGCATCGCCAACGATTCCCCATTTGGCCTCGCCGCCGGACTATGGACGCGAAACCTCAACCGGGCACACCGAATGGCCGACGAGCTGGACGCGGGCACGGTTTGGATCAACACCTACCGAAGCCTCAGCTACGCCTCGCCGTTCGGGGGGCGAAAGCTCAGCGGCCACGGGCGCGAATTGGGGCATGAAGGCCTGCTCGAATTCACCCAAACCAAGAGTGTCTGGGTGGAGACATCGGAAGAGCCGATTGGAGACCCGTTCATTCTTCGGTGAGCAGACGGCGGGAGGTTCCGCTTCGTTTGCCAGTAAGCGGTACTTGACGCTTCGCGAGGGATGGCCACGTCAGCTTTCCCGATGTCTCTGAGGTCGGTGATGAGTATCGGCGTCTTCTGGTTCGAGAGGGTGACGGCAGGCGACATCGCCTGATGGGTGCGGGCTAAAGCGATGCTCATCCAGATCACGGACACGAAGGTGAGGGCCTCGACCCGGGTTTCCTTCGCATCCCCACAAAACGCGTATGTCCCTCGCCCATCGCTGGGATCTAACGGACTGGTAGGGACTCGAACATCATCGTCTCCCGGCGCTCCTCGGTCCAAGGGTCCACGAGGGTCTTGATACGGCCGCTGCGCCCCTCGATGATGGGAAGGAGCCCCTCGCTGACAAGCTCGTCCAAGGGCAGGGCAATCGGAGCGATGTCGCGCCATGAATCGTCCCGGGCGGCAAGCAGGCGGAGGGCCTCAGGCAGGTCGTCGCGCAGGATGAGTGCGTTGGTCCCGATGATCTCTCGCTCGGCCAGGGTCTGGGTGCGCAGATCAATCTCCCGGGCGGCATGCTGGAGACCCACTGCAACCAACCGTCCGCCACTGGGAAGTATGTTCATTGCTGCGGTGAACCCGCTTGCGGTCCCGGACACTTCATAGATCACCGCTGGGTTTACGCCCGCTTGCGTCACCAGGGTGGCGAGGTCGGGGCCAGCCTGCTCCACCTGGATCGTCTGTGTGGCTCCCAGCGCCTCCGCGATGGCGAGCCGCCCAGCGTCGAGGTCCGCAACAACCACCTCAGCGCCATGCTGGGCGCAGGCAAATGTTAAGAACGCGCCGATACCGCCGACGCCAATGATGATGGCGGTCTCTCCTTCCGTGAGCCGCCCTCGCCGCATCGAGTGGACTGCAATCGCCATTGGCTGAGCCAACGCTGCGGTGTCCTCGGTAAGCCCATAGGTCTTGACGGGCAGGCAGATCGCAGCGGGTACGAGGCAGTATTGGGCCAGCGCGCCGTCACGCTGGAAACCCACAGTAGCGTACCGCTCGCAGATGTTGGTACGACCTCGCCGGCACTGCCAGCACATTCCGCAAGAAAGGCCGGCGCCGCTGGCCACGACGTCACCGGCCTTGATCCCGTCAACGCCCGGACCAATTCCTACGACCCTGCCGGTAAACTCGTGACCGGGGATAACTGGCCCCATATGCCCGGTCACCGGATGGGGCTCTTTGAAAGGGTGCAGGTGGGGCCCCGAGTTGTACTCCTGGGCATCGGTGCCGCAGATCCCGACAGCATGGATCTCGAGGAGCAGATCGCCGTGCTCTGGTGTCGGCACGGCCACCTCCGTTATCCGAATGTCTCTCGCCCCGTGGTAAACGGCCGCACGCATCATTTTGGAGCCCATCGACTATCCCCTTCCCGCTGCCTGATCGGTCGCCAATGATCCCGGGCTGACCTCTATCGAAAGTGGCCAGGGCGCGGCGGCAATTCCGCAACCATCCCCAGTTTGAGGTTTCCCGAGCCAAGACGATTCATCTCTACCGACCATTCCCGGAACGTTCGCTGGGTACCACGCAGACTGGATCGCATCGGCTACGCACTGTGTGTTCATTCTTCGTCGCGAACTTCGTAACCGGCGGTGTCCTTCGAACCTGCCCCACCCCATCCCCACAACCCAACGACGTCCTCGGTCTCGGATGGGTTCCTGAAGCCGTGCCACTCGTTCCTCGGGATGAACAGGAGCTCACGGGGTCCGACCGGAACCTCCTTTTGGTCCATGAGCGCAAGGCCTTCACCTGACTCAATGTAAAGCCACTCCTCGGCGGTATGGTGTCGATGCCAGTCATGACTGGCGCCTGGCGGGAAAACGGTGCGTCCGATAACGAAGGTTTCGGCTCCGCCCTTCGGCGTCGATGAGGAACTGGACCTTCATGTTGACCCAGCCCTCCTTCGACGTGAGGCCCTCGACGACGGGTACTTCACCGAGGCTGGTTTTGTACTGCGTCATTGCTTGCTTCCTGCCTCTCACATTCGCGCTTGTGGTTGCGGTGCCGGCGTTCCGTCTGTTCAGGCTCGCAATCAGAGCCTGCGTCGGCGTCCACTCGCGCGACGAAAGAACCCCATGACCCCTCTAGGTGCGAACAGGGCTACGAAGATCAGGATGAGGCCGAAGACAACGCGGCTGAACTCTGTCGGCACGCCGACACCGAAAATCCCCAGGCGGGTCACGCCCACGCGCAACACTTCGGCCGCACCTTCGATAAGAGGTACCCCGATGAGTGCTCCCTGCCAGGTGCCCAACCCCCCGACGATCGTCATCAACACCACGTCAATGGACGTATCGAGCATGAATGTTCCACCTGGCTCGATGTAGCCGCTTCGAAGAGTGAACAAGCCCCCGGCGACACCAGCCAAATACGCGCCGAGGACGAAAGCTTGCATTTTTACCCGCGTGGTTCGGATGCCGAGAATCTGAGCCGCGTCCTCGTCTTCCCTTATGGTCACAAGCGCGTTACCGAACTTGGAGTGCTCAACTGAGTAGACGACGACGGTCGCCACGACGGCCATCGCGAAAAACAGGAAGTAAAAGAACTGAATCCGGGTCCGGGGAGCCATATCCGGCTGCTCCACGTAGAGGCCGAGTGCTCCTCGCGTGAACCTCATATTGATGATGAGTAGTTGCACCAAGAACGTAATGATCAACGTAAGGATCGCGAAGTAGGAACCGCGCACGCGCAAACTCGGGAGGCCGATCAGCGCCGCGAAGGCTGCGCTTACGACTCCTCCGAGAAACATCGTCCATAACGGCGACCAGCCAAAATGGAAGGCGAGGACTCCGGTCGTGTAAGCCCCAATCCCGAAGAAAGCGACCATGCCCAGGTTGAGGTAGCCTCCGTAGCCTCCGAGGATGTTCCAGCTCTGCGCAAGGACGATCAGGATGAAAATCGACGTGATCGTGCTGAGGGTCCCCAGTTGGTCAAGTCCCAGGCCGGTTGCGACCAAGGCCACAAGGAGGGCACCGATGGCGGCAGCCCCGATCGATCGGCGCAACGCCGGCCGTTTCGGGACGTTCTTCGTATGAAAGTCCTTGCGGGAAGGGTTCGCCGGCCTGGAAACAGCGAAATCTTCTGTTGTCTCGATCGGATCGGAACGATCACGCTTCATATGGTCCTCGCCTGCACGCTCACGAGTCCTTCTCGCCGCACGACCAGGGCACCGACCAGGACGGCATACAGAATGATGTAGACATAGGCGAAGGGGAAGAGGATGCCACTGAGCGATTCCACGACACCGACAAACAAACCTGCTCCCAGCGTGCGCCCCACGCTTCCTAGTCCTCCGATGACGACGATGAGGAAGGCCCAGGCCAACCACCTGACGTGGTCCTGCGGTGCGAATGGAAAGACCATCGCCAAGGCGATGCCCCCGACGCCGGCCATGGAGATACCAAGCCCGAAGACGAGACCGATCAAGCGGCCCACCTTTATGCCCATGATCGAGGCCGCGTCCCGCTCCTGGCCGATGGCGCGGATCGCCTTGCCGGTCAGGCTGCGGGTCAGGAAGAGGTGTACTGCTGCGATGGCTACGAGCGCCATCGCCCCAGCTGCCAGCCGGGTGATTGTCAACCGCAACGGTCCCACGGTGATCGCCTGTCCGCCGTAGATCGAGCTTGTCACCGCGCGGGTGTCGGTTGTCCAGAGCAAGACCATCACGCTCTCGAGGACAACCATGAGGCCGAAAAGCACCAACAGGCCCACCTCTTGCGGTGCGTCCGCCAGCCGTCGCACCACCGTCCGTTCCACCAGCATACCGAGGACGAAGAAGATCGGAACGGCTGGCAGGACGCTAAGGAGCGGGTCGAGGCCGAGTTGATTAAGGAAGAAATAGGCTCCGAAGGACCCGAGAATGACGAAAGTGCTGTGCGCGACGTTTATTACCTGTAGCACACCCATGGTGATGCTGAGGCCGAGCGCCATGGCCCCGTAGATCAGTCCGAGAAGTAGCCCTCCAACCACTGCCTGCGCCAACAGATCAAACGAGATCATGCCGTAGCTCTCTGTTTCATAGTCGCAGCCACTCCCGGATGAGTCCGTCCAACCTGTCGGCAAAATCCTCCCGGGCACCATCGATATGGTTGCGCCCCATCTCTAGGGTGTACACGTAATCAGCCAGGTCAACGGCCGCCTGCACGTTCTGATCAACAAGCAAGATCGTCCGCTGCTCATCGCGAAGTCGGGCGATTTCGTCATAGATTTGCTCGGCGAGTTTTGGAGCCAGACCCACCGAGGGCTCATCAATGAGCACTATCTGAGGGTTGGTCATCATCATCCGAGCGATCTCAAGCATGCGTTGCTGGCCACCGCTGAGGCTCCCTGCCAGCCGGTCCGGCAGGTCCCGGAGCACGGGATAGCGTTCGTAGGTACGGTCCAGAGCCGCCCGAAAGGCCGAACGGTCGTGACGCAACACCCACCCACCGAGCTCCAGGTTCTCGTGCACAGTGAGGCCCGGAAAGGTCGACCGGCCCTGTGGCAGAAGGGCCATCCCGACATAGAGGCGCTCGTAGGATGGAAGGTGGGTGATATCCCTTCCATCAATGAGAACTGACCCTTCGCGCGGTGCCAGGAGCCCGTAGAGCACTCTCAAACTCGTGGATTTCCCCGAGCCGTTCGGACCGAGCACAGCTGTGACTTTGTGGGGTTTCGCTGTCAGAGATACGTCGTCAAGGACAAGCTGGTGCGAGTAGTAACCGGCCGTGATCCCGGTCATCTGGAGCTCGGTCATGTGTCTCCCCCAGATTCGCCGTGTGAATGGTGCCCGAGATAGGCATCGATAACGTCAGGGTTCCGGGTGACCTCCTCCGGAGTCCCGATGGCGATAGTCTTGCCGGAGCTCATGCACATGACGCGATGCGACAAGCCCAACAGGTGAGGGATCTCGTGGCTTACGACGATGAACGCTGTACCGCCTTCTCGCGTTTCCTTTATTCGGTCGAACAACGTGGCTTTAATCTGGGGGTGTACCCCGGCGAACGGCTCATCCATGAGTACGAGAGCGGGCTCGGACATCAGGGCGCGGGCGAACTCGAGTAGCTTCTGCTGCCCTCCCGAAAGTTCACTGGCGGGCTCATCGCTGAAGTCCTCGAGCCCAACAAACCGAAGGAGGTACCTTGCCCGTTCGGCGGCCCCAGAGAAGTGGACTTCGCGGTGGGTGAGGGGCACAAGCATGTTGCCGAGCACAGTGACTGTATTGAACACACGCGTAGTCTGGAACGTGCGCATGATGCCGAGTTCTGCCAACTGGTGAGGCTTGAGACCCCCGACAGACTGACCCCGGAACTGGATGGAACCCTTGTCAGGCGGATAGATGCCGTTGATGGTGTTGAGCAGCGTCGTTTTTCCCGAACCGTTGGGTCCTATGAGTCCCATCGTGGTCCCTGGAAGGAGTTCAAAGCTGACATCCGCAACCGCGGTAAGACCTCCGAAGTTCTTCGTGATGCCTCCCACCTCGAGTAGCGAACCGGCGTTTGGTAAGGCGGAGCTGGTTAGCTCCGCCTCACCAAACGTACGCGGCGAACCTGCGGACACTGACTCGGTCATACCGTCGACCCTAGGCCGAGCACCCGAGCCTTAAGGCATCGGGACCACGGCGTCACCACCAGTCGCACGGTCGGGCGGGTAGATGACGCGGTTCTCACCACCGATAAATTGGAGGACGAGCTGTCGATACGCCGGAATCCGATCCTCGTCGTAGGTCAGCACGCCGTTCACGGTCTCGAAACTCTTCCCCGTCACGTAGTCACGTATCGTGGCCTGATCAAGCGTCCCGGCGCCCTCCACAGCCTGCTGGAGAACCTGGAGGACGGCGTAGGCAGTGGAGGCATGGGCCGGAAGCTGTTTGTAATCCACCGTGTCTTGAAGATACTGGAACAGCTCGGCACTTCCCGGGGCCCCGCCGACAGGCCAGGCCGTGGTACTCGACATGATGCCCTCACCGGCAGCCCCCAGCTCCGGCCAGTACGGCAATGCAGTTACCTGTGACCCGCAAGCGCAGTAGATCGATGGCTTGAACCCGAGGTCATACGCAGTCCTGGCGACAAGGCCTGCGTCGTTCGGCAGGGCCAGGTTGAAGAACAAGTCCACGTCCTCCGCGATCGCCTTCTGGATAATGCCACTGACATCTGTGACGTCGCCCGGGTACTGCTCGTCAACCACGACCTCCATGCCGCGCTCCGCGGCAAAGTTCAGTACACCACCGTAGCCCTCGAAACCCTCACGGACCACGATGGTGAACGGGTTCTGCGCAGTAGCGATGCCAACGCGAGTGGGACGCTGGTCCGCCGGCAGCGTATCGATGAACTCGAACACCCCGCGGGGGTAGTCGGGCTCCTGGTAGCTCCACGCGCCCACGATCCAGTCAGAGGCCTTGAACAACCCGATGCCGACAAAACCACCATTGAAGATGACCATCTCGGCGGCCTCGGCGACGGGGATTATAGCTCCGCCCACAAAGGTTGTGTAGGGCGCCAGCAGCAAGTCGACCTTGTCCTGATTAATGAGCCGTTCGTAGAGGGACTGAGCTGTGGCAGGCGTGCTCTCATCGTCGTAGATGATCATCTCTACTGGGCGGCCCAGCAGCCCTCCGTTGGCGTTGATCTGCTCGAGCCAGTAGTCGTAGGACGCCTTATACCCGGCAGACGGGCCCGCGAACGCGCCGGTCAGTCCAAGCGACCCGCCGATGACGATCGGTTCCGCGTCTGCGGCGGTCGTCGGTGTAGCCCCAGTAGTCGTCGTAGTGGCCTGAGTGTCACCCGATGTGGCGGTGGTGGTTGTCGTCTCGTCGGCCGCACTGCTGCAGGCGGCCGCGAGAAGAGCCATTACGCAAACCAGAACCACCAGGGTGAACTTTCGGTTGTTTCGGTATTTCAACAGCATGTTGACGCACTCCCTCGTTACGACACGAACCGTTGTCGGGGGACTCTAACACCGTCTCTCTTCCGATGGCGTCTGGGTGCCGATCTGCAAACTCGCAGTGACTCCGCCTCGCCATTAGTGCATTCGAACCTGTCATCGGAAAGTCCGCGTTGATCACTTGGCTCCGGGTCTTCCTTTCCTATCGCATCTCGGGCCATGCGTAATCGGCGTGTCGCTACGCGGGCCCCATGCCAGTCATCTCGGAAGCGCGTTGGAGGATTTCTACGAGTCGCTCCACGAGGTCCGCGCGCTTCGCCCGGACCCAATTGAGTCGTTCGGTCCGATTTGATGACAGAAACGCGATTCGCCGGTACCCGACTCCTCGAGTGGCGGTCGTCTAGGATCGACGCCATTGCTCCGCGCGGTATGTCGATGGGCTTGACCGATCGGGGTGTGCACCAAGCGACGAGGGAGGAAGAACACTATGGATACCTTTCCTGTGGCAACCAGCCCGGCGCCCGGCTTCATGAGCGTCGACTGGGAGCAGCGAGTCGACTTCAACCGGTTGCGTGAATATCGGGTCGCTCGAGTGAGGGAACAACTCGCGGCGTCGGAGTTGGGTGCAATCCTTGTTTTCGAGACGAGCAACATCAGGTACCTGACGAGCACCCACATAGGCTACTGGGCCTTCAATAAGGGCGAGCGATACGCCTTGATGACCCGCACCGGGGAACCCCGAATCTGGGATTTCGGGTCGGCAGCCAAAGCTCACCGCCTCCAGCAACCTTGGATGAATCCGAAGAACTCGATTGCGGGTAACACCGGCCTGCAGGGGGCTATCTCACCGACAACCGGCCTGCACAAGCGCGCCGCGGAAGAGATTTCTTCGATCCTGCGCGAAGAAGGCCTGGCCGACATGCCGCTCGGTGTCGACATGGCTGAGACCTCGGTCTTTCTGGCCCTGGAGGCGGCCGGGATGAAAGTGCAGGACGGACAGCAGTTGATGATGCTGGCGCGCGAGATCAAGTCTCCCGACGAGATCATGCTGCTAACCCAATCCTGCGCCATGGTTGATGGTGTATACCAAGATATCTTCGAGGCGTTGAAACCGGGCATTCGCGAGAGCGACATCGTTGCGCTCGCTCACAAGCGGTTGTTCGAGATGGGCTCGGAATTCGTCGAGGCAGTCAATTCGATCGCCGGCGAGCGTTGTAGTCCGCATCCCCACGTGTTCTCTGACCGCCTCATCCGACCCGGCGATCAGGCATATTTCGACATCATCAACGTCTACAACGGCTACCGCACCTGCTACTACCGCACGTTCGCCGTCGGACGCGCGTCCCAGGCACAACGCGATGCTTTCAAGCAGTCACGGGAATGGATGGATGCCGCCATCGAATTGGTGAAGCCGGGCGTAACGACCGATCAGATCGCCAAGGTGTGGCCGCGCGCCGACGAGTTCGGATTCGAAGACGAAATGGATGCTTTTGGGCTCCAGTTCGGCCACGGCGTCGGTGTCGGCGTGCACGAACGCCCGATCATCAGCCGGCTCAACTCTCTCGACGACCCCATCGAGCTGAAAGAGGGCATGTTGTTCGCGCTGGAGACCTTCGCACCGGCGGCGGACGGCAGGTCGGCAGCCCGCATCGAGGAAGAAGTGGTGTGCACCGCTGAGGGCCCCAAGGTCATCACGCTGTTCCCGTGCGAAGAGTTGATGGTTGCAAATGAGTACTGAGCCGATCGAAGACAAGGTCCTCTACGACTATTCGTCCCGACCTGCCAGGCTACCCCAACCGGTTGATGCGGCTACAGACAAGGCCGAGATTGACCTCGATGTTCGGATCGACTTGTACCGGACGCAGCAGAAGCTGCGCCAATTCGAAAAGCGCGCTTCTGACCTGTTCTTGCAGAACCTCGTCAAGGGAACCAGCCACCTCTCGCTCGGTATGGAAGCCGTGGCTGCCGGGTTTGGAGCGGCGATGCGCCCCGACGATTACACATTCGCCTCCTACCGAGGACATGCCCACACGCTGGTCCGCGGGGCTCCGATGCGCGAGATGATGGCCGAACTGCTAGGCCGGGGAACCGGACTCCTGGGCGGCAAGGGCGGATCGATGCACCTAACCAGTGTTGAGCACGGTGCTATGGGTTCTTACGCCATCATCGGAGCTCACCTATGCGTCGCCAACGGAGCAGCGTGGTCGGCCCAACTGCGGGGCACCGACCAGGTTGTGGTGTGCTACTTCGGTGATGGCGCAACCAACATTGGCGCCTTCCACGAAGCGCTCAACCTGGCCTCAGTCTGGAAGCTCCCGATAGTGTTCGTCTGCGAGAACAACCTTTACATGGAGTACACGCCCATCGATCTCGTCACCGCGGTTTCACACCCGGCCGCCGATCGGGCCGGGTCATACGGATTGGAGTCCATCATCGTGGATGGCAACGATGCTGACGCCGTCTACCTCGTAGCCCGCGACGCGATCGCGAAGGCCCGGCGGGGCGATGGGCCGTCCTTGGTCGAGGCCACCACCTACCGCTCCGGTGGTCATTCGCGCGCCGACCCGGCCATGTATCGGCCGGCGGATGAGGCAAAGGCGTGGATGGAGCGTGATCCCATCCCCATGTACCACCAACGGTTGCTACGGCTCGGTGTGAGTGAGGCCTCGTTAAGTGGCATCCAACAGGAGGTCGCAGCGGCGGTCGACGCAGCAACGGAATTCGCCAAGGCGAGCCTCCCTCCCGGTGGGGACGTCCTGCTGACCGAAGTTTGGGCGGATGGAGGTTCATCATGGCGGAACTGACGTACCGAGAGGCGGTGGCGCGGGGGATCGCCCAGGAGATGCGGCGCGACCCGAGACTCGTGATGCTCGGCGAGGATATTGCCGGAGCCGGAGGGGTATTCAAGACCGACGCCGGCTTACTCGAGGAGTTCGGGCCCAGCCGGGTGCGTGATACCCCAATCTCCGAGCAAGCCATCCTCGGCGCAGCGATGGGAGCGGCCATGACTGGGATCCCAGTGATTGCCGAGATTATGTTCTCCGACTTCCTGGCAGTGTGTTTCGACATTGTCGCCAACCAGATCGCCAAGACCCGTTACATGACCGACGGCCAGGTCAGCCTGCCGTTAGTAATCCAGACGCTGAACGGAGCCGGGGTACGCTTTGGCGCACAACACTCCCAGAGCGTTGAGAACTGGATCATGATGATCCCCGGGCTCAAAGTTGTCGCCCCTTCTACCCCTGCCGATATAGTCGGTCTCATGGCCGCCGCGGTGCGTGATCCCGACCCCGTTGTGTTCTTCGAGCACAAAGCGTTGCTAGCCACCAAGGGGGAAGTCCCCGATGGTGAGCTGGTTGATGAGCTCGGTACTGCTCATATCCGCCGAGAAGGGTCCGATATCACGATCGTGGCGCTTGCCGCCATGGTGCCCAAAGCGGTCGAGGCGGCCGTGCAGTTGGCTAGCGAGGGCATCTCGGCAGAGGTTATCGACTTGCGCTCGCTGGTGCCCCTCGACACGCAGACCCTGCTCGACTCGGTGGCCAAAACCGGACGGCTGGTGACGGTCGAGGAAAACCCCCGACTGTGCGGGTGGGGGGCGGAAATCTCGTCGCTTGTGGCCGAGGAGGGATATTGGAGCCTCGAGGGCCCCATCGTTCGCGTTACCACCCCGCACATCCCGGTACCCTCCGCGGCCAACCTGGAAGACCTGGCCCTCCCCTCGGCTGGCCGGGTGGTCGAGGCAGTGCGACGCGCAATGGACTAAGCCGGCGGAAGCTGGTCGAACAAGGGAGGCTGGGCCAGATCCGGCTCTTTGGGCCGCAATCCATGCACATCCCGAGGTCTGAGATGGAGCATCATGAAGCGTCTTGGTTGGATTGGCACTGGGAGAATGGGGTACGCGCTGGCTGAACGGTTGTTGCGGGCCGGACATGATGTGTCGGTCCACAATCGCACCCGCTATTGAAGACCCCGGCTTTCGTCAACCTTCGATTCTCACCTTCACGAATCATCTTCTCCGCAAGGACTTCGAACTCTGTCTCGAAGCAGCCAGGGAATACGGTGTTCCATTAGCGACGTCGGCACTTGTACATCAGGTCGTCATCGGCCAGATCGAGAGAGGTTACGTATGGAGGCAGAGATGGAATCGGAGACCCCGGCGAACGGCGGGCAACCGCTCAGTGCATCATCCGTTCCCCCCCGGCGTTGACCCGACATCCGGGAAGCGAATGGCCACCGTCGAAGCCGCCACCGTCTATCTCGACGGAATCCAACACGAGGCAACTGTGCAAGCAGAAGATCGCGGGCGCACGTTCACCTTTCGCAGCGATGAACCGCCGCAGTTGGTCGGCAAAGACGAGCATCCCTACCCACTCCACTGTTCTGCGGCGGCCATCGGATTGTGAATGCTGACCCAACTCGTTCGGTACGGGCGAATGCTGAAGGTGGACCTGAAAACGGCGTCGTGCGAAATGAAGGCCCGTTGGACAAGTGAGGGGTCGGTCTTCGCCGGCACGATCAGCTCAACCTGTCACTGGGTGGAGACCCACCTGGAGATCGAGTCTGATGATGACCCGGCCACGGTTGCTGCGCTGGTGCGCGACGCTGAGGGAGGTTGCTATGCCCAGTCCGCTCTCCAACAGCCAGTGCCCGTGACCGGGACGGTGCGGTTCAACGGCACTGAACTCGACTACACCAACTACCCGAAAGGTAGAACGCCGCTAGCGGCAGCCATCCAGTCGCGGGCCTACAGATTCGAGGTCAATGTTCCGTTCCATCTGTCTAGCGACAGCTATTTATAGGCCCCGATAAGCCACTCGCTCAACCAGTCCGCCGCCTGCAGTGCCGCGATCTGCAAGACCGACAGGTCGCTGTACATACTCATGTGGGTGCTCTTCTGCTGGACGAACAGTTTCTTCTTGGTCGTGGCGATCTCGTTGAACGCCGGGATCTCGCGCTCCCACATGGTGAGGTCGTCGCCCTCGGCGACGATCATCAAGGTGGGCGTGTCGAGGATCATCGGTAGATAGGGCCTCATGTTGTATGCCCACACGAACTCCACCGACTGGATCGTGCTGTAGTGCTCGTGGCGTGGAGCCGTGGTCTCCTTGATCTTCAGGAAGATAGGCTTGGTCTCGGGATGAGGCCAGGTCACCACCTCCGTTTTGGGGTCACCCGAATGGGGGATATAGCCATGGATCCCGGTCAGGTAGCGGTTCCTGCGGTCTTCAGCAACCAAAGCCGTCAGCTCGCGGAAGCCGACCGAGCCGTGGGCCCGCATCGAATTGTACCAACCCTCGATCACGGGGATCTGAGACACCACGCACTTCACTCGGGGATCCAGTGCCCCCACTGCCAGTACGTGCCCGCCGCTGTATGAGATACCCCAAACGGCGATTCGGTCTGGGTCGATGTCAACCTTGAACTCGTCGAGGTAGGAAATCGCGTCGATCGCGCTGCGGTAGTCAGCGATCTGCATCCACGGATCGAGATGCTGTCGCAGTTCACCGTCGCTGGCCCCAAAGTTGCGGTAATCAAAGATCAGCGCAGAGACGCCGACATCGAGGAAGTACTTGGCGTACTCTGGCATGATCAGCTCTTTGACATAGCACCAGCCCCCGCCCATGATCACCACAGGCCACGGGCCTTCACCTGTATCCGGGGTGAAGAGATCGGCCCGAATCATTTCCCCGGGGTTTTCGCTGCGGAACTCGACTTCTCGATGCATCGCCAAGCCTTTCCTAGAGAAGGCGTCCAACCGAACCGCTGCCAGGTAGCGTTGGCGCACCCTAGGCACACGAATACGCCAGCGTCAACCGTGCTGCGAGTCGACGCGTTCCCGAAACAAGCGGACGTGTAGAGTTCGCCCAGCCCGTACCCAGATCGATCGAACAGGACACCATGCGAGCAGGCCAGCCCACGACGGCACAGAGCGTCAGAAATCAGGCCGTCTCACCCGACAGCGAATCGGCGACCACTGCGCTAGCTTCTTGGATAAGGGAGTTTGGCTCCGAGGGGGCACCCGACGAACTGCACGATGTGGTCCGAGATCGGCTCCTCGATTACTGTTCGAATCTGCTGGGTGGGGCACCCAGTCCGTCGGTTACCGCCTTGCTCGGATACGCCCAACGCTTCAACGGCCAAGCGCCGCTGCCGGGCGGCTCCAGCTCGGTTCCGGAAATGGCAGCCCTGGTCTACGGTGCCGCCTCGCATTCACTTGAGAGCGATGACACCCATCAGCCATCGTCATCACATCCAGGCAGCGTCATCTTTTCTACACTGCTCCCGCTCGCCATCGCCACCGATGCCCAATGGGGTTCTTTCGTTGCTGCCACTGTGGCCGGATATGAAGTGATGTGCCGGATCGGCCAAGCAACCGGCCCGGCAGCCGAGTACGCTCGGGGATTCCACCCCACCGGCACCGTTGGTGTATTCGGAGCTGCAGCATCTGCCAGCCTCCTGCTGGGAGGAGATGCCGAGCAGATAGCCGCCGCCATGGGCATCGCAGGGAGCATGTCGTCCGGGTCTATGAGCTTTCTCACAGACGGCTCTTGGACTAAGCACCTCCATCCGGGCTGGGCCGCACACGCCGGCATCATTGCCGCAACGCTGGCAGCGAACGGATATCGCGGGCCCACCAATGTATTGGAACCACCCCACGGTTATTTCGCGGGCCACTCGGACCGCCAAAGTTCATTGTTGGTAGTCGCCGGGCTGGGAGTCCGACCCTTCGCCATCGAACGCACCAGCACGAAGGCTCATGGCTGCTGTCGCTACGAACAGGCGGCGTTGGACGCCATCCTCGAGCTACGTCGCCAGCACAACCTCAAGTCTGATCAGGTGGCAGCCGTGACCATCGGCGTCCTCGACGCCGGTTGGGAGATTATTGCCTCGCCAATCGAGGAAAAACGCCGACCCAACAACCGGGTGGGAGCCCAATTCAGTATGCCGTTCGGAGCCGCGGTTGCTCTGCTGCACGGCAGGGCATCGGTGCACGAGCATACCGACGAAGCTACCCTCGACCCTCGCCTCCATGCGCTTATGGATTTGGTGGTGTGTCAGCGCGACCCGTCGCTTGAAGTGGATTTCCCTGAGAAGTGGCCCTCAAGCGTCGAAATCCGCCTGAATGACGGTCGGACCGTGTCGGCACGAATCGATTACCCAAAGGGTGACCCGGAGAACCCCTTCACTTCAGTCGAGCTGGCGAGCAGATTGCACGATCTGGCCGCGCTGGTCCCCGAGGTAGTCCGTGGCCAAGTCATCGCTGCCATAGGAAGACTTTCACACGGAGGCACGCTGGGTAGCCTCGGCGAATCGCTCTCTTCAGCCTGGCCGGCGCGTTGAATCGACCTTCGAGCTGTTTGCCGAACTCACCGCCGCGATTGACCCACCCCTCGAAGGGAACCCTTTCGCTGCCGGGATGGCGGTCCCGGGCTTGGCCGACTTGACCGACCCGTGACGATGGGCTTCGATCAGCACAACAAGACGGAGTGCGGCATTCCAGGCCAGAATCCAAGGCGTGTCCAGGTCAGGTCACCTTGTTTCGGATGTATGTCCAGTCTCGGATCCAACGGTAAGCGTGCCGAGAAGGGGGCTGCGGTGCCTGGGTCTCGAGCCAGCGGATTGGCAAAACCGGGTTCACGAAGGAGTGTACGCAGCCGCTTCCTGCCCACGCTCCGTCCCCTTCTCCAAGGTGAAAACACTCGCCGTCCAGTTCAATGTCCACCTCTCCCTCGATGATGAAGTAGGCCTCCTCAAAGGGGTGGTCGTGCGGCCCGGCGACACCCGCCTGGTCGTAGCCCACCATGAACATCGTCTGGAGGTGAGAGCCAAGGTCGGAGTCCACCATCATCTTGATGTTGATACCGCTGTAAACCAACAGGGCGGTCCGCATGCTGGCCGACTCGGTGAGCTTGTCCTGGGTCTGCTGGTTCTTGTCGAGGCTGCCCCGGTCGACGTGGCCGAAAGAGCGGGTTCGCGGATCCTGCACATTCACACGCTCTGGTTCCACCACGGCAGATGGACCAGGCACGAACACCGCGTCGCCACCGAACTGGGGGTGAGGCTGGGGGGCAAGCATGTCTGCCCACCTCGCCGCCTCCGAGCCGACATTCCGCCAGGTGTGCGGTCCGGCGACCGGCACAAGACCGTAGTCCCCCTCACGCAGGGCGAACGCCCCCTCGTGGGTCTCGCACACGACCTCACCGGACAGGACGTAGAAGCTCTCTTCGTAGGAGTGGACGTGCCAGTCGATGGAGCCGCCCGGGTTCAATTCATTGACGCCGAACCCCATGTGGTGCGAGCCCGCCTCCTCATCGACGATAGACCATCGCCGGTAGCCCTCGCTGTGGCCGTCGAACGCCCCGGGAACCAAGTAGGAGGCCTCGTTTGCCGGTCGAACCACATGCCTCGGAGTTCTCATCGCATCTCCGATCACGCCTGGAATCAAGATCCTATCCTAGAGCAAGCCTGCGTGCACCATTCCCCAACGGGACCGCAGGGACCGCCTGCTTTCAATGCGACCAACTGACCGCACAGCTGAGCGTCCCGCAATTGGGATGGTGGTCTGGTCTGGTCTGCCCAACCGCTGATACACCACCAGTGCGTCCAGCGTTGCGATGTCGCGGAACCAGATCCGGATGTCATGGCTGCAATGGCTTTGAGTGCCCCTGCAGTTCTATGGTCAGGTAATACGGATCATTCCTCTGACGCAACAGCGTGTATGAAGTTCGCCAGCCACAGGAAGGAATCAAGACGGTCGTTCATGATTCTTGAACTCCACGGTTGCGGTCATTGCCTGACGGCTGTCATGGGACCATGCGGACAGTTCGGCAATCCCCGTCTCGCGGATGTCTCCGATGAGTGTGAACGGTCCATCGACGAACAAGGGAGCCTTGCTTCGAAATGAGAACTCAAAGACGGGACGCGGATCATGACGCCGACACAAACCGATAAGAAGCAATGCGATCATGGGTCCATGCACAACGAGGTTCGGGTATCCCTCAACCTGGGTGACGTAGGGGAAGTCGTAGTGAATCCGGTGTCCATTGAAGGTAAGCGCTGAGAATCGGAACAGCAGAACAGGGTCGGGGTCAACCGTCTGAATCCAGTCTGAGGTAGGGACCGGATCTGTGCCGGGTTCAGGCAATTGCGGACCGCTGGCGGCTTGGCGGTACACGAAGTCCTGCTCCTCCACGATTGCAGCCTCACCGCCTGTGGAGATTTCGTAGCGGGCGGTCACGAAGGTGAGTCGACCAGACCTCCCATCCTTCTCCGCAATGCTGGTCACAGTACCGATCCTCCGTCCGACTTCTCCGATCCGGAGCGGTTTGATGAAACGAGTCCGACCTCCGGCAAACATGCGCCGCGGGAGAGCGACTGGAGGGAGGAATTCGCCACGCTTGGGATGACCGTCCGACCCCAAGCCGGAACGGTGCACCGCGGGGAGGAAGAATAGCCAGTGCCACATCGGCGGGAGTTCGTCTCCCTCCTCGACGGGAGACAAGTCTATGCCGAGCGTTGCCTGTAGAGCCGCCACCGGCCATGCAGTGATGAGGCCTACCGTCTCTTCCGTGCTGCCAATCCACCGCTCAAGGTCATCTGGCAATTCCAGACCCCTTTCTTCACTAGTAGGTTCGGAGGGCTACATTTCAATACGCAGAAGATTAGCGTGCGGGCCTCGGCGAGAGCAGGTGCTCGCCGCCTCAACCCTGCTTTGGATACGGGCGCTGGAACGCTGGGATACCTGAGAGGTTCAAGAATCTACGCTCATTGGAGGAGGCAAGAATGAGCCAAGCTGGGAAACTCGGCACTCCGAGTGGTGGCGCGAAGAGTCACCCCGAGGTTAGGGCAGCCGTTCGCGCTTTGTGCGCCGAGTTCCCTGGTGCGTATTGGCAGGAACTTGATCACCAGAGGGGCTACCCAGAAGCCTTTGTTCAGAAACTTACCCAGCATGGCTATCTAGCCACCATGATACCGGAGGAGTATGGCGGAGGGGGAGCACCCCTGTCTGTCGCAGCCGCCGTTTTGGAAGAGATCCACGCTTCCGGAGGAAACGGTGCAGCATGCCACGCCCAGATGTACACGATGGGGACGATCCTCCGGCACGGAAGCGCTACGCAGAAAGATCGCTGGCTACCGCCAATAGCACGCGGTGAACTTCGCTTGCAAGCTTTTGCAGTTACCGAGCCGACCAGCGGCTCGGACACGCTGAGCATACGGACAAGCGCCGTGCGTAAGGGAGACAAATACGTGGTCAACGGACAGAAGGTATGGATCAGCCGAGCTGCTCAATCCGATCTTATGGTGTTGCTTGCACGAACGACCGCACACGACGAAGTCGCGAAACGGACAGACGGTTTATCAGTGCTGCTCGTCGACCTGCGCGAGGCGGTGGGAGATAGCATCTCGATCAATCCAATCAGGTCAATGATGAACCACTCGAGCACAGAGGTCTTCTTTAACGATCTGCAAGTCCCTGCCGACAACCTGATCGGCGAGGAGGGCAAGGGATTCCGCTACATCATCGACGGCATGAATGCCGAGCGCATTCTGATCGCAGCTGAATGTATTGGAGATGCTCGCTGGTTCATAGAAAAGGCAACCAGCTACGCAAAAGAACGTATGGTGTTCGGTCGCCCGATTGGTCAGAACCAGGGAATCCAGTTTCCGATCGCGCGCGCTTTCGCGCTGACCGAAGCTGCCGACCTGATGGTGCAGCGCGCAACCGCGTTGTACGAAGCCGGCCAACCCTGCGGGAAGGAAGCTAACCTGGCCAAACTGCTATCAGCCGATGCGTCCTGGACGGCCGCAGAAACTTGTCTTCAAACCCACGGCGGATTCGGGTTCGCGGTGGAATACGACGTGGAACGCAAATATCGGGAGACACGTCTCTATCAAATTGCTCCGATATCGACCAACATGATTCTCGCCTATCTAGGCGAGCACGTCCTTGGACTCCCCCGCTCCTACTGAGGTCGTTCCAATGCTGCCCTTAAGGGGCCTAACCGTGGTCGCCCTCGAACAAGCGGTGGCAGCGCCCTATTGCACTTCTCGACTGGCCGACGCCGGAGCCCGAGTGATAAAAGTGGAGCGTCCCTTAGTCGGCGATTTCGCCCGTGATTACGACCGCGTCGTCAGGGGTGAGAGCGCCTACTTCGTGTGGTTGAACCGAGGCAAGGAGTCAATCGCACTCGACATCAAGGCACCCGAAGACGCCGGATTTCTCACCCGCCTGATCGCCAACGCGGACGTTTTCGTCCAGAACTTGGCCCCTAACGCCGCGGCTCGGGCGGGTTTCGGCAGTTCCATGCTCAGGCGGAGTCACCCAAGTCTCATTACATGCACCATTAGTGGCTACAGCGAGGGTGGACCCTACTCCAACGACAAGGCCTATGACCTCCTCATCCAAGCCGAGAGCGGTCTTGCGTCGGTCACTGGTCGACCCGAAGGCCCGGGAAGGGTGGGCGTGTCGGTCTGTGATATAGCGGCCGGGATGTACGCCTACATGGGGATCATGGAGGCAATCATCGAACGATCCGTCACAGGACAGGGCAGCGAGATCTCCATTTCTCTCTTCGACGCTATGGCCGATTGGATGACAGTCCCACTTCTCCACTATGTATACGGCGGCAAGGCACCCGATCGGGTTGGCCTTAACCATCCCTCGATTGCTCCATATGGCGCCTATCCAACAGCCGATGGCCATTTCATAGTATTGGCCGTGCAGAACCAAAGGGAATGGGCACGTTTCTGCGAAGAGATCCTGGGCAGGCTTGAACTAACGAAGGACGAACGGTTCGTTGACAACTCGGCAAGGGTCGCCAACCGCCAAGAACTCGACCGGCTGGTGATCTCAGCGACCCTAGATCTAACACGCGACCAGGCGATCGCGAAGCTGCGTTCCTCCGATATCGCCCAAGCCGCCGTCAACTCTGTCGCAGACCTCGCCTTACACCCTATGTTGCGGCCTTGCGCAGTTGGCACAGCTTCGGGACCAGTCAACCTCGTTGCGTCACCCATTATGCGAAACCATGACAACGCCCATCAATTCCTGCCCGTGCCCAGACTTGATGAACACGGCCCAGCTTTGCGCGCCGAGTTCTCCAGCTAGGACTAGGGTGCGCTCCGCGCCCGGGGCGTGCCCCCGAGCCGTCGGGGCGGCTAGGTTGCGTGGACATGGAAACGTGTGTCTGCTCGACCGACGAATCACCGAAGGAGTCGCTTCACATGTTGAACAAGAGGATCGCAGTGCTCGGCGCGGGCGCCAACGGAGCGTCGATCGGAGCGGATCTGACCCGTGCCGGCCTGGACGTCACGCTCATCGAACAATGGCCGGCGCACGTCGAAGCAATGCGAGCAAACGGCGTGAGAATCATCCTGCCAGACGAAGTACAGCAAGTGCCCGTGCGAGTGATACACCTGTGCGAAGTCGCAACTCTGAACGAGCAGTTCAACATCGTCCTCATGCTCATGAAAGCCTACGACTCACGGTGGGCCGCCCGGCTGATCGAGCCCTATCTCAAGCCCGACGGCCTACTCGTGGGTGTGCAGAACGGTATGACCGTTGACACGATCGCCGACGTGGTCGGCCCGGGACGTACTCTGGGCTGCGTGATCGAGCTCAGCTCGATGATGTTCGAGCCCGGTGTCGTCGAGCGACACTCCGGCTACGATCGCTCTTGGTTCGCCGTCGGTGCACTAAGCGAGGCAACGAAGGGCCGCGTGAAAGAGATCGCCGAGCTCTTGAGTTTCGTGGGTACCGTCGAAATCTCGGAGAACATTCGGGCGGCCAAGTGGATGAAGCTTGTCAGCAACGCGTGCACGCTCGTTCCTACTGGAATCATCGGGCTCCCTTTGGTCGAGGCAAACGCCATACCTGAGATGCGAGCGTTCATGCTGGCATCCGGGCAGGAAGCCCTAAGTGCAACCCTCGCGCTCGGAAACCCCATCCTCCCGATCTTTGGGTTGACTGCCGAGGCCGTCAACTCGGAGACCGTGGTTGAGACCTTGCTCCACACGCTGATGGAGGGTTTCGTGTTACCGAATACGAAGACCACAGTCCTCCAGGACTGGATCAAGGGACGGCGGAGCGAGGTGGATGACCTGAACGGTCTCGTCTCGGCGACCCATCGTGCCTTGGGAGGTTGGGCACCGGCCAACGAGGCAGTGGTTGAATTCGCGCACCGGATCGAACGAAGAGAGCTTGACCCTCAAATCTCCAACCTAACGCCGTTGCTCGAGACCGCGGCCGAATTCGGGCACGTTGTGAGCGCTCCCTAGGTTTGATCTACCCGGTTCGATACGTTCTCTATTGGCGAGCCGGTCCGCGCCGCGACAAATAGGCTTTCGTGAAGATAAGTCAGCCGACGAAGCGGTATACCCCAGGAACGGTGGATCAGGTGGATCACGTCAAACCGCTTCTGGCTGCTCCGCTGCGACCGCAACTCCATAGCATCCCGACTTATGATGATGATGGTTACAGCACTCTTTGCAAGGGAGTTTTCATGCCATCTTGGCGAGTGGTACGTGGAGGGGAAGTGGATTTCGTCGAAACCACCGACGACGTTGCTTCCGGTCTGAGTGAGGCGGTGTTGATTGGGCCGGGCGACGGTGCGATCCACCTCGAAGTTGCCCTCGCCCGGCTGGAACCGGGTGGGATTGTCAACGGGCACATCCACCCATTTGAGGAGTCCTTCTACCTCCTCGAGGGTGAAGTGGTCTTCACGGTGGCGGACCAGTCCTATCAGATCATGCCAGGGGGCTTCGGCTTCGCACCCATCGCAACCGCCCACACGTGGTTCGCCGCGTCAGACGCGCCAGCCGTGTGGATCCGTACCCGATCACCCCAGCCACGAACCCTCGGTAAGACAAACGGCACTTATCCAGTTGCGCACCGCTTGGCGAAGCGGTCGGGACAACCCATTGCCGCCTCAGACCGCTCTCGCCGGTTCGTCGGTCACTTCGATGACGCCGCTATGCCCAAGCCAGGATCGCTTCAAATCAAGGGTTTTCGCTCATCGGCACCGACCAATGTGGCGGTGTGGATGCTGGTGGACGAGATCATCGGTGCCCTGCACCACACGAAGTTCTCGGTTCGCTTCGATCCAACCGATTCTTCGATGACACTGGATGGACAGCATTTCCATCCCTTTGAAGAGACCTACTACATCACCGCAGGCCGGGCTATCGCCCATCTCGAGGACGAGTCTCACGAAGTTGGGGTGGGTGATCTTATATTCGCCGGCGTAAACGCACTCCACGGATTCACCAATCCCGGAGCTGAGCCAGTCCGATGGATCGAGATGCAAGCTCCTAGCCCTCCGACCTCAGCGTCTCTATTCCTGGCCGATGATTGGTCAACCCGCTGAATG
>Ga0209341_10000897_pt1 | contig 30244 bp, 29 predicted proteins | sample RifCSP13_2_FD_184020 | JGI IMG/M metagenome (GOLD analysis project Ga0209341, IMG submission 184020) | Soil microbial communities from Rifle, Colorado - Rifle CSP2_sed 13_2 (SPAdes) (version 2) | ecosystem: Environmental > Terrestrial > Deep subsurface > Rock core/Sediment | place: Rifle... | reverse complement strand
CCCTGACGACACCACGAAAGAAGATGCTGAGGCCGAGACCGACGCCTAAGCAACTTGGTTCGGGAATGACTACCCGTCGCCAGAACTCGAAGATCAAACTACCTCGCGCGGCCGTCAGCCTCTCCATCGTGGCGCAGAGAGGCCGGGCAGGGTTTGGAGGGACTTCCCTTGCTGCTGCCGATCCGAAGGCCCCTCCACGGACTAATGGGGCTCTTCGGAAATGAGCAGGGTATAGGGGTCGGTGACGGTTACCAGGGGCCCTACGATTCCGGGGATGTGGTGGTGAGGCGCGGGTGAAGGACCGGCCTGCGGTGGAGCTGGTGGATCTTCCCGCCTTCGGACGTCCGGTGCGGCTCTTGGTCCTCGGTGGTTCCTGATTTCATCAGCTGGCGAAGCCGGTGCGCTTCCGCCTTGGAAATTCGAGCGGAGGGTCCCCTGCAAGTCGAAACCGAAGATCGACCTGGAGTTGGTCCAACGCGCCAAGCCACTTACCGGCTCGTGTTCCATGAGCCGCGTGGATCGCCCCGGCAATAAGGGCGAACGCAACCGCCAGAGGAAGGACCTGGCCGTTCAGCAGTCCTCGGATTACGAGAGCCATGGAGATGACTAGGCAGCCGAGATCTCTTGTACGCTCGCCCGGGACGTCGGGCGTGAACACCCACCAGACGAACCGCTTGAGCGGTGCGGATTCGGGGGTCGACCACCTTCTCAGGTTGCGCGCGAATAGTGCGTACGGGATCTCCATTACGACCATCAAACAGGAGTAGTAGACCAACCAGGTCATCCAGCGCTCTCCAGGGAGACCCCAGTCCACCACGACGATCAGGACCGCTGCTGCGATCTCGATCGGATGCCAAAGTAGAGCAAGGCCAGCCCGAAGAAGCTCTCGTCCGGCAATCCACAATGCAAACGAAAGGCCTGTAAAACTGCCAGGCTCAGCGGCGATGAACGCCAGCTCAGCGGACCACTCATCCCGCCGCACCTCCTGCCAGCCACCTGGCTGTACTGCTGCCGCAACCCGAACTGCCCTCTGTGCGAGCTTAGGTGCCCATACCGAATATTCATTTGTGACGATGAGCTTCAGAAGCCACACGATGCCCCCCGCCACAAAGCCGATGAGAACGCGGATCATGCGAAATCACCTGAAGCGGTGTCGGGGATCCACCCGAGCCGTCGGGCACTCTCGGCCAAAGAGGCCTGAGCACCCCGAGCGCCCACACGAGTCAATCGATAGAAGCGACGGGGTGGTCTGCCGACTTCCGCGGCATCAATGGCCTCCCACGCTCCGCTGATCCAGCCCGCCTCCTCGAGTCGTCGTAGGATCGGATAGAGCGTCCCAGAGCTCAGGCCCGTTGCCCGTGCGAGTTCAAGTCCGTAGTGCTCACCGTTCGGCGCCCGGAGCATCTCAGCTAGAACGGATTGGACCTGCAGCGTCATCCTCATTATCGGAACTCTACATAGGGTCCGAAGCTGAGGCAAGGATCTCGCTCCGATCACCTGTTCCCGGGCGATAACGCACTCATCGCCGAGTGTCCGATACCGATGCCTCTTTGTGTCAAGGGGTAGTTTCGGGCGTTGGTCGGGCGCGGCCGGTTGGCCCCGTGCCTCGAGGCCGGGTTGGTCGTAGTGTTGGTGTCGGGTCCGGGAACTGACTTATCCGAAGTGCCGGTGTATCAGGGTGTGAGCCGGCCACGCTGGAGTAAGAGTCGTCCCTGGGTGTCCTCCCGGACCCACCAATCGTTCAGCTGATGGTGCGTTGGGCGTCGGCAACGAGACGCCGGTAGACGACGTCAGAGATCCGCCGTTTGAGAGCCCGGATCGCTTCTTTGGAGGTCTTGCCCTCAGCGACCTTGGCGAAAGTCCTCACCCTCGAAGACATCCGCCGGATCTGTTGTGACAGCACGATCAGCCGGATCGTGTTCGGACCCGCCGGTGAACCGGTCGACATCGGCCGGACCACCCGGGTGGTACCCGCCGCGATGAGACGGGCGGTGATCGCCCGCGACCGGCATTGCACCCATCCCGGCTGTGACCGCCCGGCGAGATGGTGTGACATCCACCACATCTGGCACTGGACCGACGGAGGACCCACCGCCCTCTGGAACCTCAAACTGCTGAGGCTGTCGCACGAACCACGTGGCAGCTGGTCGGGACGACGTTGCCGGCGGTTGTTTGTTGGTCGACTCCGAGGATCAGGTGGGTGCCGCCCGCCAAAGTTTGAGCAAGTTGTGGCTGGCGCAGATGAGTCGCCATTCGCTGTTAACAGCGGCGCGACCGCGGCGGGTGAAGCGCCGGTATCCGAGGTTGGCCTTGATGTTGCCGAAGACGGGCTCGATCACTCGTGCGCGTTGGCGGTAGAGAGCGGCGTTATCGGGATCAGCAAGTTTGGCGTCCATGGCCCGACGAGCGATCGTCGGGTCGGTGGCTTCGCCGAGGAGGTGAGCGAGCATGGCGTTGACCCGACCACTGGACACGCCAAGCTGGTCAGAGACAGCGCGTTTGGATAGCTCGCCTGCGGCCAGCCGTTCGACAACCGGAATCCACTCAGCGGGTTCGGGCTCGCGGTGGCGGGTGATCCGCTCTCCGTCCTGGCCGAAATAGCGCTTGGTCATGTCACGGACCCAGGTGTAGGACACGCCCAAGATCTCACCTGCCTTGCGTTGGGAGAGCTCGCCCCGATTCACCCGGGCCAACACCGCCAGCTTGTCCTCCGAGGGCTTGGGAGCACGCCGCCACGCATGCTCCCTGGTGGCGATGAGCACGTTGGCGCTCACGTCGGTGCTGGCGTTGGCGGCCGACCAGTAGCCGGCGTCGGCGACCAAGGTTCCAACTACCTGCTTGCAGCCTGCCTCTGCCAGGTTCTCGGTTACCGCCTGGGCCATGGGAACGAAGTTGGTCTGGTCGTTGGTGGTGGCGGTGATCTCGGCTGCGACCACGATCTGCTCACCGGTGACCGCAGCTTGGGCGTTGTAGCCCTGGAACGCCCCCTTGCTTCCTGTCGCCATTATCCGAGAATGCGGATCGGTGGTGTTGGCCCGGCGGGGTAGCCGGCGGCGAGCCGGCTGGGGCAATGGCTTCGGGCCGGTGAGCTTGCGACCCTGGGCAGCCTCTTTGGCGGCCCGTTCCGCCATTCGGCTCTCGTAGTCCCGCGAGCTTTGACGTTCCAGCTCCTCCAATGCCTCCCGGATGCGAGTCCGCCGACCCCGGGTCCGGGCCCAGGTCTCGGGCAGCTCGTCACCCCGACGTTCACCAAACCGCTCGTCCTCCTCGGTGTCGATGCGTTCCGCCTCGGCCAGGATCTCAGCCACCAACTCTTCTCTCCTCCGGTTGGCGAAGAACGAGGCGTCCGCCGCCAACTTGGTGCCATCGATGGCCACGATCCCGCTGTCGACCAGATCTGCCTCCACACAGAGGCCAAGCACCTGCACGAACAAGGCGGCGATGGCGTCCTGATGGCGGCGTCGGAACCGAGCCACGGTCGCGTGATCCGGAGTCTGGTTGGCGGCCAGCACCCGATAGGCGACATCCTCCACCAGTCGGCGCTCGATTCGGCGAGACGAACGCTCCCCGCTGCAATAGGCGTAGAGCAACACCCCAAGCATCATCGCCGGGTCGTAAGTGGCGCCGCCCCGACCGTCGTCCCGATAACTGGCGTAGAACTCGCCCAGATCCAACTCGGCGACCACATCCAACATGAAGAACGCCAGATGCCCATCAGGCAGCCAGTCTTTCACCGACGGCGGCAGCAAATACAGCTGATCCCTATTGGACTCGCGCACATTCACAGACATACCTCATCGTCCCACGCGCCCCTAACCGAGCCTGGGATCAACCAGATTCGTGCGACAGCCTCCCATCTGTTGGTTCCACCATCACGTGGTCATCCACGGGTTGGGGTATCGGATCGACCCGGACAGCCCCCTCCACCGGAGGAGGTTCCTCAAACCCGACCGACCACCTGGACCCGACCCGCCGTAGGTCTGCGGAGGCGAACCCTCCCTAGTTGAGATTCCCACCCCGGTCCATGTCCAAGCCGCCTTCTCCGACGCGCAATCTGTCCAGGATGTCGTTGAACACAGCCCTAACGTCCTCCGACGCACGGTCGGACGCCTCGTCGCGTCCGGATGTCTCAACCGGCCGCCGCACGACGACAGGTCCACCGCAGTCAGGGAACAACCGGTGCGTTGTCGATCACGAAGGTGTTGCCGTTCGAGGTCGAGATCTCCTGGAGCAGCCGGAGCTTGTAGAGGGTCGGGTTGTCGCGCAAATGTCGCCGAGCGGTATGAAGCGATGCCGACGGTCTTGGCCCCAACCGAGATCAGTCGAGCAGGGAACCTTGTTCGGAGGGTGGAGGCGGAGGGGCGCCGACGTGGGCATAACCCGCCGGCGTGACGATACGACCACGGGGCGTGCGTTGCAACAACCCAGCCATCAGTAGGAACGGCTCGTAGGCATCCTCCACGGTCTCCGGTTCTTCTCCCACGGAGATGGCGAGTGTTCCCAAGCCCACCGGCCCACCGCCGAACTTGTAGACGATGGCTTCGAGGATGGCGCGGTCGATCTTGTCGAGCCCCAGATCATCGACTTCAAAAACCCGCAGTGCCTTGAGCGCTACCTCGGCGTCGACCACGCCGTTGGCACGAGCGATCGCAAAGTCGCGCATCCGCGCCAGAAGGCGGTTGGCGATGCGCGGGGTTCCTCGGCTTCGCGAGGCGATCAGTGCCTCTCCCTCCAGGGCCAATTTGACACCGAGGATCATCGCCGACCGCCCAACGATCCGCCTCAACTCGTCGTGTTCGTAGTAGTCGAGGCGGTCGTCGATGCCGAACCGGTCACGAAGGGGGGCGGTCACTTTTCCCTTGCGAGTGGTGGCTCCGACCAGAGTGAACCGGGCCAGATCGAAGCGGATCGACTGGGCAGCGGGTCCCTTCCCCACCACCACGTCCACCTGATAATCCTCCATGGCCGGGTAAAGGACCTCCTCGACCACGCGGGGCAGGCGATGGATCTCGTCGATGAAGAACACGTCGCCTTGTTCGAGATTGGCGAGAATCGCCGCCAGGTCGCCGGGGCGTTCGAGGGCCGGGCCGGAAGTGGACCGGAACTGGGCACCTAGCTCGTTGGCGATGATGCGGGCGAGGCTGGTCTTCCCCAACCCAGGCGGTCCCGAGAGGAGCACGTGGTCGAGCGGCCGCCTCTGGACGCGGGCTGCCTCTAGAGAAATCCGCAGACGTTCCTTCAGTTTCTCCTGGCCGATGAACTCGTCGAGCCGCTGGGGCCGCAAGGTCGCCTCGAAGGCCTCCTCCACAACATCGGCTGGGGCCGAGAGCAGTCCTTCCTCTCTCATCGCTTACCCAACGACTTGAGGGCGGCTCGCAGCTGTTCGGCTATCGGAAGCCCGGCATCCAGGTGGGGCGCGACCTCTCGGATCTCGGCGGCCGAATATCCCAACGCCTCGAGGGCTTGTCTCACCTGAACAGGGGCGGGCCCCCCGTCGAGCACGTCGGCCTCCCCGTCGGCCAGCTTGGGTCGGAGGTCGAGGATCAGCTTCTGCGCCGATCGCTTCCCAACGCCGGGCACCGCCACCAGGGCATCGACGTCCTCGGTAGCCACGGCCCGGCGGAGGTCGGCTGCGGTCATCACCGAAAGAATCGCCATCGCCACCCTGGGGCCGACCCCGGACACCGTGATGAGAACCCGAAACGCCTCTCGATCTGCTTCCGAGAAGAATCCGAATAGGAAGTGAGCGTCCTCGCGGACCACGAGATGGGTGTGGACGACCACATCTTCGCCAACGCCGGCAAGGGCCGCCAGGGTGCGGGGAGTGACGGCCACTTCGTAACCCACGCCGCCCACGTCGATAACCACTGCGCTGGCGCGGGCTGCCACCAGGATGCCCCGTATCTGGGCGATCACGATACGGCTCCGAGCCGCATCGTTTGCAGATGACACAACGCCACCGCCAAGGCATCGGCCGCGTCGGGCGGAGAAGGAGGGGACGCGAGGTTGAGACGGCGAGCCACCATGAGCTGGACCTGCTGCTTCCGGGCGCGACCGTCTCCGGTCACTGCCGATTTGACCGCGGTTGGTGAGTATTCGAAGACCGGTATCCCAGCCTCGGCCGCCGCCAAGATCGCTACGCCGGCGGCCCGGCCCACGCCGCTGGCAGTGGCCAGGTTGAGGTTGGTGAACATCGATTCGATCGCCACGGCCGCGGGTTTGTGCTCGGTGATGATGTCGGCGAGGTCGTGATGGAGCTCGAGCAGCCGTTGGGCGATCGGAGCTGCCGCGTCGGTGCGGATGACCCCCACGGCCACCGGCAGGGGAGGATGGCCGGCGCGAACCACTCCATAGCCGGCAGTCGTCAGGCCGGGATCGACGCCCAGTACGAACATGTGTACGAGACGTTAGCCCATGGCAGTGTCGCGTTCAGGGAACATGACGCCCGTTCGGCGACCAGTGTCGGCCCTCGGCTGCTATTCGGCCAGCTTGGCAAGCAGGTCGTCGTCGATGTCGTAATTGGCGTAGACCGCACTGACGTCGTCGAGGTCCTCCAGCACCTCGATGAGGCGGAGCACCCGGCCGGCCGTTGAGGCATCGAGGGGGATGATCGACCTGGGAAGTTGGGTCAACTCTGCCGACTCGACCGTCAGGCCGGCCGATTCGAGCGCCTGCTGGACCCTGGTGAGGTCGGAGGGCGCCGTTATCACTTCGAAGCCTGCACCTGAGGCCCGGACGTCTTCGGCCCCACCCTCCAAGGCCGCCAGCATGACGTTGTCCTCCTCGCCCGTCACCGACAGGTAGCCCTTCTTGTCGAACAGGTAGCCGACCGAGCCCGGCTCACCCATGTTCCCCCCGCCCCGCGTGAAAGCCGCCCGAACCTCGCTGGCTGCCCGATTGCGGTTGTCGGTGAGGATCTGGACGTATAGGGCGATTCCCCCGGGCGCATACCCTTCATACCAGACCTCGTCGTAATTGGCGCCGTCGTCCGCCCCGACACCGCGTTTGATGGCCCTCTCGATATTGTCCGTCGGCATCGCCGCAGCTCGAGCCTTGGTGATGGCGGTGGCCAGGGTGGCATTGCCAGCCGGGTCTCCCCCCCCCTGACGGGCAGCCACCTCCACGGCCCGGGCGAGCTTGGCGAAGAGCTTGCCCCGAGCGGCGTCGTTGGCGCCCTTCTTCCGTTTGATAGTTGCCCACTTGGAATGGCCGGACATGATGGTTCCTGCGTCGTCTAGATGAGGTCGATCAACATTCTATGAAGACGCCCATCGTTGGTGAGCTCGGGGTGAAACGAGCTTGCCATGATGTTGCCCTGGCGGACCATGACCGGGTGCCCGTCGACGGCCGCCAACACCTCAACATCTTCGCCAACTTTGGCAACCCATGGAGCGCGGATGAACACGGCGTGGAATGGCCGATCGAGTCCGGCCACCTCGAGATCAGCCTCGAAGGAGTCATTCTGCCGGCCGAAGGCGTTTCGCCGCACGACGATGTCGAGGGCGCCAAGCAAGGGCTGGTCTCCGTCGGTCAGGGCGGCGGCCAAGAAGATCATTCCGGCGCAGGTGCCGTACGTTGGCATTCCCTCCCCGATTCGGTTGCGAAGAGGGTCGAGAAGACCGAGTCGAGACGCCAGTTTGCCGATGGTCGTGGACTCCCCGCCCGGGATGATCAGGGCGTCAACCGACGCCAGATCAGCGGCGGTTCGCACCTCGGTTGCCGTGTCGCCCCCGGATTCGACGGCCTTCTTATGTTCACGCACATCACCTTGGAAGGCCAGCACGCCCACTATGGGCATGGTTCACCATCCGCGGCCGGCAAGTAATTGTCCGGCGGTGAGGGTTCCAATCTCCAGGCCAGGCATGGCCTCGCCGAGCCCCGTCGACACCTTCGCGATCGCCTCAGGGTCTCGATGGAAAGTGACCGCCTCCACGATGGCGCGGGCATAGCCGGCCGGGTGGGAGCTTTTGAAGATCCCCGATCCGACGAAGACGCCGTCACAACCGAGCTGCATCATCAGGGCGGCGTCGGCCGGGGTGGCGATGCCTCCGGCGGCAAAGTTCACCACTGGCAGAGCGCCCTTTTCGGCCACCTCTCTCACCAGCTCGTAGGGAGCGCCCAATTCCTTGGCGGCGGCCATGAGTTGCTCCGGCCGGAGGGTGGTGAGGCGCCGCAACTCATCTGTCACGGTTCGCATGTGTCGCACTGCTTCGACGACGTTGCCGGTGCCCGCCTCTCCCTTCGTCCGAATCATGGCCGCTCCCTCGCCGATCCTCCTGAGCGCTTCACCGAGGTTGCGGGCCCCGCAGACGAAGGGAGTCGTAAACGACCATTTGTCGATGTGGTGCTCTTCATCGGCGGGAGTGAGGACCTCGGACTCGTCGATGTAATCGACCCCCAAAGCCTGCATTACCTGCGCCTCGACGAAGTGGCCGATGCGCACCTTGGCCATGACCGGCACTGTGACTGCCGCCTTGATCTCTTCGACCTTGGCCGGGTCGGCCATTCGGGCCACGCCGCCGTGCTTGCGGATGTCGGCAGGAACACGCTCGAGGGCCATCACCGCCACCGCGCCGGCCTCTTCTGCGATCCGGGCCTGTTCGGCGGTCACAACGTCCATGATCACCCCGCCCTTCAACATCTCGGCGAGGCCTCTTTTGACCAAATCGGTTCCGCGTTCCACTGCCGGCTCCTTGACGAGGCGGGGGCCTAATACCCACGCCGAATACTGTGCGGGGAAACACATTGGTTTGCCGCCACCACCATGCTACCGGCGAGCCATGGCGGCCTGGTAGAGCCTTAGGTACTTGTCGCCGACGTCGTCCCAGGCCAGCCGTTCGGCCCGGTCGGAGCCCACTTCCGTCAACTGCCGGCGTCGATCCCCGTCGTTGAGGAGATCGATCATGGCGACCGCCAATTGGCCGGCATCTCCGGGTGGAACGAAGACAGCCCCACCGCCCGCGACGCTTCGGAAGGCAGGCAGGTCCGAGCACACAATGGCGCAGCCGGCTGCCATGCCCTCGGCGATGATCAGCCCAAAGCTCTCACCGCCCAGGTTGGGTGCACAGAGAATGGAGGCCGTCCCGAGGATCCTCCGCTTGACCGAGTCGTCCACCGCACCGAGGAACGTGATACCTGGCTCTACCGACCGCTTCGCACCCACGACCACCAGTTCAGCCCCGGGCACGTCTGCCCGCACGTTTTTCCACGCAGCCACCAGCGTGTCCAAACCCTTGCGAGGATCATCGCGGCCCACGAAGACAACCTGGCGAGGGTTGCGGATCCCGGCTGGCGGGAAGCGAGAAATGCCGAGAGGGACGATGGTGACCTCGAGACCGAGACGTCGGGGAGCTTCCGCCGCCACCGAACTGACTGCGGTGACCGTGGCTTTGCCCAGCACCCGCTTCCAATAGGCGGATCCAATGGAATAGAGGCCTTGCACCCACCGGGGGGGGGCGGCGTGGAAGGTGGCCACAGCCGGAAGCCGGGTGGATAGCGCGGCCGGCGACACCATGGGAAGAAACGGCTCGTGAACGTGGACCACGTCGCGATCCGCCAAGGCCAGGCGCACCCTCCGGCCCACACCCCGCCGGAGGCTCAAAGGCACCGCCGACCTGTTCGCCCGCACCACGGTCGATTTCCCCACCAGCCGGCGCTCGGCGAAGAGCACACCGTCCCCGTCAGGAGCGGGATGGTCCTCCGTCCCCGGGCCGACCAAGACTGCGTCGACGCCCCGAGCCGATAGCCACCCCACCAACTCGATACACTGAGTTTGCACCCCCCCCCACCTATCGAGGGCGTAAGGGCACACCACTCCGACCTTCACGGGTGCCGATCCGAAGGCCAGTTGGGCTGCAGGAGATGCCATTGGGTGGGCGCGGCGGCAATCAGGCTCTCCAACTCGTGGGCCAAGAGTTGAGTGCCCCGTTGGATGTCCTCCGACGGAAGGCGAAGGGGCGGCCTAATGAGGACCCGATGACCCAAGCCGGCGAAATAGGTCCCCACCGGTAACAGGGTCGCCCCGGTCCGCAGGGCCAACGCCACCGGGCCGGCCGGCAGGGTGGTCTCCTCACCGAAGAACTCGACCGGCACTCCCGTCCCGGAGAGGTCGCGATCGCAGAGCAGTGCCACACCGCCATTGCCACGCAGTACCCCGATCAGTCGGTGCATGACGCCGCCAGCCCCCCCGACCAGGACGATGTCGATGCCAAAAGCTGCTCGTAGTCGGACGAACCAATCGCGCAGGTAGCGGTTGCGGAGGTTCTCGGCCACCGCCACCAGCGGGAGCTGCGCTCTCCCCGCCACCGGACCGGCTACCTCCCAATTGCCCAGATGCGGTAGGGCGAACACCACCCCCTTGCCGGCCATCTTGGCGGCGACAAGGTGTTCGAAGCCCTCCACCTCGGTGGAGGCCTCGAGACCACTGCGTCGATGGGGCCGGGCCCAGAGAGCCTCCGCCCAATAGCGGCCGTAGGCGGCGAATATGCGCCGCGCCCCGCGTTCGTCCGTACGTCCAGTCACTCGGCGAAGATGGCGGAGGGCCATCGTCCGCCTACCGCCTCCCAGCCAATATCCAGTCCAACCCACGACTTCTCCGAGGCGAGTCGCCACGAATTGCGGGAGCAAACCGAACAAACCGGCGGCCACCCGGAAGATGGCATAGAAGGCGAAATGCCTCACGTGTCGAAGGCGCGATATGTGTCGAAGAAACGTTGGGCCACCGTTATCCACGTGGCGACCACCATCACCCAGAGCATTGGCTCGACCAAGCCGGACAGGAGTCCGGCCGAAAACAGGATCACCCTCTCGGCGCGACCCATGAACCCCGACGAGCCGTTGAGACCGACGCTCTCCGCCTTTGCACGTAAGTAAGGAACGACCAGCGAGCCACTCAGCGCCAAGACGATCAGAAGCACCACCCGGCGCGACCCCGCCTGCGCCACCGCCAAGCCCGTGAAAACCGCGACCTCTCCGAGCCGATCGGCGACCGCGTCGACGAAAGCCCCCCGCGGAGACTCGGTGCCCGTCGCCCGTGCCACCGACCCGTCTAGACCGTCGAGAGCTGAGCCAAATGCGGCCACCCCGGCACCTAACGCCGGCCTCCCCAAACCGATCACGGCTGCCCCGGCCACGGTCACCCCCAAGCCGGAAAACGTGAGCATGGTCGGAGTGAGACCCGTCCTGGCCAGGTTGCGTCCGATTGGCTGCAGCAACCATTGAAGGCGGGGACGAACCCGCATGTCGATCAACGGCGCGTCTCAGTAACCCAGCCGGGGGCCCGGTGCCCTTCGGCAGTAACCCAGCCGGGGGCCCGGTGCCCTTCGGCAGTAACGATGCGAAGGTAGCAGCCCCAACTGAGCCGCCCGGCCGATGTAGGCACCCTCTCGCCTATTATCCGCGGGTTCCCATTCTCGGAAGGAGTCGGCGTGGCGGTGCCGGAGAAGATTCGCAACGTGGTCTTGGTTGGACACGGTGGATCCGGCAAGACTTCTTTGGCGGAGGCAATCCTCTACGTCGCCGGATCGACAACCCGACTCGGATCGGTCGACGAAGGCACCACCGTTCTCGACTCTGAACCTGAGGAGATCGAGAAGAAGATATCGCTGAGCCTCGGCGTGGCCTCCTGTCAATGGAAGGACCACAAGATCAACCTCCTCGATGCCCCCGGCTTCGCTGACTTCGCCGGCGATGCCCGTTCGGCCTTCCGGGCGGCTGACCTCGCTCTCTTCGTAGTTTCCGGAGTCGACGGCGTCGAGGTACAAACAGAGATCCTTTGGAAAGTGGCGGGAGAAGAAGGGCTTCCTCGGGCCATCTTCGTCAACAAGCTCGACAGGGAACGCTCCTCGTTCGCGCGAGTTCTCGACCAACTTCGGACTGTCTTCGGGAAACGGGTGGCGCCCGTCCAGATCCCGGTGGGTGCCGAAAACAACCTCAGGGGGATCACTCGGGTGGTCACCAACCGAACCTATGTTTATTCACCCGGAGACAAGACCGGCACCCTGTCCCCGACCCCGCCCGAATACCAAGGCGAGGTTGAAGACGTCCACACGTCTCTGATCGAATCGGTCGTCGAGACCGATGACCAGATGATGGAGAAGTATTTCGAAGGCCAGGAGCCGACCCCCGAGCAGATCGTCTCCACCGTTCACAGGGGCATGCTGGCCGGAGAGCTGTATCCGGTATTGGTGGGTTCAGCTACCAGGCTTGTCGGCGTCGACACCCTGGCCGAGTTCCTCGTGGATTTCGGCCCAAGCCCGCTGGAGCGGGCGGTCCCCCCCCTCGAGAGCGGCGCTCTTGAGATCAAGGCCGACGGCCCGGCGGCCGCTTACATTTTCAGAACCGTCTCCGACCCCTTTGTGGGTCGGATCTCGATGTTCCGGGTCTTTTCCGGCTCCATCAAGGTTGACGATGACCTCGAGATTGCCAGGGGCGGCCACGCCAGGCTCCACAACATCTTCTATCTGCAAGGAAAAGACCACCCCGACGCCAAGCACGTCGTGACCGGTGACATCGCCGCCATCGCCAAGATCGACAGCGCTCGAGTCGGCGACACCCTGCGAACCGCGGGCAGCGGAGTGGCGTTCGCCAAGGTCTCATATCCGAAACCGGTCATGGAGCTGGCCGTGAAGCCGCACTCGACCCACGACGAGGACAAGCTGTCTACTGCTCTGCAACGCATCGTTGAAGAGGATCCGACCCTGGCGGTTGACCGGCGTGCCTCCACCAGCGAGACGGTCCTGTCGGGTCTCGGAGACGTCCATCTCGACGTCACCGTCGCCCGCATCGCCCGCAAGTTCGGAGTCGCGGTCGACACTCAGCCGCCCAAGATCCCCTACCGGGAGACCATCTCTGCCAGCGCCGACGCCGAGGGCAAGCACAAGAAGCAATCGGGCGGGCGAGGGCAGTTCGGGGTTTGCAGCGTCAGGTTCTCACCCCGACCCCGCGGTTCTGGGTATGAGTTCATAGATGCCATCAAGGGGGGAACGATTCCCCGGCAGTTCATCCCGGCCGTGGATAAGGGGATTCAAGAGGCCCTCGAGCGCGGCATTCTGGCCGGTTACCCAGTGGTCGACGTTTCGGCTTCCGTGTTCGACGGCAAGTACCACTCGGTCGACTCCGATGAGATGAGTTTCCGGATGGCCGGCATCATGGCCGTCAGGGCGGCAGCCCCCAACCTGCGACCCGCGGTGCTGGAACCCATCATGCGACTCGTCGTGCGGGTGCCCGAGGAACAGACTGGGGATGTGATGGGAGACATCAACGCCAAACGCGGTCGCGTGCTGGGGATGGACTCGGAAGGGCATACTCGCGTCATCGCCGCCGAGGTCCCGATGGCCGAGGTACAGAGGTACGCCATCGACCTCCGATCCATCACCTCCGGCCGCGGCACCTTCGAGGTGACGTTCGACCACTACGCCGAAATGCCCCAGCAGGAGTCACAAAAGATCATCGCCGCCGCCAGGGCGGACGGGAGCTGAAAGGGGCCACCATGACCGACATGGTCATCAAGTACGGGAACCAAGAGCTCACTCTTCCGACTTTTATCGGAGCCGAAGGTGAAGTCGGAGTCGACATCTCGACACTTCACACCAAGCTGGGACTGGTCACGATCGATCCCGGATTCGCGAATACGGCCGAAGGCAGGAGTGCGGTCACCCACATCGACGGAGACGCCGGCATCCTCCGCTATCGGGGATATCCGATCGAGCAGCTGGCGGAAATGGCCAGCTTCCTCGAGGTGACCTACCTGCTCCAGTACGGAGAGCTTCCTGGCACCGACGATTTGGCAGCCTACGAGGAGTCCATCACCCGCCACACCCTCCTCCGCGAGGATATGAAGCACCTGTTCGAGGCGTTTCCCCACGTCGCCCATCCGATGCAGATCCTGGCCTCGGCGACTTCGGCGCTCGCCACCTACTACCCCGATGCACTCGACCCCCTCAATGCCGAGGCGGTCGACATCAGCTCGCGGAGGCTGATCGCCAAGCTGCCGACCATGGTGGCGTGGTCGTACAAGTACCGGGCCCACCAGCCCTATGTCTATCCCCGCAACGACCTCGACTATGCATCGAACTTCCTCAACATGATGTTCTCGGTGCCGACCGAGGAGTACCTGGTCGACCCGGTGGTGGCGTCAGCTCTCAATGTGCTGCTCATCCTCCATGCCGACCACGGTCAGAACTGCTCGGCTACGGCGGTGCGACTGGTCGGCTCTGGTCACGCCAACATCTTCTCTTCGGTTTCGGCCGGCATCCACGCTCTGTCCGGACCTCTGCACGGTGGTGCCAACCAAGAAGTCGTCGAGATGCTGCAAGAGATCCACTCGGGGGGGGGAAGCCTGTCCAAATGGATCGATCGGGCCAAGGACAAGAACGATCCCTTCCGATTGATGGGCTTTGGGCACCGGATCTACAAGAATTTCGACCCCCGGGCGACCATCATCAAACAGAGGGCGGAGGAGGTGCTCAACAAGCTGGGCATCAACGACCCCCTGCTCGAGATCGCCATGCAGCTCGAAGAAGTTGCCCTGAAGGACGACTACTTCATCGAGCGCAAGCTCTATCCCAACGTTGATTTCTATTCGGGCATCATCTACCGGGCGATCGGATTCCCCGTCGATACCTTCACCGTGCTCTTCGCACTCGGACGGCTGCCCGGTTGGATCGCCCAATGGCGGGAGTTGGCTTCCTCGGAAAGCACCAAGATCTTCCGCCCGCAACAGATCTACACCGGCCCCCAGATCCGCGACTATCTGCCGATCGAGAGGCGCTCCTAGTGCACCGTCTGGAAAATAGCGCCGATACCCTCACGCTATTTCCCAGACAGAGCGCTAGCCGTCTGCGGCGCTGATCTGCTCCACGTACGGTTCCCCGAGCAAATGACCGCTGATGGCGTCGACCCGGACCAGGGCACGCTGGCGGGGAGGCTCGGCGGCGTCGTAGAGGATCACCTGCCACTCCGGACGTGACCGCCACCCACTGAAACCAACCGTGGCCGAGGCATGGCCGATCGGAAAGGAAACCTCCCCGGCGGAAACCCCGAGGGCCTCGGTCTCGGAAACCGCCAGGTGATGAGCGGCGGCCAGGTGCCATAGACCGAGGGCCACCAGCAGACCGGCCATCACCCAGCGGCCGACCGGTTCGAGCAAGACGGCTACCAAGGCGGCGGCCACTAAGTAGATGAATCCGGCGACGCGGCGGCGGGCCACGTCGGGAAACCGATACGGGCCGCCGGCGGCCGAATCCAGGTCCTCCGGCACTCCTTCGGCAGCTGCTACTTCGGGAGGAATTTCCATCACCGGGCACTCACAGCCGATCACCAGGTTGGGGACCCTGCGCCCTGCCTCGGGGCGACCCGCCCATCGATGGGGGGCGGGCTTCGATCGTCAACTCGGCCAACGCCTCCTCAACGGGCACGCCGCGGTGCTCCCGCTCTTCGCCATACCGGCGGAGGCCGATAGTGCCGTTTTCGACGTCCTGGTCCCCCACCACCACCACCGCCGGATGCTTCTCCGAGAGCGCCCGGCGGATCTTCTCGCCGACTGTGTCGTCGGAGGAGTCGAGTTCTGCTCGTAGACCCATCCGGCGCATCTTCGCCACGACCTGGCGCCCGTATTCCTGGTGGCGATCGGCGACCGGTATCACCGCCACCTGCACAGGGGCCAACCAGAAAGGGAACGCGCCCGCATAATGCTCGACGAGGACGCCGAAGAAACGCTCGAGGGAGCCGGCCTTGGCGCAGTGAATCATCACGGGGCGTTTCGCCAGGTTGTCGGAGCCTGCGTACTCGAGCTCGAAGTTGGCCGGCAGCGCGAAATCGACCTGGATGGTCCCCATCTGCCACCGACGGCCGATGGCGTCTTTGACGTGGATATCGATCTTGGGCCCGTAGAAAGCACCTCCTCCCGCCGCGAGCCGGTACGTGATTTCCTTCCGCTGCAACGCCTGCTCGAGGGCCTGTTCGGCTACGTTCCAAAGCTCCATCTCGCCGACGTATTTCTCCGGGCGAGTGGACAGCTCCGCCTCGACCTCATCGAAACCGAAGTCTCGAAACCAGGTCATGACGAAGTCGAGGTGGAGATCGAGTTCGCTGCCAAGTTGCTCGCGCGTCCCGAAGCTGTGGGAGTCGTCTTGGGTGAAACCGCGGGCGCGGAGGGTTCCGTGGAGGACGCCCGACCGTTCCAGCCGGTACACCGAACCCAATTCCGACAGGCGAATGGGGAGGTCTCGGTATGACCGGCTCCGGCTCTTGTAGATCAGAACGTGGAAAGGACAGTTCATGGGCTTGACGCGGTATTCCTGGCCGTCGTCGACCTCCATTCCCGGGTACATGCTCTCGGCGTAGTAGTCGAGGTGTCCTGAGGTCCTCCACAGATCGGACTTGGCGATGTGCGGTGAAAATACGAAGTCGAAGCCGAAGCGTTCATGCAAAGCCCGGCTGTGGTCCTCGATCTGCTTGCGCACCATCCCACCTTTGGGATGCCAGACGATCAGTCCGGCCCCTAAGTCGCGAGGAAAGGAGAACAGATCGAGCTCTGGGCCGAGTTTGCGATGGTCACGTCGCTCGGCTTCCTCCAGACGATGCAGGTATTCCTCCAGAGCCTTGCGACTCTCCCAAGCTGTTCCATAGATCCTCTGCAGCTGGGCATTCTTCTCGTCACCCCGCCAGTAGGCGCCGGCAGGCCTGAGCAACTTGACGGCTTTGATGCGCCCGGTCGTAGGCAGGTGGGGTCCCCGACAGAGGTCGACGAACCCGTCATTCCGGTAGATCGTGATCATCTCTTGCCCCGCCACCTCGGAGTCGTCGACCCGCTCGATGATCTCCCGCTTGAACGGTTGGTCGGCGAACAGGGCCAGCCCCTCGGCACGGGTCAACTCCTCGCGCTGGAATGGCTGATCGGCGGCAATGATCTCAGCCATCCGCGCTTCGACACGTTGGAGGTCGTCGGGTGTGAACGAACGACCAACCTCGAAGTCGTAGTAAAAGCCGTCCTGGATGGCGGGACCAATGGCGAAGCGGGCACCCTCAAAAAGACTCAGCACGGCTTGGGCGAGCACATGGGCGGCGGAGTGGCGGATCACTGCCCGACCCTCTTCGCTCGTCTCGGTGATGACTTCGAGGCGACCGCCGCCGGGCAAGGGCCGAGACAGGTCGAGCAGCACCCCGTCGACCAGAACGGCCACCGCCGCCTGCCCCAGCCGCTTTCCGATGCTGTTAGCGACCTCGGCACCGGTGACACCATCGGGATGCGACACGAAGGTGCCGTCTGGGTACTGAAGCGAAATCGACACGGTCCCCTCTTGTTAGCCTTGAGGCTCGACAGGGTACCGGTCCCAGTGACCACGCCGCGGTCGTTAGGCGCCGGCACCGGACACTGTCTCGTTGGATGTCGCGTTACGGAGGAACCGCTTGGACGCACGACAGCTGGTGGCGACAATCGCACCTGGGGCCAATGTGCGTGAGGTGGCCTCGGGAGCCAACAAGATCTTCCGAATCATCGAGGACGACGGCAGCTCGTCTGTGATCAAGGTGTACGCATCCGCGTCCCGGGAAAGGCGCGAGCGCCACGCCCTCGAGGCGCTGGCCGGTACGCACGGAGTTCCCGCCATCCTCGACCGGGGCACCGACTACGACACTCCCTGGATCAGGATGGTGGACGGCGGGGCTTGGACACTCGCCACGCTGCCGGAGAACCATCAGCTCGCCAGGAGGGCGGGCGCCATCCTGCGAGCGGTACACGACACCGCCGGTACCGCCATCTCCAACCTCGAAGGAGGCATGGACGGCGACTGGGTGGGCTCCCACTACTTCTCCACACTGCGCCGGTTGGAGCGGTACCGACGCCGCCTCCTGCTCTCACCCGACCTGCTTCGCCGTGCTCTGACCTCCCCGCCACCTCGGGGTGGAAACCCTCGCCCGGGCCACACCAACCCACGTCCCGGCAAATTCGCCGTCAACGACGCCGGTGACGTCATGTTGCTCGACTGGGAGTGGGGCACTCTCGCCCCTCCTGAGTGGGATCTGAGCCTGGCGCTGTGGCGCATGAAGGTCGAGGTGACGCCAGCGGCCGCCGACGCCCTTCACGCCGGATACGGTGCGACTCTCCCCGATGACCGTCTGCGCCCTTGGATCGCCTTCCATACCGCTCGGTGGATGCTCGACGCCGCCGAACGACGCGACGGCCGGCTCGGCGATCTCGACTACCTGAGGGACGAGTTGGAGGCCGCTCTCGCTCATTCCTGATCGGCAATCCTGGCCCGCAATCCTGATCGGCAATTGGCCCGTCGGGGAGGCACTGCCATTGATCTGGCCGGTCCGAGGCGCGGAGAACGCGAAATCCGCGGCTATCGGCCTGGGGGGGGTTAACTTTTCCTCCGACAAGGAGGAAACGCTGCTCGAAGTGCTCGCACTGGCCTCGGCTACCACCGGTTTGGTGTTGTTCTCGCGTCGTCCGAGCGCCGGTCAGGGCTCGTCGGCGGCGATCGAGGAGGTCGGCGCAGAGGACCTGCCCTGCCCGTGGTGCCTCGCTCCCACACAGGCCGAGGATATCCGCTGTCCGAGCTGCGGAAGGCGATTCGGTTAGACAACTCGAGTTCCGCTCGACGTCCACCCGAAAGCTCCGACTAATGCTGCCGCGGGGGGCCGATACTCCATTCGGCCAGAAAGCGGAGCCTGGTCAAGTTTCCCAGGCAACCTATGCTGGCTCTTTGTGAGCAGGGTAGGGCTCGTCTTGGGTGGTGGTGGCATCACTGGCGCCGCGTTCGAGATGGCGACACTGATGGCGATTCGCCTCGCTACGGGGTGGGATCCCAATCAATCCGAGGTGGTGGTGGGCACCTCGGCAGGGTCGTTCGTTGCAGCCCTCGTCCGGTCCAATCGTCTCGATCTGGACTCGCTGGTTCTCCCCGACGACAGCCGCGAATCCGTCGCCACTCGCATCAGCGAGCGGACGTTCAGCCGGAAGGTCGGCTTGAACCTCGGCCGCTGGCTTCGTCACGGTTTGCTCCCCGGCGTCACCAAGCCAGGACTCACGATGCTGCTGGGTTCGCCGGCGGCCTTTGAGGCAGGCGGGGTGGCCGACTGGGTGCACGAGGCCATCGGCCTCGCCGGGGACGGCTGGCCCGACAAGCCAACGGTCATCGTTGCCTACGACGTCTCACGGCGGCGGCGGGTCGCTTTCGGCACCGATCAGGCCCCCGACGTCTCGCTGGCGGACGCGGTAGCCGCCTCCTCGGCCATCCCAGTGGTGTTCCAGCCGTACCAGATCGGTGATCGGGTCTACGTGGATGGAGGGATCGTCTCGGGAACCCACGCCGATCTCGTCCTCGGCAATGACCGGCCCCTGGATCTGGTATTGGTGCTGGCCCCCATGGCCGCTCACGAAGAGCGGGACGGGGCGTGGTTCCACGAGCGGATGTTCGATCGTGTCGGGCGTCGGCTCTTGGACGAAGAGCTGGTGAGCATTCAGCGCCAATGGCCCGACACCGAGCTGTTGGTGTTGCGCCCCCCCCCGGCCGTCCTCCAGGCCATGCGTCCCAACCCGATGGACGCCAAGGCAGCGGTTCCTTCGTTTGTCCGCACCCTCCTCGTCATGAAACGAATCCTCGCTCAACCTGACGTCTGGGCTGTTGTCGACCGGCACCTGCGACGCAATCGCCGCAACCGCACTCGGGCGTCCTAACAAGCAGCGGGGCGGTTGGTGCGCCCGCCCACAGTTCATCTGTGGGCGCTGGGTAGTACTGGTTACTACCTGGAACCCAGGGTTCGCCCGCGAGCCGGCTTGGTTGAACCTATTGCAGGGCGATCATCCCGTTGAACTCGACGATGAGTTCGTCGATCGGTCCGGCTTGCACCTGGACGGCGGTCCAGTAGTCGGGATCCCACTGGGCCCGCAGTTCCTCGGCGGTCTTTCCCTGTTGCTCGACCCAGGTGAAGTACTTGAGGTTGTGGATGCGCTTTCGATCCCAGTAGGAGAGCTCGTGGACGTGATCGGTCGCCGCCCCCAGCAAGTACCGATGGAAAGCGGCCGCCGCCTCCAGCTCGCTGAACTTGCCTCTTTCCTCGGTCAGCTCCAGCAGGCGGCTCTGATAGAGGTCCATGGAGTCAGTGCCCACGGTCACGACCACGTCGCGGGCGTCGAGTTCGAAGTTCTTGGCGAATTTGACCGCCCCCAGCAAGTTGGCGACGCCCGAGATCCCGAGGAGAGGTAGCCGGTCGAGCACCTCGTCGGATACCCCTTGGTCCGCCAGATATTGCCGGCCGGCCGGCTCGTTGAAGAGACGAGCCAAAGTTACGGCCGCTTCGTCGTCGAGTCCGATGGCGACATCGGTGTTTCTGACGTTGTGCACCCAGGGGACGTGTTTGTCCCCGATCCCCTCGATCCGGTGTTCACCGAACCCGTTGTAGAGGATGGTCGGGCACTGCACAGCCTCGCCCACCGCGATCATCGAGTGCGGGAATTGCTGTTTCAGATAGTCGCCCGATGCGATGGTCCCGGCCGAACCGGTGGTCAGCACGACTCCCCTATACCGCCCACCCACCTCGGAGATGGCCTCGGCGATGGCAGGCCCGGTCACCGAGTAGTGCCACAGGTAGTTACCGAGCTCGTCGAATTGGTTGAAGATGACGAGGTTCTGGCCGGAGGCCCGCAGCTCGTTGCATTTGTCGAAGATCTCCTTGACATTGGATTCCGAGCCGGGGGTCTTGATGATTTCGCCAGCCACACTCTCCAGCCACTCGAAACGCTCCCGGCTCATCCCCTCGGGCAGAATCGCCACGGACTCGCAACCGAGCAGGTTGGAGTCATATGCCCCCCCCCGGCAGTAGTTGCCCGTCGACGGCCACACGGCCTTTTGAGAAGATGGATCGAAGTTGCCGGTGACCAGGCGAGGAACCAGGCATCCGTAGGCCGCTCCCACCTTGTGAGCGCCGGTGGGAAACCATTTGCCGATCATCTGCACCACGCGGGCTGGTATGCCGGTGAGCTCGGAGGGCCACACGACGTAGTTCACGCCCCCGAACGACCCCCCGCCCGACACCGGTTGGTTGTGCCAGTTGATCCGGAACAAGTTGAGGGGATGAAGGTCCCACAGGCCAATCCCGGTGAGCTGGCTCCTGGTGGTCTCCGGAATCAGCGCCGGGTCCCGCATCTGTGCGAAGGTCGGCAGTTTGATCCGGGCCAACCGGCTGTGCTCGGCCGCCCGCCGACGGACTGCATCGTTGATGGTGAGGTCGATCATGATCGGAGCGACGCTAACAAGTCGCCGGGGGTGGCATCGGCCCGCACCCGATGGGGCCGCCGGCCCGCCCCCTCGACGCCTCGCATGGCCGACCGCACATCCTTCAGACCCGAACCGGTGCTGATGACCACGACCGATTCTTCCGGGTTCAGCGAACCAGCGGCCGACGCCGTCGACAACCCGGCGAAGGCAGCGGCGGCGGCCGGTTCGGAGAACACCCCGGTCGTCGAAGCCCACTCCGGTATCGCCGCCAGGATTGCCTCGTCGGACACCCGCACGTAGCGACCGGCGGTCTCGACGACCGCCTTCATTGCCTTGACTCGGTCTCTCGGCAGGTCGGCCGATATGGAATCGGCCACCGTCGAGGCTTTGATGGCCGGTTTGTCGACCACGTTCTCCGATCGCTCGAACGCTTGGGTGAGATAGTCGCTCCCGGCCGCCTGTACGCCGAAGAGGCGGGGCATGCTGGCGATCCAGCCGAGAGCTAGGGCGTCCTTCAGCCCCTTGTGGACCCCACCGATTATCGAGCCGTCCCCGACCGAGACGAATATGGCGCCCGGCGGCTCCCAGCCGAGCTGCTCGAGTATCTCCAACGCGACGGTCTTCTTCCCTTCCCCCACATAGGGGTTGTAGCCGGTGTTGCGGTTGTACCAACCGAACTCTGCTGCGGCTCGCATGCAGAGGGTGAAGGCCTCCCCATAGCTGCCTTCCACCAGCAGGACCGTGGCGCCGTAGGCGAGCAGCTGGGCGATCTTCGCCTCGGGCGCCGAGCCCGGAACAAAGATGACCGCCCGCTGTCCGGTGCTGGCGCATACTCCGGCCAGGGCGGCAGCCGCGTTGCCGGTGCTGGCGGTGGTGATGACCTCGGCTCGCTCCTCTCCCGCCTTGACGGCAGCGATGGCCGAGGCTCGGTCCTTGAGGGAAGCCGTCGGTTGGCGGCCCTCGTCCTTGATCCATAGCCGGCCCCCGAGGGGTCGGGCGCGCGAGACGTTCAAGAGCGGCGTTCCTCCGATCGGCAATGCGGGTACCGGGGTATCCGAACCAATCGGTAGAAGCGGGCGATATCGCCACATGGTCGGATCGGGTCCGAGCTGGGAGCGGTCCACCGATCCCGAGAGCGCGACATAGTCGTAGACGACGTCGAGTGTGCCGGCTTCCCGGTCACAGACGTAGCGGCCGGGCTCGCTTCGATACCTCTGACCACAGATCGTGCAGTCCAGGCCGAGGACGAAGGGATTCACTATGTGCTAGTCAACCAGGTCACTCGGGGTCTCCAGCCGGTATCTTGGCCACCTATGCGGATCCTCCTCGCCGACAAGGCCACCCCGTCGCTGATCGCCGACCTGACCGCGCTCGGCCATGAATGCCACCTCGATCCCAACCTGTCCGCCGACGACCTGCCGGCGGTGATCGCCGGTTACGAGGTGCTGGTGGTTCGCAGCACGGTCGTTTCCGCCGCCACCGTCACGGCGTCCAATCTTCTGCGGCTGGTGATCAGAGCGGGCGCCGGCACCAACACCATCGACGTGAAGGCGGCCGCCAGCCGCGGCGTCTATGTGTGCAACGTGCCGGGCAGGAACGCCGTGGCCGTGGCGGAGCTGACCCTCGGGCTCATCCTCGCCCTCGACCGCAACATCCCCGACAACGTCGCCGAACTCCGGCAAGGCCGCTGGGATAAGGGTCGATTTGGAAAGGCCGATGGTCTACTCGGCCGGCATCTGGCCATAGTGGGACTCGGCCAGATCGGGGTTGCAGTTGCTGAACGGGCCGCCGCCTTCGGCTTGGTCCTACATGGACTCGCTCGCCCGGGCCGGAACGACCAGACCGCCGGTCTCATCGAAGAGCTTCGCATCCACCTTCATTCCGACCTCGCGTCGCTGGCAGGCGCCTGCGACATCATCACCTTCCATGTGCCGGGAGGCCCGTCGACCAAGTCCCTCATATCGAAACCCTTCTTGGATCATGTGCGACCCGGATCCCTGATCATCAACACGGCGCGCGGGGACTTGATCGACGAGGCCGCCCTCATCGAGGCGATGGAGACGAAGGGAATCCGCTGCGGGCTGGACGTCTTCCCCGACGAACCCGCAACCTCGAAGACCGCCTACGTCTCGGCCCTCGCTCACCATCCGAACGTTTACGGCACCCACCACATCGGAGCCTCCACCGAACAGGCCCAGAACGCCATCGCCACCGAAGTGGTTCGCATCGTTGACCGGTTCGTGAGGGGCGAGCTGCTCCATTGCGTCAATATCGAGGATCAGGCTCTCGGAACCGCCACGCTTTCCGTTCGCCATTTCGACGAGGTGGGGGTGCTTTCGGAGGTGCTCGGGGTGCTAGCGCAGGTTGGCCTCAACGTCGAACAGATGGAGAACCGGGTCTTTGTGGGAGCCGTCGCCGCCGACGCCATCATTCACGTCCAGGGCGAGGTAACGACCGAATTGCGTGGCCGCCTGGAAGCCATCGACCGAGTGATTCAGGTCAGCGTTACCTGATGGTTCGCGTCTGGCCGATCGGGGGCTACCTGATCAGCCCCGAGCACGCCGCTGCTGTGTCTCCTCCGGCCCACGATGCCCTCACCCCCGAAGAACGAATCGCCCTCGCCGACGCCAACCCGCTCAGCTACCTGAACGTCATACGCTCGGCGGCCGACTATCCGATCGACACCAGACCTCCCCCCTCAGAGGTGAGAGCCGGCAACGCCGCTCGCCTGAAGGCGATGATCGACCAGGGGGTCTTCCTTCCCGCCGGCGGCCGGCATTTCTACGTCTATGGTCTCGAGTGGGACGGGGGCCGCCAGTTGGGAGTGGTGGCCGACCTGCCGGTTGGAGACGTCGCCACCGTCGTCAAGCCGCATGAACGGGTGAAACCCGACCGGGCCGCCGAGATGGCCGAATATCTCGCCGAGGTCCATGTCAGTTCCAGTCCGATCTGCCTGGCTTACCGCAGTAACCCATCCATCGACGCCGTCGTCGAGGCGGTCGGGCAGACCGATCCGTTGCTTCGATTCGAATCCCCCGGCGACGTGACCCAATCAGTGTGGCGCCTCGACCCACGCTTGGGTGAGGAGTTGGCTGGCTGTTTCGCCGACCAGGTCAGCTCGTTATATCTGATCGACGGTCATCACCGCACGGCCGCCACTGCCATGCACGCCGCCAGTCATCCCGGGGAGCATTGCCTCCTGGCCGTGATGTTCCCATCTCATCACCTGGGGCTGGTGGCATTCGACCGTTACGTGGCGGTTGAACCCGGAACGACACCGGAGTTGTTGGGGCGTCTGCGAGAGGAGTTTCTGGTCGAGGACATTCCGGGCCGCCCGGCGGAACGCCCCTCCAAGCGAGAGGAGATCCTCATGTGCCTGGAAGGCGACTGGTTCTTGCTCGTCGACCTTCGACCCCCCCCCAAAGATGTGCTCGCCTCGCTCTCCGTGAGCGTTTTGCACCGGCGGATCCTGGGCCCATTGTTCGGGGCGGGCGACTCCGACGTCACCTACCTTCCGGCCACTTCCGATCTCGAAGAGGTGGAGGCCCGCTGCCGCCGCACCGGGGAGGTCGCCTTTGCGGTCGTCCCTCCCACCATCGACGAGGTCATGGCAGTCTCAGAACTCGGCGGTTTGATGCCCCCCAAGTCCACCTATTTCCTCCCCAAAGTGCGGACGGGAGTGTTTGTGGTCGATCGGTAGTGGTCAACCGTGCCGAGCGGCGAACTCGGTCATGTACGCGGTGAGGGCGTCGACCCCTTCGTCGGGCATGGCGTTGTAGATGCTGGCCCGCATGCCGCCGACGCTGCGATGCCCCTTCAGGTTGAAGAAGCCGACCGCCTCAGCACCTTTGAGAAAAGCGGCGTCCAACTCGTCGCTGGGAAGCCGAAACACCAGGTTCATCACCGAACGGTGGTCCCGTTCGACCGGTGAGCTGTAGAACCCCCCCGACTCATCGATGGCTCGGTAAACCTGGCCCGAACGGCCATCGGCTCGCCGTTTCATCTCGGCGACTCCACCGACCGCCCTCATCCAGTTGAGCACTTTCCCCATCATGTAGATGGCGAACATCGGCGGGGTGTTGAGCAGGCTTCGTTTTTCGGCTTGGAGGTCGAAGCGCAAGTAGGAACCGAGCTTCCGATTGGAGGACTCGAGAACCGACCGTCTGACCACGACGATCGCCAAACCAGCAGGGCCGAGGTTCTTCTGGGCTCCCCCATAGACCAGGTCGAACAGCTCCCAGGGGATCGGCCGGCTCAAGTAGTCCGACGACATGTCCGCAACCAACGGCACACCCAGCCGGGGGAAGTCGACGAACCGGACGCCTTCGATGGTCTCATTGGAGGTGATGTGCAGGTAGCGAGTACCAGGCCGGATTTCGATTTCCTCGGGAGCAGGCATCCGGGAGTAGGAATGGGGCTTTCCGTCCCAGCCGGTATAGACCGACCCATAGAAGGCGGCGTCCTTCTCGGCGCCCACTCCCCACGTTCCCGAACGGATGTATGCGGCTTCTTCTCCTTCTCTCAATAGGTTCATCGGGACCATCGAGAAGGCCAGGACCCCCCCGCCCTGGAGGAAGAGGATCTCGAACTGGTCGGGGACCGCGAAAAGCTGGCGAAACAGAGCGAGGCTCTCCTCGTGAACGGCGTCGTATTCCACACCGCGATGGCTGTGCTCGATGATCGACATCCCGCTGCCCCGGAAGTCGAGGAACTCGGCCTGGACCTCTTCCAAGACCGACAGGGGCAGGGTGCAGGGCCCGGCACAGAAGTTGTAAACACGGGTCATGTCGTCTCCGATTCGTATGGTTGGGAAGAAGGTATACAAGGACCAGGTAAGCAGGGCCAGGTAAGCATGGCGGCCTACATCTGGGGGCACGGCCTCCCCGTTGCCGATGCAGCACCGATGCCGACCAATTGGGTGCCGGCGATGAGGTCGTGAAAGGACCGATGTCGGGGATCGAGCGTCATCACGCCGATGGAAGCCAGCACGAGGACCTGGGCGATGATCGACAAGGCCACGAGCGCGACAGAAGTGCTTCCGTCCAATAGGTGAAATACGGCGGTGTGCGCCATCTGCCACGGGGCGAACTTCACAGCCGACCTCGCCAGCGAGCATCGCAACGAGAGCCCGCGCCTCTGGCCATCGAGGACCAAGCCTACGTCTGGAAGCGCCAGGGGCGGACGGGCTCGAACCTCGCCAGGAAGAAACGCAGCTCGGGAGGTTCGTAGACGAAGCGAAGCCCCTCGATATCCCGTCGCCGTGCGCAGACGTCGATCACCGATTCGGCGACGACGTCCATGTGGGCTTGGGTGTAGACCCGGCGCGGGATGGCTAGGCGGACGAGCTCGAGTCTCGGATAGTGATGATCGCCGGTGACCGAGTCCCGCCCCGCCGACACCACGCCCCGTTCCATTCCCCGCACCCCGCTTTCTACGTACAGGGCGGCCGCCAAAGCCTGCGCTGGTAGTTCACGCTGGGGAAGGTGGTCGAGGATGGCCTTGGCGTCGAGGAACACCCCATGCCCTCCGATCGGCACTACCAGAGGAACTCCGGCTTTGATGAGGTGGTGCCCCAGGTATTCGACCTGTCCGATTCGGGCGGCGACATGGTCATCGGTCTCGACCATCTCATGGATGCCGGTGGCCAGCGCCTCCATGTCGCGTCCCGCCATGCCGCCGTAGGTATGGAGACCCTCGAAGGCAACCAGTAGCGCTCGCGCCTTCAAGGCGAGGGTGGGGTCGCGGAGTGCCAGGAACCCACCAATGTTGACGAGGTTGTCCTTCTTGGAGGAGACGGTCGCCCCGTCGGAATATGAACAGATGTCCCGGAGGATCTCGGCGACCGATCGATCTGCCTGGCCCGACTCTCGCTGCTTGATGAACCAGGCGTTTTCCACGGCCCGAGTGCCATCAAGCATCACCGGGATCCCGTTTCGATGGCACAGCTCGTACACCGCCGCCAGGTTGGCCAACGACACTGGCTGGCCACCCGCCATGTTGACGGTCACCTCCACCGAGACGTAGGGGATCTTCTCCGCTCCTTGTTCGTTGATCACCGACGAAAGCTTGTCGAGGTCGACGTTGCCTTTGAAGGGATGCTCGTTGTACGGATCGTGAGCTTCGTCGATGATCACGTCAACGAACCGGCCCCCGGCGTACTCCTGATGAAACCTGGTCGTCGTGAAGTACATATTCCCGGGGATCAGGTCTCCCGGTTCGATGAGGATCTGGCTGAGGATGTGTTCGGCGCCCCGCCCCTGATGGGTGGGAATGACCTCCTCGTACCCATAGACGTCGCGAACCGCCTGCTCCAAACGAAAGAAGGAGCGACTACCGGCGTAAGCCTCGTCTCCGAGCAACATCGCCGACCACTGCCGGTCCGACATCGCCGAAGTGCCCGAGTCCGTCAAGAAGTCGATGTATACGTCGTCGGACCGCAGGAGGAAGGTGTTGTAACCCGCCTGGCGAATCGCCTCCTGCCGCTGCTCCCGGGTGGTCATGCGGATGGGTTCGACCATCTTGACCTTCCACGGCTCGGCCCAACTCCTGGTCATCGGGTCACCTCGCTCGGTGATCGGCTCAGTCCTCGGCTGAAACGAATTCTTACTTAGGGGACCGGTCGAACGCCTTGCGGACTTCGGCAGCCACTTCGTTGAGCGTCTTGGACAACGCCTTACCGAGGGCCTCGCCTGTCTCCTTGAAGTCTTCGTGTACGGCCGGGTCTCGGGCCGCCGCCCCGACCGCGGTGAACGCGTCGTCAAGGGCGTCGCCCAATCTCTGCAGAGCCTCTTTGACCTCGCCGGTCTCTTCTTCGGCCCGTCGTTGCTCGAAGTGGTACTTGAACTTGAGGCCCAGTCCGGCGAACCGGGAGGCGACCTCGTCCCAGGCTGTCTTGACGTCTGTCATGCCCGCCATGATCAAGCGTTCAAGATGTCGTCAATAGGGCCGTTCGTCCCGCTCTGTCGCAGCCCTTCATACGTCTCCTGCGCGTCCCCACCTACGAGATCCGTGGGTAGATCGACACGCACCGAATCACCTCCATCTCCTGCGCGTCTTCGCCCACCAGATCCGTGGGTAGGGACGCGCAGGCTGGATCACTTACTCCCTGTCAACCTGGTAGCATCTGTTTTACCGCTCTCGGTTAGAGGTATGTGCTCGCGCATCCCGGAAGCGGTCTCATCCCCGAGCAGCCTCGCACGGTCCTCTCGGTTCTCGTCCCAGGTCGTGGCGGATGCTCGAGCGGCCCCTGAACCGAATTGGAGCAATCTCATGACCACCTTTGCCGACCTCGGCGTGTCTGCCGAGTTACTCACCATCCTCTCTGAACGCGACATCACCACGCCCTTTCCTATCCAGGCCGCGGCCATCGCCGACGGGCTCGCCGGCCGTGACGTGTGCGGCCAAGCCCCCACCGGGTCCGGCAAGACCCTCGCCTTCGGCCTCCCCCTGATCGCTCGAGTAGGCGCCGCCACCTCCGGTCGGCCACGCGCCCTGATCCTGGCGCCAACCCGGGAGCTGGCCGAACAGATCAAACAAGAGCTGGTTCCCCTCGCCAGGGCGCGGGGTCGCTGGGTAACGGCGATATACGGCGGTGTCGGCTACGAGGCCCAACGGCGGGCGCTGCGTAACAGAGCCGATGTCGTGGTGGCTTGTCCGGGCCGGCTCGCCGACCTGGTCCGGGAAGGGTCGATCAACCTGTCTGCCGTCGATCTGGTCGTGGTCGACGAGGCCGACCGCATGGCCGATATGGGGTTCCTCCCCGAGGTTCGGCGTCTCCTCGACATGACCTCCCCCCGCCGCCAGACCTGGTTGTTCTCGGCCACCCTCGATCGCGACGTCGCCGTCCTCACCCGGGACTATCAGACCAACCCGGCCATCCACGAGGTTGGAGACGACAAGGACCGACCATCGGAAGCCCGCCACCTCTTCTGGACCGTCGAGCACCACGACCGTTTGGACCACACCGCCGACCTGATCGAGGCAGCTGGTTCCAGCATCGTCTTCTGCCGAACCCGGCACGGCGTCGACAAGGTGACCCGCCGCCTTACCCAGACAGGAATTAGTGCCGAAGCGATCCACGGCGGCCGTAGCCAGGGTCAGCGGCAGCGAGCACTCACCGCATTTTCCCGAGGCACAGTTGAGGCATTGGTCGCCACCGACGTCGCCGCCCGTGGGATTCATGTCGTCGGGGTGGCAGCCGTGATCCACTTCGATCCCACCGAGGACGCCAAGACCTACCTCCACCGCTCAGGGCGCACCGCCCGGGCCGGAGCCGACGGCCTGGTGGTATCCCTGGTCACCGCCGACCAGGAGTGGCACGTCGGAACGATCCAGCGCTCGGTCGGTCTGGCTTCCCGCTTCGATACCCCCTCGGTTACCACCCTCGCCACCGCCGGCCAGCGCGTCGGTACCCCCACACTCGTTTCTTCTAGCCGGCGGTCGGACAACAATCGCGGTCCCAGACGAAGTCGCTCCGGTCGTCGACGCTGAATAAGGCTCAAGCCAACCGCCGACGCCCAACCCCATGAAGGCACAGGTGAAAGTCAGACTGCAGGTCCGCGGCCTTATGGGCGGCTGATTTATGATGCCTGGGTGACTCGCCCTGTCACCGCTGCGCCGAACCGGAGGGTGTTCGCCGGGTTCCTGGCAATCATCGCTCTGGGCGGATCCAACGCGGTGGCGATCAAGATCGGGAATAGCGAGCTTCCTCCTTTCTGGGGCGCAACCCTGCGCTTCGGCATAGCCACACTGCTACTCGCCGGGATCGCAGCAGTCACCAGGCCTCCGCTGCCTCGAGGGCGGGCCCTATTCGGGGCCGTGCTCTACGGGCTCATCGGTTTCGCGGCCAGCTATGCATTTGCCTACCTGGCCCTGGTCGACGCACCCGCCGGTCTAGCCGGAGTGCTGATCGCCACCGCCCCCCTACTCACTCTCCTCCTGGCCGTCGCTCAGCGGATCGAAGAGTTCCGCTGGCAAGGGCTGGTCGGGTCGTTGCTGGCCGCTGCTGGCATCGCGGTTGTTTT
>Ga0209341_10000895_pt1 | contig 30249 bp, 27 predicted proteins | sample RifCSP13_2_FD_184020 | JGI IMG/M metagenome (GOLD analysis project Ga0209341, IMG submission 184020) | Soil microbial communities from Rifle, Colorado - Rifle CSP2_sed 13_2 (SPAdes) (version 2) | ecosystem: Environmental > Terrestrial > Deep subsurface > Rock core/Sediment | place: Rifle... | reverse complement strand
TGAATTTGGCCGGCCCCGGGCGCCCACCAACCCGCATTCTAGGCGCGATTGTGCAACCTGGTACTTACATGGTACCAACGTAAGGGGCCTGAAAGCTGGCCTCACCAAGAGAGAAAGCTGGCTGCAAGGACCTGCTACCGCCTCCGCCAGGGGAGGGCCGAGACCTTGGTTGGAGGGGCTGTCCACACCCTTGGAGCGCCCTTCTCGCCCGGGTAGAATCCTCTCGTCCCCTCGGAGCGCCCCCGTGCCAGGGCCCGACGAAATCACCCCCGAAATCTTCGTCCACCTCGTTCATCTGGCCGAGCTCGAACTTGACCCCGAAGAGTCCGAATACCTTCGTCGGCAGCTCAACGGCCAGCTCCGCGCCATTCGTGAAATGACGGCGATCGAGGTCGATCCGTCGACCCCGATCACGTCTCACGGTGTCCCCTACCCGCCCTCGGCCCGGCCCTCCTTACGGGAGGACATCGTCATCCCTTGTGACAACGCTGACGACATCCTCGGCCAGGCGCCGGAGACGGACTCGCGGTACATCGTCGTCCCGGACATTCCCCACACGGATCTCGGGTGACCACGGCTCTTTGCGATTTGCCGGCGCGTGAGCTGGCGCGCCGGGTTCGAAAGGGAGAGGCGAGGGCCGGTGACATCCTCGAGTCGGCGCTGGCGCGTATCGGGGCCGTCGAAGGGCGAGCGCCGTCGCCGGAGGCTTATCTCTCCCAAGCCGACGACCGGACGAAAGTTCATGCCTTCATCACCCAGACCGTCGATCGAGCGCGGCGCCAGGCGGACGAAATCGATAAGCGTGTTCGGAAGGGCGAGGATCCCGGAACTCTGGCTGGAGTGCCGCTGGCGGTCAAAGATATCTTCTGCGTCCGGGACACGCTTTCCACGGCCGGCTCCCGGATCCTGGCGAACTTCCGCGCCCCCTACAGCGCCACTGCGGTGGAGCGTTTGGAGGCAGCCGGCGCGGTCACCATCGGCAAGGTCAACCTGGACGAGTTCGCCTTCGGCTCGTCGAGCGAGTCGTCGGCCTTCCTTCCGCCTCCTGGCAACCCGTGGGACCCGACGCGCGTGCCCGGAGGATCGTCCGGCGGAAGTGCTGCAGCCGTGGCCGCCGGCGAGGCGGCCCTTTCGCTCGGGACCGACACGGCCGGCTCCATCCGCCAGCCGGCGGCCTTCTGCGGCGTGGTCGGCCTCAAGCCGACGTATGGGCGGGTATCGCGCTATGGCCTGATCGCCTTCGCTTCTTCGCTCGACTGTCCGTCGATCGCCGCCCGCACCGTGGGTGACGCGGCGCTCGCCTTGCAGGTCATCGCCGGCGCCGACAGCCACGACGCCACGGCGGCTGCCGTACCCGTTCCCGACTATTCAGAACGACTCGAGGCCGGCGTGGCCGGACTGCGAATCGGCCTCTCGCCGGACTATTTCAGACTCCGTTATCCGGATCCGGCGACCGGGGAAGTGCGCGACCAGTCGATCGAGCCGGATATCGAAGCGGCCGTCCGGCGGGCGGCGGAGACTCTGGCCGCCGCCGGGGCCGAGATCATCGAAGGGGTACCGATGCCGAACACGCGCTTCGGTATTCCGGCCTACTTCGTCATCTCCCGCGTCGAGGCCGCTTCCAACTTACATCGTTACGATGGGATCAAGTACGGCTATCGTCATCCGGGGACGGTCGCCGAGGTATCGGAACTCTACCGGCGCTCGCGCGGCCGCGGTTTCGGTGTGCAACCCAAGCTGCGCATTCTGATGGGGATGTACGTGTCGGCCGAGCAGTACGAACAGGGTTACTACCAGCAGGCGCTGCGCGTCCGCACCCTGATTCGGCGTGACTTCGAGGCAGCCTTCGACCCCGGCGGTGCCTCCCGGCTCGACGCTCTGCTGACGCCGACGACACCGACGACAGCGTTCGAGATTGGGGCGCTCTACGGCGACTCGGTGCTCATGCAGTACGCCGATCTGTTGACCGTTCCCGCCAATCATGCCGGAGTTCCCGGCCTCTCGATTCCCGGCGGCCTCGACCACCGCGGTTTGCCGATTGGCGTTCAGCTCTTGGGGCCCGATTTCGCCGAGGGCGCTCTCCTTCGCATCGGCCGAGCGCTGGAGGCGCTCACCGCGCATGAGCCGTGGCGCGCGACACGGCCGCGGGTGCTCGAAGGGCTGGGAGCGTAGGCTGAGCGATGATGGTTGACTATGAGCCCGTCATTGGGCTGGAGACCCATATCCAACTGAATACGCTCAGCAAGATCTTCTGCGCCTGCAAGGCCGACTCGTGGGGCGAGCCGCCCAATTCCAACATCTGCCCGGTCTGCACCGGCCTCCCCGGCGTGTTGCCGGTGCTCAATGAGCTGGCCGTCGAGAAGGCGGCCCGGCTTGCGGCCGCGGTTGGCGCTGAGGCGATCCATGAGGAGTCTTACTTCGCCCGCAAGAACTACTTCTATCCGGACCTGCCGAAGGGATACCAGATCAGTCAGTACGATGAGCCATTGGCCACCGGCGGCACGTTCGAGCTTCCCCTTCCCGACGGCTCGCTCCGCCGTGTGCGGATTCGCAAGCTGCACCTGGAAGAAGATGCCGGGAAGACGGTTCAACAGCCTGGCCGGCGCTGGATTGACTTCAACCGTTGCGGGGTTCCACTGGTGGAGATGGTCACCGGCCCCGACCTCCGCTCGGCAGACGAGGCGGCCGGCTACCTGATCCGATTGCGCCAGTTGCTGCGCTGGCTGGGGATCTCCGAGGGCGACATGGAGAAGGGACAGCTTCGCTGCGACGCCAACGTTTCCCTTCGGCCGGCCGGGACGGACATTCTCAACCCCAAGACCGAGATCAAGAACGTGAACTCGATCGAAAACGTGCGGCAGGCGATCCAGGCGGAAATCGCCCGCCAACGCCGCCAACTGGAGAGCGGGGGGACGATCGAGGCTTGGACTCTCGATTGGGACGAGGAGACCGGGACGCTGCGCAAGATGCGTTCCAAGGAGACCGAAGCCGACTACCGCTACTTCCGTGAGCCGGACCTGCTATCGATCCACCTTGCGCCTGAGTGGCGCGCTCAGATCCTGGCCGACCTGCCCGAGCTTCCGCTGGCGCGCCGCCAGCGATTCGTCGAGGCCTACGGCCTTCCGGCCTACGACGCGGAGATCCTTACCGAGGAACGAAGCCTCTCCGACTACTTCGAGCAAGCGGTGGGAGCCCTCGGCGGAGAGTCGAAGTCCGTCTCTAACTGGATGATGAACGACGTTCTGCGGCTCCTGCGGGAACGCGGGTTGTACGCCGGTCAGCTTCGCCTGACCCCGGCCGATCTGGCGGCGATCATCCGGATGGTGGACAAAGGAATCATCACCACGAACACCGGGAAGGACCTTCTGGCGAAGGTCGAAGACAGAGGCCGTCGACCGGAGGAGATTGTCAGGGCGGAAGGCCTGGGTCAGGTCTCCGACGAGGAGGCGTTGCGCGCATTGGCGCAAACGGTCCTGGCGGAGAACCCCGAGCAGGTGAGCGCCTATCGGGCGGGGAAGGCTACGTTAATCGGGTGGTTCGTCGGGCAAGTGATGCGCCGGTCGGAGGGAAAGGCCGATCCGCAAAAGACCCGGGAGATTCTCGATCAGTTGCTATCGAGTTGACCTGGGATCTCCGTTCACCCACACTGTGCTGGACCCATCGTGACACCCGTTCGCTCCCTGGCACCGCCCGCCATCGATCGGGCTCAGAGGGCGATCAAGGAGCTGCGGGTGGAGTGGATGGAAGATACCGACCATGATATCCCGCTCCACCGTTCAGAAGCGCTCGTCACCTTGCTACTCGACCTGGCTGCCCGAGCCGAGGGATGCGAATGAGCGGCGCGGATCCAACGAGCTTCCCGCGAGCTGGAAGCTCGCGGGAAGCTAGCAAGGACGAGCTGCGCTACCGTCGAGCAACTGCCAAGGACGCGAGGGCCATCCGTACATTGATCTTCCGAGTCGGCATCAATCCGCGCGGCCTCGACTGGCGGCGTTTCCTTCTGGCGGTCAATGCCCAGGACCGGGTGATCGGTTGCGGACAGGTCAAGCCGCATCCGGACGGTTCGCGCGAGTTGGCTTCGATCGCCGTCCGCGAGAAGATGCGGCGAAGGGGAGTCGCCTCGGAGTTGATTCGGAAGTTGATGGGGGAGAATGACCCACCGCTTTGGCTGATGTGCCGTTCGGGGTTGGTCCGTTTCTACGAGCGCTTTGGTTTCGTAACCGTCGAAGATCCTTCGCTCATGCCGCGCTACTTCCAACGAATCCGGCGACTCATATTGATCGCGGAACGCTTGATCCCGCAGGAGGGCCGTCTGGCGGTCATGGTGTGGAAGACCAACAGACCGGGTTTCTCTCAGAAACCCGGTCTGTCAATCTAAGGTACCCGGTTTGTGATCTGTCGAACCTGGCTTGCCCTTCGCTACTCGTAGGCGAAGTCGTAGTCGATGAAGTCGCCTGCCGGCGAGGTTAGCGGTAGCGGGGCCGATCCGATGCCGGCGCGGTTCAAGGTCCATCCGCCCATCGATCCAGAGAGCAAGATGAACTCGGTTGGGGTGAACCAGCGGAGCTCCGTCCCGTTGACGAGCGGCGTCGAGGTCTCCGTCAGATCCCCCAACTGAAGGCTTGTTGCGTCCCCCCGGCTGAAGACGAAATGCTGGGCGTCCGCCGACCAGCCGCCCCAGACCAGATAGAGATCAATCAGCGACTCCCCGCTGCCATCCACGGACGCCAGGTACAGATTCCAGATGTTCGGCGTCGCCGTGGGTCTAGCGTATACGACGTGGGACAGATCGGGAGAAACCAAGGGCTCCGATCCGGAGAGGAGGAAGAATTGGCCTGTGATCGTGCCGGCGAGGGAGGCGGTGCCCCCGACGGGCAGTCGCCAGATCGAACCGGTCGTCGCTGGGGCCAGCGGATCCGACGACGGGATCGCCACGCCGATCGTCATCGAGTCCCGATCCCACACGGGTTGGGCGTAGTACGCGTACTCGGAGTATGTCGTGACCGGCGTATACGTGATGACGCCCGAGACGGTTGGCGTGCCGTTCGCAAGGCGGATCTCGATCGTGTTCGGACGAACGACCGCCAGATATTGTCCATCGGGTGAAGGAGTGAAGTCGCCGCCGTTGCCAGGCGCCAGGAGCATGGTGCGGGCCAGCGTGTCGGTGTCGACTTGGATCAGGTCGTCGTGCTTGGCGAGGCCGGGCCCCTCGAAGGTCGAGCGGGTATTCAAGAGCAGGTTGTGTGTCCCCGGCAGGAAGTCGAACTGGGAGAGATCGTGGTGAACCGCCCCGTCGAGCGGGTAAAGCGCGTCGAAATCGGCGGGGCTCATCAGCAGGCTGTCGCCGGAGCCGTCGCTGTTCACGACCCGCAATTCGACCGGGCCGTCTGAAGCCGGCCGCCGGGTGTAGGCGATTTTCCCGCCGTCGTCCGAGATCCGCACCGATTCGACGGATCCGCTCGACGTGAGCGAGATCGCCGGGCCAGGCTCAGAAAAGAGGGCGACGTTCCCGCCATCGGTGTACGCGAGGTACAGGGCGGGAGCCCTGGCAGGGGTGGGTGGCACTTCCATGGTGCCCTCGGCCGTGAGGGTCTGAAGAATGGCGTCCGACACCACCGTTCCCAACGCCTCCACCGTCGACGCCTGTGCGTTCATCGCCTGCACCGTTGCCGCCACGCCGGTCGCCACGTCTTGCGCGGAGGCTGTCGGCGCTGCGCTACAGGCCGTCAAGCCCAGCGCGAACAGCAGCGCGCCGGTCCGCAAGGCGCGGACCGATGCCGGATGCACTTCCGTCATGGCAGCCTCACCAGCACAAGCTGGTTGTTCTCGTCGAAAATATAGAGTGATTCGCCGGGGACGTTCCAGCCGACGAGCGAAAAGCCCTGGGCGAGAACGGCGCCGCCGGTGATCGTGTGGAGCGATTCGTCCAGCTCATACAACACGAGCGGAGATGGACCTCCCATGGACTCGGCGTAGTTGGCGAATCCAACGAGATGTCTTCCATCCGGGTGCCAGAGGACCGTGGTCGGCAGGGCCGCGGCAATCGGATCGATGGAAAGGTCTTCAGCGGCGGCCAACTGGCCACTGGAACTGCCGTCACTGGCGGCGATCACCACCTGCCCCGGCGCGAAGCCCCAATTCGGAAGCGCCAGTTCCGCCTCGTCGAACGACCACTCCGGTCGGTCGTCGATGCTGCCGGCGCCGTGCCGATCGAGGTCGGAGACCTGGGTCTCCGGACCGCCGGCCAGCGACACGACGAAGAGTCCGGGCGCTCCAGGCACATCGTAGCCGGTCTCGCGTGTGAAGGCCGCCAGGTTGCCGCTGGGGGAGACACTCCACGTGGGGGCTACGTTCGAGGCCAGCAGCCGGTCGTCCGCGGCCAGCGAGCGATAGCGGAGCTCGTAGGTCGTGGGCGTAGCCAGGATGTAGACGACGCCGGCGCCGTCTGGAGTCCACAAAGCCTCAACGACAGTGTCCGACAAGATCAGGCCTTCCGGCGTGCCCGAGGGATAGTCGACCATCCACAGATCGGAGACGGCCAAGTTGCCCGGCCCGGCACCGGAGTTGGCGAAGTGACTCGCGTAGAGGATCTTGCCGTTGACGGCGGAGAAGTCGTAATACTGGCCGGGGTCGACAGGCAGTGTCACTTCGGTGGCCGACCCCGCATCCAGCCACCAGCCGGTGTCGCCGCCCGAGCTATACGATTTCCACAGGCGCGGGGGGACAGGCGTGGCCGCCGGGGGTGGAATCGGCGATGGGGAGTCTTCGGGAGTGTCGGTGCGCAAGGCCGCCAGCGTGGCCGCGACGCGTGTGGCTACCTCGACCGCGTCTTCCGGCGCGAAGGCGCCGGCGGGACCGCAGGCGATGACGGCCAGCGTAAGCGCAGTCGTGACCAGAACCAACCGGCGTTTGACCATTTGAAGCTCCTCCTTGGCAGGAGCCGCGGATTATAACCAACCCGGGCAGGCCGGTAGGGGACTCGGAGCGTCGTGGATCACACGGCGGAAACGCGGGAGCAGGGAGGGTGGGCTGGAGCGAGTTGGCAGCCCGTCGGGGAATCTTCCGGCGGATCACGCCGGATAAGTATAGAAACCGCGGCCGCTCTTCCGGCCGAGGCGCCCGGCATCCACCATCCTTTGGAGCAGGGGTGCCGGGCGGTACTTATCCTCGCCCAGGTCATGCTGCAGGACCTGCATCACGAAGAGCACAACGTCCAGACCGATCAGGTCGGCCAGGGCCAGCGGGCCGATCGGATGGTTCATCCCTAGTTTCATCACCGTGTCGATCGACTCGGCCGTGCCGATACCTTCCTGCAGAGCGAAGATGGCTTCGTTGATCATCGGGCACAGGATTCGGTTGGAGATGAAACCGGGTGAGTCCTTGGCCTCCACCGGCTCCTTGCCCATGCGCCGGCCGACTTCCACGGCCAGTGCGGTGGTCGAGTCGGACGTCGCCAGTCCCCGCACGACCTCCAGCAGCTTCATCAGGGGCACCGGGTTGAAGAAGTGCATCCCGACGACTTGCTCCGGTCGGCGGGTGGCGGCCCCGATCCGCGTGATCGAGATCGAAGAAGTGTTGCTAGCGAGACACGCGGTGGCTGGCGACAGGCGGTCCAGATCGGCGAAGATCTTCAGTTTCAGCGCCGGATCCTCCGTCGCGGCCTCGATCACCAGGTCCGCTTGACTTGCCGGATCGAGATCTGGCGCCGTGGCAATGGCCAGGGCCGCTTGTTGTTGCGCTTCCGAGAGTGTGCCTTTGGCGGCGAGTTTCTCGACCGATCGGGCGATGGCGGCCTTCCCGCGCTCCAAGGCCTGCGGATCCACGTCGATCATGGTGACTTGATACCCGGAGACGGCCGCGGTTTGCGCGATACCGTTTCCCATAGTGCCGGCGCCCACGACAACGATGTTGCTCGTCTCCATGTCGGATTCCTTCTACCTCAACGCTTCTCGGTCACGCGCAGCAGCGCGAACAACTCGCCGCTCTCGGGAGGTGTCTGGAGGATCAATAGCAGGCCGTTCCATTGCTGCCCGTCTGTCTCGGGGACGGTCCAGGTACTCCAGGCGAACGTCTCTGCGCTCTGCGAGGACGACAACGTCCATTCGGCCGCAGCCAGCTGCTCGTTGTAGCCCGTGAGCAAGTCGGAGGGCGTGAGCGACGTGCGCAGGCCGGCGGAAGCCTCGGCGTACCCGTCGCCGGATCCCGCGCCGCCGCTCCGCATCTCCACTCCGGATGGCGCGCTCAAGGCCGGAAGCAAACGATACGCATCTGGCGGTGGATCGGCGGCCTGCGCGTCGCAAGGTGTGTACTCGGCCGGCATCATCACGCTGAGACGAACATCGGCCGGCGCCCCTTCGACGTCCCGGCCGCTCAAAGTGAGATAGGCGTCGCGTTTCTCCAGGCAGTAGCCGTCGACCTCGAACGGAGCGTCGACGAACCCGCCGCCCGGTGAAACGCTCTCGGGCGCCGCCCAGCCGTCGGCCGTCAGGGCCTTGCGGTAGAACTCACGCACTTCCTCGAAGGGCTGGTCGATGTCGAACAGGATCTCCAAGGCAGTGTACGGCCCTTGCATGCTGCCGATGATGCGCGCGCTTTCGGGGATGGGCAACGGCAGGGGCACATCCTCAGGGAGTTGGCCGATCCAGATGGTCGTGTCCTTGTCGGCCGGTCCGTAGGTACCCGGCGAAAGCCAGCGGCTGAAGTACTTCTTCACCGCGGCGACGTCGTCCCCGATGATAGTGACCTTGCCGGCGCCGTCGTTGGTGCTGCCGGCGGAGGTCGCCTGGGTGGCTGGCGATCCGGCACTCGGCGGACGCGCCGGAGTGCAGGCGGCGAGAACCGCCAAGCTGAGGAGTGCTAGGCTTCGCATCTTGGTCCCTCCACGGGGAAAACGAGGCGCCGTCGGAGGCCGACTAATCCTCGAGCTCCACCGCCATCGCCACAGCCTCGCCGCCGCCGAGACAAAGCGAGGCGACTCCGGTGCGGCGACCACGATCGCGCAGGGCATAGAGCAGCGTCGTCAGGACTCTCGCACCCGAGGCCCCGACCGGATGGCCCAAGGCGATGGCGCCGCCGTTCACGTTGACCTTCTCCCAGTCCCAGTCCCATCCCTCTTCCAACATGGCATAGCCGTCGGCCAGCACCTGGGCGGCGAAGGCCTCGTTGAGCTCGATCAAGTCGACGTCGGCGAAACGCCAGCTCAGTTTCTGGAGCAAGCGGGGCACCGCCCGTGCCGGCGCGATGAACAGTTCTTTGGGAGGGACGGCCGCCTGGGTGTAGGCCAGGACGCGCGCCAGGGGCCGGAGGCCCATCTCCTTCGCCGCGCGGCGGCTGGCCAGGACGACGGCGGAGGCGCCATCGTTCAGCCCCGGTGCATTGCCCGCCGTCACCCGCCCGTCGGGCGTGAAAGCCGGGATCAGGGAGGCCAACCTCTCCAGTGACGTATCACGCCGAGGGGTCTCGTCCTCGCCGACCAGAACCTTGCCGTTCTTGGAAGGCACATGCACAGGCGTGATCTCCTCCGTGAACTTGCCTCCGTCCGCGGCGGCGATCGCCTTTTCGTGACTTCCCACCGCCCAACGATCCATCGCTTCGCGCGTGACTTCATATTTCTCGGCAATGTACTCGGCCGCCATCCCCATCGCCCAGTTCTCGAACGGGTCGAGCAAACCGTCGTGGAGCAGCGCGTCTTCAAGCTGTTGGGTGCCAAATCTCAGGCCCGAGCGGCCCCGCAACAGGTGCGGCGCGTTGCTCATGCTCTCCATACCGCCGGCTACGATCACGTCGGCATCGCCGGCGCGGATCGCCTGTGCGCCCAGCATGCACGCCTTGAGCCCGGAGCCGCACACCTTGTTGATGGTCGTCGCCGGAATCGTATTCGGCAGGCCCCCGAACAGGGCGGCCTGTCGGGCCGGGGCCTGACCGACCCCGGCCGAGATCACATTGCCCATCAGAACTTCGTCGATCCGCTCGGGGTCGATCCCGGCCCGCTCCACAGCCGCCTCGACGACGGCGGCGCCGAGTTGAGTCGCACTGAGCCCGGCGAGGGCGCCCTGGTATCTCCCTATGGGCGTCCGGACGGCGCTGAGGATGACGGCATCTTGTGCGTTGTTGTGGGTGTCCATGGCTGCCTGTCGTTGGCCGACGGGTGTCGCCTCCGACGCTCAGTCCTCCGCGGGAACGGTGCGCCAGGCCTGTGCCAGTCGCGCGTAAGTCTGTTCGAGCTCTTCAGGAATGACTCGCGTTTCCGCGGTCGTCGCCATGAAATTCGTGTCGCCGGCCCAACGCGGCACGACGTGCAGGTGAACGTGATCCACCACTCCGGCCCCGGCCGGGGCTCCAATGTTGACTCCCAGATTGAAGGCCTCGGCACCATACGCTTGTCGGAGCGCCCGCAGGCCGCGGCGGGCGAGCACCATCAACTCCGTCAGCGTCGTCGAATCCAGGTCTTCGAGCGAAGGCACGTGAGCGTTCGGGACGACCATGACGTGGCCGTTGCTGTAGGGGTAACGGTTGAGGATAACGAAAGCCCGATCCCCCCGATGCAGGATCAGGCTGACAGGGCCGGGTGCCTCGTCGCGGCGATTGCAGAAGAGACAGCCGCTCTCGGTGTTGCGCTCCTCGATATAGGCCATGCGCCATGGCGACCAGAGGTGCTTCATCGCGCGGGTTCGATTGTAGCAGAGAACTCTTGTCGGCCGGGGAGACATCCAGCATGGTTGGAGTTGCGCTTCGGTACAATGCCCGCATGCGCTATGGAGAAGAGCTGCGCGCCACGCTCCCGGCAGGAGGGTTTGGCGAAGTCTTGTATGCCTACGACTCGATCGCCAGCACGAATAGCCGTGCTGCCGAACTGGCGATGGACGGTGCGGCGGAAGGCACCCTGGTCGTCGCCGACCACCAGACCCACGGCCGGGGTCGGGGAGGGACGCGCTGGTATACCCCACCCGGATCGGCCGTCGCCATGAGTTTGATCCTTAGACCCGCCGCGGCCTGGGGGCTGCGGTGGACCGGCCTGGGAGCCCTGGCCGTGGCGGAGGCGTTGAAGGGCGAGGGATTGCCCGCTCAGATTAAGTGGCCCAACGATGTCTTGATTGAAGGCGGAAAAGTGGCCGGGGTCCTGGTCGAAGCGGCCTGGGAAGGAAACCGCCCCTTGCATCTGATCCTGGGAATCGGGATCGACGTCGGCGCGGATTCTGTGCAGAAGTTGGGGTCGCTTTCCTTCCCGGCGAAGGCCGTTGAGGCCCATGTAGGCCGCATGGTTTCCCGGACGCAACTCATCGCGAGCGTCCTTCGTTCGCTCGAGACGTGGTACCCGCGGGTCGGGACGGAGGCCTTTCTCGACGCGTGGGAAGGCGCCCTCGCGTTCAAAGGCGGACGAGTGCAGGTCGAGACAGGCGATCGATTGCTCGAGGGCAGGTTGCTGGGTCTGGGCCGGGATGGCGAAGCGCGAATCGAGTTGGCCTCGGGGGAAGTCGTCTTCGCCGGAGGCGAAGCGAGCAACCTGAGGCCTGCGCGAGGGTGAGGGAACACCCCCACCCCCGCCCTGCCGCTAAAAGGTGGAGGGGGATCGTGACGAATGAGTTCTTCACTCCCCCTGCAAGGGGGCTCCTCGGCGGAGCCTGCCTTGCCCTCACCCCTTCGGGTGCGCCGAAGGGCGTGGCAATCTGCACCCCTTCGGGTGCCCTGAAGAGGGTAGAGACTGAGCTTGCCGAAGGGCCTCGGGATGCACGCGAAGGGTAGGGTGGGGATCCACCCCCACTCCTTCCCTTCGCGCAGCACCCCGGAGCGAAGCGGAGGGGCCCCCTAAGAGGGGGAGGGGGAAGAGCCAAACTCTTCGAGGATCGCTTGCCGTACTCCGTCTAGGTCATGAGTCACGTCTCGATTCGTGAATCGAATCACGCGATAACCGTGAGCCTCGAGCCAGGCCGTGCGCGCCGTGTCGTATTCGGCCTGATCCGGCTCAGCATGACTGTCACCGTCGACTTCGATGCAGAGCTTGGCCCCCGCGCAATAGAAGTCGGCGATGAAGCGGCCGAGGAGGACGTGCTGCCGCCGGATATGCCGGCCGAGCTGGCGTCCCCGCAATCGGCGCCAAAGCCGCTGTTCGGGCGGAGTGAGAGGATGACGCAAGTCACGCGAGCGCTGCAAGATGCTGGGAGGATCCTGTGGAGTTGATGTGCTGAACTTTGACGCGGCACGGCTTGCCCCCTGGTTGTGCCTGACTGGAGTCTACCCCGACCCTCCCCCTGCAAGGGGGAGGGTAGGGTGGGGGTCGCGCGAACGGCGGGCCGCCAGTTGACACGAGGCGCGAATGACTTACACTGTTGGCCTGGAGCAGGGCGGAGGAGTCGAGGATGTTCGACAATCTGCGTGACCTCTCCGAAGTGCAGCCGCCAGCCAAGGAGGCCGTCAGCCTCCCGGCTGAGGATTACGAGATTCCCGGGGGCGGGCGAATCCTAGGAATGACGCCAGGCCAGCGTCTTGTCATCTCCATCTTGCTCTTCTTCGCGGTGCTGCTGATCGGCACGATGTGCCTGTTGGTGACGCAGCGCGTGATCTTGATCCTGTAGATCCATTGCAGCTGGACTGGGAACAAAGTAGGGGCACGGCATGCCGTGCCCCTACGGATTCCTGCAAATGGGTGAATAGATCACGGGACGAGCCGCAAGCTCTCCGCCGTCTGGGCTTCGACCGCCGCCTGGGTCCATGGAAACGGAAGGTACTCCACCGCAGCCCAGGGACCCGCCATGTCGACGTAGTGCGGATCGAAGGTGTGGCCGGACTGGCCCGTCGTGTGGATCGCCTTAGCGGCATCCCAGTCACTCAAGTCGAGCACCATCCTTTCGGACGGGACCCATTCCACTTGGTAACCATCTTCATAGGACCACCCGGTCGCATCGACGATCGACGCTCCCCCACCGGTCGGGTAGGGGCCCCGGTTGAACAGGGCTTCGATGGGCAGGATTCCCGATTCGCCGAGCGACTCGTTGCGGAAGGTTGCCCCGTGCAGGGCTCCCCACGTCCAGCGGTCCGCGTTTCGGCCGAGGCGGCTCTGCAGCTCTTCGACCCCATCGGCCACGGCCAGACGCAGGATTTCATCGCGCGTCTCGATCGGGGGCGTCCGAAGATCGTCCCACCATGGGTCCCCCGGGCGATCGAGCAAACTGGTCACGATGGCGAAGGCCGCCTCATCTGCGGGAAGCCAGCCCTCGGGAAGATCGTCGCCGAACGTCCGCAGGATCAGGTGCCGCCACACACCGTTGAAGAGTGCCGCCGGGGCCGACGACGTTTCGTTCCGGTAGTCCCAGCCATCGAGCAGGGCCAGCGCTGTCTCGAGTTCATTGGCCTGCGTCCGCTCGTCCTCGGTCTCACCGTCTTCGTGGAAATCCAGTCCGAGTAGGGCGGGCGTCAGCACCGGAGCGATGGGATCGAACGTATCACCTTGGATCTGCCGCATGTCCCCAGGGCTGAAGGTCTCCTGCGCCTGCAAGAGCTGGACGATTCGCGCGGCTCGATATCCCAGGTCCGGTTGGGTTGTCAACAGGTAGGGATAAGTGGCCCCTACCGTGGCGTTGTTGGCGCTGGCGATGTATCCCGAATCCGGATTGAGCGTGTGGGGCAAGGCTTCGAAGGGGATGAAACTGATCCACTCGGCTTGATCCGTCCATCCGGGCTGCGGAAAAGAGCCGTCCCCGCTGCGCCGGATCGGCACCCGACCCGGCAGCTGATATCCGATGTTGCCATCGACATCGGCGTAGACGAAGTTCTGCGCCGGGACGCTCCAATCCTGCAGGGCCGCCCTGAACTCCTCGAAGTCTTGTGCTCGGTCCAGCGACCACAGGGCGCGATAGATCGTGGACGGCTCGAGCGCTGTCCACTGAAGGCTGACCGCCATGGGGGCCCCTTGATCGATCGCCGTGCTCTCCGCCAGGGAGCCCAACTCTTCATCCGCGTCCGAGACGACGGGGCCATGTCGTGTATGGCGAACTTGGATCGTGACCGGGAGCCCCCCGGCGACCTGGATGATCTCGTCCTGCACCTCCATATCGACCCACTCGCCGTTCACTTCGTACTGGTCCGGGTTGTCGGGGTTGACGCGTTCCAAGTAGAGATCCTGCACATCCGGGTTGTTGTTGGTGATGCCCCAGGCGATTCGATCGTTGTGCCCGATGACCACACCCGGCACGCCGGCGAACGAGAAGCCGGCGACGTTGAAGCGGCAGGCGTCGGATACGGTCTCGCAGTGCAGCGCGTTCTCGTACCAGATGGATGGCATGCGAATGCCCAGGTGAGTGTCGTTGGCCAGGATGGGCGAGCCGGTGGTCGAACGCGATCCAGCGATCACCCAGTTGTTGGAGCCGAGTCCTGCCGCTCCCCCACCGGTCAGCCGATGTAGAGCATCGACGCGCGCCTCGACTCGCAGAAGAGCGTTGCGGGAGGCGACGATCTCGGTGGAAAGGACAGGCGCGGCCGGGGCGGCGGAGACGAGGGAGAAGTCCGGCAGGATCACCGGGTTCTCGGCGGGGTAAAGGGGATAGAGGTCCGCCAGACGATCGGCCCCGAGTTGAGGCAGAAGCACGGCCTGACGGAGTTCGCTCTCCATGTTTCCACCGAGATCCCAGGCCATGGCCTTCCCCCAGGTGAACGAGTGGACCGGAAGCCACGGTTCCGGCTCGTAGGCCGAATTCATCACGCCGAGGATGGCGTACTCGAACGACAGTTGACTCCCTTTGTGGCCGTCCAGGTAGGCGTTCACCCCATCGGCGTAGGCTTGAAGAATCTGGCGGGAGTCGTCATCGGCGCTTTGCCACTCCTCCTCGGCGATACGACCCCACCCCAAGGTTCGAATGAAGGCGTCCGTCTCCACCTGGCTTTCGCCGAACATCTCGGCCAGCCTCCCGGCTCCGATGTGCCGCCAGAAGTCCATCTGCCAGAAGCGGTCCTGGGCGTGGACGTACCCCTGTGCCATGAACAGATCGTGTTCATCCTGGGCGTAGATATGGGGGATTCCCGATGCGTCCCGAAGGACGTCGACGGCGGAGTGCAGCCCGGGCAGGTTGACCTCCCCCGAGGTCTGGGGAAATGAGCGGCGGATCAGAAGGGCTAATCCGCCGGCCAGAATGAGAACCACCAGGAACAAGATCAGACCGATGGTCAGGATTCCTCTCATGGTTTCAACCCGCCACGGGAAGGATTCATCTCAGTGTAGCCCCCAGATACGCTGGAAGCAATGGTCTCGCGTTGGCTTTCACAAGCTCCGAAGGGTAGAATCAAGGTCAGAAAGCTTCCCGGAAGCTTCAAGCTTCCGGGAAGCTGCTGAAAGCCATGGAAATCGGTCTGGTTCGCCAAGTCGATATCGACGAGCAGATGCGCGGGGCGTATCTGGACTACGCCATGAGCGTGATCGTGGCGCGCGCCCTGCCGGACGCCCGCGACGGTCTGAAGCCGGTTCACCGCCGCATCCTGTACGCCATGCATGACATGGGGATGCGCTCCAACGGGCCCTACCGCAAGTCGGCCCGCATCGTCGGTGAAGTGCTCGGCAAGTACCACCCTCACGGTGACGCGGCCGTTTACGACTCGATGGCGCGGATGGCGCAGGACTTCGCCATGCGCTACTTGTTGATCGACGGGCAGGGCAACTTCGGCTCGATCGACGGCGACTCTCCGGCGGCGATGCGTTACACCGAGGCCCGACTGGGCCGCATGGCGGAAGAGCTCCTGGTCGACATCGAGAAGGAGACCGTCAACTTCGGCGATAACTTCGACGGCTCGCTCAAGGAGCCGCTGATTCTGCCGTCGCGGCTGCCCAACCTGCTGCTCAACGGCTCGTCGGGCATCGCCGTCGGCATGGCTACGAATATCCCGCCGCACAACTTGGGCGAGTTGGCCGCGGCGCTGCGCCTCGTCATCGAGCGTTACGACCGCCTGGATGAGATCACGGTCGACGAGCTCATGGCGCTCATGCCCGGTCCAGACTTCCCGACCGGGGGTGTGGTGGTCGGGGTCGAGGGGATCAAGCTGGCCTACAGCACCGGCAAGGGTCGGCTGGTCGTGCGGGCTCAAGCCCAGATCGAGGAACACACCGGGGGCCGGCACCGAATCGTCATCACCGAGATCCCCTATATGGTCAACAAGACCGGGCTGATCGAGCGCATCGCCGAGCTGGCGCGCGAAGGGCGCCTGGACGACGTGTCGGATCTGCGCGACGAGTCGGACCGGCGTGGATTGAGCCTGATCGTCGAGCTGCGCAAGGGAGCTCAGCCCCGCAAGGTGTTGAATCAGCTCTTCAAATACACACCCCTCCAGACCTCCTTCGGCATTCAACTGCTGGCACTGGTCGACGGCGAGCCCCGTCTGCTTTCGCTGAAGCGCGCGCTGCAACTGTACGTCGAGCATCGCCGGATGGTCATCACCCGCCGCTCGGAATTCGAGTTGGCCAAAGCGCGGGCCCGAGCGCATGTGCTCGACGGCCTGCTGATCGCCCTGACCCACCTGGACGAGGTGATCCAGACGATCCGCAAGTCCCCCGACGCCGACGTCGCCAAGGAGCGCCTGATCAAGCAGTTCGCCCTGACCGATATCCAGGCCCAGGCCATCCTCGACATGCAGTTGCGCCGGCTGGCGGCGCTCGAACGCAAGAAGATCGAAGATGAGCACAAGGAGATCCTGAAGCAGATCGCCCACCTGGAAGACCTGCTGGCTCACCCGAAGAAGATTCTGGGTGTCATCAAGGATGACCTGGCGGACGTGGTCGAGAAGTACGGCGACGCGCGCAGGACGCGCATCTCGCCGGAGGCCCATGAGGAGCTCCGGGAAGAGGACCTGGTCGCCGACGAAGCCGTCCTGGTTAGCCTGACCGAGCGCGGTTACATCAAACGGGTCGCCGCCGAAACCTATCGGCGGCAAGGGCGGGGTGGGCGGGGCGTCACCGGGCATTCGACCCGCGGCGAGGATGAGCTGGTGATGCTCTTCCCGGCGCGTTCGCTGCACACGGTCTTGTTCTTTTCCGACCGCGGCAAGGTGTATTCAGAGAAGGCCTATCAGATCCCCGATTCCGATCGCACCGGCCGCGGCGTGCTGATGGCCGGTATCCTGGCGCTGGCCTCCGACGAGACGATCACGGCGGCGGTCGCCGTCCCCGATTTCTCGGCCGCCAATTTCTGCACCATGGTCACCCGCAACGGCAAGATCAAGCGCGTGGCGCTGCCCGAATTCGCCGCGGTCCGACCGTCCGGGCTGATCGCCATCTCGCTGGAGAAGGGCGATGTCCTGGGTTGGGTGCGCCTGACGACCGGCAAAGACGAGCTGATCTTGGTGACGGAAAAGGGCCAGTCGCTGCGCTTCCATGAGAAGCTGGTGCGCCCGATGGGACGGCCGGCGGCCGGCGTGCGCGCCATCCGGCTGCAGAAGGGCGACCGCCTCACCGGCATGGACGTGATTCAGAAGAAGGGCGATCTGCTCGTCGTCACCCGTAACGGGTACGGGAAGCGCACCCCGTTGAAGGAATACACGGCGAAGGGGAGGGGGACGATGGGGGTGCTCACCCTCAGCCGAGACAAGTTCGCCGTCACCGGGCCGGTGGCGGCGGCGCGCGTCGTCAGCGACGATGACGACCTGACGATCATTTCTACCGGCGGGATCGTCCTGCGGACGAAGATGGACCAGATCAAGCGGGCCGGTCGGCCCACCATGGGGGTGCGCATCGTCAACCTCAAGAAGGGCGACACCGTCGCCGGAGTAGCGACGATCGCCGCTTTGGATATGGTTCGAGCCGGTATCGAGGAAAAGGCCGACTAGGACTCCCGTCGTCGGCGATCGGAGCTGCCCAATCTGGAAGGTCGTCGTCGCCGGCGGGATTCGAACCCGCCCCTGCTGCCCCAACGACAGGCGTCAGTGTTCCGATGCTGGATCGACCCGCGTCAGCCGATTCTCGTCCCACACCGCCCTCTCCGCCGGCGCCTGCTCGCCAATCAACTTCTCGGCCATCTGGCGCAACTGTCCGGGGTCACCGCTCGTGATGAGCCGGAGTTGACCGGGCCGGCTGCGGGCGGCGGCCAAGCCGATCTCGCCGAGGACTCGCTCAACTTGTCGAGCGATCGCCGGTGTCGGGTCGATGACCCGCACCGAAGGTCCGGCGATCTCTGTGATGGTTGGGATCACGAACGGATAATGCGTACAGGCCAGGACCAGGGTGTCGGCTCCCTCCGCCAATAGTGGCGCCAGAGCCTCCCGCAGCAACCGGACGGTCTCCGAGCCGGTGAGGTCGCCGGCCTCGATGCGTTCGACCAGGCCCGGGACGGTCTGATTAATGACTCGGACCCCCTGGGCGAAGCGCTCGACCACGGACGCATACAGCTCGCCTTGAAACGTGGCCGGTGTGGCCAGGACCCCCAAGACGCGCGTCTCTGTGGTCTGAGCGGCCGGCTTGACTGCCGGCTCCATCCCGATGAACCGGACGGTTGGGAACACCTGGCGCAAGGGCCGGAGCGCAGCGGCCGAGGCCGTGTTGCATGCGACAACGATCAGACCGGCCCCCTGGTCGAGCAGGAAGCGGGTGATGCCTTCGGAGAAAAGGCGGACCTGGTTGAGTGGGCGCGGGCCGTACGGGACGTGTACCTGGTCGGCAAAATAGATCAGGTCGTGACCGGGGAGACGGGTACGAATCTCGCGCAGGATCGACAGCCCGCCGATCCCGGAGTCGAAGATCCCAAGGGGCCGGCTAGCCATGCGGCGCCCCGCATGCGGTTGAAAGCAAAAGGTGCAGCCGGCACGGCTGCACCTCGAACCGGAAGCGACGATTCACCCCGCCGCCTTCTTTGAGATGTGGAGGGCAGACCGAGACCTCCCCTCCGGGACGCGCCGCGCGATCCCTTCCGAGACGCCCCCTCCGGGGTGCGAAGCGCGACTGAACGCGGTTCCCCGCGGGATCCCCGCCGGGATGCGCCGCGCCAGGCGAAGCGCCATCACCCCGCGGCCTTCATTGAAGCGCCGAAGGTAGGCCGCGGGTCCTCTGCGGGATGCCCCCTCCGGGGTCCCCTGCCGGATGCGAAGCGCGATGCGAAGCGCGACGAAGCGCGATCACTCTTTGCGTCGTTCCTCGAGCCGGGCCCGCTTGCCGGAGCGCTCCCGAAGGTAGTAGAGCTGTGCCCGCCGGACCTTCGCCTGCCGCTGCACTTCCACCTTTTCGATCCGCGGCGACCGGAGCAGGAAAGTACGTTCGACTCCGACTCCGTGAGAGGCGAGACGACGGACCGTGAAGTTGGCGTTATTGCCGCCCTTGCGCATCCGGATGACGGTGCCGCGGAACTCCTGGATCCGCTCGCGGTCGCCTTCCTTGATGCGAAGATGGACACTGACCGTGTCCCCCGGACGGATTTCGGGAAGCGCGGCGTTGGCTTCGGCCTCAACGGCCTTGATCATCTCGGTCATAGGGCACCTGGCAGGGATTTTCCGTACAACCGCCGCCCAACCTGACGGGCGGCGCGGGAGGAAGTCTACCATGGATGAGCGAGCAGCGTCCAGAGGCGAACCGCTGGTCAAGGCGGGCGAGCTGTCGGACCGATCAGGCCGAGGGCTATCGAGGGACTACTTGTCAGCTTCCAACCTGGCTCGCGCTAGGTAGAGCGCCGCCAGAGATTTGGCGTCCTTCAGGTCACCGGATCCGACGAGGTCGGCCAACTGCCCCGTGCTGACGCGTTCGATGGAGATCTCCTCGTCGCTGTCGCCGGCCAGAGGGGCGGGGCGAAGCCCGGTCGCTAGGAAAAAGTACATGTACTCGGTTGAGTATCCGGGCGCCAGGAAGCACTCCCCGATGCGCTCAAGCCGGCCGGGAGCCATACCGATTTCCTCTCGACATTCGCGCTCGGCACACGCTTCCGGGGCCTCCCCCGGCTCCAACGTGCCGGCGGGCAGTTCAAGAAGGATCCGGCCGGTTGCATGCCGATACTGACGGACCATCCACAAGTTGCCCTCGTCGTCCACCGGAACCAACGTGACCGCACCGGCGTGAACGACGATGTCCAGATCGGAGACCTGCCCCGCCGCCAGTCGAACGCGGTCCTTCCGGACCGAAAACGCGTGGCCCTGGTAAACGGTCTGGCTCTGCAGGACCTCGGCGTTCATGATCGCCTCCTGAGTTCGTAACGAAGCGGGGGAGGTTGGCCTCCCCCGCGCTTGTCGACTTCGAGGCCCCCAGACGACGGTTACGGAATCTGGATCGTCGATCCGGGCGTCAGCGTGTACGGGGAGGACAGCCCATTGACGGCGGCGATCGCCATCGGATCGACGTCGCCGTAATAGCAGGCGACCGAATAGATCGTGTCGCCTCCGGCCACGTTGTAGGTCGTCGGATGGGAGAGCAAGGCCCGCGGACCGGGGAAGGTTCCTGTGGAAGGGATGGTTAGTGTCTCTCCGGGAACCGTGATCGAGCTATTGGTCAAACCGTTCACCGCCAGGATGTCGTCCGGGTTCCGATTGAAGCGACGTCCGAGGCAATAAGGGAACTCGCCCTCGTGCAAGGTGTAGGTGGACGGGACGACCAGGGTCGGGATCGGAAACGGGGTCTTCGTCGGCCCGGCCGGGGTTACTACGACTGTCGCCGGTGTTCCGATGACCGGGTTGGCGGTCACGATCCCGGCGCCGCCGGTCGGTGTGCTCGTGTTGCCTGCACCGCCTTGCACAGCCTGCGCCGTCTGCGTCAGGAGCGCCGAGCGGACCGCCTCCATCGTCGCCTGTTGCCCGGTGAGGGGACTGGCCGAGGCGACCGCGCCCCCTGTTGGGGTCGATGCACTAGAAGCCGAGCGGGTACACGCGCCGATGCCAAGGGCGGCAACGATCAGCGACGCGAGCGCCAGAGTCCGAAAATGGAGCTTATTCATGGGCACCTCCCGAGGTTCGTGGGCAGCCTTGTCCTGAGCCCCTCGCTGTGCTCGGGGCAGGCTACGCCGAGGCGCGGCCCGGGCGCCCAAGCGGCGCATCGTAGCACACGCATTTGGGCGCGTCAAGCAAGGCGGAACCCGATCGAGGACGTGGGTGCAAGAGGCGTGCCGAAGAGAGCCTGCCTTGACCTCGGAAAACAAAACGGCGGCCCGGTGTGGTCTCGGGCCGCCGAAAGCAAGATCCGCTTCTCAAGGTCAGGCCGTGGTCAACCTCGGCCGGAACTTGTACCCGTACACCAACATCCCTCGCTCCCCGTCGGAGCGCAACTTTCGAGTGACCATCTCGACCGGCATTCCGATCTGTGCGGGTTGAGCCCCGAAATCGGTGAGTTGGGCCGTGACCAGCGGGCCTTCCTCAAGCCGGACAAGCGCCACGGTGTACGGAGCATTGCCCTCGAACCCTGCGGGAGCGTCGACGACTGGCGCGTAGGAGTAGATTTCGCCCTTCCCGCTGAAGGCATACGGTTCGCGAGCCTCACGTCCGCAGTCCGGGCAGAGGTCGCGTGGAGGAAAGATCTTGACGTCACAATGGGGGCACACTTCACCCACCAATCCGTACCGCTGTGCCTTCAACCTCCAATGTCGGGCGATCTCCATTGCTAACCTCTTCCGGGCTGACCCCGTGACCTGGCAAAGTCTAGGCCGGGTGGACTCTCAGGAACTATCAGGCACCTTCGATGGCGCCGCGGGCATGCCCTCGACCTCCCTCCGCTTCGCTTGGGGCGCCGGGCCACAATAGTCCCCGACAGAAGGCTGGGCAGGAGGCGGCGTCCGCTGAGAGCTTAACCGCATGAGAGTCCCCCGCAGAGGCGGGACCGCCTTACCTTCTTCGGGGCACACCCAGGGTGAACCCGAAGGGGTGCAGGGTGCTGCGCCCTCTACCCTCTTCAGGGCCAGGGCGGCGCCAAGCGGGTCAGGCCTCGCCGTCAACGACGCCCAGGATCGTCGTAGCCGCCGTCGCTCCGGCGCCGCCCAAACACTGCGCCATCCCCAACCGCGCTCCCGGGATCTGGTTCACTTCGCCTCTTCCCTGCAATTGAAGGGCGACCTCGGCCACTTGATAGACCCCGGTGGCGCCCCCGACTTCGCCCCGCGCCTTAGAGCCGCCGAAGGTGAGGACGGGAATCGAGCCCTCCCGGGCAATCGCCCCATCGCGGGCCAACTGCCAACCTTGACCGCGCTGCGCGTAACCTGCAGCCTCGAGGGCCAGTGCCGCGTAAATGCTGAAGGAATCGTGAATCTCGAACAAATCGACCTGGTCGCGTGAGATCCCTGCCTGGGCCAGGGCTCCTTCGGCGGAAGAAGCGGCGGCCGGCAAACGGAGGGGGTCGTCCTGGTCGTGGACGGCCAGCCTCGATGTGGAGGCTGCCGTGCTGAGCACGCGCACCGATGGCCGTGCCGGAAGCCGCGCCACGGACGAGGCGCCGAGAAGGATGGCCGCGGCTCCGTCGGCCAGCGGAGCGGCATCGTACAAGTTGACCGGGTCGCTCAACATCCCTGCCCGCCGGTAATCTTCGAGACTGATGGCCCGGCGGAACATGGCGTTGGCGTTTCCCACGGCGTTGCCGTGCGCCGTGATGCTGAAACCTGCCAGCGCGTCCGGCGGGGCGCCGTGCTCGTGAAGATAGCGGCGCATCACCAGTGCCGCTTGCGACGTCGCCGTCAATCCGTGCACCGCCTCGTAATCGGCGTCGCTCCACGCGCTTAATGCCGAGTCCAGCCCGCTTCCGACACGGTCGGTTACTTTCTCCACGCCGACGACCATCGCCGTCTCCACGGCGCCGGCTTCGATCGCCAGGCACGCCTGACGCAGGGCCATCCCGCCCGAGGCCCCGGCGGCTTCGACCGTGACGGCCTCGATCCCTTGGAATCCGGCGAAATCCGCCAGAAGCGCGCCCAGGTGGGTTTGGCCGCTGATGATCGGCGAGAGCGTATTGGCGACATACAGGGCCTGAGGCCGAATCCCGCCGGCGTCGGCCATCGCTTGGCGCATCGCCTGCAGCGCCAGCTCCCGCAAGGAAATTTCCCAATGTTCGGCGACGGGCGTCATCCCGATGCCCAGCAGGTAGACCGGTGGAGGCATCCGTTCGTGCTCCGTCAGGAGAGACTCAGCTTGCCGCGATAGCGGGCGTAGGTGGCGTAGTCGATTTCGGTGCGCCGGTCGATGTACTCGCGGGTCGTCGGAGCGAGGCCGCGTCGCTCAGCCAGGTGCCCGGTGGTCCGCAGGCTGAAGGCGTCCGATCCTGCGCCGGAACCATAGGAGACGAGCAAGATGTGCTCGTCCGGCCCGGCCTCATCCAAGATCGCCGTCAGCCCGACCAGGGCCGAGCCGGCATAGGTGTTGCCGATGACCGGGACGAGCAGTCCGGCCTCGAACTGCTCCGGCTTGAAGCCGAGCGATTTCGCCACCCGCTGCGGGAACTTGGTGTTCGGTTGATGGAAGACGGCGTAGCGATAATCCTCGGGTCGCGTGCCGAGCAACTCCATCAACGCGCGGCCGGCCTCTGTGATGTGCTTGAAGTAGGCCGGCTCGCCGGTGAAGCGCTCTCCGTGTTCCGGATACTTCTCGTCGGCCCGCCGCCAGAAGTCGGGGGTGTCGGTGGCATAAGAGTAGGAGCCTTGGAAGACCGCCAGGGAGTCACCCGCCGGCCCCAGCAGTATCGCCGCTCCGCCGGCGCCGGCGGTGTACTCGAGCGCATCCCCAGGCCGTCCCTGCGCCGTGTCCATGCCGATCGAGAGAGCATACTCAGCCATCCCCGAGCCGACGAATCCGATCGCCGCCTGGACGGCTTCGGTGCCTGCCTTACAGGCGAACTCCCAATCGGCGGCCTGCGTGTGGGGCGTGGCACCAATGGCCTCCGCCACGACGGTCGACGTCGGTTTGACGGCGTACGGATGCGACTCGGAGCCGACCCAGACGGCACGGATCTCCGACGGCGAAATCCGGGCGCGGGCCAGGGCGTTGCGCGCCGCCTCGATCGACATCGTGATGACGTCCTCATCGATTCCCGGAACCGCCTTTTCCTTGATGGGAAGACTCGCTTCTCCTCCCTTCCAAACGCGCGCCACTTCGCTTGCCGGCAGGCGGAAGCGTGGGATGTACGCCCCGTAGCCGACGATCCCGACTTCGCGTGACGGCCGGAGGACGCGCGCGTTTCCTGGCGAGGGGTTCATGAAGCTCCTTGGGCGCCCGGCGCGTCGCCGGCGCGGAGTTCTCGGACGAGGGCTTCCGCTCGATCGGCGCGAACGGTACCTTCGGCGACCATTCGGCGGGCGACGGCCTCCACCAAGGCGCCTTCCGCTCCGGCGGCGATCGCCACCTGTCGGGCGTGCAACCCCATATGGCCCCGCTGGATGCCTTCGGTGGCCAGCGCCCGCAAAGCGGCCAGGTTCTGGGCAAGACCGACGGAAACGATGATCTCGGCCAGCTCGTGTGCCGCCGTCACGCCCATCAATCGTAGACAGGCGCGCGCCGTCGGATGGACGCGTGTGGCGCCGCCGACGGTGCCGACGGCCATCGGCATCTCGAGCGAACCTTCCAGAGCGCCGTCTTCACCCACCGACCAACGACTGAGCGAAGTATACCGGCCGGACCGGGCCGCATAGGCGTGCGCTCCGGCCTCGATCGCCCGCCAATCGTTGCCCGTGGCAAGGACCACCGCGTCGACGCCATTCATGATTCCCTTGTTGTGCGTCGCCGCCCGGTAAGGATCAACGGCGGCAAAGGCCCAGGCCTCGACGATCCCGTCGCGCACGCGCTCGCCGCTGAAGTCGCCGAACGCCAGCGCCGCTGCAGGAATCCGGCAACGGCTCCGCGCCAGACGGCGGTCGGCCAAGTTCGAGAGGATGCGTAAGTGGACTCGCCCGCCGGTGATCGCCTCGATGCGCGGCGCGAGCCGCTCGGCGGCCGTGTTGGCGGCGTTGGCGCCCATCGCATCGCGCGTGTCGTAGATCAAATGGACGATCAACATCGGGCCGACCGGAGTCTCTTCGAGCGGGCGGGCCTCGATGTCGCGCGCGCCGCCGCCGAGTCGTTGCAGCACCGGATCGACCTGATTCGCCTCGGCCAGGATCGACTCGCGTTGGGCCAGGAGCGCCAGCCGGGCGGCTCCGAGATCGGGAACGTCGAGCACCTGAATCTGGGCGATCATTTCGGGGGCGGTCGCCTCAGACTGGAAGCCGCCTTCCTGGCGGGCGAGCCGAGCCATGTAGGAGGCGCCGGCAATGACCGACGGCTCCTCGATGGCCATCGGAATGAGAACGTCGCGGCCGTTGACCTGGAAGTTGACGGCAACTCCCAGAGGCAGGCCGAAAACGCCGATGGCATTCTCGATCATATGGTCGGCCTGGAGCGGGGAAAGTCCGCCTTCGCCGGCGAGCGCAGCCAGTGTTTCGTCGTCAAGCGAGGCGGCTTGGGCCAGGCTCGCCAGACGCTCAGCCAGAGGTCGGTCGTAGAAGCCGGGGAGACGGGAAGAGAAGCTCATTCGCGATGGGTTGTCGAGCCGCGACCATATAACGTTCGGCACCCTCCAAAAACTATCAGCCCTCAGGCTTCGCTCAGTCTCTACCCTCTTCAGGGCACCCGAAGGGGTGCAGACTGCCACGCCCTTCGCCCTCTACAGGGCGCCAAGGGCGGCGCACCCGAAGGGGTGAGGGCAAGGCGGGCTTGGCCAGCGGCCGATCCTCGATGGGTGTTGTACAATCCGCGCCGGGTGGAGTGGGATGGATAAGAAGAAGCGCAAACAATCCGGGCCAAAGCCGGCCGTCTCGCCTCCGCCACAAGGCGATAGGATGCGCGCCCTCCACCGCGCCACCCTCAGCCTGTACACCGATCTCTCCTTAGAAGGCACTCTGCGCCGGATCGTGCGGGCGGCGAAAGAGTTGACGCGCGCCCGCTACGCGGCCTTGGGAGTGCCGGACGGGCGGGGTGGCCTGGCTACGTTTCTCACGGAAGGGATGACCGAGGAGGAGATCGCAAGCATCCCCCACCCCCCGGTCGGCCGGGGGTTGATCGGGGAAGTCTACCGGACGGGCCGGTCGATTCGTGTTCCCGATCTGACGAAGCATCCCCGTGCGGCCGGGTTCCCGGCGGGGCATCCTGGGATGCGCTCGTTTCTGGGGGTCCCCATTTCCGCCTTCGGTCGTCCGGTCGGGCAGATCTACCTCACCCAGCGCGGCGGCGCCGACGAGTTCAGCGAAGAGGATCAAAGTCTGATCGAGCTGCTGGCCGCTCATGCGGCCGCCGCCTTGGAGAACGCCCGGCTCTATCGGCAGGTGCAAGAGCGTGAAGGGGAACTGGCCCATCGCAACCGCGAGCTGGAGCTGGTGAATTCTCTGAGCACGGCGGTCAGCACGGCCGTCGAGCTGGATCCGCTCCTGCAGGGAATCCTCGATCGTGTCGTAACCTTGTTTGGGGCGCATGCCGGAGAGGTCTTCTTGCGCGCCGAAGACCAGAATGAGTTCGCCCTGGCCGTCCACCGTGGGATCGCCGAACACGCCTTCTGGGAGGTCAGTCGTTTCCGCACGGGCGAAGGTTTGATAGGGCAAGTGGCGGCGACCGGCAAGGCGATGTGGACGACGAATCTGGCGCAGGAACCTGAGTTCCTTCGCCGTTCGATCATCGAGGCTGGATTCGGCACCTTGATCTCGGTGCCGCTCAAAGCGAGGGCTCAGGTCGTCGGAGTCATGAGCCTGGCTTTCCAGGGCGAGAGGCCGCTGCGACTGGAGGAGATCGGGTTGCTTGAGGCGATCGGCGCCGGCGTCGGAGTCGCCGTCGAGAACGCTCGCTTGTACCGCCAGGCGCGTCGGGTGGCCGTGCTGGAAGAACGCGAACGGATCGCGATGGACCTGCACGACGGAATCATCCAGTCGATCTACGCCGTCGGCCTGACCCTCGACTCGGCCAAGCTGCAGCTGCGCTCCGACCAACAACAGAGCGAGGCGGGGTTGGCCCAGGCCATTGACCGGTTGAACGAAGTCATCCGGGATATTCGGGCCTACATCCTCGACCTGCAACCCAGCCGGGTGCGGCTGGACGACCTGGAGGCCGCGCTGGGACGCCTTGCGAATGAATTTCGGGCCAACACCATGGTCGAGACAGAGCTGCTCGCCGACGCCTCCGTGGCGCGCGAGCTGGACCCGGTCGTCCGCTCGGGGATGTTCCACATCTCCCAGGAGGCGCTGGCCAACGTCGCCAAACACGCTCACGCGACACGAGTATGGGTAAGCCTGCGCGGCGAGGACGGCGACGCGGTCCTGCAGGTCATCGATAACGGCCTTGGCTTCCCGGCGGATGCGACCCCGACTCTGCTCGGCCACGGGTTGTCCAACATTGTCGAGCGAGGCCACGCGATGGGGGCGCACGTCGAGATCGTCTCCGGCCCCGGCGAGGGCACGACGGTCACCGTGCGCCTGCCGTTGTCGGGCGACTATCCGCCGCCGGCCGGTGAGCCTGCCGCGTGACAGGCGGCCGGGGAGCTCGGGAAGGAGGACACTGAAAAAGAGCAGGTTGCGGCGCCTACACTGGACCCAACGATGAGCGCCGCCTCTTCGACTCCACTGAACCCGCCCCGCCGTTCTGGCAAGGGGGTGGGCCCCCCCCGCATCTACATCCTCGACGAACGAGAGTCGGTCCGCCACGCCCTGGCCGATCGACTGGCGCGCACGATGTCGGTCGCCGTTGTCGGGGAGTCGGGGGAGGCCTCACGTGCGCTGCAAGCGGCGCAGGAGGCCGGAGCCGACGTCGTCCTGGTGGAAATCAAACGCGGCGACGGGATGGGATTGGAGTTGGTGCGCCAGTTCTCGGCGGCGCCGGAGCCGCTCCGGGTGGTCGTCCTGACTTCCTATCCGACCGAGTGGGAAGAGGCCGCCGCCAAGAGGGCGGGCGCCTCCGTCTACCTGCTCAAAGACATCCACACCGAAGAGTTGCTCCAGTACATCCTCGGGGACCGCTCCTAACCTGACCGGGTCCTCCCCGGTAGCGTGGCTCCTCTGTCTGTCATTTCGCCCCCGGAGTGCTCACCTGCATGGCACCAGCGGCCCGCCGCCCACTAGCCTCCTCTCCAGGGCGCCGCCCTTCGGGGACCCCTTCGGTGCACCCTGGGTGTGCGCCGAAGGGCGTGGCACCCTATAGAGGGCATAGGGGCGTAGAGGGCGAAACGGCGCCCTCGCTGGGCACCGCCCTTGGCGCCCTGAAGAGGGCGAAGGGGAGTAGAGGGCGAAGGGGCATCCTCGCCAGGACACCGAGGCGGTGTCCTCGACAGGACGCCGCCCTTGGCGCCCTGTCGAGGGCGAAGCGGCGTGGGCGGGCGGAGCCAGGGGATGCGGTTGTCGCGAAGCCGCGCGGCGTACGAGGGGCGGTGGCTTAAGCCGGTCGCAGGGCTTGGCTTCGCCCCTGTGCGGCGCCCTGCGCGCAACTGACCCACAGAATCCCGGAGGGCATGGAGGCAATCCTTCGGGGGATCTCCCGTCGGGGAATCAGGAACCGCTTTCGATCGTTGGTGCTAGCCCGCTTCGGCGATCCCGTCCGGCCGGCGGAAGATCAGCACGCTGTTGATTCCCCCGAAGCCGAACGAATTCGACATCACCATCTCGAGCTCGGCCGGGCGCGCCTGGTTGGGGACGTAGTCCAGGTCGCAGACCGGGTCCGGCGTCTCGTAGTTGATCGTCGGCGGAATCAGGCTGTGACGCATCGCCAGGATGGCGGCGGCCGCCTCGACGGCGCCGGCGGCGGTCGTCATATGACCCGTCATGGACTTGGTGGAGCTGACCGGAACGGAGTAAGCCCGTTCGCCGAACACGGTCTTGACCGCCAGGGTCTCGGCGGCATCGCCGACCTCCGTGCTGGTGGCGTGGGCATTGATGTAGTCAATCTTGTCGGGTTCGACGCCGGCCCGCTGCAGGGCGCGCTTCATCGCCCGGGCGGCGCCGCGGCCGTGCGGTTCGGGTGCGGTCACGTGGTAGGCATCGCAAGTCGAAGCATAGCCGATCAGTTCGGCGTAGATGCGGGCCCCGCGGCGCTGAGCGTGCGTAAGCGATTCCAGCACGACCACGCCCGATCCCTCGCTGAGGATGAATCCGTCGCGCCCGGCGTCGAAGGGGCGTGAGGCGCGCAGCGGATCGTCGTTGCGTGTCGAAACCGCCCGCAGAGAGCAGAAGCCGGCCACGCAGGTGATGGCGATGGGACCCTCGGTGCCGCCGGCCAGCATCACGCTGGCCTCGCCACGCCGGATCACTTCCGCCGATTCTCCGATCGCCTGGGAGCCCGCGGCGCAGGCGGTGCAGACGGAGCTGGTGTAGCCGAGCAGTCCGTAGTGGATCGCCACCTGACATGACGGCATGTTCGGCAGCGATCCGGTGACATGAAAAGGATTGATCTTGCCGTAGCCGCCCCGGTCGAAGTCGCGGACCATCGATTCGGATTCGAGAGGTGAGCTGGCCCCGCTGGCGATCAGGACGCCGACATCTTCGCGATTGCTTTCATCGATCGTCAGCCCGGCGTCCTGGACGGCGAGTTGAGCGGCGCCCACGGCAAACTGGCTGGCCCGCGACATGCGCCGGGCGTCTTTGCGGTTGAGGTAGACGCCGGGATCGAAGTCCGGCACTTCGCCGGCGATCTGCGAGGTCAACGAGCTGGGGTCGAACTGCGTAATACGCCGGACCCCGCCGCGCCCGTTCTTCAAACTGTCCCAAAAGGCATCGACGCCGGTCCCGATCGGGGTAATCAGGCCGAACCCCGTAACGACGACTCGGGAATTACCGTTTGGCTGCATCCTGTCGTCTCCGTCGCGCGACTCCGATCGCCTTCGTTTCAGCGCGGAGTGCCGACACGCTCAGAGCCCGACCCACATCTTACGCAGCGGCCCCGTCGGCAGGCGAGGCCCTTGGGAGGCGGTTGCGAAAATGCGCGCGCTCAGCTCCGCAAGTACTTTGTGCGAAAGATGAAGTCGAGCCAAATGAAGGCTAGCGCGGCGAAGGAAATGAAGACGAGGAAGGCATTGACCGTGGAGAACTTCTCGAGGGTCGTGTCGAACAGCAGGATCACCGCGGCCGCATTGACCAGGCCGAAGACGATCGAGACCATCCAGACGATAGCGCGCCGCACGTTCATGGGGTCCGCAGGCTCCTCGGCCGACCAGGATGGCCGAATTCTACTTGGGCCGCGGGAGAGCGTCAAGCGAGCGCGTTCCCTCACCTAAAATGCTACCGAAGGGGTACGGTTCCCTCAAATGATATTGCTACCGAGAGGGAACCGTGGCCGATGCCGACGAAATGACCCTGCCTGAGCGCCTGAAGTATCTCCGCCTGG
>Ga0209341_10000885_pt1 | contig 30400 bp, 33 predicted proteins | sample RifCSP13_2_FD_184020 | JGI IMG/M metagenome (GOLD analysis project Ga0209341, IMG submission 184020) | Soil microbial communities from Rifle, Colorado - Rifle CSP2_sed 13_2 (SPAdes) (version 2) | ecosystem: Environmental > Terrestrial > Deep subsurface > Rock core/Sediment | place: Rifle... | reverse complement strand
CTGCCTTGCGGTCCCTATAGCGGACGCTGGAACGACTGAGGCCCACAACTCTGCAGGCGTGACGCTCGGACATCGCCCACCGCTCCCCCAGGTAACACACGGTCTGTCTTTGAGCGGCGGGCTTCAGAAGTTTTTTGCGAGCACGTCCCGCAGGGCCTGGACATCCAGGGCCTGCTCTGCCACCAGGCGCTTCAGCCGGGCGTTCTCCTCCTCCAGCACCCGCAGCCTGCGGGCCTCGCTCACCGCCAGCCCACCATACTTGCGCTTCCAGCGGTACAGCGTCTGCTCACTGACGCCCAGACGCCGGCACAGTTCTCCTGTGGCCGCTCCCGCTTCGTGTTCCTTGAGCGTGGCGATGATCTGCTCCTCCTTGAACCTGCTCCTGCGCATGAGCCCTCCTTTCCGCTTATCCTACCGGAGGACTCTCATAATTGGTGGATCAGTTCTCGGGGGGCACGCCACTGCGGCCATACCTGCCTGCTAGCTTGCGGAAGCTCCCTGATGGCCATCTGCTCGCACTGATCAACTGGAGCATCATCAGCTCTTGGAACAAAGCCGTTGCGAAAGCTCTCGACAACCGTTAGATGGGCTGACCGCTTCGGCCTTACCCGAAATTCAAGTCTGCCCTCTGGTCGGTTGCCACAGGTTCTGGCAGGGCAATACGGTGAGATTTGAGCGACCGGTTAGGGCCGCCCTCTGGCTTCGCGTCAGCACGGACAACCGAGGCCAGGATCCACAGCTTCAGCGCCGCGACCTCGAGATTGTGTGCGAGCAGAGGGGATGGGAGATAGCGACGGTCTACGAGGTCGAGGAGAGCGCCTTCGGCAGGACGCCACGAGAGCAGTTCAAGGCAATGCTGGAAGACGCCCGAAAGGGCAAATTCGATGTGCTTGTCGTCTGGAGCATGGACCGCTTCAGCCGGGAGGGCGAGTGGTCGGTAAGCCGCATCATGGCGGCGCTCCAGGACTGGCACGTCGAGTTCTACTCATACAGCGAGAGTTTCTTGGACACCACCGGACCATTCGCCGGCTTCCTCATCCCGCTCTTCGCCTGGCTGGCGCGCCAGGAGAGCGTCCGCAAAGGCAAGGCCGTGCGCCTGGGCATGGAGAAGGCCAAGTCCAAAGGGAAGCACGTTGGGCGACCGATCGTGCGGGACCGGGTCGATGCGCAGCTGGTCAAGGCCCTCAGGGCTCAGGGCAAGAACTGGCGCGAGGTCTGGCGGGCTCACCCCTCGGTGCGCTCCTCGAGCGGCCGGAGGGTCAAGCCCAGCGTCGGCTCCATCCGCAGGGCCATCGACCCCGCTGAACAGGGGGCCCAGTAGGCCTCGACTGGGGGACCCTGCCCGTCCCCCGGGTCCCCTGAGGGGGGGACCCTCCCCCCTGGATATCGGCCCCCGCTGCAGGGGGCACCATGGGGGCTCCGTGGGCGACCCCCGTCGGGCGAGGCCCGAGCGTGGTAAACGTTAGGGGGTAAACGATAGGCCGCGAGCAGGGGTAAACAGCGTGGTAAAAGGGTAGGGTGACGACAGGCAGAGGGAGACGCTGATGCCGAAGTCGAAGAACAAGCCGCCATCTCGACAGCGCTACGACCGGACCCACCCGGTCATCGCCATCCGCGTGACACAGGACATGCTCACAGAGATGGAGGCACTGCGGGCGAACGGCAGGAGCTGGGGCGATATCCTTCGGGTCGGCCTCGGGCGTCAAGCGGCCGCTGATAAGTCGCTGGAGAAGGCCCGGCAGGGAAGGACATCGGCAGGGGTATGAGGAGGCTAGGGCGAGGTACGCGATCACCTTTCCGTGCAGCATCTGCGGCAAGCCCGTCGAGGTCACTGGTCCAGAAGGAAAACAGTTGGCAGCACAGCCGTTCGTCACCGGCCATTGGGCGCATGGCGCGTGTAACAGAACCAGGCGGTAAAGGGGCTTGAGGATCACTAGGGCGCAAGGGGCCACTATGGCGCTTGCCCCCGCCCTTGCGCAGATCAGCGACGATCCCGATTTGGCGCCGAACTTCGCGGCCCGGCGCCAGCTTCCTGCTGCTCCGGCTACCTTCGCGAGTTTTCCAGAGCAGCTCGATGAGGGGTTCGAGTCGACGCTGCCGCCCATCGCCGCCGTGACGGCGCCAATGAGCCTGGTGCGATTCGACGGCCGCAACGCCGAGACCTGGGAAGCCAAGGGGCGCACGTCGGCCGAGCGCTTTGATCACTGTTACACGGATGAGGAGTTCGGGGAGTGGGTGCCACGCATTGAGGAGATGGCCGAGCGGGCGGAGGAGCTGCACCTCCTGATAATCACGAACAACCGGAGCCAGGGGCCGGACAAATGCGAGGCTTCTGCGCGAGGTGCTGCGGCAGGCCCTGCTTCTGCGACGGCAGCGCACGCCCTGGCCACCGCTGCCGACGACTGGTTAAGCTTGTCAGTGGCACCCTGCCAGCACTGTTCGCGCCACTGCAGCTTCAGGAGTCCGGAAAGGAAAAGAGGACGGGGTCAGCCCGCACAAACCATCCAGCCCAGTCCGTCCCTCCAAAGCCGGGGGCGGGTGACCACCCTTGACCGCATTCTCCCAGCGCGCTGCAAGACTTGCCGAGTGGCCGTTATCACTGACTGCCTCGCACCCTGCGGCTGTATTCGTGACGAAGCCCCGCCTATCCCGCGAAACGACTACGTGTCTCGGCACGCGTGAGAAGGATTCCCACACCACTCAAGACCTGCGTTCTGCCGCCCGCTCGCCGTGTGAGGCTTGGAACCACGCCATCCCCGCGAGCGCGCGCCTCTGACTCCTCGAAGGTGGCAGAGTGATGCGTTTGTACTCCCAATAACTTGGCAACCCCAACCCTCCAAGCCTACAATAGTGTCAAAGTTGAGTTCGCTGTCCGCAAACTCTAGATTTATGCTTCATGAGGAACATGGCTGACGTCGCGCTCACCTCGAAAGCGGCGCGCTGGGCGAACGGGCAGGCCTTGCTCGGTGTTTTCGCTGCGGCCGCGCTGGTGTGGACGCTGGTGGGCGCCGGAGCGCAGGGGCTGGCCTTTTATTGGATCATGGGCATGGCGTTTGGCTTCGTCTTCCAACGGAGCCGCCTGTGCTTCACGGCCGCCTTTCGGGACCTCTTTTTGATGCAGGACGGGCGCCTCATGAGGGCTGTGCTTGCCGGCCTGGCGATAGCCACCGTGGGGTTCACCGTCGTGATGATGGACCTGCTGCCACGCACAGGCTTCGGCAGCGTTCCCTCGGGCGCCCACGTATCGCCCGTAGGTATCCATCTGATAGCCGGAGGGCTTCTCTTTGGCTTCGGCATGGTCGTCGCCGGGGGATGCGTCTCCGGCTCGCTCTACCGCGTTGGGGAGGGATACGTCGCATCTTGGGCTGCTGTGGCGGGTATGCTGCTTGGGTTGGAGCTTGGTAGTCACACATGGAACTGGTGGTGGAGCTTCAGCATGGGCGGTGGGCCAGTCCTTTGGCTGCCCAACTACCTGGGGTACGGCGGGTCGGTCACACTCGTTTTGGCCGCGCTGGCCGCACTATACCTGACTGTGCTGTGGTGGGAGTCACGCAGGCCGCCGCTTCTTGCCTGGTCGCCACCAAGGGAGCCGGCATCCGCAGGTGTCGGCGCGCATCTGCGATCGGAGGCGCGGAAAGTGTTCGTCCACGGGTGGCCGGCTCTGGCCGGTGGGGTCGCCCTCGCTGGACTGAATATCCTGCTTTTCGTTGACGATCACCCGCTCGGCGTGACCGGCGAGCTCGCTGTATGGGCCGATCGCGCCGCGGGACTGGTGCAGCTCTCGGCCCCGCCTTTCATAGGGGAGGTCCTGGCGGGCTGCAACCTGGTCTTGATGCAAGGCGCTTCCTGGCTGACGGACACTTTCTTCCTGGACACGGGCCTCGTCTTCGGCTCTTTCGTCGCCGCCCTGGGCGCGCGCGAGTTCAAGCTCCGCTTCCCGCGCGAGAAGCGGCGCTATCTACAGTCGGTGGGAGGCGGCGTGTTCATGGGTTACGGAGCGACAATCGCCATCGGTTGCACCATCGGGGCCTTTTTCTCGGCGATTCCCTCTCTGAGTGTCAGTGGCTGGATCTTTGCCGCTGCGCTCCTCGGTGGCTCATACCTGGGCGTGAAAGCACTGCGATTCCTTCCCTAACGATCGTGCATAGGAGGTAACGATGAAGCTGGACGTACGAGGCGAGATCTGTCCGTACCCAATGATGAAGGCGACGGCGGCGCTCAAGAAGCTCAAGGACGGCGACGACCTCGAGGTGGTTACGGATCATCCGCCGGCGCTGTCGACTATCCCTTGGGAGGCAGCAAAGATGGGATACCGCGCCGAGATCGAGGAAGCCGCTCGCTCGGAGTGGCGCATCACACTGCGCAAGGCAGAGGGCGCTCTGGACCCGATGCAGGTGATGTCGCAGCTATCGGACGTCATCAGCCGCGCTTCGTAAGGACCTTCCAGCAAGAGAGGATCTGTCATGAAAGACCGATTGTGGGCCTTGGTTGTCGCCGTCTTGGTCTGGGGACTCGCCGCCTGTCAGCCGGCCGCCAGCCCCGGACCGACAGCGCAGACGACGGAGCCTGCCAAACCGGCTCTTCTGTACGTGTTCAACAACGCTTCCCCTCACATCTCGGTCATTGACGCCGCGACGAACGAGGTAACGCGCACTGGCGATGTCCCCGGCTTCAAGAGCTGGACTTGGAACGACGACAACAACTACTTCGATGGCAAAAACCTGTGGCTGGGCGTTCGGGATACCGATACGAACGACGTCGAAGTGATCTTGCTGGACCTCGAGACACTTCAGGTTACGCAGCGCATACCGCTGGGCCAAGACCGGACAACCCTGTACATCGGCAAGGCGACCAAGAGCGGCCTGCTCTATGTCAGCAAGCACGCCTCGGGCCAAGTGGCAATCATCGACACGAAGGCCCGGCAGGTCCTCGAGATCAAAGACGTGCCGGTAAGCGGCGGCGTCGCTTGCGATATGGATGTCGTGACCGGGCCCGACGGAGTCGAGCGCGTCTACATCCCCACGGACAACGGCAACACAGTGCTGGCACTCGACGCCGCAACGCGGCAGATCGTGCAGACGCTGAAAGTCGGCGAACCGGTGGCGGGAAACGACGCTGCCACGATCCGGCCCTTCATGCTCACAGCCTCCCCAGATGGGCGCTATGTCTGGGTGCAAGAGCGGTCCACCGCCGGCAACGCCATCCTCGACGCACGGACGCTTGAGGTGGTGCGACGGGTCCCCACCGGACGTGGGGCGATCATGAACACGTTCAGCCCCGATGGACGCTTTAGCTACACGGGACACAGCAGCGACACGAAGGTCGTCGTGCAAGATGCCACCACCTTCGCGGTGGTCCGTGAGATCGAGGTGGGAGCGAATCCCCAGAAAGTGGCGGTCCACCCCAACGGCCGCACGATCTACGCTATCGTCACACGAGAGAACGCTGTGGCGGTGATCGACACGGCCACCTGGCAGCTGACGAACCGGATCGACCTGGGCGCGGCGCCGTCGGGGATTTTCTTCCGGCCTCTTTGAGGCCGAAATACTGACTTACCATGAGCATTCGCCGCGATTTCCCGACGCGTAGCGCAGCCGTGCCTGTGCGACCTTGGTTGCTCCTCCTCGCCCAGGCCACCTTTGTCCTACAGGGTTTGCACGTATTGGAGCATCTAAGCCAAGTAGTGCAGAAGTTCGTCCTGGGTTGGGAGAAGGCCCACGGACTCCTGGGCTTCCTAGACCTGGAAGCCGTCCATCTTCTCTACAACAGCGGGTACTTCGCGCTGCTGCTGGTCCTGTTCTTTGGCGTGGGCTTCCATCGCCGGAGTGCGGCCGTCTGGCAGCACTGGTCCCTGGGGTCGCTCTTTGTCTTCGGGGTCGTGTTCCAGGGCTATCATGAGGTGGAGCACCTGTTCAAATTCAACCAGCACCTGGCCACCATGACTCAGGGAACGCCCGGGATTCTCGGCAACTTCTTCAACCTCATCTGGCTCCACTTCTCCTTCAACCTGGTCGCCCTTGTCCCCATCCTCGTCCTCCTGTTCGGCTACCGCCTTAGGGCAGAGCCTCGGCCGGCAGTCCGACCGGGTGCCAGAGGGCTCCCGGTCGTTGCCGGCGGCGCCCAAGAGCCTCGGTGGACGCGGCGTACCGCGATTCTCGGGATCATCAGCGCGGCGCTAGGCGGGGGCGGCCTGGTCTACGGCCTGTCGGAGGGGGCGCAACGACGCCGAACGCAGTGGGAGTTGCAGGACCTTCGGGAGGAGGAAGGGGGGATGCGTTCCACGCTGGCGCGACTAGAGGAGCGGGTCGGCCGGCTCAGCCAGCGCTGGGTGGCCTCTGGAGGCGGTACCAACCTGAAGCACATGCCAGGTGCCTCCGGCGAGCAGATCGAGCTCCGCGAGGTGTTCAGCTTCGACCGTAACCATGCCTACTGCCGCGTGGACACGAACCCAGCGGCCTTCGCGATGCCCACTAACCAGATGGGGACGGTTCTAATCCCGGCAAACGGCTTCTACATGGCGATGAGCGCCACCTCCATCGAGCAGACCAACATCGAAGAGCGGGCAGATGGTAAGACCGTCGCCACCATGCGCGGCGTCCTGGACTGCCACACGGAGGTAGTGACCGCGTCAGTGCGGGCAGGCTCCCGTACGGCTGCCGAGCCCGCTTCCTACGAGATCGTGGCGGTGGACGGCGGCGTAGGCGGCGGCATTAGAGGCGACTCGTTCGCCTTCACGGTCTTCTTTGATGAGAAGACAGCCCCGCTGAACCACGCCATCTTCGGGCCTCGGTTCACCTTCACGGGCGACATGGTGGAGGGCGAGATCACAATTCAGAGCCTAGCGCGTCTCGTTCCATAGGCGGCGCTCCTCCAAGGTTAGAGTGGCTCGCCGCGGGCGAACACGTCGATGTGGGCCTCATGCGAAAGGTTCAACGCCGACTTGGGACAGCTCCGGCCCGTTCTGCTCGAAAGTCGTTGACCGAGACACATGCGAGCCATTCAACAAGAAAATCACCGGCGGGCTCGCGGCGCAGGCGACCTGGCCCAGTAGTCTGCCTGGCGGAGAGGCATTGCCAAAAGGATGAGAGCCCCGCACACCAACGACACCCACGGGTCTGGGCCCGCTCAGAAGGATTACCCGGAGGCCACGCAGCGAAACTGCCCCGCGTTGTATAGGGCGCACAGGGTAGCGGGGCTGAGGTTAGCCTGGCGCAGGCACGGCGCCCAGTTGCTGCATGAATCCCAGCATGTCAGCCTCAGCCCGTTGCTCGGCTATCTTGCCGCCTGCGAGCCGCAAGATGCTGATGCCGGACAGCGATACTTCCTTGCCTGTGGGTGGGATGCCCATGAATTCACCCTTGTGTGTGCCGCGGAACGACCAATGCCACGCCACCTTGTCCCCTTCCGCGATCAGATCGTGGGTGGTGCTTCGAGCATCGGGGAACGCTGCGAGCATGGCCGCGTTAAACTGCCTATGCCCCTCGCGGTCGAGGGGCGGGCTGCCAGACATGTAGAGGGCATAGTCCGAAGTGAGCAACTCGTCCATGATCGCCGGGTTATGCCGGTTCCATACCTCTTCATCGAACCGCAGGACGATGGCCTTGTTCTCTTCGGTTGACATGCGACCTCCTACTCACGGAATGTGTCAGCGCTAAGATACACGGTTGCGAACCGCCATGCCAGGGGCATTACGGCCCGGCGCGGCCTGAAGCGCTCGGCGAGAGGCTTCGGGGCTGGTGTCTCCGCGCACTCGCCCGTGTGGCCTTGCTTTTTGCAGCCCGGCGAGTTCATACAATCCGGCTGCATCCTCGCTATGCCCGCTTCGCCCCAGTCCGCCGTGCCGTAGGGGCGAAAGGCCCATTCGATGGGCGACCAGCGGTAACAGAGGTTGTGCAACACGGCATTAGCGAGGCGTTGTCAGAAGGATTCCCTTTGAAACGTTAGTCTGCTTGACGATTTAGAGGCCGCGAGCGCATTATCTGCCCAGTTCGACTTCCACATCAAACAGCGCACGAGCGGCCAGAGAAGGCGCGAGTGCTGTTCACTCCTCCAAGGACAGGATGGCCACAGAGAGTCTCCGGCGGCGGGTTGAGCGGTTCCATCAGAAGGCGGACGAAGCCTTGGATCGGCTCGACTGGGCAGAAGCGCGAGCACGCGCCGAGGCAGCACTTGACTTAGACCCTGAGAACGCTGAGGCGAAGGCAGTATTGACGGCCGTTGCTCGGGCGGACCAACGCACGGCCCCGTCCTTGGGAGCCGAACTGGCCTCAGCTATGTCCCCGGCAACGTCAGCGATTCCTGCTTCCGGTCACCCTACCTCCTTCGCCAACGGCCGCTACGCTGTCAAGCGCTTCCTTGGCGAAGAAGGCAAGAAGAAGGTCTACCTGGCCCACGACACGCTGCCCGACCGCGACGTCGCCTTCGACCTCGTCAAGGCGGAGGGGTTGGACGAGGCGGCGCGGGCCTGCATCCGAGGCACCTGCTAGACAGCGTCGGCAGCGAAGATTAGCGCGGGGGAGGGGCAGCATGCTTTGGAGCGAAGCCCTGGACTACCTACACGATCGGAACAAGGAACTGGCCGATGCCATACGCCAGGTGGAACTGATCGGCGAGATCCCGGTCGATGAGACGGAAGTAGCGAAGCTAGCCGAAGCGCTCGGGATGTCCTCGCAGTACCTCCGGCTGTATCCGCACGCCTTCGCCGTCATGTTGGTGAGCGTGGCCCGGTATGACTACGACAGCGAGTTCTGGCCGCATGTAAGCAAGAAAGTGGGACGAGTGCTCAAACCTTCAGACCAGAGAGAATTTGGCGAGCAGTTTGAGGGATACCTTGAGCGAGAGAAGTTGGCGACGTTCCGCCACCTCATCCGCGACGAGGGAGCGCTGAGGTTCTTGGCCCCGATCCTTGCGCACGCGATTGTGCCGAGGGCGCTTGTTCCACAGTTCATGGAGAAGGCCATCTGGCCAGCCATTCAGCGGGGGGACTACTCGGCCGAAGCCATCCAGCAACGCTTTACGACGCAGCCACCGGCCTTCACGGCCAGGCCGGTTGTTCGGTTTATCCTGCACGGCGGCTCCGTGGCGCGGGACGTGATCGAGCGGTCGATCTCCTACGCGGTCGCGGTAACTCGGGGCGAGGATGACCAACCGGACCTGCCGGCCTGGTTTTGCGAGGCTATCCGGACGTGGGTGGTTACGCGGCCGTTGGCAGGCCGCCAACCCAGGCTGAGCTACGGTCACCGGCGGCTGACGCCTGTGCTCAAGTACGACTCGGTGTATTGCCGCGTAACGGTGGAGTTGCCGTATTCCGATGGAGACAGGGGCGAGAGATGGGAAGTTGGGATGCCGGGAACCGGCATCTCGTACACCCTAGCGGCATGGGATGAGGCCTGGCGCCGGACCAGCCACGCCCGCGTGGCCGAACTCGAGCACCCCTTTGACACGCTGCAAGTTACCCTCCGCAGCGGGGACGACGTGTTGATGGAGCGGCATTACGCCGGTTTGCGGAAGCAATGGCCCGCGATGTTTTTCGACGCGAGAACAGGACGCTTCGTACCGTCAGCGGGCACTGTAACAGGCACTGAATGGTACCTCCTGCGGCGGACCGACAGTCAGCTCACTGCATCACCTCCAGGGACGTTGCGTGTGCTCGAAGAGCTTGGTGCGCCACTTGGATCGTGGGATGGCTACACGGTGGAGCGGGTGGAAGCGCCAGGTGCGACGAAGCTCACGATCACGCTTCCGACCGCAGATGCGACTTGGTGGCTTGAGGGCGCAGGGCTTGCAGAGCTTGCCGGTGGGCGAGTAGCTGGCGACCCACACCCGGCGAGGGTAAGGGCCGCCCACGGCCCCGATGACCTTGGCCACCGCGAAGCGCTCCCCGGGCCGGTCCTTGCACCGGTGACAGAAGCCGTCAGGCCGCGTCGGGGTTGGCATCGGCCAGCCCCCGCAGGAAGTCCTCGACGGCCTCGTCCCCCAGCTCGGCCACCAGGTAGCGCACCTGCTCGTCTAGACCGTCGTTGTTGATTCCCGCCGCCATGTTGGCCGCCGCCTCGTGGACGTAGTCGTCCAGGTCGGCGGCCTGAACGCCCAGCTCCTCCGCGAGGAGCACGAGGTCTTTGGCCTGCCGCTCCGGCGTGTCAATCATCGTCGTCCGCTGCGTCGGCGGCCCGGACGAGCGCCGCCCCCAGAGCGCGGGCTTCCGCTGGCGAGAGGTCAACAATGATAGGCGCAATCTGGGCGACCGCCCGCGAGTAGACCTCCAGCTCGACCGAGTGAGGGCAGAGCGGTGCGCCGACATAGCACGTCGGAGCGAAGCAATGGACGTAGGTCTCATGCCTCGTGATGCGGGCGAGCTTGGCAGCCGCCCACCCGTTCTTGCCTCGAAAGTCCCCCGTCAGGGGTATCTCGATGTTGGCCACGGCCTACCTCCCGATCTCGACGGCCCCGATGACCTGGAACTTGCGGCCCGTCGCGGGGTCAACGGCTTGGCCGAACCAGCCGCGCTTGCCGCTGCTGAAGGTCTTCTCGTAGGCCGCCAGGACCACGAGCGAGCCCACCGGATAGCGGGACGCCTTCTCCTTCTCCCCCTCTTTCCCTGCCATGATCCTCTCCTTCGCCCCCGTCGGTGTCGCCGCCTATGGCGACTCCAGCACCACCACGCGGAGGTGGGGGCTCGGTGCCGCGCGCCTCACTGCTGAAGCGCGAGAATCCGGCCGTCGTAGTCGCCGTCCCGCCCCGTCACTTGCTGGGCGACGGCGATGGCCTTGTCGTGGATAGCGCGGTTTCCCTTGCAAGCAGGGCACTCCGGCCGGCATAGCCAGTCTGGTTCACCCTTCACGTGGGTTAAGCCGCTGGGGTTCGCCCCGATGTAGATTTCGAGCCACCCCCAGGCGGTGCCGGTGCCGTGGCCCACCGACCGGAAGGGGATACCGGCCTTCCGGAGGGCCGCTTTCACCGCGGCCGTCTCCTCTGCGTGGCTGCTATGCTTGCGCCAGCTCATGCTTTCCCCCTTACGAGCTTCTTGGCCCGCGCCAGCAGGTAGGCGGCCGCCTCGGCGGGCGTCTTGCGCCGGATGGTGCGGCAGAGGTTGGCGGGGATGTACTCCCCTTCCGGCTGGTCCACCATCGTGTAGCGGGTGAGGTCGGCCTGCTCCGCCACGTACTCCTCGGCGATGGCCCCGTAGGTCGCCTTGACCCGGAGGGTCGAGAGGCGCTCCCCCAAGAGGGGACACTGGATCTCGCCGCGAAAGGCGATGGAGGAGCAGCCGCGGCAGGGGTGCCCCCGCATCTTCATGGTCGCCCGCCGGCGCTTGACCCAGTTCGGCAGGCGGCTCCAGCCCCGCGTCTTCCACCAGGCGAAGGAGCTCCAGTTGGCCCGCAGCTCCCGTCGGTACTCCAGCTCGATGCTGGTCATCGGCGTTTGTCCCGCATGTAGGACTCGCCAGGCTGGAGCTTGCGCCCCGTGAAGGCCTCATAGGCATCCGGCCACCAGTTGCGGCCGGTATCGTTGAGCCGTCGCCTGCTGGGCCTTGTCTGAGAAGAACTGCGGGAGGCCCAGCGCGACGCGCGCCCAGTCGCAGTCTTCCTCGTACCACCCGTCGTCTAGGCGCAGCGCTGCGGGCATCTCGGCTTGACGCCTGGCCGAGAGGTGATACCCCCCATGCCCAGGCGTGCGGTAGCGCATGATGCCCCGAGCGATGCGCTCGCTGTCATCGGCGACGCCCCAAGGCGTCGAAGTTCCCATACTCACCCCCTTGGCTAGAAACCGACCCATAACGCAAAGCGGATAAGGCAATGAGGCGGGCTACAACGCCGCAGCGCTGGAAGGGGCAGGCCGAAGCCTGGACCCCCGCCAGCGCCGCGAGCGTTTCGAGGTTCTCACTCGGTCCCCTTCTATCCCCTCAGAACAAGGGGTGAAGGTTCAGCGTAGCTCGCCCCAGGGCTCTGGCCTGAAGCTATGCAGGGCTCTCCCGCTGCCCCTCGCGCCACTGAGGGCGGTCGGTCGGCCAGTCTCCCTGCTTCCGCCTGGCGAGGGCCTGCTGCTGGGCTTCCGCGCGAGGGTTTCCCGTTGGGGCGTGGCATCCCTGGGCGGGGATCTCCCGCAGTCGGCTTGTGGCCTGGCCGCGAGAGGCCGGACAGTTGACCACCTTGAGGAGAGAGATACCCTCGAGGAACTACTCTCCCCTTCACCCTTTGGGACTCGCCGGAGTCCCTTGCAGCCAAGCACAGTGCGCAAGTTGGCTGAAGCGCTAGGCGTCAAGCCTGAAGAGCTTGTCAGCTAAGCGCCCGTTACGCATACGCGCTAGCACCGCTTTTTCGGCTTTTTTGTTTAAGTCAAAAACAAAGGTGAAAACAAGCGCGATTATTTTTCAACTTTTCTTCAAAAGCCAAAGCTAGATTGCCTAAGCTTAGCCCGTCCCATTCACAACATGGGACTGCACGCCCACGTGTGGGGACAATGAGTACCACCCGTGGGTAGGTGGCGACGGTCCACGGTTCACCCCCACGCGTGTGGGGACAATCGCCAGCCGCCGCGAGCTCAATAGCGATGCATCCGGTTCACCCCCACGCGTGTGGGGACAATTGACGTCATGAGCGACCGGCTCCTCATCATCACGGTTCACCCCCACGCGTGTGGGGACAATGGCGGCGATGATCTGCTGCCGCTGGCTCATATGCGGTTCACCCCCACGCGTGTGGGGACAATTACGGTGAGGTGACGGGGCATTCCCACGCCGTGCGGTTCACCCCCACGCGTGTGGGGACAATGCGCTGCCCGCGTCTCGGCTGTGGGGCTATACGCGGTTCACCCCCACGCGTGTGGGGACAATGATCGCGCAGACGATGTAGAGGTGGCCGGAGGGCGGTTCACCCCCACGCGTGTGGGGACAATGATCGCGCAGACGATGTAGAGGTGGCCGGAGGGCGGTTCACCCCCACGCGTGTGGGGACAATTACTACGTGACGGCGGAGAGCCACGCCCGGGACGGTTCACCCCCACGCGTGTGGGGACAATGATCGCCCCGCCGAACTCCGCGCGGAAGTGCTGCGGTTCACCCCCACGCGTGTGGGGACAATGCGCACGCGCGCGCTTCTTGCGGATGCGGTTTAGGTTCACCCCCACGCGTGTGGGGACAATTTCTTTCGCAGTGACCTACCGCTGTTTGACTACGGTTCACCCCCACGCGTGTGGGGACAATCCTTGGTCGGATCGCTCGGCTTCGCCGCCACGCGGTTCACCCCCACGCGTGTGGGGACAATGTTTCAAAGCTTCCTCGGCACTGAGACTGGCATCGGTTCACCCCCACGCGTGTGGGGACAATTCGCTCTCAGCCGCGGGCGCGACCCCGCCCTCTGGTTCACCCCCACGCGTGTGGGGACAATGCGCTTCTGGCTAACGCTGCGGGAGGGCGTAGACGGTTCACCCCCACGCGTGTGGGGACAATGCTTCGCAGGACTTCCCCCTATCTTGTCTCACTGCGGTTCACCCCCACGCGTGTGGGGACAATCTCGTCCAGGGCCTCCTGGACTATCGGCAGGGCGGTTCACCCCCACGCGTGTGGGGACAATGACACCGTGACGATAGACGCGCTGCAACGCTCCGGTTCACCCCCACGCGTGTGGGGACAATATCAGATACTCCAAGTCCCCATTCGGTAAACGCGGTTCACCCCCACGCGTGTGGGGACAATGCCGACGAGCTCTTCGGCCTGGACCTCGCCCGCGGTTCACCCCCACGCGTGTGGGGACAATACAAGACGGGGCCGGAGCGGCAACCATCGCCACGGTTCACCCCCACGCGTGTGGGGACAATGGGGCTGGACGTCATCGCCCGCGACATCGACGGCGGTTCACCCCCACGCGTGTGGGGACAATCAATGGCTTCCTCGACGACTTCGTCCTCTTATCGGTTCACCCCCACGCGTGTGGGGACAATCGCGCCACAGCGCCTGACGCCACGACTCGATACGGTTCACCCCCACGCGTGTGGGGACAATGACCCCCTGTAGGCATTGGCATGCACAAGGAGCGGTTCACCCCCACGCGTGTGGGGACAATAACGGCAGGGGCGATGATGCGATCCTCATATTGCGGTTCACCCCCACGCGTGTGGGGACAATTGTATAAGCTGAATCCAGCCACTGGGATTGTTACGGTTCACCCCCACGCGTGTGGGGACAATTGAGAGCGACCCTACTAAGCGTAGCAGCCCTTGCGGTTCACCCCCACGCGTGTGGGGACAATGCCGTATGCGATGTGCAGCATCTACCAGCCCTTCGGTTCACCCCCACGCGTGTGGGGACAATACTGGGATTTTGGCCACGGAAACACATACTCCAGGTTCAAATCAAGCCCGGCGGATCAGTTTCAGGCCGTCATAGTCATCGATCGCACGCCGTGTAGGACCCCATGTCCTGATAGCGAAACCCTGCTCGGACTCATCATTGTGGAGAAGGACGCAGCCTCCCTGTCTGGCGGCGCGACACACTCTCTCCCAGACCTTGTCTCTGACAAGTCCCGAAGGGCTGCCAACGAAGACGCCGGGATGAACCTCCAAAAACCAGCGTGTGAGTTCCCCACGTACGGAGGCAGGCACGTTTTCCAGCACCATGACCACCATGCTCATTCGTCTATCTCCGTGCCGGTTGCTTCCCCATTGGAATCTCCCACGTCATAGTAGTTGAGTCCGCCAGCTACTGCGGCGCCGTCTGGCGCCCACAACTCACCGGGCTCCATATCTTCGCGATCGAGGAGAGCATCACGTTCTTCGAGTGACTTCGTGATCCCAAGGGCGAGCTGAATGTCGGGAATGATCCTAGCAAGAAGGCGTGCCTCTTTGAGGGCCTCCCGGCAGGCCGCGCGGACCCGCCGATCCAAGGCCACAGAGCTCTCGGCTGCTGCCTTGAAGGCGGCGGGTACAGTCACGGAGGTCTTATAGAGGTCGGCAACGTCGTAGACAAAGGACAGCATCTTGCCGGTGTGAATGAAACCCAGCGCCGGCGAAAAGCCGGCCGAGACTATGGCGGCGTGACAGACGCCGTACAGGTAGCTATTGGCGGAGGAGAGCGCGCGATTGACGGGGTCTGTCTTGTTCCACTGGCCCCGTTTGTAGGACCGCCCGCTCCACGGTACGCCGGTTGTCGCGCTGGCGTGCGCGTAGGCCCTGCGGACGCGCATCCCCTCTCTCCCTCTGATCTGGCGGAGCGTAGCGGTCGGTGGTACACGCTCTTCAAAGCGGATTTCGTAGAGCCGTTTGACCACCGCCAGGTGCTGCGCCGGATCCGCCCACATTCGTGCCTGGTGCAGTAGGTTGGCCGAGCTTCGCGTTTCCCCCATCCCCTGGGCATAGAACCGCACACTGTCCTCGCCAGACCAGATAACAAGGCAACCGTTGTCTGCCAGCGCCCGAACAGCGGCGTGGGTGATGGTGGTGCCCGGTCCCAGCATCAACGTCGTGAGGGTAGCGCAGGGCACCGGCGTCCTGCCGCGCATGTCGTGGATAGCGATCGCCTTGTCTTCCTGCTCTATGCGGCAGTGCTCTACGTACAAGAACGACCAGCTGTCGCGCACCTTGGGAAGAGCGTGCAGGTCCATCACCCTGTCCGGTTGAGCATCTGCGCGATAGAGAGCAAACCGCAGCCGAAAGCCTTTCCCGGCCCGATTCCGGTGGCGACGGCATTACGGAAGTGGCCAGCATCTATCACTCCTAGCGTCCCTTCGAAGAGGACGTTGCCAAACGTCAGTTTGCCGCCGTCCCTCCTGCCATCCATCTTGGTGGCGCCAGCAGCAAGCAAGCTTGGGATGTCACGGTCGGCCGGAAAGGGGCGCACCGTGAGAACGGCAAAGCCTCCCGCTTCTGCCCGGCGTTCTAGCCAGGCCACCTGATCGGCCTCGCGTGTGAGTTCGACTCGCTTGCCAACGGCGCCAGCATTTTCGACTCTCTGCCTCGTAGATTGGCTGTCTAGGTCAAGCGTGGCACGCCGGTGCACGCGCCGAACGGGGTTGGCGAGGAGCCGAAAACGGTAGCGTCCGCCGTTCTGGATGCCACTCAGGAGACCATCGAGCGATTTCGGCTTCTCGATTTTGGTGATTGCATCGGTTTCCAACATCCAGTGGGGTTCATGTTTGGACTGAACAAGCACAGGGATGCTTGGCGGCTCGGTCATCGGTTCGACCCGGTAGAGAATACCGAGCGCCGCACGGGCGGCTTCGGAACCGACCGCAGGGAAGCCGGACATGACTGCGCGATGCAGAGCATGGCAGTCGGCGAGCCAGGCACGGGCGGCGCGGCTCCTGGCGCTGAGGAGGAGGCGGGAGAGGTACATAAAGCATCACCCCTTTTCCATGAAGACGGTCTCGACCCAGCGAGGGCCGAAGCTGCGTTGCTCAAAGGCGGCGCCGAGGGGCTGGTCCATGCGCACCTCGGCGGTGGCGCCGGGGTCGCGCTCGATAACGCACCGCAGCCGCAGGCGCTTGGCGTCCGCACCGGCAAAAGTGAACGGTCTGAGGGGCCATGGCTCAGACTGAAGCGCGGCTTCCACGGCAGCATCCCGGATGGCACTGCCCGGAAGATGGACAGGCACCGCCGGTGTGAAGCTCTTGCGGCCGAGGAAGAGCTGCCAATGCGGCGCTCGCAGGGCCGCGTCGAGCGCTTCGAGAAAGTCTCGGTTGCTGTCTTCCAGCCCGACCAGGAAGTCGGCATCGGCGAGGTAGTAGCGGTTCGAGACGACGGCGTCTTTCGACGGCGAACCGTCTGCTCGGGCGATGCCCGTCCTGGCGCCGGCGGTGTGGTAGTCGCGGGCGAGCGAACCCTCATGGTCCACTCGCACGCCCATGCGCAGGCTCGCGAGGTCGCCCACCGGCGCAGCGCGTGGCCGGCCGAGGGCGGCGCAGAGGAGGCCGATGACGCCGCTCTTTGAGGGTTCAAGCTCAGTATCGCGCTCGGTGAACCGGCTGCGCGTGCCCCAGGACTGCATTGGTCCACAGAGGCGCAGTAGAAGCGTGGGCATCCTAGACCCCGATGGCGTCCATGACGCGCTTGACCAGGTCCCCGTAGGACGCGACCCTCACATTGTCCAGCGGGGCGGGGACCTCGAGGCTTGGCAGCGCGCAGGCCGCGATCGTGCCGGACGGAGCGCCGTACGTAGCCGCAAGGTCGCTCCAGTGGCGGGTCAGTGCGTAAACCGAGAGCTGGACGACGTCCTCTTCGCCACGAGGGCGCACCGGCTTGACGAAGGCGTTGGCCAGCGACCAGAAGCCGGAGTCTCGCACAACAGCGAAGACGAAGGAAGGCGGGTTCTGGGCGGCAAAGCTGTTCTGCTTTCCGGTGGGGATCGCGTCCCTGCTGGCCTCTAGGAAAGCGAGCACGCTTTTGGCCGTGAGCGCGTCATCGCCACGCAGGTTCGTCTTGAGCTGGGCGACGTCGATGTTGCCGTAGCGGTAGAAGCAGGCGGAGTTGAACTCCACCGTGCCGATCATGTCGGCGCCGGCCGTGTCCTCCGGTTTCCGGTCGTCAACCGCGGTGTAATAGTCGAAGTCGAAGTTGACCTGGTGCGTAGAGATCGCGTGCGCCACCTGGCTCGCGGCGTCGATGTTCTTCCCTGGCAGGTCGGCAAGCATGCGGCCAAAGAGGGCGAGGTCGGCAGACCGGCAGCCATCGAGGGCATCACTAAGCTGCTTTGTAAGTCCCGCCACTGCCTTCTTCGCTTCGTCCTTGGATGGTTTCTTCCCCTTCTTGGGAGCCCACACATTTTTGTACGCGTCACTAAGCGTGTCCCAGTTCTTGTCGCAGACATCGGCAAAGCGTTCCAGGTGACTGCGGTCCGCAAAGAGCAGGACCTCGGTCAGAGTCTCTGCGTCTTCTTCGCTTCCGCGCTGCTCGGATAGGATTCCGAGACCACCGAGCGCCGCGTCAAACACGCGTTCCGCCTCCGTAGCGGCTCGGCCTCTACTGGCCAGAATCTCACCGATCACCGTGCGGAATCGCTTGGACCGTTCGGCGACGTTATCGATAGGCAAAAGTCCGCGTTTAAACTCGCTGCGTATCGCTCGCTTGATGGCCTGGCTGGAGATGCGCGCGCGTCGGTAGCCGCCGAAGTCGCAGCTCTTGGGGCTGCCGGTGTCGTCGCGATTGAGGTTGGAAGGGGCGAAGTTCTGGAGGATGTGTAGCTCGATGTTCATCGTGTTTCTCCTTCGTTAGCTGTCTTCTTCGGTTGAAGGGCTTTCGTCCGGTTCCGCCGCATCGGCTTCGGTAGAAGCCTGGCCGCCGCGCCAGAAGCCCTCTGCCCAGCGACGCTGGACACGGCGGTCGATGTGTTCCCAGTCGACGATGTCCCAGAAGAGGCGCTCCCAGTCCACGGGCGCCCGGTCATCACGCGAGTGCAGGAGGCTGAGCAGCTGGCGCAGATGCGTCGACAGTGCCTCGCGGTCACTGCTCAGCGCTGCGACGAATCTCCGCGTAACACCCTCGTTTTCGCCGCCGCCGTCGCGCAACCGGATGCGGCTGAGGCTCCAGCCGAAGCTGGAGTTCCTGGGCGCGTCTTCGGGCCGCGTCCAGGGCACGGGATGCAAACCGAAGAGGCTCGCTACGGTGTAGGCACCATCGGCCCGCGGCTTGTCGGCACCTGCCATGTAAGGCTCGACCTGCGGGTACATCTCCGGGACGGTGCCGGGTTCTTTGCCGAGCCCTCGACGCAAAGCGGCGAGGGCGCCGCGGTCCTCGCGTTCCACGAGGGCGTGGAGATGGGCGACCAGGGCGGCCGCCCTGGTCTGAGGTGGTGCGGTCATACGGGTGCCTCCTTTTCAGTTTATGGCAGAAACGGAGCAATAATCACGTGCAAGGTTGCCCTCAACCCCCCTCGCGCTTCGGCGGCGGCGCGCAACCCACGCGCCGAAGTCTCCAGGGAGCGCGCGGCCGCCTCGAAGGCGTCCGTCGCGGCGTCGCGGACTGCCGCAGCCCAGGCGCCGATTGGGGCGTCCTGCTCGTCTAGCGCCCAGGCGTCCGCGAGCTCGACCATCAGCCGGCGGAAAGGCCCATTGAGCGCAGCCCAATAAGGGCGCTCGGCCGCGAGTGAGTTAACCAGACTGCTGACCCGTTTCCGCTCCGGATTACCAGCCGGGAAGAGTGTCTTCTGGGCAAGCAACCGGACCGCAGAGCCGAGTCTCGCTGCAGCGTCTTCGGCGAGCTTTATCGCTGAGGCGAGTTGCGACATGAGGTCTGTATCCCGGAGATACTCGGTTGGCAACGGAAGACGATCGTGTCGCCAGAGCATGACCTTGGCCCTGTCGGAGCTCATCCCAAAGGCGACGAGGCTTGCAGGATGCCCGGTTCCAAGATCACGGTTGGCTAGTTCCTCAACAGTGCGCGGTCTCTGGTGCCGATCATCTGACTTCTGCAGGAGAACCAGGCTATCGCGCCAGAGGACGCGTTCAGGGCGAAAGCCCATTGGAGGCCACGGGTCTTGACCCGATGGCGTCTTCTCTCGCTTCTGGAAGGCGAGCATGGTCTCTTTCGAGTGCTGGTCCATGGAATCCGGCAATTGGTATCCCTTCATCAGGACGACCTTGGGCACCACCAGTGCGTTGTTCCGCACTTCCGGCAGGAGGAGTACACGCCGGCTTTGCCACGTGAGCAGATCAATATATCCGCTTGGCGACCGGTCCGCTGGCCTGATGCGCTCCGCTTGTTCCCAAGCTGGCGCATCTCCCACCGGATCAAACTCAAAGGGAGCGGAAGATGTCCCATCGACATTCACCATATTGAGAGTGATCGTCTCGAATAGGTTGGCACCCGCTACAAAGACGACGGCACCCTTGGTTAATGGCGCGGCAGCGGCAGACCGATGCTTCTCTTCGCCTTTCTGGAAACTCACGAGGCCACCAACGGCAAAGGCGTGGAGCGCTACTAGATAACGCGCGGCCCGCGCCGGTGCAATCGGTTGGGGTTCTGCGTCTACGGAGTGGTCGAAAAGAAGAGCGTTGTTACCAGAACTCAGTTCGTGTGCTAGCTTCGACACCGGCGCTGCTTTCGAACGATCAAGCTCCGGCGTCTGGTAAAAGGGCCGCTCCGAGTCAAACAGATTCAAACGGTGGCGCCACTTAGCCAGATACGTGCCGACTACATCCAAGTCGAACGAGCCGCGCTCCCAAAGGTGCTGCCACTCCTCGTCTGTATTCGGGCCCAGACAGCGATGCACGATCGCAATCAACAGGCGGTGCAGGGCAGCCGTCACCAAAGGCGACGGGTCGACCACTTCGCGTATCTCAGGCGCGCGGGCGAGAGTCTCTCGTAGCGAGAGCTCCTCGGCTTGGCCGCTTGCGGTCAAACACGGAATCCACGGCTGCTTGATCAGGTCGAACGAAAAGGAATCTGACAAGCCTGCGTCCTCCTTCCTGGAACTCACTGCGGGCGTATCGTCTTCAGACCGAGTTCCGGGTCGTAGTGCAGCGTAACGTTCCCAACCTGGCACATGTTCCTCTCGTCCAACGTGAGAACACGCACTCGGCGCAACAGGCCGGACCTTCTCCAGGCCGGCGGCACGGGATTTGTTAGCAGCTCGTGCGTCACGTCCGGCGCTGTAACCGAGACCGAATGCCGCAGGATTGCGCGACACGTGTCGACTGACGGTGCTGACTCCGTTTTCTCCAGAAGCGGCGAGCCTGTCGGAATCAGAGCGACTTGCACGGAGAGCTCAGTCAGCCGCGTTACGGCCTGGAGGGCGGGGTGCAGTTCGGGAGCGTCCTCTTCCCGCGGATCGCGAGTATGGTCTTCCAGTCTGGCGTTGCCGATAGGCGTGGGTATGCGGCGTAGCATTGCCTCCTCACGCTCTCGCTCGCGCTTCTGCTCCATGGCCTCGAACGTTCGCCGCCAGCGTTCAACCAGGGCCTCTGACGCGCCCGCTGGAGCGTCGCCTGACTCGCCATACACCGCTTCGATCAGGTCTTCGACGTCCTCGGGGATGGCGATGGCGTCGCGACCATGGAGGGCGTGCCAGGTGCGGAGGAGGATGTGCTCGTCGTAAACAAACGTGGTGGCGCGCTCGAACTTCGGCAGGCCATCGCCGTCGAGTTCGGGGGCGAGTATCTGGAGAATGGGCGCTCTCGGGCCGCGCCGGTCAGTCCGCCGGTGGCGGTGCTGGCGGCCGGAGCGTTGCAGCAGCAGGTCGGCGGGCGCAAGCTCGCTGACCATGATGTCGAAGTCCAGATCGAGGCTCTGCTCGATCACCTGCGTGGCAACCAGGATGGCGCGGCGAGGTCTGCCTGTCGTCGTTCCGTCAGGCCGGCCTGGCTTGCCAAAGCGCTTCAGGCAGCGGTCTTCTCGCTCCTGGCGGTCTTTGAACAGGAACCTGGCATGGAAGAGATCGACGTCCGGCAGCTCCGTATCGGGAAGCGTTGCGAACGTGTCCCGCAGCAATGTGTAGACTTCCTGGGCGCGGTTCACCGTGTTGCAGATGACGGCAGCGCAACCGCCGTCGCGCAGCTGGCCCAGGAGGTGCGCCGCCAGTCCTTCCACGCCGAAGTGGAGCCATTGAACGCCCAGCTTTCGCCGGGTCTCCGCTGACGCTTTGACCGCCCGCGCCTGAACACCAGAAGACGTTGCCCAAGTGATTCGAGCATAGCCCTCGCTGGGTAGCGGTGCTTCGGGCGCGCCCAGACCGCGCCGGTACGCGTTCAGCAGGTCCCTTCTCTTGGCTTGCGGCAACGTGGCGGACAGCAGGACCACGGGTGAGTCGAGCGCCGCTAGCCATTCCAGCAGGCGCTCCAAGAGGGTCGTCATGTAGGTGTCGTAGGCGTGGACCTCGTCGATGATGATGGTCTTTCCAGCCAGCCCAAAGAGACGCACGAAGCCATGCCGGACTTGCAGCACGGAGAGCAGCGCCTGGTCGACCGTGCCAACGCCAAAGGGCGCAAGCAGGCCGCGTTTGCGATAGGTGAACCACTCCGCGGCGCCCACGGTCGCGTCGCCATGCTGGCCATCCGCGTCTATGTTGTCAGGGGAGTACGTGAACTCGTCGTTCTCCAAGAGCTTTACCGCTGCACTCAGCGACGCGTGCCCATGCAGGAGCTGGAGGTTGACCTTTTCGCCCGCGCCGTATCGGCGGGCGAGGAACTCCCGAAAGCGCTCGTACAGCTGGTTGCTCGTGGCCTGGGTGGGCATCGCCACATATGCGCCGCGAAAGCCGTCCGCGTTCCGGCAGTCAGCCATGTAGAAGGCAGCCTCCGTCTTCCCTTCACCCATTGGCGCCTCGATAATCGCCAGCCCGGGGCCATCGGCGGAGGCTGCTATTTCCTGAGCAGCGACCTGCAGGTGCCTCGGCTGGATTGAAGGGAAGACGGATTGGAAAGAGGCTGGCGGGTCAGGGCGGGGCCACGCGTCCCACTTGAGGAGCTTCACCGCTTGGCGAGCGCGCATCCTGCTATAAGCAAGGTATGCCTTTAGGTCACTAGGACCAACGAGGGCGTCGTAAGGAAAGAACTTTTCGTCGTCGATCGAGCCGATCCAGTCGACGACCGAGATGAAGCCTGCCAGGATCATGGAGGCCGCGTTAGAGGGCGACGCGGGCGACCCTTGGATTTCGAGCAAGCCTGCCAGGGCGGTGGCCAGGTCCCCGCGCGCGTCGTGCCAAGGGTTATGCTGCCCGGTACGGGGTTCGCCGATGGCGGTGTTGTGGGCGCTTTTGCGCTTATCCGCCGAAGGGAAGAGGCCGTGGTGGCCGCCGGTGATCACCGCGAGGCGCTCGGCGGTTGTCTTGGGAAGATCCAGTTTCGAGGTTAGGAAGGTGGGGAGGTGGGCGGCCGTGACAACGCCATGCCCCGGGTCGCTCACGCCGCCGCTGAGCTTGAAGGCAAGCTGAGTTCCTTTGAGCCATGGTGGCGAAGAGGTTCGGTCGGCACTGCCCTTCGCCTGAAAGACAGGCGTGGCCTTGCCGAGATCGTGGGCGCCCGCAAGGAAGGCAACCCAGCGCCTCGCGGACTCCTCGTCAAGTTGAAAACTCCCAGAGAGACGAAGCCTCAAGCGTTCGGCCAAGCAGTCTTGCCAGATCGCCTCAGCGACCGTCGCAACGTCCAGCATGTGACAAATGAGCGGATGAACCCGTTGTGACCCGTCCTCCCCCGACGAGAACTTTGCGGCAATGCGGCTGACTTCATCACGCATAGGCGCGCCCCCGCTCCGAATCGAACAAATGGTCTCACCCGACCAACCTCGGTGTCAATATGGGTGTGACATCGACAAGGGGAAACCTGACACCATCGCGTGCATCTCTTATGGTTGTGCAAGTTGACCAGCCTCCCCAAGGAGCGGAGCCATCACGGTAGACATCAGTCAGCTATGGTTGGCACCGCTGAGACAAGCGAGTCCCGGCATTAGGGTAGTCAGCTAATCGTGTTTGTAGGACTCATGCCCTTGAGGCGCTACCACCGACTGCGTCCAAATGGAGTCCTTAAGCTGCCAACTCTGTCTTCGATTTCAAATGCTGTCGCGCCGCAGTAAGCCACCATAAATTCTGCCTCTTCCGAATTGATGTCGGGTTTCATGTTCTGAAAATCCGCCCGCCCCCCAGGAATAAGCCGCACAGTGCCCGCAATCGCTCGATAGCGCCAATAATAGGTAGGGTTCATTCCCAGCGAAAGAAACGCAACGGTCTGCTGCATTCTCTGCACGACGCCCAACAGCCTGGGGTCGCTTTTGTCAAACGGATCTAATGACAGCTCGGCAAGGGAGTGATCCTGCGGGATGCGCGGTGCGCAGAGACTGGGAGCAGATTGACACCAGTTTTGACACCAATTGGGGCGGCTCGAAGCGGTCGCGGACGGGCGAAAACGGGCTGGGACAGGGCGCTGCAGGCGTGAAACGCACGCGTGCGGGTTGGGGCGGATGGGGCGAGTCGGTTTACGAAACCGCTGCTCTGCCGCTGAGCTACGCTGGCGCTTGTTTAGAGCGTGCGGAATGAAACGTTCGCGCTGGCCAGCGCCGAGTTCGGCCCCTTTGCGAGAGGCACGCCGTGATAGCCCTTGTCGCGTCACCATGGCTGGTAAGCGAGCATCCCGCGAGAACGATATGCAATACCTAAGCTGAATACTGGCCTTCCAGTTATCTTCTCCATATCGAGAGGATAACTGGACGCCTTTCGCTCACAACCTCGTGCCTGAGGCACACCGCTTAGGGTAAGATAGCTTCTAAGCAGTCTCTCCTTTGGTTGCACTGGGAGCGGCGGTCAGGCTATATCGCCACACTCTCCGGCTCTCTCACAGCGTCTTGATCGTCACCTTGTCCACACGACGCGCGTCCATGGCTGCAACTTCCAACTTGTAGCCCGCCCATTCAAAGCCGTCTCCAACTTCGGGCACCCGGCCTAACCGTCGCATTACCAGTCCCCCCAGGGTCTGATAACCCTGACGTTCTCCTTCGGGAGGCTCATCGATCTCCAGGAGCTCCATTACCTCATGCATCGGCGATAGGCCGTCGACGAGCCAAGATCCGTCCTCCCGCCGCGTCGGCTTAGCGACAGTGGTAAGCCGGCCCGCCACCTGACCAGCTATCTCCTCGAATATGTCGGTCGGCGTGATGACACCCTGAATTGACCCGAGCTCGTCTACGACTACGGCGACTCGCGGTCCAGGCCCGCTGAAAAGCTTCATTATCGAGAATGCAGGCATGACCTCGGGCACGAAAGTAGGCTGAACAGCCGCCTGCAACACGTCGGGCTCTCGACCATCTACGTACTGTGCCCAAAGCTCTCTAGCTGAGACCACACCTAGAAGCGAGTCCAGGTTCCGGCGGCACACCAGCAGATAGGCATGGGGAGATTCCGCTATCTCTCGCCACATCACTTCCGCGGGCGCCTCCACGTCAATCCAGGCGAGCCTGGGTCGCGGCGTCATCAGCTCAGCAACCCGTCGGTCACCAAGCTCAAGCGTCCGCTGCGCCATGGCCTGCTCCTCCTGAGCTAAGACGCCTTCCTGGGCTCCCTGCTCCAAGAGTAGTTTGATGTCAGTATCGGTCAACCGTGCGCTCTCGGTTGGCCTGACGCGCATGACGAACAGGACTGCCTCCGTTGATACGCTGAGCACCGCGACGAGCGGCCGTGTGGCCGTGGCGAGCAGCGATATCGGGCGCGCAACAAGCTGCGCAATAACCTCGGGATGCGTGAGGCCAACGCGTTTCGGCACGATCTCGCCGAACACAAGGGCAAGATAGGTGATGATCAAGACGACGATGCCCAGAGCGACGCCTCCGGCGTAAGGCGCGATGAACGGGACGGAGGCCAAGCGCTCTTCCAAGTATTCCGCAATCGTTGCGCCACCGAAGGCGCCGGCAAGAATGCCGATGAGCGTGATGCCGATCTGAATGGTCGATAGAAAGCGCGTCGGGGAATCAGCGAGTCCCAGCGCCGCAGCTGCTCTGGCGTCGCCCCTGTTTGCACGCTCCCGAAGTCGTGTCTTCCGAACAGATACCAGGGCAATCTCCGACATGGCGAGCACGCCGTTGATGAGGATCAAAAGCAGGATCAACAGTATCTCGGTGCTGATCGCCGACAGCATGTCAATATCTCCAGCGTTTCTGGCACGTCTTATGCCGGAGCCGCCATGTCGGCCTGGAAGGCGGAGATCAAGTTCCCCAGGGTTCGAGCCGTGCAGATGGACTAGTGCACTCGACCCGCGCCTACTCCTCGTTGTTGCCCACCGCCAAGGACTTCTTTCTTGGTCCAGGGTCCCCAGGTGAAGTAAGGCACGTAGATGAAGAGCCGCACGCCTATGCCTATCACGACGGCCCAAGCGATGCCATATTGTCCGAGGTTGGCAATGGCAGGGACCGGCACCGACCAGCCGAAGATCGTCCAATCGACGGCGACGCCAGACAGCATGATGGCGACCGGTTGCTGCACGCCCCACACACTGACCAAGGTGACCACCATCGGGACCATGGTATCGCCGGCGGTGTTCAGCGACTGCTGGAAGACGAGCGCCGCACCGGTCAGGAAGAAGCCGACACCTTGAATGTAGAGCCAGATCGTAGCCGTATTGATGAGCTCCGCATCCCTGCTGAAGATGGAAAGGAAGAGGACAGGGAAGGCCAGCATGAGGCCCACCACCACCACTTTGACCGCTGAGACATAGGCTATGGCCCAGAGGACCGCGCTCTTGGCGCGCTCCGGCTTCTTCGCTCCCAGATTCTGGCCGACCATGATGCCGGAAGCCTGACCGACACCCTGGCTGCCCAAGTTCGTGATCATCTGCACCCGGCTAACCAACGAGTACGAGGCGAGCGCGACGTCCCCGAAGGGCGTGACCAAGCCCACGAGGATCAGCTGTGCCAGCGAGCGCTCCATGCTGGTGACCGAGGAGGGCGCGCCGATGCGTACCATGCGCCACAGGAGCGGCAGGTCGGTGTGGTAGCCCCGAAACGAGAGATGCAGACGAGACGTGCCTGAAAAGAGCGCACGGAAGTTCATGCCTATCCCCACAAGCTGCGCAATGGCATTAGCCATGGCCGCGCCCGCGAGTCCTATCTCGGGGAACAACCACCAGCCGAACATCAAGAACGGAGCGAGGGCAATATCTAGGATACGGGACACGACCTGCGCCTTCATGGGCGTCAAGGTATCGCCCGACGCCTGGAGCACCGAGCCGCTCATGAACATGAAGGCCATCGCCCCGGAGGCGACAAACTGCCAGCGGAGATAGTTTGCCCCCTGGGCGATGACCCCTTCACTCAATCCAAGCAGTCTGAGCAGGAACTCGGTGAATACGATGCCAAATGCTGCGGCGAGAAGAGATATGCTCCCGCTCAGGGTGAAGGCTTGGAGCGCGACGTGGTTGGCTAGGGCGAGGTCTCCGGCTCCCACGGCCCGCGACACCATGGCACGGGTGGAAGTATCCAGGCCCTGCCTGGCGGTGGAGAACAGCTGGGACCAGCTCTGAGCGGCGCCTATACCGGCGATAGCGCGGGTGCCGAAGCCCCTGCCCGCCAGGAGGAGGTCCCATATTGTGTCCAAGGTCTGCAGCGAGCCTGATACCATCTGCGGCCAAGCCAAGAACCAGAGGTTCTTCGCCACGCTCCCCGTCGTGAGGTCACGATCGGCATAGGCTCCTCTCCTCCGCCGCGGCCGCTCCACCACCGCGGTATCGGGGGACATGTCGACGGATGGCGCGCCAGGTTCGGGGGTGACCTCGCCGCGCAGCGACCTGCGCTGCGGCCCAGATATGACATGCCCCATCTCCGCGAGTGCAGACGCGTGGCCGCTGCCGTTCGCCGAGAATCCGTTACCCATCGTCCTGGCGAGGCTCTCATCGTACAGCCGCCGCCGCTCGGGATCGATCAGGACGGCGTATGCGCCATCGAGGTAACGGACGATCTCGCCCGCGAGCGGGTCAGTTGTGTTGTGTCGTGGATGGTAGGCGTCGCGGAGACTTCGGTAGGCCTCTGCCAGCTCATCGGCGCTGGCTTGGGGGTCGACGCGGAACAGTTCGTAGAGGGTGTCAGGGGGAGCTCCCGCAGAGGGAGCCTTTCCGTTGTGGGGCAGGACTGGTAAGGGGACCCAGGTACTTGGCGCCTCCGCTTTGGGAGGCTCGTCGGACATCCTTACTGTTTCACCTTCTCTGCAGCAGGTTCAAACTTGAAATGTATTCTACCCTTGACGCGAACGTTATGCAAGCAGACGACGGCAAGGAACTCCTGGTCACTCGCGACGTCCTGCCTGCCGTGTCCCACTCCGATTCGGGCCGAAGATTTGGCGGGCCCTCGCCGTCCCAGGCGGAGTGAACTGCAATGCCTTTCTTGACGAACGTAGATATGGTTATTAGACTATGTCCTAATTAGTTTTCTATCGAACCATGGCCACACGGGAAGGACTAACAACGACCGCACTGCGCTTCTTCCGGGCGCTGGCCGACGAGAGCCGCCTGAAGATGATTGGCGTGCTGGCCGCCCGAGAGTGCAGCGTCGAAGAGCTCGCAGCGATGCTCGAAGTGAGACCTCCAACCATCTCGCATCACCTGGCGCGACTGCGGGAGGCCGGCCTAGTGCAGATGCGGGCCGAGGGCACGACGCATCTTTACCACCTGAACACCGACACTTTACGAGTCATGAGCAGGGAGATGCTTGCGCCGGAGAAGGTGCTCTCGCTGGCGGATACCGTGGAAGCAGACGCATGGGAGCGTAAGGTTCTGCGCGACTTCTTTGAGGGTGAGCGGCTCAAGGAGATTCCCGCCAGCCGCAAGAAGCGCGCCGTGGTCCTTAGATGGTTGGCCAATCAGTTCGAGCCGGAACAAAGCTATTCGGAGCAAGCGGTCAACGAGATCGTAGAGCGCCACCATCCGGACACCGCGACTTTGCGTCGTGAATTGATCGGCCATGGGCTGCTGGAGCGCCAGATGGGCGTTTACCGCCGTCCCGCGCAGGCGCATCCGACGCCAACCATTGAAAGGGAGGCACCATGAAAAGGGCCGCGATTTACTGCCGCGTTAGCTCGGCAGACCAGCGAGACACCGGGACCTCTCTGGATACACAGCTACAGCGAGGGCTACAGAAGGCAACGCAGCTCGATTGGGTTGTGCCGCCCGACTTTGTCGTGCGTGAAGATTGGACTGGCACCGACCTGAACCGGCCGGGTCTCTCTAAGATGCTGGCCCTTGCGCGATCTGGCGCCCTTCAAGGCATCGTCGTCTACACGTTCGACCGCCTATTTCGGCCCGAGAACGAGGGCGACGAGTGGCGGATCTTTCCAGTCCTGGCCGAATTACAGCAGCTGGGCGTCGAAATAGCCTGGGTCGATTCTGCGGTTCCAACGCAGGGCCCATTTTCCAGCATCCACATCATGCTCGACTCCTGGCGCGCTGGCCAGGAGCGTCGGCAAATCCTCGAGCGGACGCAGCGCGGCAAGGCGGAGAAGGCCCGCCGGGGTCTGATCGTCAACCCGCGCAACTTGCCAATCTGGCTGATCTATAACACGGAGACTAAGGCCGTTGAACTGGACCAGGAGTGGGCGCAGGTGGTCAGGCTGGGGTTCTCGTTGGTAGCTGAAGAGGGCCTCACGCTGTATAAGCTCTGTGCACGGTTCAACGAACTCGGAATTCCCACACCGAACAAAGGCAGTCACTGGAGGGCCAACACTCTCCATCATTGGCTGACGAACCCAACCGCGAAGGGCGTCTACTATCAGATGCGCTACCAGGCGGTGGAGCCGCGACGGCGACGGAAGGCGCTCACTACACAGCGCAAATCGAAGAGACAGCAACGTCCCTCGGATGAGTGGCTCGCAGTCTCTGTCCCTGCTGTGGTTTCAGAGGAGCTTTGGGACCGGGTGCAGCGCCAGCTCGAGCGAAACAAGGCGCTGGCTGCTCGTAACACGCAGCGACTATACCTCCTACGGGGCTTAACGACTTGCGGGGAGTCGGGCCATCGCATGATCGGCTGGTTCAAGGCACGGCGCTATTACAAGTGCTGGTACAACCGACCTGAGGGAGCCACCATCAAGGGGGACCGCTGCACGGCCAGATCCGCCAACGCGGATGTTCTAGAAGCAGCGGTGAAGGACACCGTCTTTGGTCTACTGATGGAGCCGTCCGCGCTACAAGAGGAGCTGAGACGCCGCAAAGAAGATGGGTCTCCAACCAAAGAGATGAACGAACAGGAGTTGCGCACGGCACAGAAGCGCCTGACTGCGATTCCGGCGGAGCGGGACAGACTGGTTGACGGGTACGGAAAAGGCCTGATCCCGGATGAAGCGATGCGGGTTCGGATGGATGCACTGCTGGAAGAACAGCAAACGCTGGAGAAGCGGATCGTTGAGCTCGAGCGGACCCTTGCTCGATTAGAGCTAACCGATGAGCAGGAGCTGCAGGTGCTAGAGTTCGCCGGGCAGGTCAGGCAGGGACTCGACTCACTCGACGAGCAGAAGCTGCAAGGGCTCCTGCACCTGCTGGTCGAAGAAGTGATCTGCTACAGCGACCGAGTGGTCGTCAAGACGATCATTCCGCTCCCGCCCACGTCCTCAGAGGAGGTGCGATTGCATCCAAACCCTCTGCTAGGTTTTAGGTATTCCTAAACTTGTCAGGGCGGGTGGGTGGGATAACCGCGCCACCGATAGTTGCGACGGCCTAATAGTGAGTGATGAGGCGCGGGTCGCGAAGTGAATGCGGAACCACCAGAAGAAGGTCATAGTCCTTGCGCCTCCTGCGCAATAGCCACGGCGCCAAACGCCCCACTCCAATCGCCCAGGGCAGCGGCGAGCACCGGCGGCCGCCGGAAGGCCCGCTCGCCCAGCGCGGCCAGGGCGGGCCGCCACAGGAGCGGGCCTGCCTGGCTGAAGCCACCGCCGACGATGATGCGCTCGGGGTCCAGCAGGTTCGCCAGACTGCCCAGGCCGATGCCGATATGTCGACCGACCTCGCCCAAG
>Ga0209341_10000883_pt1 | contig 30485 bp, 24 predicted proteins | sample RifCSP13_2_FD_184020 | JGI IMG/M metagenome (GOLD analysis project Ga0209341, IMG submission 184020) | Soil microbial communities from Rifle, Colorado - Rifle CSP2_sed 13_2 (SPAdes) (version 2) | ecosystem: Environmental > Terrestrial > Deep subsurface > Rock core/Sediment | place: Rifle... | reverse complement strand
GCACCACCCAGGCCAGCACGGGCTGGCCGCCTAGGCCAGCCAGCACTTTGCCAGGCAAACGGCTGGAGGTCATACGTGCCTGGATGATGGCCACCACGCGAGGTGGCACGTTAGGCGACCATCCCTAGAGCCATGTCATACGCCTTGTATAAGCTTTGCTTATTTTGCGCCCAATCGGCGCGGCCTTCGGCCGTGAGCCGCGCCTGCTGGCCAAGGAGTTTGAGTTGACCGGGCTGGGCTGCCGCCCTCAGGATGAGGTCCGCCAGCGCATGTTGATCTTTTACCCGGACGAGCCAGCCTTGTTTGCCGGGCTGCACCCATTCGCGGTTTCCGGGAATATCTGAGACCAGTGCCGGCAACCCGCTGGCGAGGGCCTCCATCAGTGAAACCGAAGAGCCATCACTTTGCGAGGCACTGATATATAGATCAGAGGCCCTATAGATTTCCGGAAGCTCCGCCGGGGTAAGTTGGCCCGGCATATGCACGCGATCCAAAACCTTGTGTTGCTCAAAAACAGTGTAAATTCGGCTGGCAAGCTTGCCGGCCCCCGGCATCAGCAAACACAAACTTAGTTCTCGCTGCGCGGCGCGGGAGAAGGCCTTTGCCACCGCCAGGGGGTCGTAAAGCGGTTCCCAGGCACGCAAGTGCAGCAGGACAAACTTATCCTGCCAACCAAGTCGTGCGCGTAAGCCTCCATCGCCCCCCTTGGGATTGAAGCGGTCGAGGTCCACCCCCCACGGGAACATGACGGTGCGCGCGGAAGGCGCGCCTAAAGCCAGCGCAGCGGAGCGCACGGCTTCACAGTCCCCTATCACGGCGGAAGCGCGGCGCAGCGCGTACTTCGCCCGCCAGCCGGCAAGCGGATTCCGCCGCGCTTCCCACAAAAGATCCGATCCCCAGGACATCTGCAATGCGGGCTGAAAGCCGCTTTTGGCGGCCAGGTAGCCGCAGCTGGTCAAAGGCCCGGCATGGATCAAATCGGGATTAACCCACTCGATCAGCGGCTTGAGCTTCCCCGGCCAAGGCACCTCTTCCGAACCTTTAGGCAGCGAAGGGATGGTTTCGTTCGAGGGTTCCTTCTGCAAGCGCACGAGGAACGCCTGATGGCCTCCGTCTGCAATGGCGGAAAGGAAACGAAAATCGTGTGGGCTGTAGCTGCGACTGAAGTACAAGATTTTCATTCAATACTGGCCAGGATTAGGTCAGATCTTCCCGGCGCAGTTCTTTGCCAAAGGGCAGATCGGCCGCGGCCTTTTTACCAAGGACTTGAAGAAGATCCCAGGCCATCAGGGCGCCGGGCGTAGCTGGGCGCAAGACCTCGAGCATATCTTCGGTGAAGGTCTCACCCGCCTTCACAGCGCGGGCGGTGCGCAGGCAGTGGCGCTGGACAATATAGGTCTCTTTTTCATTCGCGGCGACGAATTTTTCCGCTGAGCCCAGGGCCCGCTCGAGGATGCGCACCTCCTGTACCATATGAGCCCAGTTGTCCGGGTTGAGCGCGAATTTATGGTCCGGGCCTTGGCGATCGTTGCTGTCGGTAAAGTGGCGCTCGATCACCCGGGCGCCCAGGGCGACGGCGCCCACCACAGGCGCGGCGCTCTGGGTGTGGTCGGAAAGGCCGAGGATGATATCCGGCCATTTGGCCGCATAAGTTTTGAGAACATTGACATGCAAGTGATCGTAGTTCGTCTCGTTGCCTGTATAGTTGGTGTTGCATTGCATCAGCACAATTTGCGAGTTTATGGGCAGAACTTCCTCCATCACGCGCTCGACATCGCTCATCTCGGCGTCCCCCGTAGCGATCAGGACGGGTTTGCCAAACCGGGCCATGCGCACAATGGCTTGCGGCCAGGAGATCAGGCTGGAGCCGGCCTTAAAGGCGGGTACAAACGGGTTAAGCATGTCCATGGCTTCGTAATCATAAGGAGACGAAAAATAATGAATGCCATACTTATCGCAGGTTTCTTTCAATGTAGGCGTCCATTCGAAGGGGATCGAGGCGTCTTCGTATACTTCGACCACGCTCTTTTTCCACTTAGCCTGGTGAGAAAGCTGGCCACCCAGTGACTTGAAACCGTAGTCCGAAACTATCTTGGGTGCGCGAAAATTCTGGAATTTGGCGGCATCGGCGCCAGCCTGCTTGGCCAGGCGGATCAGGTCGACGGCGCGCTGCAAGTCACCATCGTGGTTGGCGGCGATATCCGCGATGAAATAAGTGGGATGCCGCAGGCCGACCTTTTGCCCTTGAATGCTTATCTCCATGCTTATCCCTTTACCGCCTCAGGTGCAGCCGCCATGGCCAATAACTTGTCCCGGTAGCCTGATCGAAATTGCGCGAATAGCCCGTCGATGCCTGCTGCGACGGTGGGCGGCCGGCGACCCAACGCTTTGGCCAGGTTGCTGGTCTTCAAAATCAGATTGTGCGCCCGCGGCGCAACTTCATTGCCCGAGGCCACGGGTTGAATCAGTCCCGCATCCAAGCCGAACCGCTTAGCAAGAATTACCCCAAATTCGTACTTGCTTAAGGAATCCGCACTTACGGTATGGAACAACCCGCGTATTTTGCGCTCTATCATGTCCAACATAATGTTAGCCAGGTCTGTGACTAAGATCGGGCAATACAGTCGGGCGGTAAAACCTAAAACTGTTTTGCCTGCGGAAAGATTGTTGTAGAAGAATTCGGCTATGCTGTGCTTGCCGCTCACGCTCCAACCGAAGATGTTCGGGCGCACAATCAGTGCCTGCGGGTGGGCCGCCTTGACGGCCAGTTCGGAAAGGCGCTTGGTGCGTCCATATACGCTCAGCGGATTTGGCGCGTCTTCCTCCCGATAGTTGCCGCGCACACCATCAAACACTGCATCTGACGAGACGTGCAGAAAACCCACACCGCGTTTGGCAGTCTCGGTGGCAAGGCGGCCGGGCAGCTCGGCGTTCAGGCGATGAGCTAATTCTGGCTGTTGTTCGCAGGCATCTAAGTCTGTAAGGGCTGCACAATTGACCACCCAGTCGGGGTTTGTTTCCTCGAGCAAGCTGTCCACCGCGTGTGGAACCAACAAATCCGCTTGCAAAGTCTCAAAACCGGGGTTATGTAGCGGCTGGGCGTGGACCAAGCCGACCACCTCGTAACGGGCCGCGGCTTCCAGCGCAAGATTCACTCCCAGCATTCCGCTGGCGCCCGTGATTAGGATGCGCGTCACGCCAGGCTGCCCGCTCTCAGCTCGGCTTCATAGGGCGCCACCATCGCTTGGATCTCAGCAGGGCTCAGCAGGCGCGGGTTCTCGTTGCTGGCGTATTGAAAGCCCGCGGGCAACGGTTTGCCTCTTTTGTCCCAGGAACGCACGAACCAGGGCCCTAAAGCCGGCTGAATCACATACATGTCATCCAATTCAACTGTCGTACGCGCTTCGTCCTCCGAGATCAACACCTCGTGCAACTTTTCGCCGGGGCGCACACCCACCTCTTCAAGTTGAGCCTGAGGGGCGATCACCTTGGCCAGATCCATCAGTGACGTGCTGGGCAATTTGGGCACAAATACTTCACCACCCTGCATGACCTCGATACTGTGCAAAACAAAGCGGACGCCTTGCTCCAGGGAGAGCCAAAAGCGGGTCATGCGCTTGTCAGTGATGCTGAGCTTTCCGTTCTGGCGTTGGCGCAGGAAGATGGGCACCACCGAGCCGCGGCTGCCGATCACGTTTCCGTATCGCACGCAACTGAAGCGTGCCGACCGCTCGCCGGAATAGGCGTTGCTTTGCACGGTGAGTTTTTCGGCGGCCAGTTTGGTGGCGCCGTAGAGGTTGATGGGACTAACGGCCTTATCCGTACTAAGCGCCAACACCTTGCTCACGCCGGCTTCCAGGGCGGCCTCGATCACGTTGGCCGTGCCGAGGATATTGGTCTTGATGGCTTCCATCGGGTTGTATTCGCAAGCCGGTACTTGCTTGAGGGCTGCGGCATGAATTACCACGTCCACGCCATCCATGGCGCGCTGCAAACGGCCCGGGTCGCGCACGTCGCCGATGAAATAACGCAGGTTGGGTTGGTCGAAACCAGCTTCGCGCATTTCGTGCTGCTTCAGCTCGTCGCGGCTGAAAACGATCACTTTCGCCGGTTTGTATTCATCCAACAAAATGCGGATACAGGCTTTGCCAAACGAACCCGTACCGCCGGTGACTAACACAACCTGTTTTTTCCAATCCATCATTTCTCCACTCATGTTACTTACTGATCACCACTAAGGGATACAAACCTTTTTCGCCAAAGAAACGCGGAAATAATTCCTCCAGAGCGAAGAGAACACGCAGCCAAAAACGGCCGAGCCATTCTTCGCGAATAAAGAAGCGCAGCACGTTGGTGCTGGCGCTGCGCCAAACCAGGATCTTATAGTCCAGCTTGCCGCGCAGAATGCTCTTCAACCAGCGAGCGTCCTGCTTGTTTACGAAAGTGCCTTTGCCCAGCTCTATTTCTTCAGGCAAAGATCCGGTGGGCGGCGCCACACCTTTGCGGCCTTTTAGCCAGGTCTTGATGCGGTCGAAAAACTGATTCAGAGGCGAGTAATCCCAGCCGTTGACCACCGCGGCCCGGCGGCCGGGCGCCAGAACCCGGTGCAGTTCCAAGTAGGCCTGGATGTGCTGGCTGACCGGCAGATGATGGATAGTATGCAGGGACACTACTGCGTCGAATGCATTCGGAGCAAACGGAAGATGTGAAATGTCGCTGACCACGAAGGAGCCCTTGGCCCCAATGCGCTCGCGGGCCGCCTTCAATGCAGTCATGGATATGTCGGCGCAAATGCGCTTGGCAAAGCCTTCTGAATATGCCACGTACTCGGGATACTGAATAGGCCCGGAGCCCGCATCCAGGAACAGGCGGCCGGTGGGGACCAAATGGCGACCCACGCGTTGGTGGCAGCGATGGATGTACTCCTGCGACACTGGCCGCAGGTCCTCATAGCGTGCGTTCTGGAAAACACCATCGGAAACTTCCTTCCAGCCCACCCGGTCGTAGAACTCGCGCACCTGGCGTTTGACCTCGCGCTCGCTGTCGATCACAGGCCAGCCTCCCAATTGAAGGGATCGCCAAGTAAATAGTTAAAGGTTCGGCCAAAACGTTCTTGACCCTGGTCCGAAAATACCGCGCTTAATGGAGTCTCCTCCACATCCTTCCAAAAGCGCAGCAAATGCCAGGGAAACGGTTGCGGGTAATCAAAGAAGAAGCGATAGGCATAGTGCCAGGCATTGTCTACCTGGTGCGGCTCAAGGCGCACTGCGTTTAGATCGCCCAGGCTCTTATTCAGCCTGGAAAAGTAAGCCTCCCAGGACTCTGGATCTTGGGTGAAGCCCTTGCCGCAATAATGGGTGCGCCCGGCAACGATGACCGGCAGCCCGCTCATGGCCATCTCCAGGCCCACAGTCGTGGTGTAGACCAAGCCGAGGTCGGCGATGGCGATTAGATCATAGGTATTGATCGGGTCTTCAGCCGCCACAATGTGTAAATTGCTGGGCAAGACGGGCGAATCCTTGCGAACCAGATCAGCCACCGAAGGGCCGTCCAGGTTGCTCTCCCCCGGATGGACGCGCAACACGAACTGCACATCTTCTCGCTGGGCAAAAAAGGCAAGCGTGCGGCGTAGCCAGGTGCTCATGTCGCCGGTGAACGAGGCCCGGCCCAGGGTGAGGCTATCGCCGATCACGTTGGCTGCCAGCAACGCTACGGGCCGCTTATCCAAATTCAGCTTGGCGCGCACGGCGGCGGCGCCTTCGGCCGGAAGGTTTTGCCAGCGCCGATAGAAAGAACCGAAGAGCCCGGCGGCCTGGCGGCTGGAGAATAATTCCTCCACTTGGGCGCGCTGCTCTTCACTGAAAGGCTCGTCCCTGCTCGCCTGCCAGAGCGCATCCGTCTGCTGGAGCATGACGGGGCTATTGCACGAAAGCCAGATGCGATCGTGCTGCTCGCCGAATTCGTAGCTGACCACCGGGATGTTGAGGTGCCGAGCCGCTTGGAACACGGCGCCGAATTCCATGATCAACCCGTTGGGCAAAACGACCACCTCAGGCCGTTCGACTTGCAGCCAGGCCAGCGCGGCCGCCGCAGCCGCCCGGTTGCGCTCCAATCGCAACCGGAACAAGTCGCTGTCCTTATCTACTTCCTCGATCTGAAGGCTGTACTGCGTATCCATGACGGACACATGCTCAATAGCGTCCGCCAGAGAGGCTGGTAGGTTTTGTTTTACACTTGCAGTCCCCAAGGATTTAGCGGCCATAAGACCCTCGGAAGATTTGAGCACTTCGCGCGCATACGCTTCCCGGCGGCGCAGGTCAAACTTTGCCACCCGCTCCTTCCAATTGGCGTAAGGCGAATATGCCAGGGAAACCTCATGGCCCAGGCCGGTGAAAGCCAGGGCAAGCAAAGTCGCCTGACTGATCCAGTAATGCAGAGTTGCATAGACCAGGACCTTGCGCCCTTTGCGATCGAGTAATGGGGAGGCTTGCACCTGGCGGCACCAGTCGGGCAAGGCGGCCTGTAACTCCTCCAGCTTGAAACCGCCGCCCGGCAGCCCTCGGCCGCGCAGCGCCCAGTCCAGCTCGGCCGCTAGCGGCAATCTGCCTAGTGCGCGTTTGAGCCTGGTGTTGGCCAACATCAGACTTTCACCGCCTCAACCTGTTCAATGCGCCAGTCAAGCTGAGGCCGAATGAAGCCTTGACGCGGTTCCGGCCATTGCATGCCGGGCGCTCCCATAGCGTCCACACTGAACGCCAAGGCGCGCTCCTCCTGGAAATATCGGCGCACGCGGAAGGAAGAGGCATTTAAACCGAGGACGTACTGCCCTTCATTGAGCGTGTTGCCGGGGATGGCCGCGCGGCTGGTGTAACGTCCGGCCGGGCGCGTGCCGTATTTCTCGTACTGGCCCGGTTCATCCGTATCGAAGGAGGTCAACACGGTTTCGCCTCGCATGGTCTGCAAATAGACGCCGACGCGCAATCCCTGGATGGGTTTCTCCAGCTCATATACAATCTCAATTTCCAGCGGCTGGCGAGACTGTACTGTGTCCATCACTCTCCCCTGGGTGTCGCGCACGCGCAGGGCAAGCGGCCTGAAGGGGGAGGCGTCCGCAGGGACTTCGTCCGCCTGCCAGATACGCTCGCCGGTCTGAGACAGGCCGGATGCCATGTAATAGTCCACCGCCTGGCGGGTGGGGGCCCGGTAAACCATCTCGCCCTTTTCGAGCACGATGGATTCCTGGGTGAGACGTAAGATGGCCGACATGTTGTGGCTGACGAAGAGCACCGTGCGGCCGGCCTCGGCCACATCGCTCATTTTGCCCAGGCATTTGCGCTGGAACTCAGCGTCGCCCACGGCCAGTACCTCATCGACGACCAGGATCTCGGGTTCCAAGTGGGCTGCCACCGAAAAAGCCAGTCGCAGGTACATGCCGCTGGAGTAATGCTTCACGGCCGTGTCGATGAATTTAGCCACGCCGGAAAAGTCCACGATCTCATCGAACTTGGCCCCGATCTCGCGGCGCTTCATGCCCAGCACGGCCCCGTTAAGATAAATATTCTCGCGGCCGGTCAGCTCGGGATGAAAACCTGTACCCACTTCAAGCAGGGAACCCACCCGTCCGCGAATTTCAGCGTAACCTGCCGTGGGCTCAGTAACCCGAGAAAGGATCTTTAATAGCGTGCTTTTTCCAGCCCCATTGCGGCCGATGACCCCGAGCACCTGTCCCTGGGCCAACTTGAAGGACACATCGTGCAGTGCCCAGATGGTCTCAGCATCCCGGTGGAGCTCACCTTTAAGCATGCGCACCGGCCAGGTGAAGGCGCCGCTGATCGTATCGCGCAAAGTGCGGTAGCGCTCCACCCTGCCCCCCAAGTGGTATTGCTTGCCAAGTCCTTCAACCACGATCGCGTATTCGCTCATCGGACCCTAAACCACATCCGCAAACGTGCGTTCCATGCGGCGGAAATAGATGAGACCGGAAACGAGGAGCACGAGAGAAGTGACCAAGGAAACCCACAACAAGTCTGTGGAAAAGATCGGGGTTCCCACCAGAGCATTGCGAAAGCCTTCGATCACGCCCACCATGGGGTTTAGCGCGTAAAGCCATTGCAGGCCCTCTGGCAAGCGCCGGAAGATCTCGTTGGCCTCGTAGGCGATCGGCGTGGCCAGCATCCAGAATTGAGTGAGGAAGGGGATGATGTGGCGCACATCACGATAGTGCACGTTCAAGGCCCCCAGCCACAGGCCAACGCCCAGGGCGGTCACCAGGGAGAGCAGTAGGTAGAACGGCAGGCCCCAGATCCCGGAGGTAGGCAGCACGCCGTAATACAACATCATGCCGGCCAGGACGAGGAACGCAACCGCAAAGTCCACCACGCCGCTGAGCACGGAGGACAAAGGCACTACGATCCTCGGGAAATAGACCTTGGTGATCATATTGCGATTGGTTACCAGGGAACGGCCGGCTTCGCTCATGGCATTGGAGAACAAGTTCCAGGGCAGCAAGGCGGCAAAGGTGAACAGCGGCCGCGGGATGCCGCCGCTGGAGAGGCCAGCGATATCGCCGAAGAGCACGTTGAAGATCAGCATTTGCATAATTGGCTGGACCAAAGCCCAGGTGCCACCAAGCAAAGTCTGCTTGTAGCGCACCAATATGTCTCGCCAGGTGAGAAAGACGATCAGCTCGCGGAAACGCAACAGTTCGCGTAGGTCGAGGCCGACCAAGCCGCGCTGCGGCTTGATGAGCACGGTAGGTGCGTTCGCCCGAGGCGTCAGAGTTTTGCTGGCGGTCATTTGACGGCTACTTTGGCATGCTCGCGGTACCAAGCGATGGTCTTGCGCAGGCCTTCTTCGAAATCGGTGCCGGCGCGGAACCCAAAGGACTCTTCGGCCCGGCTCACATCCAACAGGCGACGGGGCTGGCCATTGGGCTTATCCGTGTTCCAAACGAATTCCCCTTCATAACCTGTGAGGCGGGCGATCATCCCCGCCAGGTCTTTGATGCTGATCTCGATGCCTGAGCCAAGGTTCACAGGCTCAGCACCGTCGTAGCCTTCAGCGGCCAGCACCACACCTTCGGCCGCATCCTCGACATACAGAAATTCACGCGTGGGCGAACCATCGCCCCACAACTCGACTTGGTTTTCCTTCCGCGCCTGTGCGTCGATGAATTTATGAATGAGGGCGGGGATCACGTGGGATGTTTCCAGGTCAAAGTTGTCACGTGGACCGTACAGGTTGACCGGCAAAAGGAATATGGCATCGAAGCCGTATTGCTGGCGATAGGCCTGGGCTTGTACCAGCAACATTTTCTTGGCCAAGCCATAAGGAGCGTTAGTCTCCTCTGGGTAGCCGTCCCATAGATTCTCTTCGCGGAATGGAGTCGGGGCAAACTTGGGATAGGAGCAGATCGTCCCGAGGGCTACGAATTTCTTCACGCCACGCTCCCAAGCCTGGTGCATAAGCGGGACCCCCATCATCAAATTCGTGTAAAAGAAATCCGCGGGGCGTGCCCGGTTCACCCCGATGCCCCCCGCCAAGGCGGCTGCGTGGATGATCACGTCGGCCTTGGCCTTGTCCAGCATGCGGCTCACGTCGCCAGGTTGCACGAGGTCATAATCCCGGCGGCGCGGAACGAAGACATCATTGGCTCCGCGAGCCTGCAGCTGTTCGACGATAAAGGATCCCAAAAAACCGCCCCCACCGGTCACGGTCACGCGTTTTTCTCGCCAAAAAGCATTCTCAGACATCATTGCCTACCGCACAATAAATTGGGCGTTACGAAAACGCTCGTCTTGAGGATTTCTGATCAAGCCTTGCTGCAAAGCATGCAATACCTCGCGCACCCCATCATCCACGCCAAACTTCGTTTTGTAGCCAAGCTGGCGGCGGATCTTTGCGAAGGACACACTAATATCGCGCATATCCCCGCCAAAAGTGAGATCCTTGTAGCGCACCGCAGTTTCCGGCAGGCGCTTGAGCACAAATTCGACGATCTCGTCTTTACGGTAATTGCCCTTCTCAGTACCCAAATTGAAGACCTGTCCGCGCACTGTTGCTTCAGGAGCTTCCAGGCCCAGGATCAGCCCTGCCACCACATCCCGAACGTGGACAAACGATCGAGAATACCCGCGCTGATAGATGAGTAGGTCGCGCTTGGTATACGCGTCGAGCACAAATTGATTGACGATGAGATCGAAGCGCGTGCGCGGAGAAATGCCGTAGAGGGTAGCTAACCGAAAGATAAGCGGCACGCACCTGGCGTCCTTGCCATCCAGCAGAGCCTGTTCCGCGGCGATCTTTGTCTCTGCATACAGGGACTGTGGGTTAAGCGGCGATTCTTCGGTAACACTTTGCCCACTGGGAGAGAGCCCATAATTGCTATAGGAGGAAGCGAAGACAAAACGCTTTACGCCCAATTCTTCGGCTTGCTCGAACACGTGCTGGGTAGCCTCCACGTTATAACGCCAGGCGACCTGGCGACCGACCGCCTGGCAGGCCGGGAAACCCACGATGGCCGCCAAGTGCACCACGGCGTCGGGGATGTTCTCCTGACCTTTGAAAGTTTGCCGTAACCCGCGCGGCTCCCACACATCCATCTTGGCAAAATGGAAGTTAGGGTGTATGAGGTAATTTACCAGCGAATCGCCGCCAAAAAGGAGCTTGTCAAGAACGGTTACCCGATACCCTGTACGCAATAACTCACCGGCCAGCAGGGAGCCGATGTAGCCGGCGCCGCCGGTTATGAGGACATGTTTCGGATCCGCAGACTTGCCGTTCTTCTTAGCGCTCATGAATTGCTTCCCATTCCAACTGGACCTTGTGGCCAACCACGCGCAGGGTTGGCCCCGGTTGCTGTTCTTCCAGCAAAGTCATACCCTGCTCAAGGCAAGTCAACTTACAGATATCAACAATGTCCTCTGGATCGCCATTGGATTTATCTATATGCACGCCCTGGGCTCCGGCCGCCTTGGCTTCATCCAGCAATTGCCCAACTCGCCGCCGCGTTTTGCGATAGAGCTGCATGGAATGTTCGACGTAGTTCACCGTCAGACGAGCCCGCCGGCTGATCCCCTGGGTTGTAATGATGTAACGTAGCTTGCGGCGTTGGGCACGTTTGACCTTCACGTACCCCTTTGCCACCAACCGCTTCAGATGCCAGTTGACAGTGCCCACGGCTATGCCTAGCTGAGAAGCCAAGGATGCCTGAGTTACGTCAGGGTCGATTTCGATCTGCTCCAAAAGGAGCATGTCGCGAGCGGTGTCTATACTAGGGTCCATATCTGCTTCCAAAATTCAATGATTGAATTATAACAATCTTCTTTCCCCACTGGCAAGGGGTGGGCTATTCCTGGCCGAGCCAATCCCACATTACGAATAGGGTCGCACTGACCAACCCCAAGCCAATGACCTGGTATAGCTCAACGATAGGCCAATCAAAATTGGCATACCGGCGCAGATACCAGGGCAGGAACCAGGCGATCATCACCCCAGCGCCCCCCGCCGCCCTGCGCAGCCAGGGATCTTTGGTTTCACGGTAGTGCATCCAGGCCCAGGCAGCCAGGACGACTTGCACGGCAGCAAAGGCACTGCGATAGCGGGGGCTATCCCAGAGATCACCGCCCCCACGGTAGGAGGCTGCGAAGCTCACTGCCCAGCTTGATAATAGCAAAGCGCTCGGGGCCAGCCGCCACTGCTTTGAACGCACGGCTAAATAACTGGCGTAGACCATGAGAGCCAGGAGGCCCGTCCAGCCCAAGGCGCGCCAAATACCGATGGCCATCCAGATGGGCGGACCGCTGGCTACCAAGGCGGCCGGCAGCAGGGGTCGGAAAATCCCGTAAAGGACCAGGAACGGGATCTGCGCAAACAAGGGCATGCGCTCAAATTCCCGCGCCACCCAACCCGAAGCGTTGGCATTCACGTAGGCCTGCCACCTGGCCGACTGCACCAGCCAGAAACCCTGTTCTTCCACGAACAATAAGAATGCCACAGCCGCCACGATGGCTAGAAGCAGCAGGCCGCCCCAAATTCTGGGGGACCGCAACCACCGCCACTCGTCCAAGGCCGAGTAAACGAGAACCAAAAGGAGCAATAGAGAAGGAGTGAACGCCCAGGTCAGAGGAATGGATATCAGGACGGGGGCTGCCAATAGCGCGAGAGTGGCGGCCGTTGTCTTCTCGCGAACGCGCAAAAGCGCATATAAAGACAGGGGGACCAGGAATGCGGTGAATGCTTCCCGCATTTGGGAGGAGCCGAGCAACACGGCCTCCGGATACAGAGCCAGACCCCAGGCTGCAAAACGAGCCACCTTGTCCCCAAAAATTCGGCGGCTAAACGCCCACGTAAATGTGACAGCCAGCCCGGAAACCGTGGCTACCAAGACTAGCATCAGCAGCGGATGGTGCTCGGCGCCGCCCAGATAACGATAAACAGCTGCGCTCAGAAAAAGCATCCCGCCATATTGATCGGTTGAGCTATACCCTTGAAAGGAAACCAATAAAGGCTGATTGGATTGCGCCAGGTCCCAGGCTGCACGGTCGCGGTTATAGGCATCTTCCATCACATAGCCGGCTTGCTGCACCTCGGTGTCATACCCGCCAACCGGCAAGGCCAGGAACCACACGACGCCCAGTGCCAATCGCAAGAGGGCTGCCGCAATCGTCAACCATAGGAGCCAGCCAGGCAACGGCTCTTTGCGCAGAATGCGCCAGGTCAGCCAAACGAGCGCGGCACTGATAATGAGGGTTACAAGGAAGGAAGGCCATCCGGAAGAATCCGTGAACTGCGACGAGATCCAGGCAAGTGAAAGGGAAGATACTAGCAATACTGCCAATAACAATGCTATAGCTAATCTTGTATTTCCCGATTTCTTTGAGGCGCGCCGTTGTTTTGGCATTGGGGGAAAATTATAGCGTGGTGGACTGCATTAGCCAGACTAAGAACCTGGGGATAAGCAGCCTTCTTCGAGGCGAGAGGAAATGATTAACTTGGAAGTGTCATCCCCACGATCTACGATTACAGCTGCCGCTTCAACTGCACCCGCACAACGAAAAACAAGCACGTCCGAACTGGCGGGAAAGTCGATGCCTAGATCGTCCACGGCAAGGATGACACTGGCCGGCTCAGGCCCGATCAAATAAAAAGTAAGCCGTCCGAAATCCATGGGGGCCACCAACATAAAGTCGCCCGCAGAAATTCCCTGGTCGGCACGGAAATAGCGCGGATGCAGAGCCCGGCCGCTGGCCACGTAAAGCTGTCCCGCAGACAAGAGCTCGAGCACTTGCTGTCTATCTGATTCGGTCTGCGCTTCAGCCCCGACCAGCGAAGCTGCTGCCTGGTCTTGACCGACCTTAGAATAACGCGGCTGGCTCAGTCTTTCAATTATCAGAAATGAGGAACCCAGAATAACAAGAAAGACCAAAACAGCGGCATATGTCCAAGATGGCACTGGGCGCGATTCCCGGACCTTTTCCTTCCTCGTTTGAAGATTCTGCAAATCCGCCAAGAATTTTTTCGCCCAAGGCATGCCACCAAGGAGCAATAGGGCCCACACCAGAAGTTGACCCAGCCCCAGCGCGTAGTACAGCAACACTGTCCAGTCCACCGGTAGGTTGTAGCGCCAACCCGAGACGCGGGCCAAAGCCAGATTGGCAGTAAAACCCAGGTTGATAGATAAGGGCGCCAGCGCCACCCAGCCGGCTTGCTTCCAGGCCACCGCCAATCCCAGGCCCACCAAAAATAAGCCGACCAGCACCGGTAGATAAGATTCAGGGTCCAGCCCCCCCTGCCAACTCGGCCAGTAGGGCAAATCACGCACGTGAGATTCCGCGTCGCGCAACTGCAAAGAAAGCGGCATGGTCATGAAGTTAAGCATCTGGTTACGCACAAAGTTATCCGCCACAAAACCGGCCACATAACCCGGGTTTTGGAATACAAACTGGCGTACCTGGCCCATTTGGCGTGCGTAATATTCCCCCTCGCTTTCTCCGGGCAAAAAGGGCAGGACAAAGGTGCCCGGAGTGAAGCTGTAGCGGTTGGCCAGGAACCCGGAAACCACGGCATCTTCGATCACCCATTGCCCCGTGAGCGCCCGATTGCGTAAGATCCAGGGGGAAGCGACGACCAGGGTACCGAGGGCAAACAACAGCACTGGCCGCCAAGCCGCCCGCCAACCCCACACCAGTAGGGCGAGCAAGGCTATGAATGGCAGTAGGGTCAGGCTCTGGGAGCGTAGCAGGATAGCCCAGCCCAGCAAGCCGCCCACTAGCACAGCCCATAGCAGATTTCCCGCCCGCCCGCGTAACCAAGCGACCACCGCCAGCGCCACGGCCGCCATCATCAGGGCGGCGGGCAGATCGACCATCAATAATTTTGCATGGGAGGTGTTGATCACATCCCCAAGGGCAATCGAGTTGGACTCCCTAAATGTGATCAGGGCGGCCAGCAACAAACCGGAAAGACGACTGTGCAGCTTGGCGCCGAGCAAATACAACAGCGCGGGGAAGAGGGCCAACACCAGCACTTGGGCCGCCACCACGGCGTCGTAATCGGCGCCAAGCAATGCTTCCCAGCCGGCCAAAACGAGCACGTAAGTTGGCCTGCGGATCGCCACCTGGCCGCCAAAGCTGAACCCCTCGCCAATCAGCACATTATTTGCGATCACATCATGATTGAACGCGTCCGATAGTGGATAACTTTGGTTATTGGGAGGGAGGGGTGGGGAGCTGTAATAGGTGGGAGCGGCAGGTTGCCCGAGCCACAGGAGAGCAGCCAGCAACCAAACGAGGCCCGCCAAGGCGAGGTCAACCCAGACTTCGGAAAGGACTCCTTTTCGCTTTTGCCACCAGCGGCGCAAAGCGAACCCAAGAGTAAGCGCAAGCAGCGCAAGCAGCAAACCCAGGAATACCTGGCTGCTTAATACCGGGGCGCCTGGCGCATTCCATATCGTGGCGTCGAAACCTAATCCGAGGCCGGTCAGGCCGATGCCCGCCGCGCAGCCCAGAAGCAAGAGCAGGATGGCAAGACCCAGTCGCAACGTTCCGACCTCGGCCGCCGAACTCTTAGTATCGATTCCAAATTGGATGAACATAAACTGGGGTAGCCACAGAAGACTGAGTAAAACTGCATAAAACAACAGGGGCTTTGTCCGTTCGATGTATAAAGAGAATGACCCAAAGAAAAGGACGGCCCGCGCCTGGGGAAGGAAAAATAAAACCCAACACACCACCAAAATCGAAAGGCCAAGCCCCAGAACAAACCAGATCATCCACCGTTTGGCGGCCAATAATCTAACTGAACGATCGACCCGTCTCAACCAAGGACCATCCCGCCATGCCTGCACGGTCCCGAAACTAAGTGCGAATGCTGGAATAAGTATCAAGACAGCCAGAGCGATGCGTTCCAGTGAGTAACCAAGCAGGATCGCACTCGCGGATTCGCTGGGAGCGCTGAGCAACCAGGCCAGGCAGACCCAACCGAAGATGGCCGATAATGAAAAGTTAATACGCCAAAACAGGTTCAATATCCTGGCCACCATACGTCCGGCTTACTAATCCACGATCTTGTAATCCGCCACCCGGCTTTCCAGGGCGCGCCAGATCTCGGGCGGCGCTTCCCCCGCCGCCAGGTGTTCCGCAATAAAGCGCCCCATATCGGCGCAATGGTCGGAGTTGTTGTAGTTGTACATGCCGATGCGCCCCGTGGTGAGTAAATTTGGCACCTGGCGCAGTTTGTCGCTGACCAGCTTCATCTTTCTAGCATAGTCCAAATCGTAGCGCGGGTAAAAATTACGCCGCCGGATCACCAGACTACTCAGGACTTCCTCGGGTTTGACCAGCCCCGTTTGCGCCAGGCCTTCCACCACCCGGCCAACCAGCAATTCATCGCTGCCCTTCCATAACTCACTGCCGTCGTCCGCAGTGAAGTCGGCGGTGATCACCGTGCGATTAGCTGGGCCCAATTCAGGATTCATCTGTTTTTGCTCGAAGAGGCGGCTAAACACCACGTTGCGTTGGGGAAAGAAGATCCATTGGTCCTCCAACACTAGTGGACGCTTCACAGAAATATAGACCAAAAGAAGATGGCGGAACTGCAATCCTTCGATTGCGCGATCAAATTCCGGATCTTTATCACCGAAGACCATCCGCCCCAGCATGGCCAACGGCAGGGACGAAATTAGATAATCGCAGTCGAAGCGCTTCGTTTCGCCCTGGTACTGAGTCAACACCGAGGCCAGCTTCCCGTCCTCCAATTCCAATCCTTGCACGGCGACAGAGGTCAGCACTTTGCCTCCGTGCGCCCGAATCCCTTCGGCCAGTGCGTGCGGCCAATCGCCAAAGCCAGCGCGTGGGTAAAAAAAGTACTCGGCATTGGTGTCGGCGGTCTCTTTACGCAATCCAAGCAACCTTAGGATCAGGTCCATGCCGCCAGAGGCTGGCAAACGCGTGCGCGCCATTTCGGGATGCAGGCTAGCAGGATCGCCCCACACCTTCTCGGCCAAGGGCTCAAACACCAGTTCATAAGTGGGACGACCGAAACGGTGAATGATGTATTCTTCGTATGAGCGCGGCGGATTTCGCCGAAAGAGACCGGCCCCCACCTGAATTGCATAACCTAGGCCAAGTTTCAAGAAGCGAACCGGCCCCAGGACCTTAGCGAGGTTGCCCAGCTTCAATGGGTAATCCACCAAGTGGCCGTCTAAAAATAGGCGGTTCTTCTTGGGCAGCCGCAGCAGGCGCTCGCCCATCAACGCAGTCACTTCGTCCAGCACACCGGGGATCACCGAATAGAGCTTGTGGGCGCCGTAATCCAGGACGAACCCATCGTGCTCAAAGCTGGCACATAGCCCGCCGATCACCAGCTCCTTCTCCAACACTGTTACCTGATATTTGCCGGTACGCGCCAAAAAATAGCCGGCCGCCAGGCCGCCTACCCCGGCGCCCAGCACAACCATCTTCTCTTTATTTACCAATCCGGGTCTCCAACAAGAAGGCGGCCTCTCGCCGCCCTCTTCTCCTGTAGTAAATGATAACTGGGATTAGAGTTTTTCGGCGATGACCAGGGTCTGCCCCATCCAATATGGGATCTGCAGATGGTAAAAGCCAAGTCGCTTCGCCAACCAGCCAAAGACGCGCGCCACGGGTTTAATGTAGGCCTCCATCCGGAACAGGATGTAACCCAGCTCAAGGGTTTGCCAATGGCGGCGGCGCTGCACCACGCGAAACCCAAGCTCGGCCAACATGCGCGGCAATGTTTTGCCAGTGAAGTAGTAGAGATGGACTGAGAGCAGGAATACCCATCTACGCCCCATCAACCGGCTCACCAGAGATTCGATGTCCGGGTAGTTCACCACCAGCAGCCCACTTTGCTTCAGCACTCTTTTGCATTCGGCTAAACTGGCCCTGGGGTCGGGGGTGTGTTCCAGCACATCCCACAGGGTGACCACGTCGAACGAGTCTGGGGCTAGGTTCATGTCGGACAGGGTCCCTGGGACAACGTGCAAGCCGTAATGTCCATTGGCCCACGCGCACAACCAGCGGTTGGGTTCGCAACCAGCCACATCCCAGCCAGCCCGCTTAGCCACCGCCAGGAAAGACCCGCCAGCAGTCCCAACGTCCAAGAGGCGGCCGCGCTGCGGACGAATGCGCTCGATCATCTTCAACGACCTGGCGAAGGTTCGCTCGCGCCCCGCGGCCTGCGAAACAAATAGCTCATCGCTTCCGCTACTGTACCCTTCGATCACCACATCGGCGCGTAACCGCGGGTTGAGATATTGCAACCCGCAGCGCCTGCATTTCACTAAGCGGTCAAGCAGGACTTCATCACCGGAAGATCGAAAGGTGGAGATGATCTCTTCGGGCTTGGCCAGCTCGTAGCGCGGCAGATATAAGATTTCATAATCATCCGCTCCACACAGATTGCAAGGGACGGATTCCAATAACCCTTGATATTGTTTGACCTTATCGGACATCAATTATCGACTGCGGCGCAAGTAGGTCTTTACTTCCTGAAAGCGAGTATTAATGGCATTCAAGGATAAGCCTATGCCAAGGGCGATCATGCCGGTAGGCAGGCAGAGTAAGACAATCCCACCCAGAATACTTACAGGCAAGTTACTCTGCCCAAATAAACTCAACAAACGCAAGGCACCTGCTATCGCTGCCAGCAACCAGAAAGCTAAGGCAATGGACCCAAATAGCCGCAACGGCCGGTGGTCGCGCAGTAAGATGGCGGCGGTCAAAACGATGCGGTACCCATCGGCGAACGGGCGCAGTTTAGAATGGCTGCCCCTCGGCCGATCGCGATAATGGACGGGCACCTCCACCACGCGCAACCCTTCAGCCAGGGCTTGCAAAGTGATCTCACTCTCCACCTCGAAACCGGTGGTGAGTACTGGGACGGTTTCCACGAAGCGCCGGTTGAAAGCACGGTAGCCGGAGAGCACGTCCCGATATTTGGTTCCGAACAGGCGATTAATATAAGCGACGATCAAGCGATTCCCGAATTGATTAATGGGCTTCATCGTGTCGTCGGAAATGGCACTAAGCCGTTCCCCCACAACCATATCCGCCTCACCCCTCACAATGGGCGCTATCAACGCCTTTACTTCTTTTGGCAAATAGGTGGCATCCCCATCTGCCAGAACCACCACATCTTCTGTCAAATCATCGAACACAGCTCGCAGCACATGACCCTTGCCTAGGGCAGCCACGTACCGTATCTGGGCGCCTGCCTTGCGAGCCAATGTGGCGCTGTTATCTGTCGAGGCATTATCAAAAACGTAGACCTTGCTCTTGGGAAGGGCTTTGCGAAAATCGCGCACCACGTTGGCAATGGTAGCGGCCTCATTGTGGCAGGGTATGGCCACTGCGACTCTCTTACCCACTGTATTCGTTCTCATCGTGTCAGCCAGAGCAAAACCAAGGCACGATAAGGCACCATCTCCATCTTGGTCTCGAAACGTCGTCTTAGGAAATTAATAGGCTGGCGCAGCAACTTACGGGGATGATAACGCAGTTTCCACCACAAGAAATGGGCGTATAGGCGTACGCGGAAGCCGTTTAGGTGAGCGTAATCCTTCCGCCAAGCTGGGCTGAAGTTCAATTCCGACAGGGTACTATAACCGCTGAACTCTCTGCTGATCGCCGATCCCGGCACAGGAGTGATGATGAACAGAGCGATCTCGTCTACGCCCACCCGAGTCAGGGTGCGCACCAGGTCCCAGGTCATGTGCAGATCTTCCTCCACCTCACCGGGATAACCTAAAACGAAACAGGCTTGGGAGCGGATGCCTACCTGGTCCATACGCTTGACCAGGCGCACGGCATGTTCGAGGTCGAAAGGCTTGCGCATCAATTTCAGCAAACGCGGCGAGCCTGTTTCCGGGGAGATGGATATATAACGGCAGCCTGCTTTTGCCATCAGATCGATGGTTTCCTCGTCGCGCATGGTTTCCACTTTTGTGCCGGCGGCGATCTTCCAGATGACCTTTAAGCCCCGCCGAACTATCTCCACGCAGATTTGGCGGATGCGAGTGTCTGAGATGGTTGGGTCCAGGTCCTCAATGTGGAACTCGGCCACCTCCAGGGTCTTAAGGAAATGTTCCATTTCGTCCACCACATTAGAAGCCGAGCGCGGGCGCCACTTTTGGCTGTTGGTAGCCGGCACGACGCAAAAACCACAAGGGTAGGGGCAACCCCGCGAGGTAAGCAAGGGCAAATATCGCCTCGCCGAAAGCGGCCCATGGGCAAAGCGTAGTGACCAATAATTCTCGAGAGGGAATAAGTCCCAGGCTGGCAAGGGCAGGGCGTCCAACTCCGTTTGGCTAAAGAAGCCGAGAGGCGCGTTATAGAAAGCCGGCGTGCCGAGGCCGTCGATGCTACGCAAGGTTTCTTGATTGGCGCCCGCGGCCATAGCATCCAGCAATTGTCCTGCGCGTTGCTCCGCCTCGCCCGTGAGAATGTAATCCGCCCCAGCCGCATAGAACTCGCCGGCCGCCTGGGAAAGGGCGTAGGCGGTGACTGCCTGCGTATTTTCCACGACCACCAACGGCACCGTGGGCGCCGCGCTCTTTATGGCTTTGACAATAGCAACAGTAGATAGATGGTTGGTCAAATTGATGGCATACACAAAGACGGCCTCAACCTGCTGCGAAAGCTGCTCAACGACCTGCGTTTCGGTTAATCCGAAGAATAGAAAGTTCCCATCCTGGCGCCGTTGGCGCGGCGCGGCCGCATAGGCATCAACAACCTTTACTTCGCGGCCTGCCTGCCGCAGGGCCGCCGCCAGGTAGGCCAGGGTGACGGGCATATAGACGACACCGGTTGTGAATGGATCGGAGCGCTGCACGACCAGATTAGGGTTTATCAGGGCAATGGACATAACAAGAGCGCCTCTAAAGAGGCGCACAGAAAATTATACCTGTTGGCATTCTCGGAATTGCTAGGGCGGACAAACAAAGGCATCGGAGGCCTCGGCCAGCAGGTCCGGTGCCTCGGCGCCAAGAAACACGACCGCAGCTGCTTGAAACATCTTTTCTCCCTCGCAACCCAGCACCAGCACATCCACCGCGTTCGGGAAGACGGATGACGTCGCCACTGGCAGCCCAATCTGGTGATCTTCCGGACCCACGACCCAAAACGCCAGTCGAGAATACGGCAAGAGATTGAATGCGGAGCCATCCCCCCCAGGCTCCCCGGCGCCTGCGGGGTAGAACCTTGGGTAAAGCGCCCGCCCCCAAAGAAGGCGGCCCCTTGGCTGCCGCAGGAAGGCTGCCAAGTCCAGGCCGGTCTTTGCCGCTAATTCGGAGCTGCCCCATTCGGCTCGAGCCGTGGCCGCGTCCAGATCTGCGTACCGGGTCGGGATAGCTACTTCTAGCACCGGTAGGAGCAAGCCAGCGAACAAGATGGTTGCGGCCACTGCAGGCAGTCCTTGCTGGCGCCAACCGTGCTGGCGTCCTTTATGCGCAATCCGGGCTAGAGGCGGTTCGACGAGACTTCTATTGGATAAGTAATTCCATACCCACAGGGTGAGCTGGCCCAGACCAAGACAATAGAACAGGATAAGCACCCAATCCACTGGAAGGATCAAGCGCCAACCAGAGACGCGCGCTATCGCCGTACTTAGGTCGTAAAACACATAGATACCCACGGGCACCAGTGTTATCCAGCCGACCTTCTTCCAGGCCGCGAAAAAGCCAATGGAAAGGATAACTAGGTTAGACGTCAGGGGTACCCAAGCATCGCTAGCGAAGAACCCATTCCAGTTTTGCCAATACGGCGTATCGTTTATATACGCGGTCAGCGAACAACATTCCGTCCACAGGCGGTCTTCGGCTCCGATCCAAAACGGTCGCAGGTTGTAAAACGTAACCATCCTGTCAGCCAGGTCGAAGCGCATGGGCAAGGCCAATAACGAAGAAATTCCATTGTGGAAAAAATGAGCGCCCACAAAACCCGCCACCTCCAAAGGATGGTCCGCTGTGAATTGCGCAACTTTGGAAAAGCTCAGCGCCACATATTCAGACCTCTGCGTCCCTTCGGGAAAGCCAGGATCTCCCAGTTCGGGCGTTAGGCTATATTGTTTAGCGAGATAAAGAGCCTGCAAAGGCTGTGAGTAACCAAATTGGCCTGTTTGCTGATAATTGCGCCACATCCAGGGCACGGCCGCCAGGGCGAATCCAAAAAGGAACAATCCGGCATACATTGCCCGCAGGCGCAGGGTCTTTCCCGCTTGCCAAAAAGAGAGAACCAATAGCAGGGGTAAGAAAATAACTATCTGCGAACGCAGCAACAATAGGATCCCCAGCGCACCGCCTACCCAAAGCGGCCAACTCAGCAATCGCCGGTCTGACCGAAGCCAGCGCAGCAGCAAGAGGCAAAACAGGGCCATGCCCAGCGCAGCGGGCAAATCGGTCATCAGCAACTTGGAGTGGGAAACATTGATCTCTCCAGATAAGGCAATGGCATTTGATTCCCGAAATATGACGGCCAGGGCAAGCAGGCCACCGGACAGCCGGTGATGGATTTGGCCGGCAATAAAATAAAGCACTGAGGGAAAGAGGGCCAGAAAAACGATCTGGGCAGCAACTACATTGGCATAGTCTTGGCCTACCAGAGTATGAATAGTTGCGAGAAAAAAACTATACAGCGGTTTTTCAGCAACCTCTGTAAACCCCTCACCGATCAGGAGGCTTTGCGCCGCCACATCGTGGTTCGCCGCATCGGAGTATGGATAGTATTCTTTGTTAGGGAGGCCCGGCATGGGAGAGAAGAAAGTCGGGGTGAGCGGTTGCGCCTGCCAGACCCATATCGCCAGCAGCCACAAGAGCGCAGCTGCAACCAGGTCTCCGCGCGAAACACGCCAACCAAATCGTTTTTCACTCACGCGGATGAGTCCATAAAGCATGATTGCTCCCAGCCACGCAATGAAAATCTGCGTGGCCAGGAGCGGCACTCCCGGATTATCCCAGCCGGCGCGGTCAGGCAACAAGCCAAGCCCGGTGATGGACATGAAAAGCCCCGTCAAGATGAAGATGCCCAGGGCGATCAATCCGGGGAGCCAACTCGTTTTTGTGGTCTGATTGAGGCCATTGCGCAGCCGGGGAACAAGAATCAGGGTCTGCACACCCACCAGTAGCAACCAAAGCACCGCTGGAAGAGCACGCAACAACAAGGCACGAATAAATTCATCCGTGAACTTAAAGGTAAGCAAGACCAGGTAAAACCCTGCTACTGAAAAGAGGATTGCGAGAGCGATTAGCAGTGGGTAGATAAATGGGTGTTGAACTGAGGCCTGGATGTTCCTTTCGATGGCCGGCCAAGCCTTGTGCTGGCTCCAATTCGCCCAAACCGAGACTGCGCACACCAAGCCCAGCACAAACAGCGCTGCCACCAGTCCCCAACGCACCAACGAAAGGCCCATGAATAAACTCTGGTCGCTTTCGCTGGGGGTGGCAAACACCAACCCGATGGCCAGCAACGCTTCTATTGCCGGGAGCAAGAAATAAATTCGCACCAGCTCCACGGCGCCTTCAGTGTCTTTATTGCTCTTTTGTTTCGCTTTAGGGGCAGTCAAAATTCCGCTCAATGGGCATGAAGAGCTCTACGGCAACGTCCTTGAATTCACCCACTGATTCGTAATATTGAAGCAGGAGGGTTGTGACCCAGGCCACCCAGGCGTTATTCTCCTCGATTAGGCTGTCGCCCAAACTCTCCAGATCCGTTTCTTTGTACCGCAGCGCCCCCCGTTCGGTAATGATCAAAGCGAAACGGCTTTCCGCCAAATCCTCTCGGAACCGGTCAAAGTAGGCTGCCTCTCCAGATAAAGCCTGGTCCATGACATATTTCTTTTCATAATCTACTACCAGAGGCAGGTCACCCATGAGCCCGAAGGTGATCAATTGGCGTTGATCCATGAAAAGCACTTCTCCATGCTGGCGGGCGCACACCACCTTATCTTGAATACGTTGAAGAACGAACTGCGTCCGCTCCTGGAAAGGTAGTTCCAGTGGTTTCCCCTCGATCATCGGCAGGAAGGCGGGGATGAAGATCATTCCCGCCAGCAACCAGCGCACTCTCCCGGAATCGCTCACCAGTTTATTGAACCGCGCGGCCAAGCCGCCTTCCCAGGCAACGGCTGCTACTAACACCAGCCCCACCAGGAACATATCCATATTATGCAGATCTGTGCCCCCGCCCACTTTAGCGCTGGCCACCATCCCAACCACCAGCAACGCCCCCAGGCCCGCCAGCATGGCTGCCCGCTGCCAAAATGCCGTCTTCCACGGTCCATTCCTTACTAAGTAAACCGCGAGCAGGATCAACGGCAGCGTGGCCAGAGCAACCCCCAGCAAGATGCCTGGGGCATAAATAGGGTTAGGTAATAAACGTTCCCACAGGAAGGGTTGGTGAGTGGAGACGGCTTGCAAACCTTGCAGAGTCTCCACCGAAGATGGCGGCCCGCCGGCGCCCACCGGTGCAGCCTCGCCCGCGAGGAGGAAGGGAAAAACACCGACGACAACGCCCACCAGGATAGGCAGACCCTTGGTCCATATCCCCGCCAGGCCAAGCGCCAATGCGCGCAGCCAGTCTCGCCAGGCCAAGTGGCCGCGGGTCAGCACGGAATCTCCAAAGCTCAGCATCACCGCCCAAATGGCCGGGGCGAAGGACCAGGTGAAGCGGCTGGCCCCTGCATACTCGCCAGCGAAATACACCAGCGGCAAAGCCAGCCACAAGGGCTTACGCCTAGCCAGCGCCACCAGCATGGCGGCTAAGACGAGAGGGGTGTAAATAGGGCCTTGATTCAAGAATATGAGGGACCACAACCCAGCCGCCAGCCATTGTTCGCGCCTGCCTTCTGGCGGCGTGAACGCAAGTAACCCGAGCAACGCATAAGGAACGGTCACCAGGATTGCGCTCCATAAGCGAACAAGCCAGATGGGCACATCAGAAAACAGAAAGGGTAAGCCCCAAAGAGTCTGCCGCCCCGCGTCGATCCAGGCGAAGATAGTATCCGTACTGGCGTAGTTGTAGCGCTCGCGCCCCAAGACTACCGAATAGTCCCACAACCGGTTGCCCTCTGACCAATGCAGGGCGAAGGGAAAATCGCTGACCAAGACCAGCGATTCAGCCAGGACTAAAACCGCCCCCAGCAAAAGGCCGGCGGAAAACAAAGACCGCCATTCAATAAGCTGAGATCTGTGCTCGGTCAACAGGACCGCCGCCAGGAACAGATCCAGAATGAAAAGAAGCACGCGGAAAAAGAGGCCAACGAAGAGTCCACCCCACGGAGAGAAGAAAACAAACCAAGCGGGGAATAACAACACCAACGCAAGCGAGGGCCAGCGCCAAGAGCCCATACTCTTCCGGAAACCAAGAATTAGCTTCCGCGCGCGCGACCAGCGCTTCGGGTGGAAAAGGCCAATGGTCAGGCTGGCTAAAAGCACCGCGAAAAACAGGTAGAACAAGGAAAGTGTCGAAGCCCATTTGCTAGATAATCTTCCTAGCCAGGAACCAGAACCCCAACCGAGGGCCAGGATCTCTCCGGCGGCAAGCGATACCAACAAAGCCGCGCCAGCCAGGAGGATGGCTCTCTGTATGGGACGGAAGTTTTGCAGGGCCGGCTTCTTATTAGACGCCATATAACAATCCCTGCATCAGACCTTCGTAGGCCTTGCACATCTTGTCAATCCCAAAGTTGGCTTCAGCCCGCTGCTGGCCAGCGTGTGCGATCCGCTTGCGTAACGCCCTATCATCGATCACGCGACTCAGTGCCGCGGCCAGGGGACCCGCCTCCCCAGGCGCCACCAGCAGCGCGCTTTTCTCATCCTCGACCACGTCCACCACGCCCTCGACTCGTGTAGCCACCACAGGCAAGCCGGCAAAGAGGGCTTCCAATAAAGCCAGGGATAGTCCCTCCCACAGGGAGGGCTGTACAAAAATATCCGCAGCCGACAGCAAACTAGCCACTTCCTCACGCAAGCCAAGAAACAAGACGCGGTCGGCAATGCCCAATCTCTCTGCCTGGGCCTCGAGGCGAGAACGCAGCGGCCCATCTCCCGCGAATGCAAACCGAGCCTGAGGACAGGCAGGCGCAATTTGGGCAATGGCATCAAGCAAAACGGTATGCCCCTTTTGAACAGCTAGCCGGCCCACGGTAAGCAAGAGAGGTCGATCGAGCGGAACACCAATCTGCTTCCGCACAGCCTCTCTGCTTGCGAACCCTTTCGCCAGAGGTTCTATGCCGTTTTGGATCACAACCAGTCGACCCTCCCGTGCTTTTTCATCCCGAATTGCATAATCACGCACTTGGGAGGATACAGCCACCATTATGCTGCTCAATCTCGAATTAGTTAACCTGCCATGCAACCACGCTATGAAACCGGATGTTCCGTCGATATAGCCATGGTGCGTGCCAACGCGGACGGGCACCCGCGCCAACCAGGCCATGGGCAGCCCCAATAAATTGCTGTGCGGCGTGAATGTTATGACCGCTTTTACGTCATTCCTCAATACCCTGAAGAGCGCGACCAACCCCCGAAGGAATTTGGGCACTTTGAACAGCGCAGGCCCGGCTGTGTCCCAGCCACCTAGCGCGATAACTGGGAATGGATTTGCGGCTTGCCAACTGGGTTGCAGTCCCTGTTTGTCGTAAAAAAACACGGCCTGCACAGGGTATCCCTGTTTATGGAACCAGCGCGCTTGGGCTAGCATCGAGCGTTGGGCGCCGGCCACCTCCATTTGTGTGCCCAGGAAGAGGATGGGGAACCTTTCCATCGGAGCTGTCATCATGCACGATTTGGCGGATTATAGCGGTTCGGCTTTGGCGGCTGGATAGCGCTGCTGCCTGAGCCGGGCCACAAGGCTGCGCCTCACCCCTAGTGGAAGAAAAGAAGCTACCAGGCCCAATACAGCGCTCAACTGAAGAGGCCAAGCCGCCAGGGCTTTAAGGTTGTGCTGTCGCACTTGCCGCATTTCCTGCTTCCCGCCTTCGCCGAGCAGGTTCTGGCCCAGTTTCGCGGCCATCTTCGCCCTTACGCGGCGCTTGAAAATGGGAGACAACTCGGGATCTTCTGCGAAGGCCTTTTCTAAATAGCGTTCGAAACCCTGTGCACCTTTCCCCCGTTCAAATGTGGTGCTACTGGAATGCACGCGCACGCGCACCAGGGGCTCGGGCACCATGTCGACCGCGTAACGCCACGCGATGCGCCGCCAGAGGTCCAGGTCCTCTGCCCATACCATGCTTTCATCGAAGCCTCCCACTTCTCTAACGACTTCCGTACGCATGAGCATGCAGGGCATCGCCATGAGCACTGACCACTCCTGCAGCATACCCGGATAAATCCATCCTGAGAATCGAGAAGTGTCGCGCAGACCTAGCTCCTTTCCCTGTTCCTCAAATTTTGAAAAACTGCAGTGAACAAAACCGAGTTTAGGATGCTGCACAAACAGCTTCATTTGTTTATCCAGTTTGGTGGGCAGAAACAGGTCATCTGAATCCAAGAATGCCACAAGGGGCGCCCGCGCCAAACTAATGCCGCGGTTGCGGGCAGCCGAGACCCCGGAAGGTACTTGAAATACATACTGGATTTTCTTCTGCTGGACGTAAGGCGCCAGGATCTGCCGCGTGCCGTCGGTGGAACCGTCGTCTATCAGAATGATCTCATAATCGGTAAAGGTCTGCGCAAACACGGAGGCAAGCGCCTCGCTGATATATCGCGCTCGATTGCGCGTGGGGATGATTACACTTATCGCTGGAATAGGCACTGAACTATATATCTCTCTTTAGGTGTTTTTCCTGTGCGCGGTACAACAAAGGCAGCAGGCCTATCGACTGCAGGCCGTTGCGCACCGCATTGCGCATTCTGCCGACCAGCCAAAGCCATTTTCTTCGTTCAACATAAGAAGCATGTTCAGGAAGATAATCGCCGAGCGGGATCCAGGTCTCCGCGTTTTTTACTGCATCCAGGCGCATCTTGCGCGCTTCATCTAAATAATCTTTTCGGACCTTATCAAACACGCCATAACGTAGCTGGGTTACGGTCCGCTCCACCGCAGCCACAATCGCGCCTTCTCTGGTGCTCAGACCCTGGGAAGCATCTGTGAAATAACCTAACAATCCCTCGCAGCGGGTCATTTGCAATCCCTTGGCAGCCAGCCGGAAAGAGTACTCCAAGTCCGCCCCCACCTGAAATTGCTCGTCGAAGTATCCAACCTGATCCGCCACTTCTCGCCGAAAAAGCCAAAATGCGCCCCCCTGAGCAAAGGCCCGCCGAAAATGGCCCGTATGGTATGCCTGCGTGTGGCGGCGAACACCTTCCTCTCGCCCGTATGCAGGCACAGTCACATAATCCCCGTAAGAGAGCACGGCCGCCGGATTCTGCTCCAGGGTTGCCAGTTGCCGCTGAAGCGAATCGATGACCCGGCGATCATCAACGTTCCACAAAACTAAGTAAGGGGACCGCGATGCCCGCCAGGCCCGATTCCAGGAAGCCCCTAATGTTTCCCGGAGGGGCACAGTCAGCACTTGCAGCGCGGCAGGATTGCGGACAGCAAAATCATTGGCTAATTGTTTTTCCTTCGAACTAGGCTCGTTCATTACCAGGACCAGCTCCAGCTCAGGGAATATAGTTTGGGTCTGCACCTGCTCAAAAAAGGAGCTTAAGTAATCCTCACCCTGGTACACCGAGGTGAGCAGGCTTACTGTGGGGATGAAAGGCATGGAGGAGATTATGCCGCACTCTGATGAGCTGGGCTGCGCCCTAGCTTTTCCATGTGCTCCGAACGGGTGCGAAGTTATCGAGGATCTCAAAGATACCTTGCACAAAGTCTTTAGCCACCCACCGCTTCGCCCGCCTATTCCCCTTGGCAACCAGCGCGGCATGTAGTTTCTTCTCTCTATGCAGCCTGCGAATCGCCTCGCCGATCTCATGCGGGTTCGCCGGATCCACCAATAAGGCTGCATCCCCCAATTGCTCCGTCGCCCCATCCACCCTAGCGGCGATCACCGGGCAACCCAAGGCGAAGGCCTCCAGTGGAGGTAAATTCTCGGGGCCGAAAAAACTAAGGTAGGTCAGCGCCAGGGCATTCTGATAAAGGGCGGTCAGGGTTTGGCTATCCACAAAGCCCATCACCTTAACCTGGCCATTCAGCCCCAGCTCCCTAATGGTATTTCGCACATGCTCCTGGTTTCCGTAATCCGAACCAACCAGGACCAATGGAATGGTCAGGCCTTCATCGCGAAGTTGCTTTAGGGCTAGCAGCAAATTGACGTGATTCTTGTGCGCCCAGAATTGAGCCGGGTAGAACAAGTAGCCCGGCTCCACGCCCAACGTCGCATCCAACGCATTCTTTTGCTTGGCCGCATCCAGCGCATAAGCCGGTGTCGGGTGCGGCAGGATATGAATGCGCTCGCCAGGGACTTGAAAGAAATCGGCGACTTCCTCTTTCCCAGCCTGTGTCCCTGTAATAATCGCGGCGGCCCGGCGCAAGAAAGGCGCCAGCTGCCGCTCGCGCGTCTCCCATTCGGAATACTCACTGACCTCCGGGAACCAGGGTTGCTTGCGATGCTGCAGGTCGAGTACGATAGCCAGATAGGGCAGATCAAGGTCCAGGGGACGAGGTCCAACAAACCAAACGAACTCAACGCCGAGCTTACGCAGCTGCCGCTCGAAAGAGCTGCGCCAACGAGACTGCCTGCGCCTGCCCGGGAGTGTCCGGGCCAAAATTACGCGGACCCTTTCCAGCAAACCGGGTTGGCGATATGGCATCCATTGTAGGCCGGCCTTGCCGGCCTCGGCCTCAATCACCGCACTCTGGGAGGAGATTATGACGAATTGGTGGGAGCTTTGGCCGGCATTCGCACACAGGGCGCGCAGCAGGTCGCCTTGCATTGTGTAGGCGCCGCCATCCTCGGGGCGATAGTCATCCATAAATACCCCAACCTTCATGTCAGTTCCGCTGCGCTGCTGCCAGGACGTGCCAGGTGTTCTCGTTAATAGGCCCGTCTTCATAGCCAGGGAAAAATTCTAGAGGCTCGAAGTGAGAGTTTTCGAGAAAAGCGGCCATCTCTTGGACCAAGAAATAGCGGTTGATCTGGGTTTCGTGGATCACGCCCGAATCTCCATTTTTGCCTCGTTCATCAATATCGTAAGTTACGATGGCCAACTGCCGCGGTACGTCCAAGCGAGTCGCGGCGCGTCTTACCAACTCTCCGCCGGCCGTACTCCACCTTCGCTCACGCACGGGTTCGAAATTTATCAGCATGGCGGCCGCGTGCCAAAACTCAAATAGAAAAAGCCCGCCCTCGCGCAGATGTGCGTGAACGCGGTTTAGCACTTGGCGAATACCTTCATTGGTTTGCACATAACCGATCGAGTCGAACAAACAATATGCTGCGTCAAAAGGCATATCAGGTAAAGAAAGTTCGCGCATATCCTGGAACCGAAGGTCCACACGCGAGTTTGCCTCCTTGGCCTTGCGACGGGCTATCGCCAGCAAGTCCTCGGAATAATCAGTGGCCACAATTTCGTAGCCGAGCTTTTCCAGTTCTAGGGCATGCGAGCCGGTGCCGCAGGCCAGTTCCAACAGCCGTTTGCAGTCGCCTTGGCTGAATTTTTGCAGGAGCTGATGTACGCAGGCTGCCTCTTTCGCATAAGGCTTGTCTTGATAAAAGATGTCGTAATAACCGGCGTGCTTGCCGACGTAGGAACTCATAGCGCAGCTAGCTCAGCTCTCCCACTTGGGTGCCTGGCGGATCGCTTCGCAAATATATTCGATCTTTTCTTCGTCCAAGGTCCAGGTGGAGGGCAGGTAAAGCCCGGTTTCCCAAAGGGAATCCGCCACGGGGCAAGGCCCTTCGCGAAAACCTTCCATCTTTTGGAGCACCGGTTGCTGGTTCATTGGGCAAAAGAAGGTTCGTGTCTGGATGCCGCGTTCAGCCAGTGCTTCGGCCAACTTATCGCGACTGATGCCGAATTCCGG
>Ga0209341_10000882_pt1 | contig 30511 bp, 31 predicted proteins | sample RifCSP13_2_FD_184020 | JGI IMG/M metagenome (GOLD analysis project Ga0209341, IMG submission 184020) | Soil microbial communities from Rifle, Colorado - Rifle CSP2_sed 13_2 (SPAdes) (version 2) | ecosystem: Environmental > Terrestrial > Deep subsurface > Rock core/Sediment | place: Rifle... | reverse complement strand
GAGGCGGACGCGGCGCGGCTCGAGGAGGCGGAGCGGGAGCGGGACGAGCTCAAGGTGCGGGCCGAGCTGTCCGACCTCCTCGTCGCGCGGGTGTTCCACAAGAAGGGGGTCGTCATGTACGCGGTGGATCAGCTGCTCCCCGAGCTCGAGATCGAGGCATCCAAGAACCTCGCGGAGCTCACGGACGGCCGGTTCAGCGGGATCAAGCTCGAGACGTACGAGGAGGGCCGCGGCCACGGGATCCGGATCCGGGTGCGCGGCGTGGACCGGGAGTGGCACGACGTGGGGGAGTTCAGCGGCGGGGAAAAGACCCAGATCAACGCGGCCTTGCGGTTCGCGATCGCGAAGGAGCTCGCGTCGTTGCCGCAGGCCGGGCGCGCGTACGGCCGGATGAAGACCCTGTTCATCGACGAGGGGGACCTCGGATCCCTCGACACGGAGGTCTCGAGGGAGCTGTTCGTCCAGAAGCTGTTCCGGATGGGGGAGTTCTTCGACAAGGTCATCCTGATCACCCACCTCGCGGAGGTCGCGGACAAGTTCCCCGGCCGGATCCGCGTCACGATGACCCCGGAGCAGGAGTCCCGGGTGGAAGTCCTCGCATGAGTTTCGCGGACGACCTGAGGAAGGAGCTCGACCTCCTCGTACGTCATCATCGGGACGTGCCCCTCCCGCCCGAAGACGTCCCGGAGTTTCGGGAGTTCCGGCGCGCGGACCCGGCGCGGGACATGATCGCCGTCGACGGGTCGTACTCGTTCCTCCTGAACCTGTCCTCGTGGTGGCTCGCCCTCATCTCGGTCGGCCTGCTGCGGTACGCCTTCGACGGTCGCGCGTTCCATCGGAAGGACTGGCGGCTCGTCCAGCGCATGGTCGGCGTCTCGACGTTCGAGGAGTTCGTCGCGCAGCAGGACGACCTCCACCGGTCCCTGTTCGAGTTCACGAAAGGGGCGCGGGAGACCCAACCGAGGGACATGGTGAACGAGTACCGCCGCCTCATCGAGGGACAGACCGCGATCAACTTCGCGGACGACATGGAGGACGCCATCGTCGCGGTGGACGGCACCTTGTCCGAGTTCCCGAAGCAGTTCACGGTCATGGAACGCCTGGTCAAGGTGTGCGAGAAGCGCGGCCACCTGCTCGTCGGGATCTCGAAGGACAGCCAGCTCCACTCGTTCGGGCACGTGCTCACGGACGAGGATCTCATGGCCCGCTGCGAATCGCGCCTCCCGCGGGCTTCCATGGCGTACGCGCGCGCCCCGAAGGCCTCCGAGGCGGTCAAGGAAGGCCTCCTGTACGGCGACATCTATTACGCGAAGCTCCATCCGGGGGCGAGGAAGTGGTTCCGGGTGGACGTGGGCACGTTCCGCGACCGGCCCGACTTCGCGTTCGGGCAACTCGCCGCGTACGCGAAGAGCCTCGTGTCCGTCGGGTACCCGTGGCCCCTCATCGAGGCCCACCGGATGGCCGTGACCGTGCGCCAGCTCAAGCCCATGTACCAGGAGACCGTGCTCAAGGCGGCCCTCCGGATGGGGCTCGACGTGAGGACGGTCCTGGACGGGCTCACGGAGGTCGAGGGCCGCCGGCGGAGCGCGTTCCACGAATACCTCGACCGGGTCGCGAGGGACCTGCGATGAAGATCGGGGAGATCGTCGCGGCGAGCGTCCTGGACGGGCTCACGGCGAAGCTCCAGCTGAACAATCCCGAGGAGCTGCGGATCGCGTATCCCGTCATCGTGGAGGGCGCACGATACGACTTCTACTGCCTCGTCGAGGACGTCGTGAACGAGGAGAGCGACATCGCGGACCAGCTCGCGGGCTCGTCCATCGCGGACGTCGTCGTGCCCCGACCCGAGACGCACGAGGGATATGGCGGCCCGATCTTCTACTCGAAGGCGAAGCTCCGGATGATCCAGCTGATCGACCGGGAGACGCGGAAGCTCGGCGAACCGCAGACGATCCCGCCGTACTTCTCCGAGGTCCGGCACGCGACCCGGGACGACGTGGAGCGGATCTACGAGCCCACCGCGAAGTCGGCCCCCCTCGGCACGATCACGGGGGTCGAGCCGTTCTACGTCCACCTCGACTTCGACAAGCTCGTCGAGAAGCCGTTCGCGATCTTCGGCCGCACGGGGACGGGGAAGTCGATCCTGAACAAGCTCGTGTGCGCGGCGATCCTCGCGAAGGAGGCGGGGAACGTGCTCATCTTCGACATGCACGGGGAGTACGGCGTGTACAGCCAGACGGACGAGACGGAGGGCCTCAAGTACTTCTTCCCCGGCAAGGTCGAGATCTTCTCCCTGGACCCGAAGAACACGGAGGCGAAGCCGTTCGTCCTCGACGCGGGGCAGATCACGCCGGAGGATCTCGTGATCGCCTTCCAGGACCTCACGCCGCCCATGATCGACCACATCTACCAGATCTACCGCCGCAAGCCGCGGGAGGTCGACCTGATCTCCGCGATCCGCGACAAGCAGGCCACAGAGCACGAGGTGGAGGGCGGCTCGATCCACCTCATGGTCCTCCAAGCTCTCCAGCGGCGGATGGGCCGGTTCGAGCGCCTGCCGTTCATCAAGGAAGGCGGGAAGGACGCGTTCAGCCAGATGCTCGCTCTCATCAAGGCGGGCAAGTCGATCGTCCTCGACTTCGGGGACTACGGGACGGATCCCATGGTGTACCTGTTCATCGCGAACGTCCTCGCGCGCCGCCTGTTCGACCTGTACACGGAGCGGAGCGCGGAATACCCGCGTCTCGTCCTGTTCCTCGAGGAGGCCCACAAGTTCCTCGATCCGCGGATCGCGGAGTACTCGATCTTCAGTCGCCTCGCGCGGGAGACGCGGAAGTTCAACCTGATCCTCGCGCTGATCGACCAGCGGCCCGCGCGGATCGACGAGGAGGTCCGGAGCCAGCTCGCGAACCGCCTCGTGATGTCCCTCAAGGAGCCGTCCGATGTGGAGTCCGCCCTGGCCGGGGTGCCGGACAAGGGGATGTGGGTGAACATCGTCGCGAAGCTGCCCCTCCGGGCGGTCGCCGTGATCGGGGACGCGATCCGCATTCCGACGGTCATCGACGTGCTCGAGTACGACGAGTTCCAGGTCCGGAAGCACCTCCTCGCCTCGGACGCGGTCGACGAGAAGACGATGGAGGGGATCGAGACGCGCGCGGACGACGTGTTCGGGCGCGGGTAGGCACGCCCGCATGCGCGGGATGAGAACGCCCGCGGTGCTTTCTTATACCCCGAGCCGAATCGCACGGAGTCCATGACGTTCCACGAGACCGCGTTCGGGCCCGAGGCGACCCTGATCATCGGGGTCATCCTCGTCGTCACGGGGCTCGCCCTCGCGTTCTGGGGCCACGGGATCTGGTCGAGCCTGATGTCCCTCATCGGGGCCCTGATCGGGAGCGCGGTCGGCTACCTGTTCGGGGCCGCCCTCGCGGGCGGATACCTCGCGGGCCTGCTCCTCGCGGCCGTCGGGGCGATCATCGGGAGCATCCTGTTCACGAAGCTCGTGAAGGTGGCCCTCGCGTTCCTCGTCGGGATCCTCGCGGCGGCCCTCGTGTACACGGCCCTCGGAGGGTCCGCCGTGTTCGTCGCGGGCCAGCTCGACGCCCGCCTCATCGTGGCCCTCCTCGTCCTCCTCGTCGTGTTCGCCCTCGCGTACTACTTCATCGACGACCTGATCGGGATCATCACGGCGGCCGTCGGAGGACTCCTCCTCGGCGCCGGGCTGTACATCCTGAACGCGGGCGTCGCGGTCGCGGCCCTCGCGGGGATCGGCGCGTTCGTCCTCGGGGCGATCGTCCAGACGTCCAAGTTGCGCCGCCGGCGCGAGGCGAAGGCGGCCGCCGCGCCGCCGCCCCCTCCGTGACGCCCCCGATGACGCGTGCGGCGGGACCGCGGAGCCCTTGAGGCGCGCCGGCCATCCGGGTGCCCCATGGCCTGGACGTTGCGCGTCGAGCGGACCGTGCCCTTCCCGCGCGAGGCCGTGTACGCCTGGTGGACGGACTTCCGGGAGGACGACCACCGCGGGCCCGACGCGCCGGCCACGAGCACGCGCCTCGTCCTGCCGCGGGAGGGGCGTGACGTGTGGCTCCGCGACGTCGCGACGCGCCCTGCGCGGGTCACCGTGGACGCGCATGTGGTCCTCGACCCGCCCCACGGATACCGCGTGCGGGCCCGCTATCCGCTCGCGGACGCGGACTACGCGTACCGCTTCGAGCCCGTCCCGGAAGGCACGCGCATCCTCCTGACCGGGACGATCCTCCCGCGCCACGTCGGCCGGATCCTCGTGCCCCTGTCGGCCCCGTGGTGGCGCGGCTACGCGGCGCGGGACCTCGACTTCCACCTGCGGGAGATGGCCGGCGACCTGGGCCCGTGAGGCGGGCGGTACTTTCGCCCATCTCCCCCCTCCGCGACCTCCTTTATAGCGTCCCGAACATGGATGGCGAGGGAGATCCATCGCGCTCATCGCGGAGTCCCGGACGGCGCCGCCGGAGGTCCGCGTCGAGCCCAGGAAGGCCCTCACGACGTCGATCCCCACGCTCGACCGGATCCTCGGGCCCCTCGAATCCGGACGCGTCACCCTGATCGACAGCGGCTCCGACTTCGTGTTCCATCTCACGACCCTCCTGTGCGTGCGCGCGGTGATGGACGGGGGCCACGTCGTGTACGTGGACGGCGGGAACTCCGTGGACCCGCACGGGATGGTCGCCCTCGGAAGGCGGGTCGGGTTGACGCGGGCCGAGGTCCTCCCCCGGGTCCACGTCGCGCGGGCGTTCACATGCCACCAGATGGCCACATTAATATTGGATATGCTAGATAGAAAAATCGAGGAGACGGGCGCGGGGCTCGTCGTCCTGTCGTGCCTCCCCGAGATGTACCTCGACGAGGACGTGGAGCGGGACGAGGCCCTCGCCCTGTTCCGGCGTTCCATGGGCGCGGTCCAGGACGTCGTGCGCCGTCACGGCGTCGTCGGCCTCGTCACGAACGCGGGCCTCGCGAAGCTGTACCGGCGCAAGGGGATCCGCCGCCAGCTCTACGAAACGGCGGATCGAGCGATCCGGTTCGCGCAGGGCCCGCGGGGCGTGCTCGTCACGCGCCTCGACGACGGGACGTCGGAGTGGTACCGGCCCGCGGCCCCGGACCAGGCGACCCTGGACGACTTCGCCTCCCACGAGCCGAGGATCATGGCCCTCGGGCTCGCGGACGCCCCGAAGGAGATCCGCGCGGCCGGCTACCTCCGGTTCTCGTGGTGAGCCGCGGACGTCGGGCGGCCGGAGCGTCCTGCGCACGAGGAGCTGGAACTCCCCGAGGCGCGCGTGGACCCGGAAACCTTCCCGCTCGAACAAGGAGGGCGGGCCGGGGTACCAGGCCTTCGCGCCGACGAAGGGGAACGCCTCGACGATCCCGCCTCCCCGCGCGCGAATCGCGGCGAGGGCCGCGCGGAGGGCCGTGCGAGAGACCCCGAGGCCCCGGAACCTCCGGTCGACGAAGAAACAGGTGACCCGCCACACGGGGACGCCCGGGTCCCGGAGGCCGAGCTTGCGGTAGAATCGGCCGTCCAGCCGGGGCAGCTCGTCCTTCGGCCCGAACTGGCACCAGCCGACGGGCTCGCCGTCCGCGCACACGAGGATCCCGTGGGACCGCCCCGCCTGCACGAGGGCGCGCTTCCTCGCGCGGTCCTCCGGTCCGCTCGAGAAGCTCCCGCGGACCTGGCTGAACGGGCACCAGCAGCCGCCCCACACCCCGCCGTGCGCCGCGAAGAACACCTCGAAGTCGGCCCACGTCGCGGGAGACAGCTCCCTCGTCGCGAGCGTCCGCGGGCCGCGCGGGTTCGGGCTCATGGCCCCCACCGGGCCACCGCCAGGGCGTGCATGAACGTCCGGCCGACGCCTTGCGGAGTGGGCCGGGCTACTCCACGTCGAAGTAGATCCGGACCGTCGCGCGGTAGGCTTTCACCTTCGAGCCGTCGAGCTCCATCTCGAACTCGGACGCACGGGCCCACCTCATCCCGCGGACCGTCTTGCCCGCCGTGCGGACCGCGTCCTTCGCGGCGGCCGCGAAGCTGTTCGCCGACACCCCGACCACATCGATCACCTTCTGGACCAAAGGACCACCGGAGGCCGCATGGCCGTCCCGGGCGATGACCGTTTCCTAGCCGCGGACGACCTACGGCACGTCCGTCGGGTCCCAGTCGAAGTGCGCGTCCGCGTCGAGCCCGTCGAGGGCGCCCATGCCGTCCGGCGAGAGGTCGAAGTCGAACACGGCCGCGTTCTCCCGGATCCGCTCGGGACGCTCGGACTTCGGGATCGGGATGAAGCCGTGCCGGAGGCTCCAGCGGAGGAGGACCTGGGCGGGGGACCGCCCGCAGGCCGCCGCGATCCGCCGGACCGTCGGGTCGTCGAGTCGGCGTCCGCGCGTGAGCGGGCTGTACGCCTCCACGGCGATCCCCCGGGAGACGCACGCGTCCACGACGTCCGCCTGGCGCAGGAACGGGCTCAGCTCGATCTGGTTCACGGCGGGGGTCGCCCCGCCCGCCTCGCGGATCTCGTCGAGATGGCGCACCATGTAGTTGCTCACCCCGATGGACCGGACCTTCCCGAGGCCGAGGAGCCTCTCCATCGCCTTCCACGCGTCGAGCCGTCTTCGACGGGAGGGCCAGTGGATCAGGTACAGGTCCACGACCGAGAGGCCGAGGCGGCGCAGGCTCGCCTCGCACGCGTCGACCGTGGCCCGGACGCCCTGGTCCTTCGACGCGACCTTCGTCGTGACGAACACGTCGTCCCGCGGCACCCCGCTCTCCCGCACGGCGAGGCCCACCTCGCGCTCGTTCCCGTACAGGCTCGCCGTGTCGATGAGCCGGACCCCGATCCGGAGGGCCTCCGTGACGGCCGCGACGCACGCCCGACCGGAGGCCCCCGCGGTCCCGAGCCCGAGGACGGGCATGGAGACCCCGCCCGGGAGGGGCACCGTCGAAGCGAGGGTCACGGCCATCCGGACCCTGGACGATCTCGCGCCGGGATGAACCTTCGGGCTCACCCGAGGGCTGCGGCCGCGGACCACGCGAGCCAGGCCGCGAACCCCGCGAGGCAGACGATCGAGGCGCCGAGGACGACGCGGTACGTCCGCGCGAAGCGGGCCTGGGCGGCCCGGAGGGCCCAGGGGAACGCGCTGATCCAGAGGAGGATCCCGCCGAAGAATCCCACGAGGACGGCCGGCCCGAGCTGCGCGACGAGGACGACCCCGGCCGTGAGCCACCACAGGAGGGGATACGGGCTCGTCGCGTTCGTCACGAGGCCCGTCGCGTACGAGGTCGCGTGCGCGCGAGGCCCGGGATCCGGGACCGCGACGGGCTCCCTCCAGAGGCGGAACGCGCTCCACGCGAACCCCGCGAGGACGGCCGCGCCGGCCGCCGCGATGACGGGGAACCAGGACGCGGCGAACGCCGCGAGGGCGGCCCGGGCCGCCACGGACAGGGCGAGGAACCCCGCGTCCGCGGTGAGGGCGCCGCATCCCACGAGGAACCCCGCCCGCCACGATCGGGACACGGCACGGGACGCGATGACCGCGTTCACGGGGCCCGGCGGCGCGGCGAGGGACAGGCCGATCCCCACGCCGGCCGCGACCGCGACCGCGAGGTCGAGGACCACGACGGGCCATCACGCGGCCCGAGATGAAGGCGACGCGGCAAGGCTTATCTCGGGTCCGCCCATCGGCGCGCCCGTGCGGATCGGGGGCTCGACGTACAGCAAGGAACCGTTCCCGAAGCAGATCGCAGACCTGCGGGAGCTCGGCTTCGACTATGCGGAGCTCGACCTGACCCACGTGGCCCTCGAGCCGGCCGGGCTCGCGGAGGAGGCGAAGGGGCTCGCCGCGGCGCTCCCCCTCGAGACGGCCCATCTGCCGCCCGCTCGGTTCGACCACCGGGACCTCGCGCGGTTCGTCGGGTTCATGGGCGCGCTCGCGCCTCTCGGGACGCGGACGTTCAACGTGCACCTCCTCGAGGTGCGGTCCGCCCCGCGGGTCGGCGTGGAGGCGAAGGTCGCGTGGCTCGCGGACCTCGTGAGGGCCGCGACGGACCGGGGCGTCGCGATCACGGTGGAGAACGTGGACGAGACCCCCGCGGAGATCCGCCGGGTGCTCGACGCGGTCCCGGACCTGGCCCTGTGCCTGGACCTGGGGCACGCCCATCTCGACGGGCGGGAGGACGGCGGCCGGCAGTACCTGGATGCGCTCGGGGACCGGCTCGCCCTCGTGCACGCGCACGACAACCACGGCGGGCACGGGAAGGAGGGGGACGAGCACCTGCCGTTCGGGCTCGGGACGATCGACCTGGAGCGCGACGCGCGGGCCATCGCGTCCGCGGGCTTCGACGGGCGCGCGACCCTCGAGCTGTTCACGGGCACCCTCGACGAGCGGAAAGGGTCCCTCCGGAAGATGCGGAGGTGGTCGCGCGCCTAGGCGCGCGACCCGTCGGACGGGACGCTCGGGACCGGCGGCCGCCCCGCGCCTCCGCGACCTCGCGGCCGAGTACTGGGAGGGCCACCTGCGGGAGAACCCCCTGTTCGCGACCGCGATCGGGGTGAGGCGGCACGACGACCGGCTCGGGGACATCAGCCCGGAGGGCCGCGCCGCGAGCGTCGCGCGGCTCGAGGGCCTCGAAGCGCGGCTCCGGGAGGTGCCCGCCACGGGCCTCCGGGGCGACGACCGGATCACCCGGTCCGAGATCGCGGTCGCGATCTCCACGGATCTCGATTACGCGCGAGCGGGCCTTGAGGACTGGACCGTGGACCCCCTGCACGGCCCGACCGTCGCCCTCCTGAACGTGGAGTCGTACCAGGCCGTGCGGACCGTCGAGGAGGCCCGCGCGATGGTCCGCCGATGGCGTGCCATGGCGCCACACCTCGACGATCACGTGGCGAACCTGCGTCGCGGCCTCGCGACGGGACGGGTGGCGCCCCGCGCGGGCGTCGAGAAGGTCCTCGAGCAGCTCGCGGACCTCGAGGCGACGCCCCTCGATGCGCTCGCGCTCCTCAAGCCGCTCGCCATGCACCATCCGGACTGGACGGAGTCCGAGCGGGCCGAATTCCGGGAGGACCTCACGGCCGCCGTGCGGGACCGCGTCCGGCCCGGCTTCCTCCGCCTCCGAGGCGCGCTCCGGGACGAGATCCTCCCGAGGGCCCGGCCCGACGAGAGGCCCGGGATCCTCCACGTGCCGGACGGCGCGGCCGCGTACGCTCGCCTGATCCGGACGTACACGGCCCTCGAGCTGACCCCGGACGAACTCCACGCGACGGGGCTCCGGGAGGTCGCTCGGATCAACGGGGAGATGGAAGCCCTCGGCGCGAAGGTCCTGGGGACCGCGGACCGCGCGGACACCTTGCGCCGCCTCCGGACGGACCCGACCCTGTACTTCCGCACCCGGGACGAGGTCGAGGCGAAGGCCCGGGAGGCGCTCGCGCGGGCGAAGGCCGCGATCCCGCGGTTCTTCGGACGCCTGCCGCGGGCCGAGTGCCAGGTCGTCCGGATCGAGGCTCACGAGGAGAAGCACTCCACGATCGCGTACTATCGGCAGCCCGCCGGGGATGGGTCCCGGCCCGGCCGGTACTACATCAACACGTCGGCGCCGGAGACGCGGCCCCGGTACGAGGCGGAGGTCCTCGCGTACCACGAGTCGATCCCGGGGCACCACCTCCAGCTCGCGATCGGACAGGAGCTCGAGGGCTTGCCCGACTTCCGCCGGCACCTCGGGATCACCGCGTTCATCGAGGGCTGGGGGCTGTACACGGAGCGGCTCTCGGACGAGATGGGCCTGTACACGTCCGACTTGGACCGGATCGGCGTCCTGTCGTACGACGCGTGGCGCGCGTGCCGGCTCGTCGTGGACACGGGGATGCACGCGAAAGGCTGGACTCGGGCGGAGGCGATCGACTTCATGCTCGCGAACACGGCCCTCGCGGAGAACAACATCGTGAACGAGGTGGACCGGTACATCGCGTGGCCCGGTCAGGCCCTCGCGTACAAGGTCGGGCAGCTCGAGATTCGCCGGCTCCGGGCGGACGCGGAGCGACGGCTCGGGTCGGCGTTCGATATCCGCGCGTTCCACGACGCGGTCCTCGGGAACGGCGCGGTGTCCCTCGGAACCCTCGGGCGGGCGATCGACGCGTACGTCGCGGGGGCGGCGTAGCGACCCGGGACGGTCGGACCGCGCGAGCGAGCTTGTTAACCTTGTTCAAGGTTAACCGCGAAACGACACTTTCGCGGGCCCCTCCCCCGGTCTTCGCCTTATCGTCCCACTCGCATGGTCTCCGAGATGGGCCGCACGGTCCCGACGTACCGGATGCACCTCGAGTCGATCCTGAACGACTGGATGGACTACCGCCGGGCCTTGCGGGAGAAGGACCGGGACGCGTTCGACCGCCTCCTGAACAAGGCGAGGCAGCACGCGAGCGCCGCGAGCTTCTGCGCGGACATGGACCCGACCGTTCTCGCGATCCTGTCCGTCCTCTTAGAGACGGAGAAGGAGATCCAGGACGCAAAGGATATACATATGCATATGAATACGCAGGATGAAATGGCGAAGAACATCGCGGTGGCCGACGATGTCTACGAGATGCTCACGAAGGAGAAGAGGGAGGGGGAGAGCTTCAGCGACGTGATCCGGCGGTGGCACCGGAGCAAGGGGAGCCTCATGGACCTCTTCGGCGTGTGGGGCGACATCCCGGACGAGGAATTCCGACGCATGGAGGAGGCGATCTACGGCGTCGACCGGCCGATCTCCGAAGAACTGAAGCACCTGGAAGGGTGGAGCAGGACGAGGGGAAAGGGGAGCCGATGAAGGTCCTCGACACGACCCTCCTCGTCGATTTCATGCGTCGGCGACCCGAGGCCCGAGAGGTCGTTGAGACAATCGAGAACGCGGGAGAACGCCCCGCGACGACAGAGGTAAACGCCTTCGAACTCGCCGCGGGCACGTTCGTCGATGGCCGCGTCGACCGGGTCAAGTTTGCTCAGTTGCAACAGACGTTAGGCCGCCTTGATGTCTTGGTCCTCGATCGTGCGGGAGCCCATAAGGCGGCCGAACTGCATTCCAAACTCCGGGCCGCCGGCCGGGGCATGGGGGCCCTCGACCTTTTGGTCGCAGGAATCACCCTCGCTTCGAGATACGACACGATCGTGACGCGCGACAAGGATTTCCGCGGCATCCCCGGCCTGCGCGTGGAGACGTATTGAGACGGCCCTCTTGGGCACTTTCACCGACCCCTCCCCCGGACAGTCAGAAGCACGGGGGCAACATCGTTCGTCCCTCGGGGGAGTCCGTCCACGCACGGGTGGATCATCGACGCGTACGGAGACTACGACCGGGACTCGATGGTCCTCTGGCTCTGGAACGAGCGCGGGGCCCACCGGATCGAGGACCCGCGGTTCGTGCCGACGTTCTTCCTCCACGCGAGGCCGAGCGAGCTACCCGCCTTGCGGCGGCGCATCGAGATCCTCGACGGGGTGCGCGAGGTCCGGGAGGTCTCCCGGCGGATCGCCCTCGAGGACGACGAGCCCTCGCCCGTCCTCGAGATCGTGCCCAGGCACTACGGGGACCTGCGGAAGATCGCGCACATCCTCGACTCGAACGGCGGCTACGTGGACCATGGGCTGTTCAACGTGGACCTGAGGTTCAGTCAGCGGTACGCGGTCGAGCACGACATCTTCCCGATGGGGCTCGTGCGCTACGCGAACGGCATGTGGCGCGCCGAGGAGGAGCACTTCGCGCTCGACTACCCGCTCCCGCCGTTGCGGCGGGCCCTCCTCGACCTGCACGTCGACAACCCCGCGGGTATCCCGCGGTTCCAGGACAAGCTCCTCGGCGCGCGCATCGACGACGTGGAGGTCGACGGATCCGAGGAGTCGATCCTCCGCGGGATCGAGGACATCGTGCGGTCGAAGGATCCGGACATCCTGATGACGGACGGCGGGGACGCGTTCGTCATGCCCTACCTGGCGCGGAAGGCCGCGGAGCTCGGCGTGACGATGCAGTTCGGCCGGGACCCGGACAAGTTTGCGGAGCGGAAGGGGAAATCGTACTTCACGTACGGGAAGATCGTCTACAAGCCAGGCCAGTACATCTTGCGCGGCCGGCTCCACCTGGACCGCGGGCACTTCGCGATGCGGGAGAGCGACTTCGCGGGCCTCGCGGAGCTGTCTCGCCTCTCGACCTTGACGCCACAGGAGCAAGCACGGCTCACGCCCGGAACCGCGTTCTCCGCGATGCAGGTGAATCAGGCATACCACGATGACTGCCTCGTCGTCTGGAAGAAAAACCGTCCGGAGGATTTCAAGGATGCAAAGAATCTGTTGCTCGGTGACCGCGGCGGATTCACGTTCGAACCGGAAGTGGGTCTGCACGAGGGCATCTACGAACTCGATTTTTCCTCCCTCTATCCGAGCATCATGGTGAAGTACAACATTTCCGCGGATACCTTGGACTGCTCCTGTTGCACGCTCGACGGCATCAGGGTCCCGGAGTTGCGGTACCATCTCTGCACGCGACGCGTCGGAATCGTCGGCCGGGTGCTGAAACCGCTCATCGAGCGGCGGCGATACTACAAGAAGATGAAGAAAGAGCCGGGGCCGCTCCGAGAAGTCTACGAGGGCCGAGACACGATTCTCAAGTGGACGCTGGTTACCTGCCTCGATGGACGCACGGTAATCCCCTGCAAGATAGATGGTCAGTTGTTCCTGAAACCGATCTCTGAAATCGTCGACCCGCTGCTGACGAACAGCGGTGTTACAGATGCTCCGACAGGCTTGCGGTTGTTTGGCTTTGATTCGAATCTCCGCCTGATGGAGAAGAACGTATCAAAGGTTCTGAAAGTTCGAAGCCCGTCGACAATGGTTCGAATTGGACTCCAAAAGGGACGCGAAATATTCGCTACACCAAATCATCGTTTCTTCGTTCTCGGCAGGGAAGGCGGATTGGACATTAAAAGAGCTGATCAACTGAAAGTTGGGGACTACCTTCCAGCCAGTACCAATCTCCTGCAGAGTCCGAAGCGGGTCGATCGCGTAAACTTGGCGACCGAGCTGAGTCGGAAACTGGCTGGAGATGAACTCTTCACTTGGAGAGTTCGCGGAGAGGCGTTACGGGGAGCCATCTCGCATCGCTATGTTTCGATTCTGAAGGCGGGACGAACTCGGGGCTTTACGTATCGAACGATCAGGCTGTGGCGGGAGCGAGGGATGCTGCCGCTCGCGTTTCTCCCCTTGCTGGACCTTCCCACCGAAGTAACCGACGGCCTAGAAATCGGACGAACCCGACTCAACGGCGGCAAAATCAATTTCCTCCCTTGCAGAATCGACGTAGACAGAGAGTTGGGATTCTTTTTAGGATTCTATGCCGGCGATGGCAACGGTAGAGCGAACATGGTTCGTTTCGCAGTTGGAATGACGGAATCGGAGATTCTAGGCAAGTTAATGGACTGTGTCGATTCGAAGTTTAGACAGCTCGGGAGTGTGCGGAAAGAGAGGCACGCGCGGATGTGGGTTCTCCAGTTCAACAGTGGAGCACTTCGGAGGATACTGGAAACGGTCTTTGGCATGGGAGGGTCCGCAGAATCAGGAAAACTTGTCGTTCCTCCGATTGTTCTGAACGGTGGCACGGATGCCCGGTTAGGTTTTGTTGAGGGACTGCTCGCGAGTGACGGTAGCATAACCCCATCTCGTGACTGGGCATTGATTCATTCTGCAGACCGGGGCTTCGCTGACTCGATCGGTCTGTTGCTTGCGAGCTTAGGCTTGAAGTACGTCGTAAGGTGCCAGCGACCGAACTATTTAACTTTGTACAGTGTTGCTTTTCGACTGAGAGAACTCCCGGAAAAAATCTGGACGAAAGTTGGCCATCGGGAGAGAGCGAACCGATACGTTACAAGGGACCTGAAAAGGGCTGGCAAGGTGCCTGTCCTCGAAAGCGGTCTGTTAGCACTTTGCACGAAATACAATGTGACTCACAGTTTGCCGAGAGGCCCGAACCATTTAGCATCCGCAGAGGACGTTTTGCAGCGAATCCGCCGTATCGAAAAGAAGCACCAGCAGATTTCCGAGCCTGACCGAATGGTCATTCAAAGGTTGGAAAGACTCGCCCAATCTGAACTTACCTTCCTCCGCGTGCGCGCGATCGATGACGTCGCTCCGCAGACCGAATTCGTCTACTGCTTCGAAATGGAAGAGGAACTCAACGGGTTCATCACGCAGGGCAACCTCCTTGTATCGAACAGTTTCGGTTACCAGGGATATAAGAATGCCCGCTTCGGTCGCATCGAGTGCCACGAGGCCATCAACGCATACGCGCGGGACATCCTCGTTCGCACGATGGAGATCTCGGAGTCCCATGGCTACGAGGTCGTCCATGGCATCGTCGATTCCGTCTGGCTGCGGCCCAAGCCCAACGCGGATCCGATCGAGAAGGTCCAAGAACACATCGCGGGATTCCTCGGCCTGCCGATCGAGCTCGAGGGCCGCTACAAGTGGATCGCCTTCCTCCCGTGCAAGACGACCGGCGTGGGCGCGCTGAACCGCTACTATGGCCTCTTCGACCATGACGAGTTCAAGCTCCGCGGGATTGAGCTCCGCAAGCACGACACCCCGGAGTTCATCAACATCTGCCAGGAGGCGATGCTCGGGGAGCTCAGCATGGCGTCGACCGCGGCGGAGTTCCACAAACGGATCCCGCGCGCGGTGGACATCCTCCGCTGGACCGCGAAATGCGTCCTGGACCGCGCGATCCCGGTCCACCAGTTCATCCTCACGAAGAACGTGTCCCGCGCTCTTCCCGAGTACGTCGTCCTCACGTCGACCGCCGCGGCCCTCAAGCAGCTCGCGGACCGAGGGTACACGGTCGAGCCCGGGGAGAGCGTGCGGTACGTCCTCCTCGATGCCCGCGCCCGGGAGTCGTGGCGGAAGGTCCGCGTCGCGGAGTTCCTCCAGGGAAATGAGGAGCCGGACGCGGCGGAGTACATCCGCCTCCTGTGCCGCTCCGGCCAGACCCTCCTCGCGCCGTTCGGGTACACGGAGGAGAAGCTCGTCGCGATGTGCAGGGACCTGAGCGACGTGGACCCCGCGAACGTACCCGAGCGGGCCCTCGCGGTTCAGGAGGACTACAAGTCCGCGGGACACAGCCGCGCCCGCGGAGGCGTCGGCTACCGGAAGCCCTGGCGGGTCGAGCCACCCGAGGAGATGCCCGGCGAGATCCCGGAGGAGACCTGAGACGAGGTTCGCGCGGGAGCGCGAGGCCGTCGCGCCGCGTCGGGCGAGGTGCGCAACGTCACTCGACGGGGAACGGCTCCTCCGTGAGACCCTCCGCGGCGGCCACGAGCTTCGTCACGCGCTGCTCCGCCTCCGCCAGCATGGCGTGGCATCGGCGGTACAGGGCGAGCCCGTCCTCGAAGACCGCGAGGGCGCGGTCGAGCGGCAGATCGCCGCGGGACAGTGCCTCGACGCGTTCCTCGAGGGCCGCGAGGGACTCCTCGAATGTGGGCCCTTCGGTCATGGTGCCTCCTCTCTCTCATCGACGCGAACGTGAATCCGGCCGTCCACGAACCGGACCGCCAGGGCGTCGCCGGACCCGACCTCCGCGACCCGCGCGACGACGTGCCCGTCCTCCCGCTCCGCGATCGCGTACCCGCGCTGGAGGGTCGCGAGGGGGCTCAGCACGTCGAGCCGGCGGCCGACCGCCTCGAGGCGGTCCCGATGCCGGTACACCTCGCGCGGCGCGACGGCGGTCAACGCGGTCCGAGCCTTCTCCAGGAGCGTGCGATTCGCCTCGACGCCCCGACGCAAGCCCCTCGGGGACAGGCGCTCCCCGGAGGCGGCCGCGCGGGCCCGGGCCCGCTCGAGGACGTCGCGGACCTCCTCGAGGAGGGTCCGCCCCGCCCCGTTCACGCGGGCGAGCAGCTCGACCGCATCCGGCGACACGAGCTCCGCGGCCGCGCTCGGGGTCGGCGCACGGACGTCCGCGGTGAAGTCCACGATCGTGACGTCCGTCTCATGGCCGACCGCGCTCACGACGGGCACGCGGCTCGCGGCGACGGCTCGCGCGAGCCCTTCGTCGTTGAAGCACCACAGGTCCTCGAGGGAGCCGCCCCCGCGGGCGAGGATCACGACATCCACCCGGTCCGCGACGCATGCCAGGGCCCGGCGCAGGGAGGCCGCGGCCTCCGGGCCCTGGACGAGGGCCGGCGCAACGATCACGTGGGCGAGGGGGAACCGGCGGCGCAGGATCGTCACGATGTCGTGCACGACCGCGCCGATCTCGGACGTCACGACGCCGATCCGGCACGGGAACGCGGGGAGGGGCCGCTTCCGGTCTGCGTCGAACAGGCCTTCTGCTGCCAGCTTCTTCCGGGTCCGCTGGTACGCGGCCCAGAACGCCCCGACGCCCGCCGGGGTCGCGGCCCGGACCAGGAGCTGCACGGTCCCTTTCCTCGGGAACACGTCCACCTCGCCCGACGCGACGACGTCCATCCCGTCCTCCAGGTCGAACCCCAACGCCTCGAGGTCCTCGCGGAACAGGACGCACGACACCTGGGCCGTCGCGTCCTTCAGGCTGAAGAACGTGTGTCCCGACGGCGCCCGCTGGAGGTTGCTCACCTCCCCGCGGACGAGGACCCGGCCCAGGAGCGGGTTGGCCCGGACCGTGTCCCGGATCACGCGGGCCAGCTGGCTCACCGTGAGGGCCTGCGGCGCCCCGGGGCGCGCCTCGCACGGGACGGCGATGGGCTCCATGGTCCCCTCGCGGCACACGAACGGGTACGCATATCAAGGGATGCGGGGGGGAGATGGCCGAAAGTGCCGACGCGCTCACGCCGCCTCGAGGAGATCCTTTGCCCGGACCAACGCGTGGAGGCGCACGCTGATCTCCGCGAGCATCATCTTCCCGCCTTCCTCGCGGTCCACGACGCACACGCAGTCATCGATCGCGGCGCCCGCGTGCCGGAGCCGTTCGATCGCGCCCCGCAGCGTGCCCCCCGTCGTGACGACGTCCTCGACGAACAGGACGCGATCCCCCTTCGCGAGCTCGCCCTCGAACTCGCGTTTCGTCCCGTGCTCCTTGGACGCCTTCCTCACGATCACGTAGGGCTTGTCCGTGACCAGGGAGACCGCGGCCGCGATCGGGACCGCGCCGAGCTCCACGCCCGCGATCCGGTCCGCATCCCGCGCGAACGGGGCGATCGCCTCGCCGATCGTCCGCAGCAGGCCGGGCCGCGTGATGGCCCGCTTGATGTCCACGTAGTACATGGACGCCTTGCCCGAGGCGAGGGTGAAGGTCCCGAGCTGGACTGCGCCGCACGCCTTGAGGTCCCGGACGAAGGCCGACCGGTCCAGGTCACCAGGGCTCACGTTTCTTCCCCATCCGATACCCGAGGATGTTCACCGCGCGATGCAACGCCGGCGTAATAAGAATGATGGCGAGGAGCCCGAGGAGCGCGTCCCCGGAGAAGAACCGCCCGTCCGACCACGCGGGCACGAGGGCCGCGACCCCGAGGGCCCCGAGCACGAAGTCGTACTGGTCGAGCCCGGCCGTCTTCGCCCCGCGCGGCCGGTGCAGCCGCCGCTTCACGTAGGCCCCCCACAGATCCCCGAGGAGGGCCCCGAGGGCGAGCAGAGCGGACACCCCGAGGGCCTCGACCGGGGGCCCGAAGGACCAGCCGGATCCGGGGGCCGCGAGGTCCGCGAGGCTCGACAGGAGGAGACCCAGGACGGCCCCGGACGCGACCCCGCCCGCGAGGCCCCGCCACGTCTTCCCGTCCCCGAAGAGCCGCTCCCCGTCCCGCAACGTCCGGCCGAGGTCCATCGGGAGGCCCCCTCCGAACACGACGGCCATGGGGTTCGCCGCGTACGCGGGGAGGAAGAACCACAGGGCCTGCGGGATCGCCTCGAGGGCCATCGCGCGGCGAAGGCCGTCCGGACCATATAGGTGCGCGTGACGGGATCTGGCCATGGGGCCCGGGTCGTCCGCTCCGACCCTATTTTACCTCTGAATAGAGGTAAAGACGCGCGCCCGATCCCGGGGGCGCCATGGCCCCGCGCCGTTTCGCTATCGACCCTGATATTCTCCTCAGCATTCTATTATAGCGCGAGCCGGCTCGTTCGAGGGTCCGGCCATGGATCGCGTGAAGACGTACGTCGAGGGCTTCGACGAGCTCCTCGGCGGCGGGATCCCGCGGGGATCCGTCGTCCTCGTCGCGGGCACCCCGGGCACGATGAAGACGGCCCTCACGTTCTCGATCCTGCACGACAACGTGAAGGCGGGATCGAAGGCCCTGTACATCAGCCTCGAGGAGAGCCAGGACGACCTGCGCGCCGCGATGACGGACCTAGGCCTCGCGGACCTCGACGACCTCGAGCTGTACATCTTGGACATCGGGAAGATCCGGCTCGAGCACAAGGACGAGGAACTGTCGAAGAACTGGCTCGAGATCCTCCAGAAGTACATCGACCAGCGGGTCCGGATGAACGGGTTCGACCTCGTGGCCGTGGACAGCCTGGAGGCCCTGTACAGCCTGAGCCGGCTCGATCACCCGCGCCGGGACCTGTTCCACTTCTTCGGGTTCCTGAAGAGCCTCGACGCGACGACGTTCCTGATCAGCGAGGTCCCGTCCGGGGAAGGCGGGAAGATCGGCCGGTACGACGAGGAGTTCCTCGCGGACGGGATCCTGTACCTGCGGCACTTCGAGAAGGGGGAGACGGACGTGCAGCTGCGCCTGCGGTGCGTGAAGATGCGCCGCGCGCGACACGAGCACGGGTACTTCGCGCTGATCCGCGACAAGGGGCGCTTCCAGATCACGCGCGCGATCTCGGAGTGACGTGCGCGGTCGGCGACCTCAGAGGGACGTCTTCCGGAGCAGCTTGAGGAGAGCCTCCGCGTACTTCGTCGCGAGCCGCCCGTCCCCGAACGTCTTCGTGGCGGCCGCGCGGTTCTCCTCGATCGCCTCGACGGTCTTCGAGAGGACGCTCACGACGTCCTTCCCCGGGGCCCGCCGGAACAGGGCCGCGATCGTCGTCGCGTCGCCGTTCATGAGGACGAGCCGGCCCACGGGCAGGTGCAGGACGAACGTGCCCTTGGCCCGCCGGGCCGCCTCCCGGCGGATCTCGGCCGCGATCGCGGCTTCCTCCAGGTACGCCGTCTCGCCGCTCTTCGCGAGGACATCGCCCCCTCGCTTCGAGATCATGAGGGCCAGCGCGTTCGACTCCTTCGACGTGGACGCGAGCTCGGACCAGAACGCGGCCTGGAGGGACAGGGTCCTCAGCCGGCGGCGCATCGCCGCGATCGCGTTCCGGTCGGGCGTGCGCACGAGGTCCCGCAGCTCGGCCTCCATGGCCTTCGCCTCGGCGGGCTGGAGGAGGTGCCGGAACGTCTGGAACTCCTGGCCCAGCGCGTCCAGCTCGGACGTGGGGCGGCGGGCCTCAGGCATCGGGACCTCCAGGTCGCCCCCGTCCCCCCGGCGCAGGCCGGGGTGCTCCCGTTCGATCAGGTCCACCGCGTCGGCCAGGTTCATCGTGGGATCGCGTAGCATCGCCTCCATAACCATGCCCCCGTGGCCTTCGATCTCCCACAGGAGCAGCTTGCGCGCTGCATCGTCTCGCTTCGCCATCCCATCCCTTCGGCGGGTCGAACGGCATGGGGCTACAAAAGGGTTCCCCAGGGGACCCCGCGGGGTCCTCGGGGCCCTCAATATCCTCGACGATAACGAAGACGCCATTCCTTTATAATGAGGGGTCCGTCGTCGTGGGGCATGGAAGGCGAGGTGCCCCTCTTCCGCTCCTACGTGGAGGGGCTAGACAAGGCCCTCGGCGGGGGCATCCCGAAAGGCTCCGTGGTCCTCGTCGCGGGCACGCCGGGGACGATGAAGACGTCCCTCATCCTGTGGATGATGCACGAGAACGCGAAGCGCCACGGGACGAAGGGCCTGTACGTGAGCCTCGAGCAGGATGCCGCGAGCCTCCGGACCGGGGCCTCGCGGATGGGCATGCGGGAGCTCCACGAGAGCCAGGTGTACCTGCTCGACATGGGCCAGCTCCGCAAGGGGCTGTACCGGTCCGAGACGTCGAAAGACTGGATCACGATCCTCATGGAGATCATCAAGGAGGCCGTGAGCGCGAGCGGGTACGAGGTCCTCGGGATCGACAGCCTGGAGGCCCTGTACGCCCTCGCGGACATGAAGTCCCCGCGGCGCGAGATGTTCCACTTCCTCGGGGCCCTCAAGGAGCTCGGCCTCACGACGTTCGTGATCGCGGAGACCCCGTTCGGGGCCACGCGGCTCGCCCAGTGGGGCGAGGACTTCCTGGTGGACGGGATCCTCCACCTGCGCCAGGTCGAAGTCGGAGACACGGAGATCCAGCTCCGCCTCCGGACCGTGAAGATGCGGTGGATGGACCACGACCACAACGCGGTCGCGCTGAACCACGACGGCGAGAAGTTCTTCGTGAGTCACGTGATCTCGCGGAAGAAGTGACGCGATCCGGCGCGCCGCCGCGCGCCCGAGGCGGCTCGGTCCGCCGGCCTACCGCGGGGTGATCGGCGGGACTCCGCCCGTCGGCGGCATGGGAGGCATCGCGCCGGGCATTCCGGGCGGTCCCCCGGAGCCCGCGGGGATCTCTCCTCGGCTGATCCGGGACCATGCGATGTAGTTCGCTCCCGCGAACAGCACGGCCGGGATCGCGGACAGGAGCCCCAGGGTCGTGATCTGGACCTGCACCGCGAGGATGGGAGTCTCGTCGAACGAACCGCCGGACGTCGCGAGGGCCAGAGCCGCGCTCAGGGCGGCCCCGATCACGACGAACACGGCGATGCTCACGGCGAGGTTCGCGCCGTACCCGGCCCACAGGAGGATCCGGCCCGTCGGGTTCTGCAGCGCGTACGTGAACAGGACGGACGCGATGCCCGAGATGGCCGACACGACGATGGCCCCGAGCAGGAACGTGTTGAAGGCGGACTGGACCGCGGCCGCGATCTGCTCCGGGGTCGCACTCCCGCTGAGCTGAGCGAGGGCCGTCGACAGGGTGAGGATGAAGACGAGCCCCAGGAGGACGCTCGCGATGATCCCCACGATGAAGATCCCGAGGGAGATCATCACGTTCCGGGCGTGCGCGGGCCCGAACGCCTTCCGGCCCAGGATCACGAGGATCGCCCCGATGAGGAGCAGGAGCCCGCCGATGGCCCCGATGAGGGGGATCCAGAGGATCAGGGTCCCGATGAGGAGGAGCAGGACCCCTGTCTTCGTGCGGTCGATCTGCTTCCGTCGCTCGGCCTCCCACGGGGGCGGCCCGTACGCGAAGCCGGGTGGCGAGTACGCGCCGGGGGCGGGCGCTCCCATCGGAGCGGGCCCCATGGGGCTTCCCATCGACAACGCGGACCCGCAGTTCGTGCAGAACTGGACCCCGGATTGGTTCACGAATCCGCACTTCGGGCACATCGAGGATGCGGCCAGTCGAAACCCTCCGGTCCCGCGCATCGCGACCCCGCGGGAAATACTTTCCCTCCCGGCCCGGAAGAAAGGATTCTTCCGTCCCGACCGCGTCGGGACCGCGATGGCCGCCCCGGGGGGCGTGGATCGGTGGCTGAGCTTCGAGCTGGGCCGGCTCAACGCGGGTCTCGTGACCGCGAAGAAGAGCCTCGCGGTCCTCCTCGCGGAGCCCCGCCCCGCGTGCGCGACGCGAGAGGGCGTGGAGCATTCGTTCGAGCGGGAGGCCCTGGACCGTCTCGCGGGGGTCCTCGGGCCTGAGGAGCGCGACGCGTTGCGCCTCCCGATCACCCTGTTCGTCCGCGGGGACCTCGGGGACACCGCGTTCGTGAGCGACCCACTCGGGGCCCGCGCCCTCCGCGAGGCCGAGCGGTTCGGGAGCGCGTTCCCCTATCGGGACGGGAAGATGTACCTCCCGCACAGCCTCGCGGTGGACCTCGCGCGCCGTTCCGGCGGGACCCTCCAGATCGCGTTCGGATGATCCGCAGGCGGGCCGCCTACGGGACGTCCGCGGGCTTGTCCTTCCGGGCGGAGGCCCACAGGTCCTCCGGCACGTCGTCGTACACGGAGACGGCCTTCTCGGCCTCCTCCTTCGCCTTCTGGGCCTCGACGAGCTCCGCGATCCGGTCCTTCCGGAACATCCAGTAGTGGATGCGCCACTCGCGCCCGTCGTACAGGGTCGTCTCCTCCCGCTCCGTCGTGAGGATCCCCGAGTCCTCGAGCATGTAGAACGCGTCCCGGTCCTCGGGCTCGAGGACGTTGTCGATGATCCGCTCCGAGTATCCGAAGAAGTTGAGCACGTGCTGGGCCATCGCGCGGGCCTCTTCCTCCTTCATCCCGGTCCGGTCGATCGAGTTCTTGATGGCCCGGGTAAGGTCGTCCACGGTGAGCGTGCCCGCGGGGCCCCTCTCCGGTTTCGTCTTGATCGCCATGGTCGCCTCGGGGCGCGTCCTATTGGAGGAACGGCCTATATAATGCTTCTGTGACGCCGCGCTCGATTGATTATCAACTTTCGTTTTTCCTCGGCCCTTCGGGAGCCGCCGACGGCGGGCACAAAAGGTTATCGCGTGCGAGGCGGTTGTCCGTCACGGGATGGCGCACGGTGTGGAGTGGGTCGAGCCCGCCGCGGGCCCGGCGGGCCGGCCGGAGGAGGACGTCGAGGAGCAGGTCCGCGAGCTCCGGGACCAGGTCCGCCGACTCCAGGAGCAGATGACGGCCCTCGCCGCGGGACCCAAGGAGCCGAACGGCCGGGTGCCGACCCACGTGGCGGGGCTCGACGTGACCCTGGAGGGCGGGATCCCGCGCGGCCACGTGGTCCTGCTGTCCGGCCCCACGGGCGCCATGAAGACGTCCCTCGCCCTGTACATGCTCACGCGGAACCGGGCCGCCGGGGTGCGCGGCCTGTACGTGACCCTCGAGGAAGGCCGCGACTCGATCGCGCACACGATGCGTCGCCTCGGCCTCGGGGACACGGAGGACTTCATCGTGGACATCGGGCGGCTCCGGCTCGAGCACGCGGGGGCCGAGGAGGTCCGGGACTGGACCCAGATCCTCCGGGACTACCTCGTCCGAAGGCGGGAGCGGGAGCCGATCGGGGTCGTCGTGATCGACTCGCTCAACGCGCTCGCGGCCCTCGCGGGGATCCGCCGCCCGCGGAGCGAGCTGTTCCACTTCCTCAACTTCCTGAGGTCCCTCGGGCTCACGACGATCCTCATCGTGGAGCGGGACGGGCCGTCGTCGCCCATCGAGGAGGAGGTCGACTTCCTCGCGGACGGCGTGCTCGAGCTCCGGTTCAGCGGAGCGGGGCAGGGGCGGGTCCAACTCCTCATCCGGTGCGTGAAGATGCGCCACACGAACCATTCGAGGGACTACTTCGTCCTCTCGTTCGGCGAGCGGCGGTTCGTCGCGCGCCCGTACGGCGCGGGCCCGAAGGGCTGGCGCAACCGCTGACGGACGTCAGAAGGCGCCCTTGATCTTGGCCCGGTCGATCTTGATCCTCGCGGGGGTCGCCATGAGCATGTTCTTGCCCACGACGGCCACGTCGCCGCCGCAGTCCCGCACGGCGCTCTTCAGCTCCGCGGTGATGCGCTTCAGGGCGAGCTCGTCGTTCGCGATGCTCGTGTAGTCGAGCAGGAGGAGGTTCCCGTTGTACACGTGGGTCGCTAGGTCGTTGATGTCCTCGTAGCGGTAGATCTCCGCGACCTTCACGAGGTGCTCCACGGGTTCTCCCAGCGCGCCGCCCTCGCCGTCGAAGCTCAGCTCGCCCAGGTCGATGTACGTGTCGGCCTCGGCCGCGGAGCCACCTTCCGCGAGACGTCTAACCTTTTTGATGAAGGCCATCCCACATCCCTTCTGTGCCGGCGCATATCCAGCACCGTGAATTTAAAGGTATCGCGGCGATCCGGCCGGACCCGTCGCGGGGCCAACTTTCATCGATATAACCATATAATAGCCATGACCTTTCGTGACAAGCATGGCCATTTCGGGGGGCCGGCTCACAACGTTTAAGAGGGGCTCGTCTTTGTCGCTCCCGCCATGGCCTACGATGTGGTCATCGTGGGGGGAGGGCCCGCGGGCCTCACGGCGGGGATCTACGCGCGGACCCGGGGCCTGTCCACCCTGATCCTGGAAGCCCAGGCGGTCGGGGGCCAGCTCGCCTGGCTCTACCCGACGAAGTCCGTGTACGACTACCCGAGCTACATCGCGACGGAGGGCGGGGAGCTCGGCGAGCTGTTCGTCCTCCACGCCCGGGAAAGCGGCGCGGAGATCGTCCCCGAGGAGGTCATGGAGATCGAGCGGGTCCCCCACGGGTTCCACGTCCGGACCCGCCCGGGGCGCGCGTACGAGACCCGGGCCGTGATCCTCGCCCTCGGGATGGGCCTGTTCGAGCCGAAGCGGCTCGGGATCCCGGGCGAGACGGAGTTCGAGGGACGCGGGGTCGACTACCGGATCCGGGACCGGCACGAGTTCCGCGGGAAACGGGTCCTCGTCGTCGGCGGGGGGGACAGCGCCCTCGAGATCGCCCTCGAGATCGTCGCGATCGCGAAGCACGTGATCCTCGTCCATCGCCGAGGGGAGTTCCGGGCCATGGAGAAGAACGTGGAGGCGGTCCTCAAATCCCCCATCGAGGTCGTGTACAACGCGGAGGTCACGAGCCTGGACGGGGACGACCGGGTGCGGCGCGCAATCGTGTACGACAACCGGACCCTCCAGAAGACGGAGTTCGACGTGGACGCGGTCCTCGTGAACATCGGGTTCGAGCCGACGGCGACCCCGCTCCCGCGGTGGGGGATCGCCCTCGAGGGGGAGCGGCTCATCAAGGTGAAGGCGGACATGTCCACCTCCGTCGCGGGGATCTTCGCGTGCGGGGACATCGTCTCGTACCCGGGGAAGGACAAACGGATCGTCACGGGGTGCGGGGAGGCCGTCACGGCCGTCATGTCCGTGTACAAGTACCTCAAGGCCCCGTATTGGGCGTGAGGGCCCGAACGAGGGGCGGCAGGGCCGCGGGGGCCTCGATCAAGAAGTGAGCTCGGGCCTCCTCGAGGGCGCGCCGGGAACCGTAGCCCCACGTGACCCCGACGGTCCGCGCCCCGGCGGCCCGGCCCGCGCGCACGTCGTTCTCCGTGTCCCCGACCACGAGGCACGCGTCCGGCGGGACCTGGAGGACCTCCGCGGCGCGCAGCATGGGGTCCGGCGCGGGCTTCTTCCGCGGGGTCGCGTCGCCCCCCACGATCGCGCGGAATCGGTCCTCGAGCCCCGCGACGCGGAGCGCCTCTCGCGCGCTGTCCGTCGCCTTGTTCGTGACCGTCGCGAGGGGCCGGTCGCGGAGCCCGTCGAGCATCTCGCGGATCCCGGGGAACGCGCGAACGCCGCGTCGGATCGCCTCGTGCTCCAGGCGGACGAACGTCGCGGTCACGCGGGCCCCGTCGTCCGGTCCCACGCCGATCGACGCGAGGATCGTCTCGAACGGCGTGCCGATCTGTGCGGCGACCGCGGCCGCGGGCAGGGGGGGCCGACCGACCGACGCGAGGGCCTCGTTGAACGCCCGGACCCACTCGTCCTTCGTGTCCAGGAGGGTCCCGTCCAGGTCGAACAGGACCGCGCGCACGCCGGACACGTCAGGGGGCCTCCTCCGGGAGGGCCCACAGATCGTCCCCCACGTGGTGGAGGGTCTCGATCGCCTTCCCCTTCCGCTCCCGGACCATCGTGGGTCCGTCGAGGAGGGCCCGCCCGACGGCCAACGGTCGACCGAACCGCTCGTCCCGGACCCACACGATGTCGCCGGGCCGGATCCCGGGGTCCGCGTCCACAATCCCGGGCGCCATGACGTCCGCCCCGTTGTACACGTGGGGGACGGCTCCCATGTCGACCGTCACGCCGCGCCGGGTCGCGGGCTTCGCGAGGAGAGCGCGCACGGTGGGCGCGACCGCGTCCCCGACGAGGAAGGCGAACGGCTCCGCGCCGAGGAGCAGGAGCCGCAGGTCGCCCGCGTCCGCCTCGTCGATCGCGGCGTCGTCGGCCGGCACGTCGATGCCGAAGTCGGCCGCGAGGCGGCCGAGCAGGGCCGCCGCGTCCTTCCGCCGGAGCCGCGTGCGCCGGCGCACCCGGAGGGGCATCGCCGGATGGATGCGCCGCGGCCGGATAACCCTTCTCGCGGGGCGTATTTTTATCTACACAAATAGATGAAAAGAATCCATCAGGCGGCCCCGGGTCCTCCCCGGAGCTCCCGCGCGCGGTCGCACGCGGGGTTCAGGTCGAGGGCCCGCTCGACCATGCGGGCCGCGCGGTCCTCGCGACCGAGGGCTTTCCATGCGACGGCCGCATCGCACCAGTACTCCTCGTCGTCCGGGTTCAGGCCGATCGCCGCGTCGAGGGCCCGGATCGCGTCCCGGGTCCGGCCGCCGTCCAGCAGGAGTTTCGCCTTCCGATGGTACGCGACGTCCCGCGCGGCCTCGGGAGACCGCAGGGCCGCGTCGCACGCCGCGAGGGCCTCCTCGAGCCGGCCCACGGAACCGAGGACCCCGGCGCGGAGCAGGTGCGCCTCCGGGTCCGGCTTGTCGATCGCGTCGAGCGCGCGGAGCGCGTCTTCCGGATGGCCCAGGGCCGCGTGGGCCCGGCCCAGCTCGAGGCGCGCCTCGGGCCCCGCCCCCAGGTCCGCCGCCTTCTCCAGGAAGGGGAGCGCCTCCGCCGCGTGGCCCAGGAGGAGCCGGACCCGACCCGCGACGAGCCACGCGGGACCGTCCGCGGGGGCCATCTCGCGGGCCCGATCGGCCGGCGTGAGGGCGTCCGCGGGGCGACCCGCGTGGGCCAGGAGGGCCGCGAGACGGACGAGGGGCTCGGGCCCCGTCGCATTCGTCGCGGCGGCCGCGTACGCGTCGATCGCCTCGTCGGACCGCTCGAGCTCCTCGAGGAGCTTCGCCTTGAGGACGAGGAGTTCCTCGTTCTCCGGATCGAGTTGCAGGCCGCCGTCGAAGCAGCGGAGGGCCTCCTCGTAGCACCGCTCCGCCTCGAGGGGGTTCCCGATCTCCTCGAGGATCCGCCCGCGGACGATCCACGCCTCGTCGTACCCCGGGTTCAGGATGAGCGCGTTGTTCAGCGAGTCCCGCGCCTCCTCCAGGCGGCCCAGGTTGTGGAGGACCTCCGCCTTCGCCATCCACGCGTGGTCGTAGTTCGGATTCAGCTCGAGGCTCTGCGTGATGAGCTCGAGCCCCTCCTCGTGCCGCCCGAGCTTGTCGAGCGCGTGGCCCTTCGCGTACAGGGCGTAGTCGAAGTCCGGCTTGATCTCGAGGGACGTGTCGTGGAAGTGGACGGACTCCGCGTGGCGGCCCATCTTGTTCAGCGCGTTCCCGATGTTGTTCCACGCGATCTCGTACTTCGGGTTCACGTCGATCGCGCGCTCGAAGAACGGGATCGACTCCTCGTATCGACCCAGGTTGTACAGGGCGTTCCCCAGGTTGTTCCAGAGGACCTCGTCCCCCTCGTCGAGCTCGATCGCATTCTCGTACGCGGTCACGGCGGCTTCGAGGCGGTTGATCCCGTGGAGGGTGTACCCCTTGTTGTACCACGCCTGCTTGTAGCGCGGGTTGATCGCGAGGGCGCGCTCGTAGCACGCGAGCGCCTCCTCGTGGATCCCGAGCATGAAGAACGTGAAGCCCTTGTTGTTCCACGCCTCCTCGTTCCGCGGGTTCAGGGCGAGGGCCTTGTCGTACGCCTCGATGGCCTCCTCGTACCGCTCGAGGCCGTACAGGGTCCCCGCGAAGGCGACCCACGCCTCCTCGTCGTCCGGCCGGAGGGCGAGGGCCGACTTGAACGCCTCGACGGCCTCCTCGGCCTTGCCGAGCTCGTCGAGGAGCCGCCCCTTCCGCACCCACACGTCCGGGTCCTGGGATCCCGCGCGGCCCAGGTCGTCGTACGCGGACAGGGCCGCCTTCCCGCGCCCGAGGCGCGCGAGGGCGAGGGCCTTGTCCGTGAGCGCCTCCGGATATCCGGGCCGGATCTCGAGGGCCCGGTCGTACGCATCGAGGGCCCGGTCGAGCCGGCCCAGGTACGCGTACGCGTTCCCGAGGTTGTACCAGGCGATCTCGTACATGGGGCGGCGGCGGAGCGCCTCCTCGTACGCGTCGACGGCCTCCTCGTGCCGGCCCAGGCTGTCCAGGGCGACGCCTTTGTTGTTCCAGATCACGTGGTCCTCGTACCCGAAGGCGATCGCGCGGTCGTAGTGGGGCAGCGCCTCCGCGTACCGCCGGGCGTCGCACAGCGCGTTCCCCTCGAGGAACGCGGCCTCGCCGGCCGCGAGGTCGCCCGCGGGGGCCGCGAGGGCCGCGAGGGCCGGGAGGAGGAACGGGGCCATTCCGCGCGACCATTTCGCGCGGCCTCCATAAAGGTTCCGCGGTCGAGGTCATCCGTGAGACCACGGGTCCGTCCACGTCCGCAGCTTTAAGTACGGACAGGAGCTTGGAGCGACTCCGGGGCGACCGCGTGTCGACGATGGACGTGGAGTCCTTCTCCAAATCGAAGAGCATGGAGCTGCCGCGGAAGGTCGTCGTCGGGCACGACGCCGTGGAACAGGTCGGCGACGTGTGCCGCGAGTTGAAGCTCGGGAAGCGCGCCCTGATCGTCGCGGACGAGACGACGATGAAGATCGCGGGCAACTCGGTCGTCAGGCAGCTCGAGGGGAAGCGGACGAAGGTCACCGTGGTCCTCATCCCGGACGCGACGTGGGACGAGGTCCGCGCCGCGGAGGAGACGATCCGGACGACCCAGGCGGACTTCGCCCTCGGGGTGGGCGGCGGCCGGCCCATCGACGTCGCGAAGTGCGCGTCGTTCAACGCGGGCATCCCGTTCGTGAGCGTGCCGACGGCCGCGAGCCACGACGGGGTCGTGTCGTCCCGCGCCTCGATCACGAAGGGCGGGGAGAAGGTGAGCCTCGCCGCGCACACCCCGATCGCGGTCATCATGGACACGGGGATCATCGCGGAGTCCCCGTTCCGCCTCCTGGCCGCGGGATGCGGGGACATCATCTCGAACCTCACGGCCGTGAAGGACTGGGCCCTCGCGCGGAACCTGCGGAACGAGTACTATTCGTCGTACGCGGCGTCCCTGAGCGAGCTCGCGGCACGGCTCGTGATCGAGAACGGCGCGAACATCAAGCCCCGACTCGAGGAGAGCGCCTGGTTCGTCTGCAAGGCCCTCGTGTCGAGCGGGGTCGCGATGTCCATCGCGGGCTCGTCCAGGCCCGCGTCCGGGAGCGAGCACAAGTTCTCCCACGCGCTCGACCGGGTCGCGAAGAAGCCCGCGTTGCACGGGGAGCAGTGCGGGGTCGGGACGATCATGATGATGTACCTCCACGGGGGCCACTGGCCCGAGGTCCGCGACGCGCTCCTCGCGATCGGCGCGCCGACGACCGCGCGGGCCCTCGGGGTCACGGACGAGGAGGTCCTGGACGCCCTGTGCCACGCGCACGAGGTGAACAAGGACCGCTACACGATCCTCGGGGACGAGGGACTCACCCCGGAGGCCGCGGAGCGCCTCGCGAAGATCACGAAGGTCGTCTGAGCTCGCGGCCCCGGACCACGCCGAACCGGTCCATCGAATCGACGAGGCGCGACACGAACGGCTCCGTCTCGATCGTCACGTCGTATTTCCGGAAGTACACCTGGAGGGCTCCCAGCCCGTGGGTCAGCATGTCCGTCGCGGCCGCGAGCCGCCGCCACGGCGCGACCCCGAGCCGATCCACGCGGACCGCCTCGGAGAAGTCGATGAGCCACGGGTCGCCCCCGTGGACGAGCACGTTGTAGGCGCTCAGGTCCCCGTGGACGACGCCCGCGCGGGCGAGGGCCTCCACGAGGCCGAGGACCTCCGAGAGGAACCCGCGCGGATCGTCGAGCCGGACGTCCTGAAGGCGGGGCGCGGGACCGTCCGCGTCGCCGACGTACCGCATCGAGAACATGTTCTCCACGCGCCGCGCCGGAGCGGGCACGCGGACGCCGGCCTTCCACGCCTGGCGCAGGAGCTCGAACTCCCGCGCGGCCCGCCATCCCATCGAGTCCGGTTTGATGGGGCGCCCGCCTCGGTGGGACGTCCGGTAGAGCCGGTACGCCTTGATCGCGAGGGGCGCGCCCTGGTAGCGGCCCAGGTACACGGACGCTTCCTTGCCCGCGCTGATGAGGCCCGCGACTTCCGTCGCGAGCCCCGCGGAGAGGATCGTCTCGACGACTTCGCGGTACGTCGGCTCGCGGAGCTCGATCGTCCCGGCGTCGATGCGCCACTGGACGCTCGCGTCCAGAAGGGGATCGTTCGGCACGGTTTCGTGGCGGTCGGTTCGTGAGGGCGTTCGCATGCGAGCGCACGGACGCCGAGGGCCGCCCACGCGGATCTCAGGCGGCTCCCGGGTCAACGCGGAGAAGTACGTCGGACATCATCCCGGGAACCTCCTGGTCCTACGGACCGTCGGCTCGATGGGACCGCGGCGGCATGAACCTGCCGTCCCCGGCCGGGCGGGG
>Ga0209341_10000881_pt1 | contig 30518 bp, 29 predicted proteins | sample RifCSP13_2_FD_184020 | JGI IMG/M metagenome (GOLD analysis project Ga0209341, IMG submission 184020) | Soil microbial communities from Rifle, Colorado - Rifle CSP2_sed 13_2 (SPAdes) (version 2) | ecosystem: Environmental > Terrestrial > Deep subsurface > Rock core/Sediment | place: Rifle... | reverse complement strand
TTACGATCCACGAAATCACCGAAACCAAGAAACGATCTACGAAATCACACTAAACGACACTAAATGGTCTCGGTTTTTCCCTGTTCCAAAACTTTTTAGTGTTAATTCGTGTTATTTCGTGGATCGCTTTAATCACTTTTACGATCCACGAAATCACCGAAACCAAGAAACGATCTACGAAATCACACTAAACGACACTAAATCGTCTCGGTTTTTCCCTCTTCAAAATTTCTTTAGTGTTAATTCGTGTTATTTCGTGGATCGTTTCCCTCTAAATAACGCCTTCTAATTGATCCTCTAAACTACTGCTGATCTCACGAAGCTTCCCCAGAACGTCTTCATCGGATTCCCAATAACCGCGAACCTCAGCTTCCAACAGGCGACCAACCAGGGAGTGCGCTGAATGCGGATTCAGCGAGCGCAAACGGTCCAACATCGCCTCGTCCATTAGAAAAGTTTTTGCGACCTCATCATAGATCCAATCGTCTACGGCATCGGCGGTGGCACTCCAACCAAAAGTGTTAGCCAGGTGATTTTCGATCTCTGCCACTCCGCGAAAACCATGCTTCAACATTCCTTCAAACCATTTTGGGTTGAGTGTCTTGGCACGACTCTCTAGCCGGACAGTTTCCTCCAGCGTTCTCACCCGGATATCACGGGACAACGTATCAGAGAGATAAATTGATGGTTTTGAGTGCGCACGAGTCTCGACCGCTTTAGAGATCCCACCCAAATATTCAAAGTAGTGGTCCACGTCGGTAATCCCGATTTCGAAAGTATCGATGTTCTGATAGGTCGCCTCGACGCGCGTCAAAGCACGATCCATTGATTCCCGAGCTTCCGTTCCATCGATCGACTCCCCCTGTGAGTTGCGACCGTAGGCGAAACACTTACGGGTCACGAAAAGATCGCCAAGCGCACGTTCCTGGTCCCACTGTGAGTCCATCACCATGAAATTAACATTCGTGCCATAGTTGCCAGGAGCATTGGAGAATACTCGCAGGACTGCTTCATCGAAGCTGGAATTGTCGGTGGCGATCTGTTCGATCACGTTTCGGCGCACATAATTCAATTCAGCTGGCTCGTCGAGTACCGCTACGAGACGGACCGCCTTATCCAACAACTGCAAAGTTGGGCTGAACAGATCGCGGAAAATTCCCGATACGGTCATAACCACATCGATTCGTGGACGTTGCAACACCTCGAGGGGAATTGGCTCCACTCCCGTCGCGCGATTGAGCGAATCTCGAGTCGGGCGTACACCTAACAACCACAGAGCTTGAGCAACACCTTCACCTTGAGTCTTGATGTTGTCGAGCCCCCATAGCACCAACGCCATCGCACGAGGATACCGACCATGCTCCTTCCGATATCGGTCGAGCAGGCTGTTGGCGACGCCCTCAGCACGACTAAAGGCCGAAACAGACGGCACGTGGTAGGGATTAATTGCGTGAATATTCCTGCCGGTCGGCAGAATCTGAGGGTTCTGGACAATGTCCGCTCCTGGACCAGCAGGAATGTACTCTCCACCCAACGCCCTCATCAGAGAATCGAGTTCCTGATTGGACTCAAGCTCAAACGAGACTTGGTTGAGCAGTTGGAACATAGGAAGCGATTTGTCAGGCTCGACCTTTCCCTCGTCTTGTAGAAGGTTAGTCGCAGGCTCGATTCCCTGTGTGAGGAAGAGTTCGATCGCTTGGGAGAGTAGCCTGTCGATCTGTTCGCGAAGCTGCAGATTTCCGTCGTTGGCTTTAATGGAATCGTAATCAGAGCCGCTGAGTCCCTGAGCGATGAGATCAAGTAAGGACTGGGCGCCGAGTTCTGGCCGATTGAACGAAGCAACCATCCGTAACGTGTCGGCTTGTTGCTGTGACTCACCGACACGTCCGAAGATGTGCAAGCCGGTCGGGATCAAGCGTTGCTCTATCTCGAGCAACTGCTCGTAGAGCTGAAGAACACGGCGGTCGCGTTCCTCGGCTGAAAGTTCTTCGTTCTGCGCCGGCCTAATCATGGGAGCAGTACCGATTGTCGCTTCGATTTGCGATTGTTCAGTTTCATAGGCTGAATGTAAGTGTTCAGGTCGCATTCCGGGTCTGAACAAGGTTGATAGGTTCAAACCCGCACATATTCAGCGCCGAGCTTTTCGGAAACTTTTCGCGCCTGGCCATTTCCTGTGAACCTGTTTCGCGTGTCCAGCACGAATGCATTGACATTAGCACGTCTTAATGCAACTCCGAGGCTCGTAAGTTCAGCGGCAATCATGCTCTCCCGATCCTCGGGTCCGTAACTCGTTGTCATTGGCACGTTCGCGCCGCCGTCGGTGAAAAGCAATACGACGGAATTTCTCTCGTTCGAACGCTTGACGACGTGCAAGGCTTCCGAAATTCCCGCCGACAGTGGTGTGCCACCGCCTGTTGCTAACGCATCGAGCGTTCGTTTTGCGCGCAGCACGCTCTGACTGGGAGGCAGTGCTAATTCCGCGCCCAGGGCTCGAAAAGTGATGAGTGCCACAGCATCGCGTCTCAAGTAGGCGCGATGAAGTATGACCATTACTACCCTTCTGGCTCTCTCAATCCTTTCTCTTGCCATGCTTCCCGACGTGTCGACCGCCAGGACAAACAGAAACCCAGCCTTTCGCGTGAACTGCTTATAGCGCAAGTGTGCAACATCAAAACGTAGTTCTGTTGACTGTCCGGAACTAGATTCGGTTCGCGACTGTAACAACGCGCGCAGTGTGGCGTCGACAGCGACCTTTGAACTATGTGGGCGAGACAGCACTGCACGAGAATATCTACCGCGAGCGTGATTGGGGGTGCTCCTTGAGTTGGGTCTTCGCCGACTACCTTGATGCCGGCTTGCTGAGGATGGATTTCCGCCCTGCAGCGCACTCTCGAAATCCAAATCAATCTCGCTCTTTGAACCATCAGGTGTTGAATTTAGAGCTTGTGTGGTGGAGGAACCTGAGGCTCCTTTCGCACTAGTGAGCTGTGCCGGCTGACCATTTCCAGCATGGTCATCACTATCTCCCGGGTCCTTCGATCGATCAGATGCAACCTTTCCGAAGACCCGATCCAACTCCTGATGTATCTGTTGCGTCCCTCCGGTCTCGTCAAAAGGCCCACGTCGCAAACGATGGCGCAGAGAAATTGGGGTCACCTTACGAATGTCGGCTTCGGTTACTTTGCGGCGGTTCTGCAGGGCAGCAAGCGCACGGGCTGCTCGCGTGATCGTTAGCTCGCCACGGTGTCCATCAATCTTGAGGTTCAGACAGAGTTCTACGACCTTCCGCACCAGTTGGGCGTCTATCTTTACGGATCGTAGTCTCCTTTGCGCCTGAGCGATTTCTCGCTTTAGCCGCTGCTGTTCTTCCTTGACACTCTCATGGAACTTCGCTGCATTGTGGTCGAAGAGCTCTCGGCGCTCGACGATTTCTATTCTCCGATCTACATCGGTCTCGGTACTTACGTCTACGTGCAGGCCAAACCGATCGAGTAGTTGGGGTCGTAGTTCACCCTCCTCCGGGTTACCCGACCCGATCAGTATGAATCGGGAGGCGTGTTCGACAGAGATCCCTTCCCTCTCAACTTTGTTACGGCCGGTGACCGAAACGTCCAACAGAAGATCCACCAGGTGATCATCGAGCAAGTTCACTTCGTCGATGTACAGCAGCCCACGGTTGGCTCGAGCGAGAAGACCCGGTTCAAAGGTGCGCTGGCCTCTTGTAAGAGCTCTTTCAATGTCGATCGTTCCGCACACTCGATCCTCAGTGGCCCCCAGCGGTAGATCCACTACGGGTACTGGAATATTGCGTGATTGGAGCTTTCCTTGAGAGAGTTTTGACCGGCAGTCCGAGCAGAGTTCCCTTTCATCCCCGGGGTTACAGTTAAGCACACAACCACTGACCACTCTTATATTGGGCAATAGATCCGCGAGTCCTCGAACGGCAGTCGATTTCGCAGTTCCCCGGTGACCCATAATCAGTACACCACCAAGGGACGGGTCAACGACGCTCAGAAGTAAGGCGAGCTTCATCTCCTCCTGCCCGACGATCCCAGAGAATGGATAAGCGATGGGTCCAGACAAATTACGTTCAGAGGATTTATGCGAACTGTGAATGAGAAATTTTACGGGCATCTCTTTCAATTGCGCTATTGTTATTAACTGAAACCACGACGGTGAGCAAGCCTACATCACGGTTAACCATGCGAAAGCCGAGTCGAGCAGGAGTCAGAGCGCCCATCTGCGAATGAACGCCACCAACTCGTTCGTCCGCTTTACCCGCTCGATCTCTGCCTTGTCGATCAGCATCAGCTTTCAGTCGTTTTCAGAAAAAGCTGTCAAGAGGAAAGTTGCATTGCCAACTAAAGCGGCTAGTGCTAACTTTAGTTGGCTGGGAGATCAAGCAGAAAATGAACGAGCCATATAATGCCGGCGTTATGGCAGGACGTCCGGCAACCAGGGAAGCGCCAATGTTCGGGCAAAGGCTTGCTGCCCTCCGACGCGGTAAGGGTTTGTCGCAAACGCAGCTCGCCGATCGGCTCGGCACCACCCGCAAAATGATCGATTACTACGAGCGCCGCGCCGGCAACCCTTCGCTCGACTTCATCCAGCGCGCCGCCGAGGCCCTCGATGTCTCGGTCGCCGAACTCTTGGGAAGTGAGCCAGACTCCAAACGCGGCAAGCCTGGCCCGATTCCACAACTACAGCTCCGCTTCGACCAGATCAGACGCCTCCCCCGCAAAGAACAGGAGTTCGTCCTCAGATTCATCGATACTGTTTTAGGGAAAGCTCAGAAGGCGTGAGATCTAAGAAGCGAAACTGCTACAAGCTGAATACTCGGGTGAAACGATCAACCTTAACTTTCCCTTCCCAGCAGGTCTGATGGTTATCCAAGCCGATCCCATGTCTTCCTTCGTTGAACTGTTGGGCAGGGCCTCCCGCAAGGCCTCGTTGATCCTTTCCTCCAGCCCGCTAAAGTAATAGCTGAGAAGGGGAAGCCCCGGCGTTATACCCCTCTTTTTCAATGCCGTTTCAAACTTGGCCTCGTCAACCTGCGGCAACTTATCCAAAGAGATCTCACTAATGATAAAGTCTGCCATCTGACGATGATAGACGGTCTCTATCTCAAGTTTGCGGACATCAACTTCGCTTGTTCTTACAAGCTGCGCCCTTACATCTGCAAACATCCCGCTCGCCTTGAGGTCGTCAACGAGACATCGGACGGCACCCTGAATGTCGCTTTCCTTGACCAGCCTATCTTGCGGGATTATCCGGTTCGACCGATTAAAGATGTACCTTGAGTCATGCTCAGTAAGAGCCTCGACCCGAACGTAGAAGCCTGTGGGGCCCAACTGGATAGAGGGCGATACAATTGCCAGACACAAGAATAATGTCAACATTCCGCTTCTCCTTAGTTTCTATTTCTCCTCGGTTCTTTAGGGACGTTCCTAACAGGGATGTATTTGTCCCCCCTTCCCTCTGTTGATCTTCTCTCAACCACCTTGCCGGTGTTCGGATCCTTCACAACGACTTTGTAATTAATAGCGGCCGTCGCCCCAGGCTTTGATTCACGGCGCTCGTTGACTACGAACCGTTCCGTCTTCTCGACAACCACTGACTCTTTTTGTTTGTCAACTTTGGTGGTGCTGTCAACAAGTCCTACCTGATTGCTTTCTGTGAAGGTCCCCGTAGGAGTAATAGGCCCTATGCTTCCAGCATCTCCGGGTTGTGATCCATCAGTGGGCTCATTAATGACATACTTGTATTTGATTTCGAACTCTCCACCAACTGGAACCTCGCCTGTGTTTGGAACTTTGTCAATCAGCTTCACATCAAAACTGATGATCTTCGGATCTATCGTCTTGATAACTACTACGTCTATGTCATCCGGTTTCTTTTTCTTCTGAGGGTCATCCGGCTCGTGTCCATCTGGATCTATCCACCGTAACGGATTGTTGTAGGCATATTGATACTTATTCAGCGACTGTGGCTTCCTCAGGTCGGAATAGAAAGTAGGATTCGCCGATGCATCTTCCGCAAAGTGGTACAGCTCCAAAGGCCCGCCGGTCAACTCTTCCGGACTTGTGAATCGTCCCTGCGTGCTGGCGTAATACCTAGCCTCAAAGTAGTCCAGCCCGGTCTCATTATCCCGTTCTTTGGAGGTTAAGAACGGGTAATGAGAAGCCGACACCCACCCGCACGAGCAGCAATTTGTCAAAGAACAGCAGCAGTTTAAGAGCAGCAGCTAAAGAGAAAAGAGCGATTCAAAAGCCACTCCAAAAGAGCGTCGAGCAGCGCTCAATGGGAGAGGATTATAACCTGCTTTCTGGTTCCTGTTAGAGGGCGTGGAAGCGTGAGGAGTTGCTGCGCACCTGAAGTTTTCAGACACGTCACCCCTCAAGGATTTCGCGTCCAGCACACGGGAGCATGCTGGCTGCATGCTCAACAAACAATTTGCATGCTGCAGCCTGCTGAAGCAAGCAAAGAAGTTAACGCGTCTGCGGTATGCCAGAGCATGCCGGGGCATGCTGGAGCAGGCTCAGCAAACTCGGGGCATGCCCAGCAAACTGAGCCTCAGGACGCCTCACTAGTCGCTGGCGTTCTTTGCGGCGAAGTTTTCCATCGCTTGTTTGAGATCCGCAAGTTCGAGGTGCGTGTAGATTTCGGTGGTGTTCAGATCACGATGGCCCAGGAGTTGTTGCACGTGACGAATGCTGGCGCCGCCACGCAGAAGATGAGTCGCGCAGCAGTGACGAAAGGTGTGGACGCTGGCTTTGAGTTCAACTTGAAGAGCGTAGTCACGGATACGGTCGGCGATCATTTGATAAGAGAGACGATGGCCCGTAACTGAAAGCCAGAGAGCTGAAGTTGGAGGAATGATTTCTGGTTTGTTGCGACGTTTACCTTTGCCCCAGAGCCTACCGGCAGCCAACTCCGGACGTGCGATCGTGACGTAACGAGTGAGCCAGTGCGCGGCGGTTTCCGTGAGTGGCACAACACGATCGCGCTGACCTTGGCCGAGACGCACGATGAGACGTTGCGCCGCAGTGTCAACGTCGTAGAGATCGAGACGGTGAGTTTCCGCGTGACGAATGCCGGTAGCGTACAAGACTTCCATCAGGGAGCGATCACGAAGGCCAAGTGCGGTCCTGTGTCAGGAGTTTCGATGAGCCGAGCCATGTTTGATTCGTTAAGAACATACGGCAGTGGTTGCTCTTTGTGGGGAAAGGCCAGGCGCTCAGCAGGGTTTGCCCCGCCGCTCCCCAGGGAGATACAAGTGCCTTCGTCCTTCAATGCTCCGCCCGTACAGACCGACTACGTGGCCATTGTGAGAGCCAGAGGCGGCAACTAAAGGAAAGATCACGCAGCCGCGCAGCAACTCACGTCCCGAGCCAGTCAGTACACCGAATGCGTCGCAACGCTCGCCGTCCTTCAACGGGTAACTTGTCAACCAACAATGCGCTCGCTTCGTGACCACCTACCCGGTCGCTACCGCTCCAGGTTCTGACTCCGTCGTCTGCATACCCGAGATGAAAGCTGGTCGCGATCTCCGCCGCCGTCACCCCCCGCGATCGCAAGTAGTCCTGCGCTGCCGGCGTCTCAAGCAGCCGCGCGTGATAGTGATCCACAGCGCGCGCCAACCATTGCTGATCTTCCACGGCAACAGATTTTGATTCGGCTTCGTTGCCGCCGAGCCGTCGATGCGCTTCGCGAAAGTCTACGCCAGCCTTCATCACAAAGCGATACACGTCGCCGCCTTCGTGACACGCGCCCAGACAGTTCCATAGTTGTTTCTTAGGATCGACGATGAGACTTGCTTCGTGATCGTTGTGGAAGGGACAAAGCCCGACGAGTTGTTTGCCGCGCGGCGTGAGAGCAACGCCTCGCGCTCGGATGAACGAGACCAACTCGTTCGCCCGCTTCACCCGCTCGATCTCTGCCTTGTCGATTAGCATCCGGATTTTCAGTTTCCGCCGTTTCTCAAAAAAGCTGTCAAGAGTTATCTGCTAAAACACTGCTGGTAAAAACTTGTCGAAGGTATTAGCATGATTCTGCTAACACGCAAGCAGAAAGTTGCCGTATGAATTTCGACCCCGAAAACCAGTTGTATAGTGACCCCATGGCGGGGAAGGCAGGACTGGCCGGTAGGCCCTCAAAGAAGAAAGCTACGGAGAGCGGCGCAAGACTGGCAGTCTTGCGTAAACAGGCGGGGCTATCTCAAGCGGCGCTGGCCGAAGCAGTCGGCATTCCACAGCGCACCGTCTCTTTCTACGAACGTGATGGTGGTTACATCCCTTCAACTCTGGTCCCACAGCTAGCGAAAGCCCTGGGAGTTTCCATCGAGGATCTGCTGGGCATCAGTGACGGCGCACAACGCGCCAAGCGCGGGCCTAAGTCGCAGCTCGAACGCCAACTCGAAGCGATAGCCACTCTCCCGCGCAACCAGCAGCAGAAGATCCTCGCCGTCGTCGAAGCCATGATCGCCCATAACGCCGAACGCTAAGAACTGACATCACTTCGTAAGCGACTTCAAAGAGCGAGATGCTTTCTTGTAACCTTGCTTCGCTGCTCTCGCTAGCCAGGTTCGAGCATACCGCCTGTTTTGCCGCACACCTTCACCATCGCGGTAAGCAATGCCCAGATTATATTGTGCTTTAGCGTCTCCTTTGCGCGCTGCTCTCTGTAGCCACTTGATCCCTTCAGCTAAGTCTTGCTTTGTCCCTAAGCCTTCGAAATATGCGACTCCCAGGTTGCATTGAGCTTTCGCGTCACCAAGTTCGGCAGCTCTTTTGTACAAAGAGAATGCTTTCTTCTCGTTAACTTCAACGCCTTTGCCCTGTTCATAGCAAAGAGCGAGATTAAACAATCCTTCTATGTCATCGTTGCTAGCGGCGTATTCATACCAAAAGATAGAGGCTTGCGAGTCTCTTTCTACACCTAAGCCTCGGTCATAAGAGTACCCCACCAGATTCTGACAATGCGGATCTCCAGCTTCAGCGGCCACAAGCAAGTAGGGAACAGCCTTCTTATGACTCTTCCTTCGTCCTTGACCATAAAAGAACTGTTGCCCGATTTCTGATGCCTCTACTTCTGCCTCAGTCACCATATTGTCCTCATTTATACAAAGCGGTTTTCGAAAGGCCATGGCCTATGGTTCCCACTCCTTAGCTTTCCCCTTGGGTGGCTTCGGTGGCTTGGGCGGCATATCCTGCGGACGCGGGGGATTCCGAGGTTTAAAGCCAGGCGGCTTTTTGTCGCCAGATCTGGTTTTTTCGTGTTTAGGTTGTGTGCTTTTCCTCTTCCCCTTAGTGTGTTCAGCTTGAATCGGGGGCGGGGGCGGCATCGGCTGTGTTTGTTGCGAAGGTGGGGTCGCGGTCGTCGGTTGTGCCGTTGGCACTGCGGGAATTGCGTTGGGATCGACATTCTTGGGTCGAATGGCATCCACTGCGGTAGCTACTACTGCGCCCGTGACGGCGATGACAACCTTAGTCTGGTCAGCGGAGTTCTTCGCGGAGTTCCTGATTGCATCAGCGAGCGCACTGATACCGGTTACGTCCGCTACCTTGTCAAGTACTGATTCAACGTCCCGCTTGAGTGAGTCAGCTTGCGCGGGCGTCATAGTGCACGGACAGCCGGGATCTTGCAATGGATCTAATGGATCGTGACCGTCGGGATCGACGTATCGCAGCGGATTATTGTAAGCGTAGTGATACTTGTTTAGAGATTGCGGATTTCCTAGGTTTGCGTAGAAGGTAGGATTCTTCGAGGCATCTTCCGCAAACGTGTACAACTCGTCTGGCCCACCCGTGAACTCGTCCGGACTGGTGAACCTTCCTTGAGTCGATGAGTAGTATCTGGCAAGGAAATAGTCGAGGCCGGTTTCATTATCCCGTTCTTTTTGGGTTAAGAACGTGTAGTTGAACCACGCGCCCACGTCCGCGCGAGAGCAAGTTGTCAAAGAACGGTCAGCAGCTAAAGAGAAAAGCGGCAACTCTGAGCGACCGCTAGAGGCGTTGGCTGAGAGCTGCTGAGAAGCCACGCCGCGCATTATAACGCGCCTTCGTGATGCAAGCCTATGCTTTGATGGTTGCGGATTCTACTGCTTGCTGGAGGTCCTGGACTTCCACGTGAGTGTAGATCTCCGTGGTGCTGAGGTCCCGGTGGCCGAGGAGTTGTTGGACGTGGCGGACGCTGGCGCCGCCACGCAGGAGATGCGTCGCGCAGCAGTGGCGGAAGGTGTGCACTGAGGCTTTTGAGTTCGGCTTGCAGCGCGTAGTCGCGGATGCGGTCGGCGATCATTTGATACGACAGACGACGGCCTGTAACAGCGAGCCACAATGCCGGCGTGGATGCCAACGCCCAGGGCGTCGGCGATGATTGCGATCGTTTGCGGCTGTTTCGTCGGCGGCCTTTGCCCCAGAGTTTGCCGGCAGCGAGCTCCGGACGGGCAACGGTAACGTAACGAGTGAGCCACTGAGTGGCGGTTTCAGTCAGCGGTACGAGGCGATCGCGCTGGCCTTTCCCCAGGCGCACGGTGAGACTCAGAGCAGCAGTGTCCACATCGTAGAGATCGAGACGATGCGCTTCGGCGTGACGGATGCCGGTGGCGTAGAGAGTTTCCATCAAGGCGCGATCGCGGATGCCGAGTGCGGTCCCGGTGTCGGGAGTTTCGATGAGACAAGCAATGTCTGATTCGTTGAGGACGTGCGGCAATGGTTGCTCCTGGCGCGGAAAGGCCAGACGCTCCGCCGGGTTGTGCAGCAAGCGGCCGTTGCGATTCATCCAGGTGAAGAACGAGCGGATGATGGCCAGCCACTGGCGCAACGTGGCCGCCGAGAGCGGCATGCCTTTGGGCGTTTGATGACGGGTCGCGGCGTAGACGGCGAAGTCTCGTAGCTGAGTCTCACTAACACCACGCCAGTCGGTGACTTGCTGAGCTTCGCGCAGGTGGAGCTAGCAAAAGAGCGCGGTTCATGATGCGGGTCTCGGGTGCCGACCATTACGGTGGCGCCTGCAACTACAGCAGTACCCCCGAGCGGCAGCGCCAAACCTCCGCTACCTCCGGCAATAAGCACACCTCCCCCAATCGTGGCTCTGCCGGCCAACGATGTAAGAACAGTTCCGACGCCCTGAGCGGCTCGATTTAGCAACGAATCGCTTTCTTGAGGTGCACCAGAAGCTCCAAAAGTAATGCTGCTGCTGATTCCTCTACCTACTCCGGTGATGAAATCTGCAGCGCCTGACTTCAGCCTGTCGGTTGTAGTCGTCTGGTGCCCATCCGGGTCGATGTATCGAAGCGGATTGTTTAGAGCGTAGTGATACTTGTTGAGCGACTGAGGATCTTCAAGTTCTGCATAGAATGTTGGATTATGACCAACCTTTCCATCAAACTCGTATAACTCTTCTGGCCCGCCGCTGAACTCATCAGGCGACGTGAACCTTCCTTGCGTGGATGAGTAATATCTGGCTAGGAAGTAGTCCAGCCCCGTCTCATTGTCCCGTTCTTTTTGGGTTAAGAACGGGTAATTGAAGACCGCGCACCCACCCGCACGAAAAGCAATTTGTCAAAGAACAGCAGCAGTTTAAGAGAAAGCGTCCAGCAGAAAAGCGGCTACGAGTACGGCAGACCGGCCGGCAAGGTGCGTGAGGTGTTTGATCGTGTCTCAAAGCTCCCGCGTCGCCAACAGGAGCACATCGTCAACTGGGTCTCAGCTTAGGTCTCTCAGTACGAACAAACCAGACACGGTTAGCGAGGTCCGTCTGGAGAAGGCTCCAGAGCCCAGTACAAGTCCTCAGCAAATCACGTAACCCTTGCTATCCAGACATCACGAGTAACGTAACGAAGGGTCCCAGCACTGTTAGACGCGCCAGCCACTGTGCACGGTTAAGAGCATGAGGTTCTAAGCCGGCTTCTCGAACGCTACACCGGACCACTGATCCGACAACAAGACCACAAATAACTGAGAACAGCATTAAGACAATGGAACCAACGATAGGACCACTGACTATTGCCAGCAAGATCACCCCTTGCGCCGCACGGGCCATCCCGTACCAATTTAGCAGCCATCCAGCGATTACTATTGCTGTCACTCCTATTGGAATCAAGAGCAGTGGCACAGCAGGCGCTAGGACCCATGTTCTCTCCCATCGTTCTGGCGGCACGTGCTCGCGCAACCGGACAATAAACTGTCGGCGCGTCATGGTCTTATCACTCCACGTTCCGTCCAAAAGTAAGTTTGCGTTTTGTTTGAAAGAGGAGCCATTGTTGATCGCTCCACAGGCTGCACACCGGGTATCTGGTAGAGCAACGACTTTAGAGTCGTGGCATTGTCTATCACAAACATAGCATCACCGTTACGCTGCTCGGTTATCGTGATCTCGAAGGAACCGACGAACTGGCGTGGCATGTTTGTACCGGCTCGAATGAACCCGTCCTCCGCACCAAAGGGGACGCCCCATCCCGCTCCGAACCACACTCCAGTGGGACCATACGTTCCTCCACCCTGGTCAATGAAGTCCTGTCTATGGGTCGCTACGTCAGGTGAAGTCATCATGCCTTGAGTCATATAGTCGCTTGGACCGAACTGTCGATCTGTCGGCCCCGTGCCAGTCAGGTACTCAAAGAGCAACTGAAGCGATCCTGTATTGTCGGGCTGCCCTGCCTGCATGGAAGGCATATTGTAAATGCTCCAACCTTGTCTTGCTTCTTGCGACGAACCGTTGGCATCAGGACCGTTGGCGTTTAGTTGAACAAACCGGTTATTGCCGATCCCATATTGCATCTCTGTCCACTCGGTAGTGCCGGTTCTGTCATCATCATCTTTGTACCACTTGAGCGCTCCAGTTTCGTCATGCCGTCTCCATTCCAATCCGGTCGGATCAATGTAAGCCAGCGGATTGTTGAGGCAATACACGTAGCGATTCCAGCTTTGCGGGTGGTGAGGTTTGCCGCTCGTCAATAGTGGGTCTGGAGATGTGAAACGTCCTTGCATTGACGAGTGGTATCGGGCCAGGAAGTAATCGAGCCCGGTTTCATTGTCCCGTTCTTTTTGGGTTAAGAACGGGTAATTTGAACCCGCGCACCCACCCGCACGAGAGCAGTTTTGTCAAAGAACAGCAGCAGTTTAAGAGCAGCAGCTAAAGAGAAAGACGGCGATTAGTGCAACGCAAACGCAACGACTAAAGCAACGACAAAAGCTGCTCAGTGAAGAAGGATTATAAGCTGCATTGTAGTTACAGCCAGGGAGCATGGAAACGTGGGAGGCCCTGAGCACCAGAGTTTTTCAGTCACTTTCGCACGGCGGCCAGGCGATTCTCTAGACATCGCCTGCTCTGTTGGAAAAGAGATCGTATACTCCACCGGCGTTATGCCGCGAAAGAGCACGAAGACCAGACCACTTCAGGGAATGAGACTGGCTGAGTTAAGGAAAGACGCGGGCTTGAGCCAGTACGAGCTCGCCCGCTACGTTGGTGTGCCCCAAGCCAACATTGCTTTCTGGGAACGCAGCGAGAAGCCGCCCAAGTTGGCCGAAGCCCTAGGCGTCAGCGTCGAGGATCTCTTGAATGTGGATGTCGGAAAGACGGCCGCAAGGAAAGCAACTAAGAGTAACGGCAGATCAGCCGGCAAGGTCCGTGAGGTCTTCGATCGTGTCTCAAAGCTCCCACGTCGCCAGCAGGAGCACATCGTCAATTGGGTCTCCGCCTACGTCTCTCAGTACGAGCAAACCAGCAGAGCTAACCACTCCTAAAGTTGGTTCCGAACTCAATAAAGCACCCTCATAAAGTGGGCAGACAAGATAGCAAGCCCCAGGCCACTCCGATCGTCGCCCTAACTCCTTGCCAATCAACTACTATGGAATAAAGTTTCTTTGCCTTATTTAATAATGTTGCCAAGGATCTCCATCAACCCCCGCTGCCGCATCACTTGCAGCCTTATTTCCATGCTGAAAGTAGGCCGATGAATAAAGTTCACGATCGTCGTCGATACGCCATCAACCAGCATATCCACGTTGAGGCAAACTTTAGGTTTACGGGTAAAGCGCAACATCGCGTCGCTTCAATCTTACTTCGGTTGGTAGCGGGTCTTTCACTGAGCTAGCGACAGAAGTCCATACATATGGGTCTGAGCCGTAGGCATGTATTTGCGCGTAGGGGCCTAGGCCTTCGTGCGTTAAGACATCGACTACTGGTTTGATTATCCTCGATGCAAGGTTAGCCCGTACGCTGCGGGGAGGAAACTCTACATATCCGCTTTCATTAGTTCGAGCATGGGTTTCTTTCTCTGAGCCAAAATTGAAGTGGCCCCATCTCTGGGTTACCACAACGTTGGATGCTGGTCTTCCAGTTTCGTCTAGTACTTGTACACGCACTTGAGGCGCGACTGGGCTCTCCCAAGGTAATAGAAGGAGGGTTGCGGCTCCCAATACGACTGCGCTGATCCAGATAAAAGGTTTCCTGCGCTTCAAAGAACTACCTCCTCTCCGGCGTCGGACGCGGAACAGGTTGCGGAGGCGGTGGCGGTTCAGTTATTGCCTGATTAAGTGCTTCCTGACCAAAAACATTTCCGAAGGCGCTTCGGAGTTCTTTGACGGCGACCGCTTCTTCTTCTGGGGTCGGAGGTCTTGACTCTGTGGCCGAATGCTCGGCCATCTCCTTTGCAAACTGGTCTGCATTTGGCACAACAGCAGGCACGCCAAGCCCCGGAACCATGATGACTATTTGTGGAATGCTATAGATCTGAAAGCCAGCATGCGCAGGTGAAGTGTTATCGGTGAGTGGATGGCTGGCTTCACCAAGGGCAAACAGAGCCTTGGATGAAAGTCCTGTACCGCCTTGCTCTACATGGGTCGATTGGAGTTGGCTTGCTTCTGCTGTCTTGGTAGCTACGAAGTTCGCCGCCTCGCCTATCGCTTTTGCCTGCGCCGCAGGCACGGAACCCATCTCTCGAACATAAGACCCGGGCGTCATTGCGTGTTTATGCGCCTGGCTTTCAATCAACGTGATGGGAACGCCCTTCTTTACATCAACGCTATGACTCCCTTTTTGAATCTGTTTCCTTTGTTCAACGGTTAAGCCCGGGAAGGCTTTCTTGATGAGGTAGTCGTGTGTAGTTTTCGGCCACTTGCCGTTGTCATCAACCAACACAAGAGGGTTGTTGTAAGTATACGAGTACCGATTCCACGTCTGCGGGTTCCTCGGCAAGACACTCTTGCGAGACGGATCGGTGGAAGTGAATCGTCCCTGTGTGCTTGAGTAATATCTGGCCCCGAAATAGTCGAGCCCGGTTTCATTGTCCCGTTCTTTTGAGGTGAACTGCTGTCGTACGCCATCAGCCACGTACCCTTCGTTCGTGGCGCGGCCGCCCATACCGGCAAACCACTCTTCGCCGAAAGCGAGGTAATCGTGCCGCCGGGTGCCAGCCAACGAACCCGTCTTGTCAAAGACCATGCGCGGAGTGCCGAGCTGATCAGCTACCAGCCATTTGATGATAGCGACACTGCTCGAAGTGTACAGCAAACTCACCGGCACATAACTATTGCCGGTTGAACCCGCTGGCCCCCAGGTCTGTCCGCCATTGGTCGTGTAGATGCCATGGTTGACTGTGGCTACCGACGTGGTAGTCAGTACCGTATTCACCCAGTCGTGGAATTTGTCGGAACCAACTTCATAGCTCACTACCAGATAAGCAGTGCTGGTCGAGAGCGTTACCGCACTTCCCAGGGCAGCATACTTGAATTGCCCGACGGTGCAGCCGCTCATCGAGACGTTGGTCGTGGCAATTACTGCGTTGTCACTGACGCGAATTACTCTTACTTCGTGAGTACCACTGTTGCCGGCAGCGACGCAGAACCTTCCCAATGAAGTCACAGTTATGGGCTGGCTGCCAACCGTCATCTTGAATCCCGTCCAGCCCGGGGAGTCTGATCGCAGCGCTCCTACAGTTTGGCTGGTAACAAATGCCTGAGATTGCCCGCCACCCGGCGCTCCCGAGATCACCACATTGAGAAGCTGTGAGTTGACGGTATTGAGCGAGCTGTCCACCAGAAGCGGGTAGGCGGGAGAGACAGTGCTGGTATAAACGAGCGCCCCATTCTTCCGGTATTTCACGACTCCGGATTCAACTGCCACGCGCAACAAGTCATTTGAGGCATACGCGCCGAAGTTCCCGCGATAAACACCTGCCTCATAGATTTGCAAACCGTTGCTGCTTACGTAGAACGCAAATTCGATGTCACCGTAGTAGTCACTGGAATTACCGTTACCTAATCCAATCATTCGATTGGTGATAGTGTTGCCGGGCGTGAACTCGACATAGCCATCACCTGACGGGATGGCCTGTGTTGAGACAGCACCGGCGTCGTACCAGGAACTGGTGCCACTGACCTTTTGCAGACTGTTGCCCGTGACCTGGATCGTCGGCGCCACACTGGTCCAGGTGACATTCTGCGGGCCGGACGGAGCTGAACCTGGCTCCGCGGTAACCAGCAACTGCCCATTGCGATAGCCGTACTCCTTTTGCGGACTGGCAACAGCGGCATTCTGTGAGTACTCAGCCAGTAATTCTCCTTCAAATCCGTAGATCTGCCACGTCTCGACGCCCTCAATCTTGCGGCGCGTACGTTGGCCATCAGCGTTGTAAGTGTAGTATTGCGTCGCCCCCTGCGCGCCGCCAACCGCCTGGGTCATGCGGTTCTCCGCATCATAGGTGCGTGAACCAGCACCCGTGTAGGTGTCGGTGATCAGATTGCCGGCAGCGTCATAGGACATCACCCCTGATTGTCCCCCAGGCACACCCAACCGATTATTGGTCGTACTCACGGTGAAGTCCTTGTTGTTCACGCCACCGTAAGTGTTTGCGGGGGTGGGATCAATGCGCCGGTTGCCGTAACGATCATAAATAAAGGTCTGTTTCCAGGGATTCGTGAATTGGCTGGTGACGGAGTTGTAGCGATCACCATTAACTGACGACAAGCGATTCAGCGAGTCGTAGTTATGCCAGGTGGTGTAAACCGCGTGCGTGCTGATCTGCTCGTCATTCGGAATCTGATGCTCCTGCTTATAGACATTGCCATTGTTGTCCGTCATTGGTTGGGTGCTGTTGTGGCCATAGCACATCCCCCAGCACTGCAGACTGTAGTGGTTGATGATCGCTCCCCGGTTCCAACTTGTATCTGTTGGCCCAGCGTAGCTGGTGCTCACCCGGATCTCTGCCAACTGCCCGCGACTGTTATACCAGTGCTTATTATAGAGGGGCGTATCGGTCCCAAACTGCTCTTTGGTCATGCCACCCAAAGGCGAATAGATGATGCCCGTTGAGTAAGTGCGCTGAGTGCCATCTCCGAGATTGCCAGTGAAGGTATTCGCACGACCGGCATTGTCGTAGGCGTAGCTGACGGTTCGCCCGGAAGGGTAAGTCTGGGAGGTCACCGCTCCGGCGAGGTTGTAGCCGCGACTGATTTGGTAGGTCGGTCCCCAGGCACTGTTGAGTTTGAGCAGCTGACGTTGCACCGACGGTCTGCCCAGTGCATCGTAACTGTCGATGGCCGAGTGCTCGACGTTAGCCCCGGTCGAGAGGTTCCCGCCGGCATAGCTGTACCAGAAGCGGCCCTTACCATTGGTCGCGCCGTCATAGACACGGGTGATGTCCGGCACGTTGGGGCTGCCGATGGTGGTGTTTGAGTAATCCACCGAAGTGTTGCGATTGAGAGCGTCGTAAGTGTAGGTGAGAGTGACGGAGCGAGCATCAGTCTTTGTCAGCAGATTCCCGTTGTTGTCGTAAGTGTAAGTAATAGTGCCGCTCTCAGGGTTCGTGGCAGAGGTCAAACGCTTGAGCGAGTCATAGACGAAGGTGCGGGTCTGTGTTCCCTGATTAACAGTCGTCAGATTATCCAGCGCGTCATAGCTGTAACTGGTGAGGTAGTTCACTCCCGTGGGGTCTTCGTAGACTTCTTTGAGCCGGCCCAGTGCGTCAGTAACACTCTTGCGTTTCTTTCCCGTCTGATCAGTAACTGTCACGGTGTTGCCGCTGTAGCTGGTGGTGACTACCGCGCTATCGGGTGTGGTCACGCTGGTTACCCGACCAAGCGCATCGAAACCCGTAGTCGTCCAAATCGCAACCTCGCTCTGCCATGGCCGAAAAGGATTGGAAGTCTTGAAGGCGCGCCCCAATGAGTCGTATTGAGTTTGCACTGCAATGTAATTCGTGCCGCCTTCGTGCTGGCGGGTTTCGGTCGTTCGGCCCAAACCATCGTAGAATGTCTTGCCGGTGAGGAGGTTGTCATTGTTGGCATTAAGGTCGCTGCTGCTGGTGACTACCCGGTTGGTATCGTCGTAAGCAAAAGCAGTCTGACTGGCGGCAGCCGTGCCCACCGCCCGCCTGATCTGCGTCGGTCGATCCAGCGGATCGTTATAATACCCACTGGCCACGATTCCGTTTGCGTCTTCACCGTCCACTGGCCGGCCCAAGTAGTAGTCAAATTGAGCGTAGGCCGTATGGCTTAGGGCATTGCTAACAGCAAACGGGAAAGCATAACTTGCCAGGCCACTCAATTCGGGCGGAACGGTATTGGCAGGTACCCCACCTGTTTGGAGGCCACCGCCGGGGACCCCAAAGTTATCGCGATAATCAAGTGTGGTTGCGTATCCTCGTGCGTCAACGGTCTTCACGACACTGCCGCCCGTGTCGTATTGCGCGTACGCAGTGATGGAGCCCGTGACTGCGCCATTGGATATCAGATATTGAGTAGTGGCGGTTGCGTTGCCGCGAGTACTGTAGCCGGTTCCGAACGAAAGGTCGTGTCCGCTCATCGGTATTCCGGTCACCGTTGGCCAGTCTTTCAAGGCAGCGTGACTCGAGTCTGTCGCGTAATTGTCGTATTCAACAGTAGTGCGTGCCCGCTCGACGCCGGTCGCATCGTAAACCGAAGTCTGCGTGGGCAGGTTGCGCAGGTGCGCGCCAATGGCTCCGGCATAGGTTGTTCCGGTCACATAGGCGGTATGCGTCCGCCGTTCGAGCGCGCCCGGTGTGCCTGGCCCAAAACCATATTCGTAGACATCGGATTGGTTGTTGTAAGGCACCGAGTCGTCATAAGCGAAACTCTTTTTACTCACTAAGTTGGAGCTACTCGGTTCTATCCTGGTGGTAACATCGCTGAGGCGAGGGTTATTTGCGATCTGCGAATTCCACGTACTGACAGGAACGCCTTGCTGCCATGTCTGATCGTCTGAGCGCAGCAAGATGCCGTTCGCGTCAAAGGTCTCGGTTCGATATTCTTTGGCTTCGTTCCAGGAGGGATAGTCTACCGGTGATGGATTGACCATTGACTGCGCCGCGCCATTCCCAAAATAGTGATGGCGCTCAGTTCTCAGTAATTGATTATTCCCATCATATTGACTGACGTCGACGTACCCAATTGTTTGGGACACCACGGCTTCCGGCCTGCTGAAGGTAGTTTTGTTCTGCAGGACCCCTGCCTTGTTGTAGACCCGTCGCTCGACGACCCGCCGATAGACAGCTTCAGTAGAAATGAGGCCGCTTTCAGGGCCTCCGGTAAGCCCGGCAGCCCAGTCGTATTCAATTACGCCTCCCGTGGGCAGCTCCACTCGAGCCAACTCTCCATAGCTGTTGTAACGCAACTTATAACTTCGTTCGTCCGGCAGGTTGATTTCTGAAATTACTTCACTTTCGCAAGGGCCGTTTGACGCATTGATTCCTGGAAACAGGGCTGCACAGGTCTGGACCATAAATCCCGAACGAAGCGCGTTCCCGAGATCCGTATGCGAAACCTTGATTCGGCGGGTTGCGCCCTGAAATCCCTTGAAAGCAATTTCGTCATAGGGAGTAGTGGTATTTGCGTAACCAAACGTTACCTGACGGTTCAAAGAATCGGTGACGGAGCTGGCGTAGGAGAGGACGCCGTTCGATATCGTGATCTTGTTACCATTTCGGTCACGGATCCACGTCACATTCCCCTGATCGATCCGGTACTTTGTTCCATCGCGCAGCATCAGGTAACCGGAGGGATAAATGAGTTCTGAATCCCATGGATTGTCTCGAATTTCCGTATCTGAAATGAACGTTGCGGCCGTCCCGTCAGCCGTGACAAACGTAGTGCCTCGAGATGTGCCTTGCCAGGCACAGGACGGTACAGTGGCGGGCTGCCCGCCCGTGGCTTGATCGCGCAACTCGTATTCTGTGCCGTCGGACGTCGTGAAGGTCAGCCGTGTCAGGCTAGAATCGAAATTCCATGTGTCCTGTGAGGGACAGTAGCTTCGACCGAAGCCGCTGGAGCGGCCCAGTAGCACGCCCGGCCCGTAGCGAGGTTGAAGTCCGGCCCACCAATTGAATTCGGGTGTATAGAACTCCCAGAACTGATTCGTAGCGGGATCTTCGTAACGGTTGTAAACTATTCGCCATCGCTGTTCTACGGGAATGTGAATCATATAACCCGCAGTGCCGCGCCCTCCTATCTTGAGCACAGGCAAGTTGAAATTAAGGCCCCCGTTATACGGATTGACGCTTTCAAAACCGCTCAGCGGATACGATCCAGCAGGGCTGCCTACCGTAAGGCCAGTCGGTGTAAATCCGTCTGTAGCGCTTGACGAGTAGCTTTGTGCATTAGCGTAGCAGAACGCTGAAACCAAGAATGAGATGGCGAAAACAATTCTCGCGAAAGACGCGGAGTAACGGGGGATATTATTCACGAGGGTCGCTCCGTTCATAAACAGCTCGGCAAAAGCTGCGAATAGTTGATTGTTTAGTTCGTGATCTTTATGTGACACACCCAATCTGGGTGACTGGCTTCTGTCAATACATAGTCTCCGGGATGGAGATCTAACAAGGTTTGCCAGTCCAATTTCGTTCTGTGCACGGTTGCCTCTCGCACGCGATTACCTGCGACGCCATCGATTCTTAGATCCACTTTTTCAAGCCCGCTGCGATTGTCAACAATCAGTAAGAATTTTCCCCGTGCTCGCAATAACTGGGAGGGACGGATGCCCGTGCCTCGAATCGTAATCAACTCACTGAAGCTGCTCGCCTCGAGTCTTTGTTTGTACAGTCGTTGAAGCATATGGTTTTAGTGATTCGAGGCTAGCAGTATTCCGCACGACGGCGAACACACCCAAACCCGTAATAATCAAAAGTGGTGAAGTTAGAATGAACTTTCGCAAGAATTCCTTGCTGAAAAACATAATGAGCACCTCAGCAAAACTGAATGTTGTTACCGTTACCATTGGCGTCTTTTGTTGAGACTACATTACAGGCAAGAAGGGGGAACTGAGATGCGCGGACTCTATAACCGGCCACATGGTTTGTCAATGGAAATTTTGATTACGTAGGGCTTCAGCTCAATGCCAAGAATTTTGCAACGGTTTATTTGACAACAACTATCTCGCCGTATAAGGTTCGCCCGCTGTTGTTTCTTCCCGCTCCTCTAGCCTCTAAAAGGATTGACTCATGTTTCGTGTCTCTCCACTCCTCATTCTGATCGTTATCAATCTGCTCGCAGGTTTGCTCGACCTAGAAAGTCGAAGCCGTCCCAGCTCTCACTACTGCCGCATCATGACGGCACTCTCACCCATGACGTTTATTTCGTGTTGGTCGGAGCCATTAAGTCAGCGTCATCATCCTCGTCACGCTGACCATCGCCATCTTTGTCGAACACCGCACCCTCATAACAGGTGATCCATTCATGCTGGTGAATCATGTGTGTTGTATATACCTGCCAGGGGTGTCAGTTCAGGGAAAGAGACCCCCGACCTTCCGGCTTTTTTTGGACTGCTCCGGAAATAAGAAGCTCGTTCCTGGAGTTTCTGCGAAGTTCAACAGCTCGAAAACGGGTAACGTTCAACTGGCTATTTCGGACTCCACCCCGGATCAATAATAACCGGGAGGCACGAGTGTGGCTTTATCTTTGGCGCGGATTGTCATTGATCTCGATGGCCGGGCCCTTCTTGGTGCTATCGGTCCTAACACTCTCATAAGAACCAGAGCGGTTGAGCAGCGGCTTGGCGCGGTCTTACCGATATGCGTGAAGCCTGAATGGAGGCTTCGCCTCAAAAGTCGCGCCGTTAGGCGCGCGATGTTTATAGCCCAGGCGGGGTGGAAGCATCTCGCCCCGGCGGGGCGGCATATCCTCAACATTTCGCCCCTAGCGGAGTGAGATCTCAGAATAGGCGGTGCGTTCAATAAACATTGCGTCCCATAAACATAGCGTCCCTGACGGGATGCCCTGAGCACTTTTGAGGCGAAGCCCCTCGATGACAACCAACTGTTATCTCGGCTATGATTCCCCACCAGTCAGTTACATTCTTTTGCTTTTGCCCGTCTGAACGAGAGCACGAATGTTAGCCGCAGTCAATTTGGAATGCGTCCGGGGAGACCGCCGCCTCTTTCGAGATGTGAGCTTCTCGCTACCAGCGGGAACTTTTCTTCAGCTGACTGGTCCGAATGGGAGCGGCAAGACTAGCCTGCTTAGAATCATCTGCGGACTCATGGCTCCCGAAAGTGGCGAGGTTCTGTGGAATGGTGCGAACATTCGCTCCCTGGCTGAGGAATATTTCTCATCGCTGACCTATGTTGGTCACCGCAGCGCTGTTAAGGAAGAACTTTCTTCCGCTGAAAATCTTCGGATTTCCAGCGGATTATCAGGCAAAGAGCTGTCTTTGGAGGAGGCCTACGGTGCACTCAAAAAGATGGGGCTTGGGGGTCGCGAGGAACTGGCGGCACGACTCTTGTCTGAGGGACAGCGAAGACGCTCAGCGCTCGCGCGGCTCTTAACATGTAGAACCAAGCTTTGGGTGCTGGACGAGGTGCTCACCGCTCTAGATAAAGCGGCTACGGCTTTGATTACGAAGCTTTTGGAGGAGCACCTGGCAGAAGGGGGAATTGCAGTCGTTGCAACTCATCAGGAACTCAATATCACCGCAGGTTCGTTTCAGCGGCTCGAACTTGCACCGTGAGCGCTCCCTCCACGTTCATAATGTTTCGCTGGATGGTCTCGCGCGATCTTACGCTTGCCTGGCGCCGGCGCGCGGACGTTCTGTCGACGCTGTTTTTCTTCGTCATCGTCGTCAGCCTGTTTCCGCTGGGTATTGGTCCGGAGATGCAATTGTTGCGACAGATCGCTCCCGGCGTAGTTTGGGTAGCGGCGCTTCTGGCTTCCATGCTGTCGCTGGGTCGTCTGTTTGCCAACGATTATCAGGATGGAACTTTAGAACAGATGCTAATCACGCCCCAGCCCGTCTATCTGGTCGTGATGGCCAAGGTCCTGGCGCAGTGGTTAGTTTCGGAAGTACCGCTCGTTCTGATGGCACCACTGCTCGGCATTCAGTTTGATCTGGACGGGCAAACGCTCTTTGTACTCTTTATATCGCTGCTGATTGGGACACCAATTTTAAGTGTTATTGGTTCAATCGGCGCTGGATTGACACTGGGCTTGCGAGGCGGTGGGGTATTGATCGCGCTGCTAATACTGCCGTTATACATTCCGGTATTGATCTTTGGAGCAGGGGCAGTTGACGCCAGTATTCATGGCACAAGCCCAGCAGCTAATCTTTATTTACTGGGAGCGGTGCTGGCTGTGTCGCTGGTGTTCGCGCCCTGGGCAACTTCGGCTGCGCTGAAGATATCTTTGGAGTAAGTGGTTTTACGTTGTGATGAATAGTCAAAAAACAAATCTTTACAGATATGCATCACCGGCCGTCTTTTATCCGCTGGCCGGAAAGTTAATCCCCTGGTTCGCAATCCCAGCGACAATCCTATTTATCGTCGGTCTTTATATCGGTTTCTTTGTTGCACCCACCGACTTTCAGCAAGGCGAAGCCTACCGGATCATCTTTATCCATGTCCCGGCAGCGTGGATGGGAATGTTCCTTTACGTGTTAATGGCGTTTTACGCTGGAATCGGTTGGGCATTTAATGCTCGGCTCTCGTCCATGATGGCTTCTTCTATCGCGATAACGGGTGCGATGTTCACCTTCGTATCATTGGCGACGGGAGCATTTTGGGGGAAACCAACCTGGGGCACTTGGTGGGTGTGGGATGCCCGGATGACCTCCACACTGATTCTCCTGTTCCTTTATATTGGATTTATTTCCCTACAGGCCGCGATTGATGACCCAAAGCGTGCAGACCGCGCCGGGGCAGTTCTAGCCATCGTAGGAGTGATCAACGTTCCCATTATTTATTACTCGGTCCAGTGGTGGAACACATTGCATCAAGGCGCAACCATCAGGATTCTCGGCAAGCCATCGATTGAGTCACGCATGCTTACGGCGATGCTGGTGATGCTTGCAGCTTGCTGGTTGTACTCGATTGCCGTCGTTTTATATCGCTTGCGATGTATCATCCTTGAACGCGAGCAGAATGCAGCATTGGTAGCAGAAGTTTCGGAGGCAATAGCGTAATTATGGATTGGTCAGATTTCTTCTCGATGGGTGGATACGCCTTTTACGTTTGGGGCTCTTATCTCGTGACGCTTGTCGCGATTGGTGCAGAAGTCATAGCGTTGGTGCGACGCAAGAAGAACTTGAGTAGACAACTCAGTCGTCGCGTTAGCTCAACAGGAAGTGATTACAGATGAAAACACGTCATAAAAGAGTTGCCTTCATAGTGGCTGGTGTTACAGGTCTTGGTCTTGCGGCCCTGCTGGTATTGAATGCTTTCGAGGATAACCTCGTCTTCTTCTTTAGCCCGACGCAGGTTGCGGCAAAAGAGGCTCCAATTGGAAGGACGTTCCGGGTGGGCGGTCTCGTCGAGGAAGGCAGTTTGAAGCGAGATACAGATGGCCTAACCGTAAGGTTTGTTGTCACTGATACTGCGCAAAGCATTCCCGTCGTTTATAAAGGAATCCTTCCCGATCTGTTTAAGGAAGGTCGCGGGTGTGTGGCCCAAGGGCGTGTTGGCGACGACGGCGTTTTCTACGCGGACAATGTTCTCGCGAAGCACGACGAAAACTACATGCCACCGGAAGCTGGTGAGGCGATCGATAAGGCAAAGCATGCGCAAGAAGCATCGAAGAGCGTCGTGGCACCATAACCCCCGCCGGGTGTGCTGATGATTAAGCGCGTCCTCGTCAAACAACCAAGCAGTGACTGGCGGCCCTATATCACCGCGATCGACAAAATATGGTTCCCGAAGTAGGTCAGTTCGCACTCATTCTCGCGCTCATGTTGGCGGTAACTCAAGCGGTTCTACCGCTGGTTGGTGCGGCGCGCGGAAATAAGAGTTTCATAGCCGTGGCAGCCCCGGCAGGTCAGGCGCAGTTTATCTTTCTGGCCATCGCCTTCGGCTGCCTCGCGTACAGCTTTATCACCAATGATTTTTCGGTTCTCAATGTAGCTTCTAATTCAAACTCGCAGCTGCCATTACATTACCGCCTGGCTGCAACCTGGGGTTCGCATGAAGGCTCACTTCTACTCTGGACCTTGATGCTCGGCCTTTGGACGGCGGCGGTCACCCTTTTCAGCAAGCATCTCCCTGACGACATGGTCGCACGCGTTCTCAGCGTGATGGGAATCGTGAGCATAGGCTTTCTGTTGTTCATGATCCTGACGTCTAACCCCTTTACGCGGTTATTTCCGGCAGCGGCGGACGGTCGCGATTTGAATCCTCTGCTACAGGATCCTGCGATGGTGGCGCATCCTCCGCTGCTCTACATGGGCTACGTGGGATTCTCAGTGGCCTTTGCATTCGCCATTGCAGCTCTAATCAGCGGGCGACTCGACGCTACCTGGGCGCGCTGGTCGCGGCCATGGACCACTGTCGCCTGGATCTTCCTGACTCTTGGAATAGCACTCGGTAGTTGGTGGGCCTACTACGAACTGGGGTGGGGTGGTTGGTGGTTTTGGGATCCGGTCGAGAACGCTTCGTTCATGCCCTGGTTGGTAGGGACGGCGTTAATTCATTCGCTGGCCGTCACCGAAAAGCGCGGAGGCTTCAAGAGTTGGACCGTGCTTCTTGCCATTTCTGCATTCTCGCTCAGCTTACTCGGCACGTTTCTGGTGCGTTCCGGAGTACTCACTTCAGTCCACGCGTTTGCCACGGATCCCAAACGCGGCATATTTATCCTGGCGTTCCTGGTGGTTGTCATTGGTGGTTCGCTACTCCTCTTCGCCTGGAGAGCCAAACAGGTAGGCCTGGGGAGCAAGTTTGATCTTGTCTCCCGCGAGTCATTTCTCCTTTCCAATAACGTGCTTCTCACGGTAGCCGCAGCCTCGGTACTTCTTGGCACGCTTTATCCGTTGATCGTGGACGCGCTCGGTATGGGCAAACTTTCGGTCGGGCCGCCGTACTTCAACCGAGTGTTTGTTCCGCTCATGGTGCCGGCGATGTTTCTGATGGGGATTGGGCCCATTGCTCGCTGGAAAAAAGCGAGCTTGCCTGAGCTTGCTGTAAGACTGCGTTGGGCATTTCTCGCGAGCGTCGCAAGCGGGCTGTTGCTGCCTTTCGCGTTTGGTGAATGGAAACCCTGGGCCAGCGCTGGTCTCGTGCTTGCGATATGGATCGTGGCGACTGCTGCGCTTAACCTCTGGGATAGAGTGAAGACTACTTCGGGGCAGTTGTCAGTATTTCAGAAGCTGCGGATGCAGACGCGCAGTTACTATGGAATGCATCTGGCCCACATTGGTGTAGCTATTTTCGTCGTCGGCGTAACCATAGTCACCGGCTACGAGTCCGAAAAGGACGTGCGCATGCAGTACGGTGAGAGCGTTACGGTAGGCGGACACACTTTTCGACTAAACACCGTTAGAGAAGTCCGCGGTCCAAACTACATTGCTGCTCGCGCCGAGATGGAAGTCAGCCGGAAAGGGGAAGTCCTCGAGATGATGTACCCGGAGAAGCGGAATTATTTTGCTTCGGGAAACTCTATGACGGAAACAGCAATCGATTCCGGTCTCTTCCGGGATCTCTATGTCTCTTTAGGTGAGCCGCTGGGGGGCAACGCCTGGAGTGTCCGCGTCTACTACAAGCCTTTTGTCGGATGGATTTGGGGTGGCGCCGTTCTGATGGCGCTCGGCGGAGGTCTGGCACTTAGCGATCGCCGCTATGCGTTGGCGGCCCGCAAGCTGCGGGAAGCAAATGAGAGCACAAAGAAGCTCAAAACGGCTCCCGCTCCGGCTGCAGCATCAGCACAAGTTGAGACGCCTTAACGAATAGGTAAGCATTATGGGTCGTTATCTAATACCTTTGGCTCTGTTCGGTGTCCTGGTCATCTTTCTGGCTATCGGACTGGGCAATGATCCTCGCGAGGTTCCATCGCCACTGATTAACAAGCCCGCTCCGTCATTTCAGCTGGCGCAGCTTCACGAACCAACGAAGACATTCTCTGCTCAGGAAATGGAAGGGAAAGTCTGGCTCTTGAACGTATGGGCTTCCTGGTGTGTCTCATGCCGTGAAGAACACCCCGTATTGCTTGACCTTTCGCGCAAGGGCACTCTGCCCATCTATGGTCTTAACTACAAGGACAAGCGTGAAGATGGTCTCGGCTGGCTGCGGGAGTTTGGAGACCCTTACGTCCTGAGTGCTGTTGATAGCGACGGGCGGGTGGGTATTGACTACGGGGTGTATGGCGTTCCAGAAAGTTACTTGATCGATCGTGAGGGTGTAATCCGTTTCAAACAGATTGGGCCAGTTTCGCCTGAGGTGCTGGAAAAGAAGATTCTCCCGCTGGCGCAGGAATTAAGTAAATAGTGGTGTCCTATATTGACTTCTCTGTGCGACCTCCGTGTTTTCAGTGCCTCTGGGGTGGGGCCTCCACTCTGTTAACACAACGTCAAATATACGACTACCAGTAGTAAGAGCTGATGAAGGCGTTAATTAGTTTCTTAGCATTTTGGCTTCTGTTTGCGCCTGTTGTTACGGCGCAGGAGGCCAAACCAATGGCCGAAGATCCGGAGCTTGAGAAACGGGTGTTGAAGCTTTCGCACGAGCTTCGGTGCCTTGTCTGCCAGAACGAAACGCTGGCGGAGTCGCGTGCGGACCTGGCTGTCGATCTCCGTAACGAGGTGCGCGAGCAGATGCGTGCGGGAAAGACGGACCAGGAAATAGTTGCTTATCTCACAGAACGATATGGCGATTTCGTTCTTTACCGGCCACCGGTGAAACCTGCAACCTACTTACTTTGGTTTGGTCCTTTCCTACTACTACTCGGAGGTCTGGCTTTTCTCTATCGCTATCTGCAGCAAAGACGAGAGCTGATTACCGAAAGGCCTCTGACGGCCGACGAGCGACGACGCGCCGAGGAACTCTTGAAGTCAGCGCCACGAAAGGAGAGCGCATGATCTTATTTTGGCTCATTTGTGCGCTGTTCATTGTCATCGCGCTTGCCTTCGTTCTGCCACCGCTGTTTGAAACCGAGGAGGTTACTGAAACTGATGGACAACGTGAGGCAAACATCGCTGTCTATCGCGACCAAATCTCTGAGTTAGAGGCAGATGTTCGTAACGGTCTGATCAGCAAAGAACAGTATCAGCAGGAACATGAGGAATTAGAGCGGAGACTACTGGAGGATGTGGCTGGTGCAGACGCCGTAGCAACGAAGCAAGTTGCGCGTAAGATCAATCGCATGGCTATTTACGCAATTGGTCTAGCTGTTCCTCTGGCCGCCGTGCTCATCTATTTGCAGGTTGGAAATCGCCAGGCGATCGCTGGTCCACCCCCTGGTTTTAGACCACCGGCGGGTAGGCAGGCGCAAGGTAGTCAACAACGCAGTCAGGAGCAGATTGAAGCAAGCGTTGCAGCGCTGGCAAAGCGACTCGAGCAGAGTCCCAATGATCTCGACGGCTGGAGAATGCTTGCTAACTCTTACATGTCAATGGAACGTTATTCCGACGCTGCGAGGGCTTTTGAGAAGGCATCCGCACTTAAACCCAGCGACGCAGACTTGCTTGCGGATTACGCATTTTCTTTGGCGATGACAAACGATCGACGGCTGCAGGGTCGACCGCAAGAATTATTACAGAAGGCTTTGCAGTTGGATCCTGAGAACCCAAAGGTCTTGCAGTTGGCTGGAGGGGCGGCTTACGAGGCGATGAACTTTGAACAAGCGATCGTCTATTGGGAGAAGCTTCTAGCAAAGACACCCAGAGAATCAGAATTGGGTCAACTTGTGGCTCAGCGAATCGCGGATGCCAGGGCACAGGCAGGAAGGAACTGATAGGCCTGAATTAGACTGAGGAAAAATGACTAGAGAGAACCTTCTGTTCGCAATCATTGGAATCCTTCTCGGCTTTATCGTCGGGTTTATGTTCGCCAGCAATATGAGTCAACAAACGACCGTCAGCGCTCCTGTTTCACCCGGCAATCCAATGGTTCCAGCCGACCATCCTCCAGTTGGAGGCAACAGCGCAGGCACTTCGGGAGGAATGCAGACGGAAGTGACAGAAGCGCTTGAAAGGGCGCGAAACGAACCTCAGAACTTCGAGGCGCAGTTGAGGGCTGCAGAACTCTACTATCAGATCCAGCGATACGATCAGTCGGTCGAGTATCTATTACGAGCCAATCAGTTGAGACCAGACGATCTCCAGACATTGGTCAACCTTGGTCTTGTAAATTTGGATGCGGGAAAGTATGAAGCTGCCGAGAAGTGGTATCGCGCCGCAGCGGTGAAGCAGCCTAACGAAGTCCCCGTACTGGCAGGATTGGCGGCGGCAACCCTGGGCATGGGCGATGCCAAAGCCGCTGAACAGGCGATTGCGAATCTCGAGAAGGTTTCCCCGACGAGTGTGGATTTACCGAGATTTAAGGAACGCCTGGCTACAATGAAGAAGTGATGAGTGGATATGGCGATAATTTTGAATAGTGCTTGCTGGAGTTAATGTTTGATGTGGATTTAGGCGGGGGCAGCGCGCAATGAGACCTCGCGGCTAAAGATAAGAGTCCGAGCGCGCGCCCCCTTCCCAACCTGCGAATTAGCTGAGATTGAATCTTGTATTTCCGCACTAAGACTCACAAGCGCTCAGAACACTAAAAACGAGGTTCAACTTCACTAATTCGCAAGTGAGGAAGGGGGCGCGCGCTCAAACTCTAATCCTGGGCTCAGTATCCGATTGCGCGCTGCCCCCGCTTTCAATTCTCATCACACAGCAACCTATGAAACACAAGTCCCTCTCAGCTAATTTTGAATAGTGCTTGCTGGAGTTAATGTTTGATGTGGATTTAGGCGGGGGCAGCGCGCAATGAGACCTCGCGGCTAAAGATAGGAGTCCGAGCGCGCGTCCCCTTCGCAACCTGCGAATTAGCTGAGATTGAATCTTGTATTTCCGCAGTGTCGGACATGGTTCAGATGTCATTTCCCACAGTCGAATCAAGGTGTAATAGACAGGCGCACCACCTGATTCAACGGCACTCGCTGTACTCTGCCATCCTTGGGCACAATTACCACCATCCCTCCCTCGACCATGACCCGACGCAATGAACTCATTGGACGGTTAATGAGCGTCCCGTCTAATGTCTCAACTATCAAATAAGGCCCGCTGGGGGGCTCCGGCTCTGCGGTCTCTTTCGGTGGCTCGGG
>Ga0209341_10000880_pt1 | contig 30535 bp, 30 predicted proteins | sample RifCSP13_2_FD_184020 | JGI IMG/M metagenome (GOLD analysis project Ga0209341, IMG submission 184020) | Soil microbial communities from Rifle, Colorado - Rifle CSP2_sed 13_2 (SPAdes) (version 2) | ecosystem: Environmental > Terrestrial > Deep subsurface > Rock core/Sediment | place: Rifle... | reverse complement strand
GGCGGCGAGCCGGCTCAAGCGGATTTCCTGGGTCCGGGCTCTTCCCTGAACGTCCGCACCTCGAGTCCGACGAATCGGATCGATTTGACGAGCGTTCCGACGAACAGGCCGGCGACGAGCCCACCGGGGATTCCCGTGACGACGCGGGTCGCGTTCGTGCTCTCGTACGCGGTGACGAGCTGGACGGTCCCGTCCACCGCCACGGGGAGGAGGCCGAGGACCACGACGAGCGCCGCGAACCCCGTCTCCCCGATCCGCTGCGACCACCGCCAAATCCTCGGGGGAAACGCTCGGGCGATTCCCCGACCGACGGACACGCACGCGGGCGTCATCATCGCCCAGAACAGCCCGAAGTTCGCGAACAGATAGAGGCTCGTGTCCCGCGCGTCCACGGGCATCTGGTTCCCGTTGATCCAGAGGGAGCGGTACCACAACTGGTGGCACTCTGCGTCCCCGAGGACGTAGATCACCTTCGCGTACCAGTTGAATTCCGGGCGCGCGTACATGTCCCAGTGGTCGACGGCGTTCGCGCGGCCGACCGTGTATGCGAAACTCCCGGGGGGAATCGTCATTGGGGCGAGGAAGATGGAGACCGTCCAGAAGATGGAGACCGCGAGCAGGGCGAGGAGGCCGGGGCTCCACCGCATCTTCGCCCAGACCGCCCGCCAGACCACGAGGACGAACGCATGACCGCTCCCCAAGTAGCTTGCGAAAGGACACTAGGGTCGCGTTGGGTCCGCGCCGCCAAAGGAGCACGTCCAACTTGGGTCATTCGACGCGGAGCGAGACTTCGCGACATTCCCCGGACGATTCGTCGAACGTCCATGCGCGGAACTCCGCGGCCGTCTTCCCGCGCACCGCCAAGATCGCGTGGACGTACCATGGCCAGGCCCGCGAGGCGTCGTATTCGCTCGGCGTCGCGTCGTAGTCCGGATGGGAATGATAGAAGCCCAGGATTCGGCGGGGGGAGCCGCGCAGCTCCCGCTCCACCGCCAACACATCTCGCGGGTCGATCGTGTATCGGGCGCGCCGCATCTCCGGATGAACGTTCTTCGCCCGCCGCGTCTCGGCGACGACGCGCGTCGGTCCCTCCTCGGCCCCGATCAGGAAGCCGCAGCATTCCTCGGGATACGTCTCGAGGGCGTGCGCCTCGATCGCCGCCAAACCCGCCCGCGGCACGACTATCTCCATGTCGAGGCCTTACGAGAAGATCTCCTGGACTTTCCGAATCGCCTCGACCAACCGGTCCACGTCCCCCCGCGAGTTGTACACGTAGAACGAGGCGTGAGACGTGGCGGGGACGTCGAGCCGTTCCATGAGCGGCTGCGCGCAATGGTGTCCGGAGCGGACGCATACGCCGAACTCGTTGAGCACGGAGGCGACGTCGTGCGCGTGGACCTCCCCGATGTTGAAGCTCACGACCCCGCCGCGGACGTGCATGTCCCGCGGTCCGTACGTGACGACGCCCTCCACGCCGTGCATCGCCTCGAGCGCGTACTCCGTGACCTCGACCTCGTGGCGGCGCACGTTCTCCATCCCCAGGCCCGTCAGATAGTCCACCGCCGCTCCGAGTCCGATCGCGCCCTCGATGTTCGGCGTCCCCGCCTCGAACTTGTACGGGACGTCGTTCCACTTCGCCCAGCCCTTGTGGACCTCCCGGATCATCTCGCCGCCGCCGAGGAACGGCTCCATCTTCTCGAGGAGCTCGTACCGCCCCCAGAGCGCGCCGCTGCCCGTCGGACCGCACATCTTGTGGCCGGAAACCGTGTAGAAGTCGCACCCAAGGTCCTGGACGTCCACGGGCAGGTGGGGCGCGGACTGCGCCCCGTCGACGACGCAGATCGCCCCGTGGTCGTGCGCGACCTCTGCAATCTCCCGGATCGGATTGATCGTCCCGAGGACGTTCGACACGTGCGTCACGGTGACGACCTTCGTCTTGTCCGTGACGAGCTCGTCGTACTGCTCCATCTTGAGCGTGCCGTCGTCGCGGATGTCCACCCATTTGATCTTCACGCCCTTCGCGTCCTGCACGAAGTACCAGGGGATCGTGTTCGAGTGGTGCTCCATGATCGTCGTCACGATCTCGTCGCCCTTCTGGAGCGAACCCTTGAGGCCCCACGAGTACGCGACCGCGTTCAGGGACTCCGTCGTGCCGCGGGTGAACACAATCTCCCGGGCATCCTTCGCACCGAGGAACTTCGCGAGCCTCTCCCGTGCCCCCTCGTACTCCCGCGTCGCCTCCTCGCCGAGGTCGTACACCGCGCGGTGCACGTTCGCGTTGTACCGGCTGTAGTAGTCCCGGATCGTGTCGATCACGACCTTCGGCTTCTGGCTCGTGGCGGCGCTGTCGAGGTACACGAGGGGCTTGCCCCGCACGTCCTGGTGCAGCACCGGGAAGTCCGCCTTCACGTCCATCGCGGCGGTCGCCTCCTTCGTCGCCATGGTCTCCCGTCCGAAAGCGGTCGGCCGTACTTAAGCCGGTCGTTCAATCCGGGATGTCCACGTAGACGGTCTCGCCCTCCGCCGCCACAGGATACCGTCGGAGAGGGTCCGTCGCGGGCGGAGAGATCGGCTCCCCCGTGCGGACGTCGAACTGGGAGAGGTGGAGGGCACACGTCACGAGGTCGCCCATGAAGAATCCCTTGTCGAGCTCCGAGTACGCGTGCGAACAGATCCCGTCGAGCGCGTGGAGCTCCCCGTCGAGGTTCACGACGATGATTTTCCGGCCCCCGACCTCGAACGACCGCATCGTCCCGGGCGGAAGGTCGGCGAGCGTCGCGACCGCATGGCGGGACACGCGCGCTGGATTCTGCAAGCGCACTTGAGGATTGCCGCCAAACTCCGACCGCGTCACTCCATCGTGACCTTGTCGGACTTATCGAGCGCGGCCTTCAGGGTGTGCCACGCGAGGCTCGCGCACTTCACCCGCGCGGGGAACTCGGACACCCCGGAGAACACGGTGAGCTTCCCGAGCGCCTTCGCATCGCCCGCGCCCCTCCCCGTGACCATCTCGTGGAACCCTTCGAAGAGCGACCTCGCCTCGCCCTCCGTCTTCCCCTTCACGGCCTCGGTCATCATCGACGCGGAGGACTTCGAAATCGCGCAGCCCTGTCCCTGGAACCCGACCTCCGCGATCCGGTCCCCCTCGAGGCGCACGTACAGGGTGACACGGTCGCCGCACAGCGGGTTCGTGCCGTCCGCGGAGCGGTCCGCGGGCTCCAGCTTCCGGAAGTTCCGCGGGTTCCGGCTGTGGTCGAGGATGACCTCTTGGTACAGTTCCCTCAAGTCCGGCATCAGCGCCGCCCCAGATCGCGAAACGCGGAGGCCCTCATAAGCCCTCCCTGACGACGTCCGCGTACGGGAGGCGCGAGGCGAGCTGGATGCTCAGGACCGCGTGCATCGCGGCGACCTTGACCTGGTCGACGACCTCGCGGACGAAGGCGTACGTGAGCATCGCGCGGGCGGCCTGGGGGTCGATGCCCCGCGAGCGGAGGTAGAAGATCGCGGCCTCGTCGAGCTGCCCCGTCGTCGACCCGTGCTTGCACTTCACATCGTTCGCGAGGATCTGGAGCCCGGGGATGCTGTCCGCGAGCGCGTCCTTCGAGAGGAGGAGGTTCTTGTTCGTCTGCATCGCGTTCGTCTTCTGCGCGCCCTGGTGGACGACGATGTTCCCGTAGAACACCGCGCGGGAGTGCCCATCGAGGATGCCCTTGTACAGCTCCCGACTCGTGCACGCCGGCGCCGCGTGGTCGATCAGCGTGTGGCTGTCCATGTGCTGGGTCCCGTGCGTCGCGTACAGCCCATACAGGGCGACCTCCGCGCCCTCGCCCGCGAACCACGTCTTCACGTCGTTCCGCACGAGCGCCCCGCCGAAGGACAGGGAGTTGTCGGAGACGACGCTCGCGCGGTCCTGATGGACCTGGAGCGCGCCGACGTGGAACGCCTTCTCGCTCTCCCGCTGGAGCTTGTAGTGGTCGAGCCGCCCCGCCGGGCCGACGACGGCCTCCGTCACAGGGTTCGTGAAGTACGTGCCCTCGTCGAGGCCCACGTAGCTCTCCGTGACGGTCGCCTGCGCCCCCTCTCCGACGACGATCAGGTTCCTCGGGTACGAGACCGTGGGCGTCGGGTGGAACGTGGAAACGAAGAGCACGTGGATCGGATGCTCCACAATCGCGCCCTTCGGGACCTCGATGAAGGCGCCGTCCTGCAGGAACGCGGTGTTGAGGGCCACGAACGGGTTCGCCTCGACCTTCGCGTACCGCCCGAGGTAGGGCTCCGCGATCCGCGCGTCCCACGCGAGCATCTTCGCGAGGCTGCCCACGCGGACGCCCGGCGGGAGGTCCTTCAGCGCCGAGAGCCGGGGGGCGTAGTGGCCGTTCACGAAGACGAGCTCGCTCCCCTCGAACTGGGAGAACCGGACGGGGCGCACGCGGTCCGGAGACACGCCGTCCGTCTGCAAGCGCACGGCCGGCAGGAACCGCTGCTTCGCGATCGGCGCGACGTTCGTGTGCCGCCACAGCTCCTCCTTCTGCGACGGGAAGCCGACCTCTTGGAAGCGGGCGAGCGCGGTCGCCCGCAACGTCCGCAGCCACTCCGGCTCCGATGCGTAGAACTCCTTCTCGAGTGAGCCGAAGTCGGCCAGGTACTGCCCGCGGGGATCCGGCGCCGCCATCGCCTACGCCTCCGTCACGGGGCCGCCGCGGCGGCCCGGGCCTCGAAGCCCTGGTATCCCGTCTTCTCGAGCTCGAGCGCGAGCTCCCGGCCCCCGGACTTCACGATCCGGCCGTCCATGAGCACGTGGACGAAGTCCGGCACGATGTAGTTTAGGATCCTCTGGTAGTGCGTCACGACCACGATCGCCCGGTCCTTCGACCGCATCGTGTTCACCCCGTTCGCGACGACCTTGAGGGCGTCGATGTCGAGGCCGGAGTCCGTCTCGTCGAGGATTGCGAGGCGCGGCTCGAGGACCGCCATCTGGAAGATCTCGTTCCGCTTCTTCTCCCCACCGGAGAAGCCGTCGTTCAGGGACCGGCTCAGGAACGCCTCGTCGAGCCCGAGGAGCTTCACCCGGTCGTTCACGAGGTCCATGAACTCCATCGCGTCGAGCTCCGGCTCGTTCCGGTACCTCCGAATCGCGTTCAGCGCGGACTTCAGGAAGTACGCGTTCCCCACGCCCGGGATTTCCACGGGGTACTGGAACGCGAGGAAGACGCCCTCGCGGGCGCGGTTCTCCGGCTTCATCGCGAGCAGGTCCTTCCCCTCATAGAGCACGGAGCCGCCGATCGCCTCGTACGCCGGCCGCCCCGCGAGTACGTTCGCGAGCGTGCTCTTCCCGGATCCGTTCGGGCCCATGATCGCGTGGACCTCGCCCGGGTTCACGGTGAGGTTCACCCCCTTGAGGATCTCCTTCCCCGCCACGCTCGCCTTCAGGTCGCGCACTTCGAGCAACGCCATCGTCGTCCCCCCGCCGCCTACCCGACGGTCCCCTCGAGGGCCAAGCTCACTTGGATGAGCTTCTGCGCCTCGACCGCGAACTCCATCGGCAGGTTCAGGAACACCTTCTTGCAGAAGCCGTTCACGATCATGTTCGTCGCGTCCTCCGGCGTCAGCCCGCGCTGCTGCGCGTAGAACAGCTGGTCGTCCCCGATCTTCGAGGTCGTCGCCTCGTGCTCGAGCTGCGCGGTCGGCTCGTTCACCTCGATGTACGGGAACGTGTGCGCCCCGCACTTGTCCCCGATCAACAGGGAGTCGCACTGGGAGTAGTTGCGGGAGTTCGCCGCGCCCTTTAGGATCTTGACCTGCCCGCGGTACGTGTTCTGCCCGAAGCCGGACGAGATGCCCTTCGAGATGATCGTGCTCCTCGTGTTCTTCCCGATGTGCGTCATCTTCGTCCCGGTGTCCGCCTGCTGGTAGTTGTTGCACACCGCCACGGAGTAGAACTCCCCGACGGAGTCATCGCCCTGGAGGATGCACGACGGGTACTTCCACGTGATCGCGGAGCCCGTCTCGACCTGCGTCCACGACACCTTCGAGCGCTTCCCGAGGGCCTTGCCCCGCTTCGTGACGAAGTTGTAGACGCCGCCCTTCCCCTGCTTGTCGCCGGGGTACCAGTTCTGGATCGTCGAGTACTTGACCTCGCCGTCGTCGAGCGCGATGAGTTCGACGACCGCCGCATGGAGTTGGTGCTCGTCGCGCATTGGAGCTGTACAACCTTCAAGATATGAGACGTATGCGCCCTTGTCGGCGATGATCAGCGTCCGCTCGAACTGGCCCGTGTTCGCGGCATTGATTCGAAAGTACGTGGAGAGCTCCATCGGGCACCGCACGCCCGGCGGCACGTACGCGAACGATCCGTCGCTGAACACGGCGCTGTTCAGGGCCGCGAAGAAGTTGTCGTTGTACGGGACGACGGAGCCGAGCCACTTCTTCACGAGGTCCGGGTGCTCGTGCACGGCCTCGGAGAACGAGGAGAAGTAGATCCCGAGGTCGTCGAGCTTCTTCTTGAACGTCGTGCCGACGGACACGCTGTCGAGCACCGCGTCGACCGCGACGCCGAGGAGGGCCTCCCGCTCCTGCAACGGGATGCCGAGCTTGTCGTACATCGCGAGGATCGCGGGGTCGATCTCCTGCAGGCTCTTCGGCCGCGCCTTCGGCGCCGCGTAGTAGTGGATCCCCTGGTAGTCGATCGGCCCGTAGTGGATGTTCGCCCACTTCGGCTCCGTCATCGCGATCCACCCGCGGTACGCGCGGAGCCGCCACTCGAGGAGCCAATCCGGCTCCTCCTTCTTCTTCGAGATGAAGCGGACGATGTCCTCGCTGAGCCCCTTCGGGGCCAGCTCCATCTCGATGTCCGTCGAGAAGCCCGCCTTGTACTCCGCGGTAGTGAGCTCCTGGAGCGCTTCCTTCTGGGCCATGTTCCCTTCTCCGTTCCACGATAACGCCGTTATATATACTTGTCTGAGCGGCGTGTGCGACGGTTGGTCCGCGCGCGAAAACCCTATCCCGTGGCGGCTCAAGTGTGTTGTGGTCGCGCGACCCGTGGGGGAACGTTTATGGCGGCGGACTCCATGGAACGTGAGATGGCGGCACCGGAGATCCACGATATCGCGCCCCTCGCCGTGACGGACGCGGCGGCGAACCGGATCAAGTTCCTCCAGCAGAAGGAGGGAAAGCCGGACGCAGCTCTCCGCCTCCGAATCGTCGCGGGCGGGTGCTCGGGGATGCAGTACCGGATCGACTTGGCCGAGGAGCTCCGGCCGACGGACCGCGTCGCCGAGAAGGACGGCGTCCGCATCGCGGTGGACCCGAAGTCCGTCACGTACCTGAAGGACTCCACCCTGGACTGGGAGGAAGACTTCTTCGGCGGCGAGTTCAAGATCAAGAACCCGAACGCGAAGGCGTCGTGCTCGTGCGGGCTGAGCTTCACGGTCTAGAGGTGCTCTGCCGCCAACTCTGCGAGGTCGACAGTCTCCATCCCGCGGGCCTTCTTCGAGACGTCGTTCATGTGCGCGAGCGCGTGCGGGCACGTCGTCACGATCGCCTGCGCCGCCGTGTCCCGCGCCTCCGTTTGGCGGCGCGCGGCCAGCCGGTCCGCCTCCTGGGGGAACGCCTCCTTGAACCCGCCGTGCGCCCCCGAGCACAGGGTCGTGTCCCGGTTGTGGAACATCTCTAGCTGCACGACGCCCTGCAGGTACTTCATCGCGTTCCGCGGCGCCTCCGCCTGCCCGCACACGCGGCCGAGCTGGCACGCGTCGTGGAGCGTGATCTTCCGTTCGATCTTCTTCGAGAACTTCAGCCGCTTCTCCTTCACGAGCTTCTCGATGAAATGGGAGACGTGGTACACCGCGAACGGCGGATTCCCCCCGTACCGGCGGTAGTCCTTCGTCCACGCGCGGTAGCACTCCGCGCACGCGGTCACGAGCGCCTTCGCGCCCGTCCCCGCGACCGCCTCGAGGTTGTGCGGCATCAACGTCTTCTTCACGTAGTCGCCGCCGCCAACGCGTGCGAGCGGGGAGCCCGTGCACCACTCCTCCCGCCCGAGGACGCGGTACCGCACGTTCGCCGCGTTCAGGATCTTGACGACGGCCCTCGCGATCGACTGGCGCTCGAACGACGCCGCGCACCCGACCCAGAACAGGACCTCCGGCTGTTCCGCCTGCCGGACGTCCGCCTCCCTCATCCAATCCCCGCGTGTCTCGTTGTCCTTCCCGTAGAGGTTCTTCGTCCCCCGGACGTTCCGGAACATGGGCTCGTGCTCCGGAAGCGGGCCGAACCCCTCCCCGACGAGCCACTCCTTCACGTCGTCCCAGAGCCCGTCGAACGGGATGTCCGCGTGGCACACGGCCTCGCATGCGCCGCACCCCGTGCACTCGTATACCGCCTTCGCGAGCGAGAGCGCCTCCGCCGTCGGGCGCCCCTTTCGGGTGAGCTTCACGGGTCGGCGCAGGATCCGGTCGAGCGGGGAGCGCATCTCCACCGCTTTCATGTAATAGATCTTCCCCCGCGGCGCGGCGGACTCCCACCCGATCTCCTGCCACGCGGGGCACACGGGCACGCAGTACCCGCACATGTTGCACGCGTGCAGCTCCTCGGAGAAGTCATCGAGTTCCATCGACCACCTCAGGACGCGGCGCCCTCGAGACGCGCGCGCTCCTCCTGAGCCTCGCCCAGGAGCCCCCTATGGACGGCGAGGGCCTTTGCGAGCGCCTCCTTCCCCTTCGGGTCCTTGAGGCCGGCGCCCGCCTTCTTCGCGAACGCGAGCACGCCCTTCGTCGTCCTCGCGACGAGCTCCCACGCGCGGTCCTGCGAGACCTCCTTCTCGAACGCGTACCGCGCGGCGCCGCAGCTCGGGCAGACCTCGGGGATGTCGTCGCCCTCGACCTCGAACCCGCACACGTAGCACTCGACGTCGGCGTAGTCCGCGAACGGGAAGATCGCGGGGGCCTTCGGCGTGCCCCGTCCCTTCGCGAACGGCTCCAACGCCTTCAGGGCGTTCTCGTACTCCTCCGCCGCGCGGCCGAAGATGAACTTCACGCGCGGGTCCGCCGCGAGCCGGTTCGCGCGGTGGAAGAACGCGGCGCCGTCCCGCTCGACCTGCGCGAGCTGGCGGATGGCCTCGGACGTTTTTGGCGGTGCTTTCAACGGGGGAACGCCTCCGACGCGGCGAGCGGGGGAGGAAAGGGGCACCCCTACTCAAGATTTGCGATTCCGCTCAGATTCCGAGGCCGAACTGTTTCTTCGCGAGGTCCGACATCAGCTCCGGCGTCCACGGGGGGTCCCACACGATCTGCACGCTCGCCTCCTTCACGCCGGGGATCGACTCGAGCTTCCGCTTCACGTCGACCTGGATGTAGGAGGACGCGGGGCACCCGGGCGCGGTGAGCGTCATCTTCACGGTCACCGTTTCGTCGCCGATGTCGATGTTGTACACGAGCCCGAGGTCGTAGATGTTGATCGGGATCTCGGGGTCGTAGCACTTCTTCAGGACGCCGACCACGTCGTCGCGGCTCACAGTCATGGTTCTCCCCATGTAGGATTCGGTCGTCCCACCTAAACTTTGCGTCCGGGTCCTAGCGGACGATGGGGCGGCGCCCGGGGAAGCCCGCCTCGAGGGAGTGGAAGTACCCGAGCTCTCTCTCGCCCCGCTGCCAGCAGAGGAAAACGAGCTCGCCGTCCACGTAGGCGTAGAAGTCCACGAGCCCGCGGTGCGGGTCCTTCAGCTCGCACCCGAGCGCGCTGAGGCGCATCGTGGCGTCGTTCAGCCCTTTGAGGACCTCCGCAAGCTCCACCTTGAGCTTCGCGTACGCCGCGTGGTCCGCGTTCGCCGCGTCTTCGACGGAGGCGCCCCAGTAGGACTCCAGGTCCCCGACGAGGTCGCTCAGCTCGCGGGCCCGGGCGGCGCGCGCGTCCATCTCCCGGAAGATCCCGTCGATCGCCGGCAGGAGCCGGTTGGCCTCGTCCACGGTGAAGATCCGTCGCGGGGTGGCGGCGATGTCGAGCTGAGTGTCCGTCACACTCCCTCTCCTCGCGCTCCAATGGAGGCGGCGGCTTAAGAGGGTTTTCCCGAACTACGCGCGCACGGCCCCGCGGACCTCGTCGCGCGCGGAGACCATGACGCCGAGTTTCGCGCGGACCTCCTCCGGCGTCCGCGTCTTCAGCCCGCAGTCGGGCTCGATCCACAGCCGGTCCGGGGGCACGTACTTCAGCGCCTTCCGGATGCCGTCGCGGACCTCCTTCACTGCCTCTACGTTGTGGTTGTGCACGTCGATCACGCCAAGGCCGAGCTCCTTCGAGCGGTCGAACGGGACCTTCTCGAAGAGACGCAGGAGCTCGAAGTTCGTGTTCTTGAACGCGAGGTGGATCTGCTTCACGGGGAGGCGGAGCATCCCCGGGTAGATCCTCGGGATGTCCCCGTAGCAGATGTGCGTGTGGAACTCCGCGTCCACGCCCTTCACGACGACCTCCATCGCTTTCACCGCGAGGTCGAAGTCCTCCTCGGGGCGGGTGTGGATCGCGGGCTCATCGACCTGGATCACCTTCGCGCCCGCCTTCGCGAGAGCCTGCGCCTCCTTGTGGAGGACCTTCGCCATCCCGAGCACGGCGTCCCTCCGCGACCCATAGTGCTCGTCGAAGGACCACTCGACCATCGTGTAGGGCCCCGTGAGCATCCCCTTCACGGGCTTCTTCGTCAGGGACTGCGCGTACTTCCACGTCGCGACCGTGATCGGGACGTCCCACTGCAGCTCGCCGCCGATGATCGGCTTGTGGTAGTACCGGTTCCCGTACGAGCGGACGAGCTCGCCCGTCTGCATTCCGGGCATGTGCTCCGCGAAGTACGCGACCATGTCCCCGCGCTCCATCTCCCCGTGGACGAGGACGTCGAGGCCGAGCTGCTCCTGCACCGCGATGACCTCCTTCGTCGCCTGGAGGGTCAGCCGGTCGAGCTCCGCGGCGGAGACCTTCCCGGACGCGTGGCGGTTCCTCGCCCTCTGCAGGTACTCCGGCTTCGCGAAGCTGCCGACGGTCGTCGTCAGGAGGCCCTTCGTCACTCCCCGACCTCCCTCACGATCTTGGCGGCGTAGACGAGGACCTTCAGCTTCTCCCGCGCCTTCGCGCGGGGCAGGAACTCGAGGCCGTTCGAGGGGGAGAGGTACGAGCGGTCGAGGGGGACGCGATCCCGGAGCGCAAGCGCGCGCTTCGCGACCTCCTTCGGGTCCTCCATCTTCGTGTTCCGTGCGTCGATCAGGCCGAGGATCATCGGCTTCGTGACGTCCGCCCTCCGGAGGGCCTCAATCGTGCTCGCGCCCTGGACGAGGTCGAGGCCGAGGAAGTCGAACGGGAGCGCGAGCAGGTCCTCCAGGAGGTGGCCCACGCCCCCGAAGTACGTGAACAGCGTCGCCTGCGCGCGACGCCGGCCTTCGAGGACCGTGTCGACCATTTCGTCGAACTCCCGCGGGAGGGCCTTCGCGCGGACGAGCGCGGGCTCGTCGATCTGGATCCGCGGGACGCCGGAGTGCGCGAGGGCGGAGACCTCGTTCCCGACGGCCCCCGCCAGGTCCCACAAGAGGTCGTTGGACGCCCCATTCGCGGACATCGCCGCGAGGGTGTACGGTCCGATGAGCACGGCCTTTACGGGCGCCACGGTGGCGGCGGAGGCGGTCGTCCAATCGTCGACGGTGATGGGGTTGGTCCACCGCACCTTCCCCTTCGCGCGGGGCTGGCGGTAGTACGTGTTCGTGTCAAAGTACCGGAGGAGACCGCCGATCTCGAAGCCTTCGAGCTTCCCCGCGAAGTGGCTGATCGGGTCGTACCTCGTGACCTGTCCGTCCGAGACGATGTCGACCCCGAGGGACGCCTGCTCGCGCACGACCTCCTGCATCACGTCGACCTCGACCTTCCGAAGGTCCTCGTCGGAGAGTTCCCGCCGCTCCCACCGTGCCACCGCACGGCGGAGGCGTTGGCCATCAGGGGCGTCCGATACCCGGGGATAGCTCCCCACGACCGTGGTTTCCACGCAACTTCTCCGGTGTGGATGCGCCGATACGCGGCGGCGTAGAAAAGCGTTCAGTATCACCGGGACAGCGCACCGCCGATCCTCCGTCTCCCATCGGCCTACAACCGCCGTGCGCCCCGGACGGGCCCGGATGTCGTGGCGGCCGCGACAAAAGGGTTCATTCTGGAACCTAGTATCAAAACGAAACTATTAATACGGGTCACGACCTGTCCGATAACGGAGATATACGCGACGATGCCCGGAAGCGGGTGCTGCGCGAGCGGGGACTGCCCGGCCGCCGTGGCCCTCCACCTGATCGGCTCCGAGCTGAAGCTCGTGGTCATGCACAGCCTGATGGCCCAGGGGCGCCGATTCAACGAGCTCCGGGAGCTCACGAAGGTGTGCCAGAGCTCTCTCGCGCGGACCCTTCGGGAGCTTGAAGAGCTCGGACTCGCGGAGCGGCTCGTGAACACGGAGGAGCGCCCGGTGGCGGTGGAGTACCGGCTCACGCCGATGGGGCAGGACCTGACCCACGCGATCGAGGCGTTCGAGGAGTGGACCCACCGGTGGTGGCACGCACTCGAGGCGCGGGCCGTGAGGGAGGTCGCGTGAATCCCCAGGATGAGACGATGAGTGCGAATCCCATGCTGATCGGAAAGGAAGAAGCCCGCGTCGAGGAGCGGCCGAGGGGCTGCCCGAACTGCGGGAGCACGTCGCTGTTCTTCGACCCGGTCCGGAGCGAGCTCGTCTGCAACCAGTGCGGGCTCGTCCTGGACACGTACGCCGTGGACCCGGGGCCGGACTGGTCCCCGTTCACGGAGGGCGCCGCCCGGGCGGGACCGCCGCAGAGCGTCCTGCTCCCGGACGGGGGGCTCGGGAACACGATCGGAGCGGGCGGGCGGGACGCCGCAGGGCGGAGCCTGAACTCGAACGAGGCCTCGCGCTTCGGCCGGCTGCGCCGCGTGAGCCAGTGGACCCGCCTCCGGGGCACGGAGCGGAGCCTGACCGGGGCTCTCGCGAAGGTGAACCAGATTGCCTCCCGCCTCGACCTCCCCCAGGACTTCCGGGAGCGCGCGGCGGTGATCCTCCGGAAAGCGCTCAAGGCGGACCTCGCCCGGGGACGCTCGATGGACGCGATCGTCGCGGCGTGCGTGTACCTGGCGACGCGAGCGCTCGGGGCCCCGCGGAGCCTCCAGGAGGTCGCCCAGGCCGCGGAGATCACCGTCCACCGGCTGGCGGCGACCGCGAAGCTCGTGTCCCGGGAGACCCGGGTCACGACGATGCCGCCGAAGCCCCACGACTTCGTCTCCCGGTTCGCCTCGGAGCTCCACGTGTCGCCCGAGGTCACGGAGAAGGCGTTCCAGCTCCTCTCGAACAACCGGGAGGGGCTCGCGATGGCGCCGCCCCTGGGCGCCGCCGCGGGGGCCCTCTACCTCGCGGGCGAGATCGAGGGCGAGAAGCTTAAACAGTCGGACGTCTCTCGGGTGGCGGGGGTAAGCGAAGTCACCCTGAGGAAGTACTACAAGGCCCTCCGGGCCTCCCTGGCGGACAGCCCCGCGGAGGCTGCGTGACGGCGGCCGTCGTTTGCGAGGTGTGTGGCCTCCCCAAAGAGATTTGTGTCTGCGAGGAGCTGTCCCGCGAGCAGGCGCCCCTGAAGGTCCGGATGGACACGCGCCGGTACGGGAAGGCGGTCACCGTGGTCGAGGGCTTCACGGACGACGCGAACGTCGAAGCGCTCGCGAAGGAACTGAAGCGGTTCGTCGCCGCCGGCGGGACGTCGAAGGACGGTCGCGTCGAGCTCCAAGGGGATCACCGCCAGAAGGTCGTCGGCTGGTTGCGGAACAAGGGCTACACGGTCGAGGAACGGGGCTGAACATCGGGGCGTGCCGCCAAAAGGATTAACTCTCCGGGGTCCCCTCTTGGCGTTGCATGATTACTGCGCCTGATTCGCGGTACGTCCACGCGAGCACGCAGGCCGCCCACGCCCAGCAGGAGTATCTCATCGCAGAGGCGAAACAGGACGTTATGCAACGGGAGCGAAGGCACGTCCGGCGGTTCGACCTCCGGACGGACTGGGGGATCATCTTGGGAATCCTTGCGCTCCTGGCGTTCATGGCGATCCTCGTCCTCCTCGTCCGCTAGACGGCGGGCCTACTTCGGGATCTTGCGCGGCGCGTCTTCCTCGAGGAGGTGGACCTCGCCGCGGAAGTTGATGTTGTAGAACCCTTCCATGCCCGAGGGCCAGCCGACCTCCTCCATGTGGAGGCAGTCCACGGGGCACACGTCCACGCACTGCTGGCAGCCGATGCACTTGTTGTAGTCGAACTCCGGGATCACGATCGGCTTCCCCTTCCGAAGGTTCGGCCCATCGACCATGTCGATGCACCGCGTCGGACACTCGCGCTCGCATTTCTTGCACCCGATGCAGACGTCGACCTCGAGCGTCGGATGCTCCCCGATCCGGTTGATCAGCACGATCTTCTTGTCCGACTCGTCGTCCGGCTTCTTCAGCTCCTCCGCGTGGTAGAACAGGTCCTCGCGAGAGTAGTCCGCGTGCTCGAACTCCTGGGAGAACATCCACGCGTCCGTCGGGCAGTACTCCGAGCAGTTCCCGCAGAACAGGCAGTGGCCGACGTCCACTGCGGGGCGGCGAATCACCTCCTTGTTCTGGTCCATGATTGCGCGGGACGGGTGGAGGTACGGGGACTTCTCCTCGACCTCGACGAACTCGAAGTAGATGCACTCGTTCGGGCACACCTTCGCGCACAGCTCGCACCCGATGCACTTGTACCAGTCGATTACGTGCTGGCCGCGGTACGAGGGCGGGAGCTCGATCTTCTCGTACGGATACAGGCGCGTGACCGGCGGGCGGCCGCCCGGGACGAGCTTGTTCAGGAGCGGCGTCGTCTGGAGCGTCTGCTTCATCGTCGCCAAGAGCGGGCGCAGGAACGTGCCCCGCGGGCGCTCGTCCTTCCCGAGGACCTCGATCTCAATGGGGTCGGACGGCTTTGACTTCATATGTGTACTCCCCGCCAAATTCCGCGAGCTGACCCTTCGTCGCGTCCACGAGACGGCCCTTCTTCGTCTTGATCCACCCGCGCTTCTCCGCCTTGATCTTCGCGCTGAGCTTCAGGAAGCCGTCGATGAGCGCCTCGGGGCGCACGGGGCAGCCTGGGATGAAGATGTCCGTGGGCACGAACGTATACGAGCCCTTCACGACGCTGTACGAGTCGTAGTAGGGACCGCCACAGATCGTGCACTCCCCCATCGCGATCACCCACTTCGGCTCCGCCATCTGCTCGTACAAGCGGCGCACCGCGGGGCGGAGCTTGAGGGAGATCGGTCCGTTCAGGAGCAGGACGTCGACCTGCCGCGGGGACGAGCGGTAGATGATCCCGAACCGCTCCGCGTCGTACCGCGGGTCGGACGTAGCCGCCATCTCGATCGCGCAGCACATGATCCCGAAGTGGAGCGGCCACGTCGAGTTCCGCTTCGCCCAGTTCAGGAACTTGTCGACGACGCCCTCCATGATGAACTTGCCCGGGCCCGTCTTGAGGGGCTTGCGCAGGTTCTCGTCGATCCACCGGACGAACTCTTTCGACCGGAGGCCGATGATGTTCGCCTGCTCCCCCGCGGGCATCATGGAAACGGCCTCGGATGACTCCGTTATCCGTGCCGAAACGAGGGAGCGTATTAAGGATTTGGGATTACCCGCGACAGGGCTCTCGCACTTGTGCGGGCATTGTGTGATGCGGCCCCACGGGAAACGGTGAGAACCACGCCCCCCGGATATTTGTAGGGGGAGACGCTTCCGCGCTCGTGGACCTGGACCTCCTCCGCGTCCTCCTGGGTCTCGGGTTCCTCGTCGTCGCGGCGGCGATGGACTGGCGGCGGCGCGTCGTGAAGGACGCGGTCTGGATCGCGATGGGCGCGGCCGCCCTAGCGGTTGTCGAGGTCGACTTGGCCACGTCGGGTCTCCCGCCCGCCCTCCACCTCGTCCCGCTCTCCACCGCCATCCTGTACTTCGGTGTCTTCCTGGGGAAACCGATGTGGGACGAGGACGGGTTCCGGGCGCGCCCCGGTCGGCTTGCGCTCTACCTCCTCGCACCGATGCTGCTCGTGGCGGCATGGTTCGGCCGTGGGGCCGCGGCCGCCGACGCGTTCTGGCGGCTGCTCACGATGCCCGCGATGATCGTCGTCGCGCACGGCCTGTACGAGTTCGGGATGCTCCGCGGCGGCGCGGACGCGAAGGCCGTGATGGCCCTCGCCCTCCTCTTCCCCGGCGTGTACCCGGCGATCGACCCGCTCCCGCTGTGGCAGCCCGCGCCGCTGCTTCAGCCCATCCTCGCCCTCTGGTTCCCGTTCGCGTTCGTCGTCCTCGTCGATTCGGCGCTCCTGTTCCTCGTGGTGCCCCTCCTGTTCCTCGGGCGGAACGCGGCTGCGGGCGACCTGAAGCTCCCGCGCGCGTTCTTCGGGTACCGCGCGTCCCTCGACGCTCTGCCGAAGTACGTGTGGTTCATGGATCGGATTGAGGACGGGAAGCCGGTTCATGTCTACTTCCCGCGTCGTAAGGAGGACCGGGACGAGCAGGTCCGTCTTCTGCGGGAGCACGGGTTCACGAAGGTATGGGTCACCCCGCAGCTCCCGTTCCTCGTCGCGATGCTCGTCGGCTACCTGTTGGCCGTGGTCGCGGGAAACCTCCTCCTCGCGGTCATTGGCGGGCTCGGCCCGTGACGGCGCCGGACCCCGCGTATAGGAACTTCGTGCGCCGCCCCGGCGAACCCCACGACTCGTCCGGGCGTAAGTATCGATATATATCGCAACCCCGCAGCCGACACAGCCCTTACCGTGGGGCTTAGTGTGGGCCCGCCATCCGTCCTCAACAGACCCATGGAACGGATCGCCTACGACCTGGTCATCGTGGGGTCGGGGCTGGCGGGCCTCCGGGCGGCGCTCGAGGCGGCGCGCGTGAGCCGCGGTCGCCTCCGCATCGGGATCGTCACGAAGGTCCACGCGATGCGGTCCCACAGCATCGCGGCGGAGGGCGGGACCGCCGGGGTCCTGTACCCGGACGAGGGGGACTCGCTGGACGCCCACATTTGGGACACGGTGAAGGGCTCCGACTTCCTCGCGGACCAGGACGCCGTCGAGATCTTCGTCCACGCCGCCCCGGAGGAGCTCCGCCTCCTCGAACACTGGGGTATGCCCTGGTCCCGCCGCCCCGACGGGCGGATCGCGCAGCGGCCGTTTGGCGGTCACGACTACCCGAGGGCGACGTTCGCGGCGGACAAGGTGGGCTTCCACGAGATGCACACCCTGTACGGGGCCCTCCAGGCGTTCCCGAGCGTCACGGTCCACCACGAGTGGTTCGCGACCTCGATCCTTCGCGACGACGGCGCGTTCCGCGGGCTCACCGCGATCGACATTCGGTCCGGGGACTTCGCCGTCCTCGAGGCGAAGGCGGGGATCCTCGCCACGGGGGGCGCGGGCCGCATCTACGCGTTCACGACGAACGGCCATCACTCGACGGCGGACGGCCTGTACATGGCCTTCCGTGCGGGATTGGCGATCAAGGACCTCGAGTTCATTCAGTTCCACCCGACGGGGCTCGTCCCGAACGGAATCCTGATCACGGAGGCCGCACGGGGCGAGGGCGGGTACCTCGTGAACGCGGACGGGGAGCGGTTCATGAAGCGGTACGCGGCGGCGAAGATGGAGCTCGCGCCCCGCGACGTCGTCTCCCGCAGCGAGATCCGGGAGATCGAGGAGGGCCGGGGCATCGAGGGCCCGGGGGGGATCCGGTCCGTCGGGTTGGACCTCCGCCACCTCGGCGAGGAGCGCCTCCTCGAGCGGCTCCCGCAGATCCGGGAGGTCACGATGAAGTTCCTCGGGATCGACCCCTCCAAGGAAATGATCCCGATCAAGCCTGCGGCCCACTACACGATGGGCGGCGTCCACACGGACGCACACGGCGCGACGGAGCTCCGAGGCCTATGGGCCGCAGGGGAGGCGGGGTGTGTCGCGGTCCACGGGGCGAACCGCCTCGGGGCGAACTCGACGTCCGTGTGCCTCGTGTACGGCCGAATCGCGGGCGCCGCGGCAGCCGCCTACGCGGAGAAGGCTGCGGGCGGGAACATCTCCCGCGAGGCCGCGGCCAAGGAGGAGGCGCGCGTGTACGATGAGACCCTCCGCGGGTCCGGGGACATGAACCCGTACGAGGTCCGCGACCGGCTCCAGGCGATCATGGACCGCGACGCGTACGTGTTCCGCACGGGGGACGGCCTCCGCCGGGCGCTCCGCGAGATCCGCGATCTCCAGCGCCAGGCATACCGGAACGTCGGCGACGCGGCGCGCGAGTACAACACGAACCTCCTCCACGTCCTCGAGCTCGACTCGCTCCTGACCGCCGCCGAGATAGCCCTTGCGGGAGCCCTCGCCCGGGAGGAGAGCCGCGGGGCGCACACGCGCAGGGACTTCCCGCAGCGGGACGACGCCCGGTGGCTGAAGCACACCCTCGCGTATCGCACTGCGGCCGGCCCGCGCCTTGCGTACGTCCCCGTCGTGATCACGAAGCACCAACCCGTGGAGAGGAAGTACTGATGGCGAACCGCGAATCGACGGGGGGCTTGCGGATCGGGACGCGACTCCGATGGCCGTGGTCGCGGCCCCGGAACCTGGAGAAGATCGCCCTGGCCGCGCAGCGGGTGTCCGGGCTCGGCCTCCTCGCGTACCTCTTCCTTCACATCTTCGTAACGGGCACGATCGGGGACGGGAAGGCGGCGTGGGAGGGACTGCAGGCCGCGATCGACTCGCCGCTCGAGAAGGTCGGGACCCTCCTCGTGATCGCGGGCGCGGTCTTCCACGCCGTGAACGGGATCCGCGTGATGCTCCTCGAGCTCTCCCCGCTCGTCGGTCGTCCGGCGCGGCCGGACTACCCCTACCGGGTCCAGAGCCTCGGCAAGGGGCAGAAGTCGATCCTGTACGCCGCGATGTTCCTGGCGTCCCTCGCGACGATCGCGGGTGTCGTGATCCTGTGGGGGCTCTGAGATGCGCGAGTCCACCCTGCGGCTCCTGAACTACGGTGCGATCCTCGCGATCCTCCTCACCTTGGCAGCGCACTTTGCGACCCAGTCGTTCGTGGGCGTGAGGAACCACGCAGAGGCGCTCACGTACACCTCAATCCTCGCGCGCTACGACGACGTCGCGTGGCGGGCTGCGCTTGGACTGCTCCTCGTCGCCGCCACATTCCACGGACTGCTCGGCCTCCGGAACATGCTCATGGAGGTCCGGTCGACGCCCCGCTGGCGGCGGGCCGTCACGGTCGCAGTCTTCGTGATCGGCGGAATCATGATCGGGTGGGGGCTGCGGACGCTCGTCGTCACCCAGGGGGCGTGAACGATGGCATTTGCGGAGGACCGGGCCACGGCGATGGCGGAGGAACCGCCCACGCGCTCCGTGCTGCTCAGAGTCCATCGGCACAACCCGGCCGTCCCCGGCGACGTCCCGCGGGTCGTCGAGTATCGCGTCCCGCTCACGAAGGGGCTCACGGTCCTCGACGCCCTCCTCCAGGTGAAGGAGCAGCAGGAGCCCGGGCTCGCCTTCCGCTACTCGTGCCGGATGGGAATCTGCGGGTCCTGTGGGATGCTGATCAACGGGCAGCCGAGGCTCGCGTGCGAGCTGCAGATCGATTCGCTGGGGACGGACGCGATCGAGATCGGCCCGCTGCCCGGGTACCCGCTGATCCGCGACGCCGCCACGGACTTCCGGGAGTTCTTCCGCCGCCACGCGGAGGTGAAGCCGTACCTCGTCCGCCCCGAGAACGGCGGCGATGCGCTCGTCGAGAAGGAGTTCCTGCAGAGCGAGGCGGAGAAGCTCGCGTACTATCAGTTCTCGATGTGCATCATGTGTGGGCTGTGCAACGCCGCGTGCCCGATTGCCCTCCTCGACCGAGAGTTCCTCGGTCCGCAGGCGCTCGCGCAGGCCTACCGGTTCACGGCGGACAGCCGGGATCGCGGCTGGCGGGAGCGCGTGGACGTCGTGGACTCCCCGCGCGGGTGTTGGCGGTGCGAGCTCGCGGGCTCCTGCAGCGTCGTCTGCCCGAAGGGCGTCGACCCGTCCCTTGGCGTCCAGCTCCTGAAAAGGGAAACCCTCCGCCGCCGGTTTTTCAAGTGAGCGGCGGGAGAAACCTTTTTAGCCCCCTGCCCCTTCCGACGGACCAGCGGTACGACGGCCAAAGCGGTGGGGATACACCCGGTCCCATTCCGAACCCGGAAGTTAAGCCCACCCACGTCCTCTGCGGTACTACGATGCGCGAGCTCGTGGGAAGCCTACCTGCCTTCGGGCGGGCTGGGTCCGGCGACCCAGGTACGCTAGTCGTGCATCCTTGTGGTGCATGACAAAACGTGCCGCTATAACGGCCGCCGTTCCCTGGGACGCCGTCGGCCGCTACCCCTCTTTCTTCCGGAGCCGCCGCCAACCGTAGATCAGGAGCGGGATCGCGATCGGGACGACGAGGGTCTCGAACTCCGGGATCGCAGTAATCGCGCTGTCCTGACTCCCCGTGAGCAGATAGTCGTTCTGCGCGGTGTAGTTCAAGAACGCCCAGTTCACGAGGACCGCCGGGGGGACCGCATCCACGGTCACGGTGATCGTGAGGCTGTGGCTCCCGACCGCGACGTTCACGAAGTGCCACGACAAGTTCTGCCCGTTGATCTGGTTCGGCGCGGGATTCGCGCTCTGATACGTGACGCCGATCGGGAGCGTGTCGTTGATCCACACGTGGTTCGCGACCGCCCCTCCCGTGTTGTTGTAGTAGACCGTGTACGTGAGCGTGTCCCCGGGCATCGCGGTCGCCTTGTCGACGACCTTCTCGACGACGATCGTCGGTCGGACGACCGTCGTGTTGGCGGTGGCGACGGACGACTCGAGCTTCCGGTTCAGCTGGTCCGTGTAGTTCAGCCCGGCCGTATTCCGAAGAACCTGGTTGTTCGCCGCGGTCGCGTTCACGCGGACGGTGATCGTGAAGGAGTTCGGCGCGAGGGGGCCGACGTTCGTGAACACCCATCGGTAGGTCTTCCCGTCCGTGGACTGGTATCCCACGCTCGACGACACGAACGCGACGTCGTTCGGGAGCGTGTCGTTCACCCAGACGTAGTTCGCGCGGCCCGTGTCCGTGTTGTTATAGTAGACTGTGTACGTGATCGTCTCGCCCGGCGCGGCGGTCGCCTTGTTCGCGATCTTCGCGACCGTGATCCTTGGGCGGTGGCGGTCGTTCGGGCCGCCCTTCGAAGGGAACAACGACACGTAGGAGTCGTTCCCGTCCACGTCCGTGTCGACGGGCTTGCCGGTCGTCGGGTGTTTGAACCGCGACCACGATCGGCCCTGGCCGACGGCCGAGTACGTCGTCCGGTCGATCTCGGTGCCGTTCGCCGCCACGAGCCGGATCGTCGTCTGGCCGTTCGGGAGGGTGTTCGGCGAGAAGTCCACCGCCAGGTACTCGGATCCGGAGCCCCACGCGCCGATCGTCTGCGTGTACGTGTAGATCGTGTTCCAGTTGTTCCCCTGCTTCCGCTGGAGGGTCCAGCCGTTCAGGTTGATCGCGCTCGCCGTCGGGTTCGCGAGCTCGACCCACTCCGGGTTCGGGGACGGCGAGATCTCGTTGATTACGACGTTGTTCCCGTTCACCGAGCGGGTCCCGATGCCCGGCGCGCGGCGGATCCCGACGGCCGTGTCGGCGCCGTCGAAGTTGCTCTTCCAGTCCGAGGCGAAAAACAGGAACGTTCGGTTCGCAGTCAGGTTCACGACGCCCGCGGGGAAGGAGGCCTCGAGCCGCCAGGCGTCGATCGCGGTCGGCGCGTCGGCGATGCGCTCCCAGGGGATCGCGCGGCTCGCGTTGTGCGCGAAGAGGCCCGCGGACAGGACGATGCCCGCGCGGCCGACCGCCTGGAACGCATAGTCGAGGCCGTATGTCGCACCGCCCACGGTCGCGAGGAGCCCCGTGTCCGTGCGGTTGTCCCGGTCCACGTAGACGACGGCCGTGTCCACGCCCCGCTGCGGCGGGAGCACGATGGGACCGATGTACCGCCGGACGACCGTGTTCCGGTACAGCGCCGGGTACCAGTCGGGGATTGTCGTCTCGAGGATGTAGTCCGTGTAGGCGGAACAGTCCGAGGACCCGCACTTGTTATAGTCCAGGATCCCGTCCTGGTCGACGTCCTCGTATTGCGCGACGTCCGTCACGTTGTCGTTGTTGAAGTCGTACGGGAGGTCCGGGCCGAGGAGCGCCTCCTCCGCGTCCGGGACCGTGTCCCCATCGGAATCGTCGGGGAGGGTCGAGGGGACGATCCGTCCACGGATATTCGGGATGTCCTGCCCCCCGAACAGGCGACCGTCCACGCGGAGATACACGGACACGTCCGTACCGACCGCCACGTCGTATTCCCGGAGGTCGATGTTGTCGTTGATCACTCCGCCGTACCGGGGGTCCACGACGTCGTCGTCCCGGTCGAGGAAGGCGGCGTTCCAGTCCGCGAAGGCGCCGTCGACGGTCACGTTCGACGGAGCGGACGCGATGTACGCCATCGTGAGGTTCGCCGCCTCGAGGGTCACGGGAATCCGCACCCCCGCGCTCGGCAGCACCGAGGTGACGCGGAACCCGACGGAGGCGTTCGGTGCGGACGTCAGGAGATCCACCGCCAAGATGTACGACTCCACCGTCGTGAGCGTGCGGTTGACGTCGAACGTCGCCTCTGGGGCAAAGGCCGCGGTGGCGAGGAGCTCTCCCGGGTCGGGCACTCCATCCGCGTTTGCGTCCCTGTACAGCCGCCCGGAGAGGGCCGCGTCCGGCACACTCCCCATCTTCTCGATCGTGACGCTCCTCACGCCGACGCTCCCCGCGTACGGGCGGATGTCGAACGCGAGGAAGGCGAACGAGGGGACCGTCAGGACCTCCGGGGCGATGGTCGTCTGCGTGACGCCGAGGGCGCCGACCGCGGTCCCGATGATCGCGTCCGCCACGTCGCGGTTCCCCAGGTAGTCGCTCGAGTAGAACCGGATCCGGGCCATGTCCGGGTCGTAGTTCGGGCCCACATCGAGGCGGACCTCGAGCTCCCGAAGGCCCTTCGCCGCCATGCCCGACGGCGTGGAGGCCATGTCCCGCCAGTCGTCCGAGGCGGGGGTCGCACCCCGATACTCCCAAACGGCGGTCCCGGCGAGGACGCGGTCCCAGCCGTACGCCTCGACGGCTTGCTCCGCGCCGATCGGACCGATCTGGAAGCCGGTCCCGTTGTCCCCGTCCTCGTCGACGAACGCGAACACGGAGTCGCTCCCGCCGCTCCGCCCTTCGAAGAGGAACCCACTTTCGTTGACGCGGGCGTACAGGAGCAGGCTGTTGTCCGCGGGAACGACCTTGTATTCCACGAGGTCCACGTCGGGGTTCGAGGCTTCATCACCGGCCGCGTCGGCGTACGAGGGGATGCCGCCCCAGTCCTGGAAGTCGCCGTCGATCGTGATGCCGCCCGGGGGCGGCGTCGTAGAGAGAAGCGTCGCGAGGATTGGGGTGAGGAGGAGCAGGAGGACGACGGCGGCGATGCCCGCCACGGACCGCATCCAGGAGCGGGGCCCCTCGGGCTGGGCCGGGGTCCACCGCCCCCGGCGCCCGTTCGTAAGCCCGTTTCCGTTCACGAGCCCGTTGACCATCCCTTCTCCCGGCGCCATCCCGCTCGTCAGCCCGCTCGCGAGGCCGTTCGTCCGGCCCGTCGGGGCGACCATGCCGTTCGTGCGACCCCGCCCGTTCACACGGCCCGTGCCATTGATGCGTCCGGTTCCGTTGATCCGACCGGTGCCGTTGATCCGGCCCGTCCCGTTGATGCGGCCCGTCCCGTTGATGCGGCCCATGCCGTTCGTGCGGCCGAGACCGTTCACGCGCCCCTCCATGCGAGGCGTCGCGCGGGGCGCCGCCGTCCGGAGGCCCTCGGGTCCGCGTAGGAGGGACTCCGCGCGCATCCGGGCGGCCTCCGCCTCCGCACCGCGCCCGAGGCGGTCGAGGAGCTCCGCCTTCGTCTGCCACGCGACGACGAGGGAGGGATCGACTTGGAGGAGGCGTTCGTAGAAGTCGAGGGCCTGCGTGATCTGCGCGGCCTCGCCCCGCGGCTCGGGGACCTCGGCAGGGACGGCCCGCGCGGCCGCGGCTGCCGGCGCCTTCCGGGGAACGAGCTCCCGCGCCGGTTCCGTGGCGGCGATCGTGGACCATCGCCGCGGGAGCAGCGACATGTCGTTGTGGATCTTCGCGATGCTCAGGACCTGGAACCGGTACTCCTCGTCCTTCTCCGGGTGCAGCTCCGAAAGCGTCTCGTAGCACGCGATCGCTTCGCGGATTCGGCCGAGGCGGAGCAGGATGCCCGCCTTCTTCAGCCACCCGCGCTCGACCGTCGGGTCCGACGCGAGGATCTGCTCCCACTGCTCGAGCTCCTCCCGGAGCTGATTCTCCGGTGTGATGCCCGCCTTCTCCTCCGCGACGCGCCGCCAGCGCTCGAGGAAGTCCTTCGTGATCCCGATCTCCTCCTCGGGCTTCGGCGCCTTCTCGGTCACGGGCTCGCCGATCCGGTGCCCGCAGATCGCGCACTTCCGGGCCGTGCTCGGGACGAACGCGCCGCAGTTCGGGCAGATCGGGAAGAAGCCGACCTCCTCCTCCTTCGCCGCCAGGACCTGTTCCTCGACCTCGCCCTCGAACTCGACGCCGCACGAGGGGCACTTCCGGTCGCCCGCGCGGAGGAACGCGCCGCAGTTCGTGCACACGAACAGGGACCCCTCGCCGGAGAGCGCCTCGGGCGGGAGCTCCGCGACGGCCTCCGCCTCGGCGGGGGGCGCGGCCTCCTCGCCCTCAAGCGTCGACCCGCACTTCGGGCACGTGGACGCCGACTCGCTCACGAGCGCACCGCACGAGGGGCACAAGTACAGCCCCTGGTTCGCCGCCTCGAGCAGGTCCACGGACGCCGCGGGTCCGGCCGCCTCGGGTTCGACCTTCTCCTCGCCTTCGAGCGCGACGCCGCACGAGGGGCATTCCTTCGCATCGGTCCCAACGAACACGCCGCAGTTCGGGCACAGGTTCAGCGCCTGGCCCTGGGGCTCGAGGACGTCCGGGGCCTCCGCGGGAACCCCGGCGGCCTTCGGGGGGAGGCCGGGTTCGGACTCCTCCTCGAACGCCGTGTGACAGAAGGGGCACGACCTCGCGTCCTTCGCGATCAGCGCGCCGCATTCGGGGCACAGGTAGAGGCCCGCGTCGTCGCGGTACAGCTGGTCCGCCCCGGGGGCAGCGCTCTCCACGAAGTCCTTCACGCGCTTCGCGAGTCGCGGCCCGATCCCCTCCACGTTCGCGACGTCCGCCTCGTCGGCCGCGCGGAGCGCCTCGACGGACGGGAACTTCGCCGCTAGGAGCTCCGCCCGCCGGCGACCGATGCCGGGGATCATCAGGAGCCAGGACAGGTAGTCCTCGTCCATCCGGTCCTACGGGGGGACTGCCATATATAAAGGCCATATGGAGTGGCAATCGACGTTTTCGAATTCAGGAGTAACCGGTCTCGCACAATTCCTGGTGCCTACTGGAGGACCGTGGCGTAGGGGTCCAAGCTCAGGTCCAGGCTCTCCGCGACCTTGCCCTGCGCAATCCGGACGAGGAGCTGCGTGTCGGACTTGCGGAGCACGTGGGGCGTCAACCCGCTCGCCGCCAGCCGCTTCACGAGGGCGTCCGCGAACGCCCGGGCCCGGGCGCGATTCGCCTCCCGGCGGCGGTTCAGGAGGTCCGTCGCGTAGTACCGGCGGAAGCGCCCGTCCTCGATCGACGTCACGAGCTTGTGCGCCTCGAGGAGGTTCGTGGCCTTGAACACGGATTGGCGGCTCACGCCGAGCGCCTCCGCGAGCTCCCGCTGCGTCGTCCCGGAGGCATCCAGGACCGCGCGGAAGACGTGACGGGTGTTTCCTTCGCCGAGGACGCGGAGCAGCGGGCCGTCCGCGGGATCGATGAGGTCCCGCGGGTGGTACGTCGCCGACGGGCCGCGGACGACGAGCTCGGCGCCGGCCAATCGCTCCAGGTGCCAGCGGACGGCGTTCGCGGAGAGGCCCGCCTTCCGCGCGAGCTCGCCCGCGGTCGCGCATGGTCGGAGGCAGAGGAGGCGGAACAGCTCCCGCCGCTGCGGGTGCATGAGCAGGGACTCCCGGGCGCCCGCGGGGGTCTCCTCCTCGTCCTGCGCAATCGCTTTCTCCAGCGCCCGCCCAATCCCGCGGGGCATCTCACTCCTCCGCGAACTCCTGGATGATGTACCCGAGGACTTCCTCGGGCTTCAGGCCCTTGAAGTCGTCGTCGGTGAGGAGGTCGAGGGCCTTCGCGACCCGGTCGCGGATCGCGGGTGGCAGCGCCTTCTTCGTGTCGAGGAGGGACTTGAGCTGCGTCGGAATCCGCTGGCCCTGCGTTCTTCGGAAGTCGCCTTGGTCGACGATCAGGCCGAGGCCCTTCACGATCGAGTAGGGGTGCCACAGTTCGCTGTGCCGCGTGCTCCGCGCCTTCACGATCTTCAGCCGCCGGGACTGGTTCCCCTCCATCGCCTTGTAGCGGAGGTGGATCACGGAGTCCGCGAGGTACATCGGGATCACGGTTTCGGGGCCCGTGAGGTCCCCGGCGCCGTGCTCCTCGAGGGTCGCGAGCACGGTGCCGACCCTCCGCGTCTCCTTGAGCATGAAGCCGATCAGGTCCCGCTGCTCGTACGCGTCCTTCGTCGTCCACATCACGGGCGTGAGGGGGTCGATCGCGATCCGCGCGTTCGCGCCGCGCCAGTCCTCGACGAATGCGGGCAGCTCCTTCCGAATGAAGTTCGAGAACTCGCGCCCCGACGCGTCGATGAAAACGAGGGACTCGTCCTCGATCGAGTCGAGGATGTCCGCCCAGCCCATCTCGACCGCCTCGCGGATGATCTGCTCCTTGTTCTCGTCGAGGCTGACGAAGATCCCCTCTTGGCCCTCCACGAGGCCGCGGCGGATGAACTGCGTCGCGAACGTCGTCTTGCCCGCCCCGGAGGCGCCAATCACGACCGTCGTGGACTTCTCGTTGAAGCCGCCGTCCAAGAGCGGGTTCAGGCCGAAAATCCCTGTGCGGACTTTGCGCACGCGCGCCGATGCGATGAGACGCTATAAAAACGTTCTCCGACGGGTGTCACGGGAGGGATTCACCCGGCGGTGGCAGCGGGCCGGACCTCGTCGAGGAACGTCTCCAAATCCGCCTTCGACAGGCCGCGCCCGAGCGTCCCGTCCTTGCGTGCGACGAGGGCGCCTCCGCGGAAGAACGCGAGGGACGGCACGACGTCCACGCGGTACGTGTCCCAGAGGGGATTGCTGTACTCGTCGAGCCGGACGAGCGCGAACTGCGCATCATGCTCGCGGATCGCGGCATCGAAGAGAGGCCGGAACGCCCGACAGAAGGGGCACCAGCCCGCCCAGAAGAGGACGACGGTGGGTTCCCCTGAGCGCAGCACGTGTTCCTCGAACGCCTCCGCCGTGGGGACTTCCATCACGGGCATCGCGCCAAAGCCCAGCGGACGCCGCCATGTAAACGTTTGGTGCTTGCGATGGCCTGCGCACCGCGACAGAATCGTTATAACGCGCAAGCCGCATGCGGTCCCCCTTCCCCTGGGGATGGAGAAGGGATGGCGAGAGGACCGGCGTGCAGCGAAGAGATGCGGGTCTACTTCGCCCGCCTCCAGGGGCTCGCGGAGGACTGCTATCGGGTCGCCCGCGCGGCCCGCTCGATGGGCTTTGACCCGGAGCTCGACGTGGAGATCGACCTCACGGAGGACCTCGCGTCCCGCGTGGAACTCCTCCTGAAGGAGTACGACGTCGCGGGCGTCGCGAACCGGATCCGGGAGCTGAGCCGGGACCATGATCGCGAGGAGGTGTCGATCCTCGTCGCGAAGGAGCTGGCCCATCGCGCGAGGGCGTCGGACCCGCCGCGGAAGAAGGAGGAGGCGATCGACCGGGCGGTCCGCGTCGGCCTCGCGATCCTCACGGAGGGCGTGCTCGTCGCGCCCCTCGAGGGCTTCACGGGCGTGAAAGTGAAGTCGAACAAGGACGGGACGACGTACGCGGACCTCCACTTCGCCGGCCCAATCCGGTCCGCGGGCGGCACGGGGCAGGCGCTCAGCGTCCTGATCGCGGACGTCGTCCGACGCGAGCTCGGGGTCGGCCGGTACCAGCCCATCCGCGAGGAGATCGAACGGTTCAAGGAGGAGGTCCAGCTGTACCGCCGCGTCCAGCACCTGCAGTACACGCCGACGGACGAGGAGGTCGAACTCGTCGTCGCGAACTGCCCCGTGGCGGTGAACGGCGAGGGGACGGAGGACGAGGAGATCTCCGGGTACCGAGACCTCCCGCGGATCGAGACGAACCGGATCCGCGGCGGCGCATGCCTCGTCGTCGCGGACGGGTTGTGCCTGAAGGCGCCGAAGATCCAGAAGCACGTGCGACGCCAGCGGATCGACGGATGGGAGTTCGTGGACCGCTACCTCCAGGAAAAGGCGCACGTCGACGAGAAGGAGGAGACGGAGGCGGTCGACCCGAGCGACAAGTTCATCCAGCAGCTCGTCGCGGGCCGCCCCGTCCTTTGTCACCCTAGCCGACCCGGCGGCTTCCGCCTCCGGTACGGTCGCGCGCGGTCGACGGGCCTGGCGGCGCTCGCGATCCACCCCGCCACAATGTACCTCCTGAACCAGTTCATCGCGGTCGGCACGCAGATCAAGACGGAGCGGCCGGGGAAGGCGGCGGTGGTCTCTCCGTGCGCGGCCCTCGAGCCCCCGATCGTGCTCCTGAAGTCCGGCGACCTCGTCGCCGTGGAGGACGTCGAGCGCGCGAAGCGGCTCCGGGACGACGTCGGCGCGATCGTGGACCTCGGGGAGATCCTTGTGCCCTTCGGGGAGTTCCTCGAGAACAGCCACGTGCTGATGCCCGGCGCCTACTCCGTGGAATGGTACCGGGAGGAGCTGCGGCGCGCGGCGGGGGAGCTCCCCGCGGGGTGGCGGGACCCTTCGCCGGAGGAGGCGATCGACTGGAGCGAGCGGCACCGAGTCCCGCTCCATCCCAAGTACAACTTGTTCTGGCACGACATCCCGGTGCCGCGTCTGCGCGCGCTCCGCGAGGTGATCCGAGCGCGGAGCTCCTTCGACGGAAACATCCTCCGGCTCCCCGGCGACGCGGATGTGAAGGAGACGCTTACAGAGCTCGGATGCCTCCACCGCCAGAGCGGCGAGGTCCTCCTCGTGGAGGCCCACGCGCGGGCCCTCCTCCGATGCCTCGGCGTCACCCCGGAGGACGGCGGGTTCACCGCCAAGCCGGACGTGGAGGCGGGCGACCCGCTCGCATACATCGCGGCCTTGGCGGGGTTCCCGGTGCGGGCGCGCGGCCCAACGCGGATCGGCGCGCGGATGGGGCGGCCGGAGAAGGCTGCGCCGCGGAAGATGCAGCCGGCTCCGCATGCCCTCTTCCCGCTCGGGAAGGAGGGCGGCGCGCAGCGCCTCGTGAAGGACGCGGTCCGCGCGGGCGAGATCACGGTCGAGGTCGGCGTCCGCGCGTGCACGGCATGCGGGAAGCGGTGGTTCCTCCCGAAGTGCGACTGCGGCGGGCACACGGTCCCCGCGAACGGCCGGGGTCCGGCGGGGGTGCGCCCGCAGACAATCCCGCTCGCGGAGGTCTGGGACAAGGCGGTCAAGCGCGCGGGCGTCGCGAAGCCGCCGGACGTGAAGGGCGTCCAAGGCCTAATCTCCGCGAGCCGGACGCCGGAGATGCTGGAGCGCGGCGTCCTGCGAGCGAAGCACGAGGTGAACGTGTTCAAGGACGGCACCGTGCGGTTCGACATGACGAACCTCCCGCTCACGCACTTCCGGCCGTCCGAGGTCGGCCTCTCCGTCGAGCGCACGAAGGAGCTCGGGTACGACCACGACGTCAACGGGAAGGCGCTCGTGAGCCCCGACCAGCTCCTGGAGCTCCGCGTGCAGGACGTGATCGTCTCGAAGGAGTGCGGCGAATATCTGCTTCGGGTCGCGCGCTTCGTCGACGACCTCCTCGAGAAGGTCTACGGGATGCCCGCGTTCTACCGCGCGAAGGCGGCGGGCGACCTGCTCGGGCAAGCGGTCGTCACCCTCGCGCCGCACACGAGCGGTGGGGTCCTCGCGCGGATCGTCGGGTACACCGCGGTCCGCGGGGCGTTCGCCCACCCCTTCCTGATCGCTGCGCGCCGGCGGAACTGCGACGGGGACGAGGACTCGATGATCCTGCTCCTCGACGCGCTCCTGGATTTCTCCCGGTCCTTCCTCCCGCAGAACCGAGGCGGGCTCATGGACGCGCCCCTCGTCCTCTCGATGCGAATCGACCCGAACGAGATCGACAAGGAAGCGCACAACCTCGACGTCGGGCCCTCATATCCCCTCGAGTTCTACGAGGCCACGCTCCGGTTCGCGCACCCGAAAGAGGTCGAGGCGCGGATCAACCTCGTCAGCCAACGAATCG